>Ga0209483_1000679_pt1 | contig 28104 bp, 28 predicted proteins | sample NGEPerA_FD_184508 | JGI IMG/M metagenome (GOLD analysis project Ga0209483, IMG submission 184508) | Arctic peat soil microbial communities from the Barrow Environmental Observatory site, Barrow, Alaska, USA - NGEE PermafrostL2-A... | ecosystem: Environmental > Terrestrial > Soil > Wetlands >... | reverse complement strand
TCCCCCCTCCCCCCATTTCAGACCCACCGCCGGAGCGGCGCAGGACGAAAACAGACGGGAGAATCGAGCGGTCGTCATGGGGGCGAGATATGGGGTCATCCGGCGCGAAGTCAATCTAGGCCGCGCGATATTCGAAATCGATCAGATAGACGTTCTCGCCCGACCCATGTTTCGCGGTTTTCAGAAGATCAACGACCCCCAGAAAACCCGAACGCTTCGCAAGCGCGGGCGTTATGTCGGCGAGCGCAATTTGCCGGATCGATTTCACTTCCACGAAGCCGGGACCAAGCGCATATCGTCCGCCCGCTTTCACATGCGGCGTACGCCAGATCCGGACGCTGCACGTGATTTCACCGCGCATGATCGGTTCGCGAAGTCGCTTGGTGAAGGTCATCGAAGAAAATCTGTCAGCGCCACGACGCCTACACCAATTTCTATCCCAACCGCCAAATTTGGCGGACCAACTTTATAACTTCGACGGGCGTTCCGCTTTGGGTCGCGGGCTGAAATTGCCGCGGGGTGACCCAAGCGATCGACGCATTATCCAAATCCGTGTTTCCACTCGATTGAACAATTTTAGCATCTTTAACGGTGCCGTTCGTTGTCACAACAAATGAATCTATGTTGACACCCTCAGCATGAGCTGCGGCAGCCGCAGCCGGATAGTATTTTTGATTGGAACATACATGGCTTCCGATGTTCACTGGTGGTGTGACAGAACAGGGATAAGGAAATGCAAAAGGCACGGCAGTTTGCGCGATGACAGATGCCGGGGCTACAAGCAAGCATGCACACACTTGTAAGGCTCTTCTCAACATCAAGTTCATCTTCTCTTCCAATCGTTACGACAACGCCTCGATCAAACTCTCGAACATCGCCTTGCCGTCGGTGCCGCCGAGCAGTGGATCGACCACGCGTTCGGGATGCGGCATCAGGCCCAGCACGTTACGCTTTTCGTTGAGGATGCCGGCGATGTTGCGCGCGGAGCCGTTTGGATTGTCGCCCGCAACATAGCGCAGCGCGACGCGGTTCTCGCCCTCGAGGCGCTTCAGCGTTTCGTCGTCGGCGTAGTAATTGCCTTCGCCATGCGCCACGGGAATGGAAAGCTTCTGGCCCTTGGAATATTTGCGCGTGAAGGCGCTTTGCGTTTCCTCCACTTCCAGCGCTACCGGGCGGCAGACAAATTTCAGATCGGCGTTGCGCATCAGCGCGCCGGGCAGCATCTGCGTTTCGGTCAGCACCTGAAAGCCGTTGCAGATGCCCAGCACTGCGCCGCCCTTGTCGGCATGCGCCTTGACCGCCTTCATCACGGCGGCCTGGCTCGCCATCGCGCCGCAGCGCAAATAATCGCCGTAGGAGAACCCGCCCGGCAGCACGACCAGATCGACATCCGGCAGTTCGCTGTCCTGATGCCAGACCATATGCGGGTCCTTGCCGGTGAGCGTCTTGAGCGCGACCTGCGCATCGCGGTCGCAATTGGCGGCGGGAAAAACAATGACGGCACTCTTCAAAACAAACCTCCAATCCAAGGCTGTCATGGCCCGCCCAGTGCGGGCCACCCAGGTTGGTTCTGCACAATGCCGATTACTCGGACGATTCTTCCTTTGCTTTTAAAATCTGAGAAATGTCGCCTGGACGGCCCGCACTAGGTGGCCCATGACAAGTGAGTGTGTGTCATGCCTTCAACTCGATCTCGTATTTCTCGATCACCGTGTTGGCCAGGAGCTTCTCGCACATGTCTTCCAGCGAGGCGCGGGCCTTGGCTTCGTCGCTCTCTTTCAATTCGAGATCAATGACCTTGCCCTGGCGCACATCGCCGACGGCGCCGAAGCCGAGGCCGTGTAGCGCAGTGCCGATCGCTTTTCCCTGCGGATCGAGAACGCCGTTTTTCAAAGTGACGAAGACGCGTGCTTTCATTTTTGATCTGTTCCGCGTTTGGCGGCCCTCGCCCTTCGACAGGCTCACGGTGAGGGCCTCATTCAAGCCGCTATCAACACAGTCCCTCATGCTGAGCTTGTCGAAGCATGAGAGGTGAAACTCACCGCACCAGCACCGGACCCTTGTTCTCGCCCTGCACCGATTCGGGCATGATTCCCAGACGCCGCGCGACTTCGCTATAGGCTTCGACCACGCCGCCGAGGTCGCGACGGAAACGGTCCTTGTCCATCTTCTCATTGGAATTCACATCCCACAGCCGGCAGGAATCCGGGCTGATCTCGTCGGCGAGCACGATGCGCATGTAATCGTTTTCCCAGAGTCGGCCGAACTCCACCTTGAAGTCGATCAGCTTGATGCCGACGCCGAGGAAAAGGCCCGAGAGAAAATCGTTGATGCGGATAGTGAGATTGACGATGTCGTCCAGATCCTGCGGGCTTGCCCAACCGAACGCGGTGATGTGTTCTTCGCTGACCAGAGGATCGTGCAGCTTGTCGTTCTTGTAGCAGTATTCGATGATCGAGCGCGGCAGCACCGTGCCTTCCTCGATGCCGAGACGCTTGGACAGCGATCCCGCCGCCACATTGCGCACGATCACTTCCAGCGGAATGATCTCGACTTCCTTCACTAGCTGCTCGCGCATGTTCAGGCGGCGCACGAAATGCGTCGGCACGCCGATGGCGGCCAGCTGCGTCATCAGATATTCGCTGATGCGGTTGTTGAGCACGCCCTTGCCTTCGATAACCGCCTTCTTGGTGGCGTCGAACGCGGTGGTGTCGTCCTTGAAATAGGTGATCAGCGTGCCGGGTTCGGGCCCCTCATAAAGGATTTTGGCCTTGCCCTCGTAGATCATCCGGCGGCGTTTCATGGGTAAAAGTCCTTCCGCCCCAAAAGCGAAAGGGGGCGCACGCCCCCTCTTGGGAATCCAACCTAGCGGATGGGGCCCAAGCGGGGCAACGCGGCAAGGGGTTGCGGCAGTTCCTCACCATGCGCATATCCGCATCTTCGGCTAAGCTAGGCTGGCCTACCACGAACTCAATATTTTCCTTTTCTTTCATGGGGTTGTGAAATGCGTCTGGTCCACCTGACAGCTTGCGCGCTGCTCGCGTTTTGCATGCCCGCTTTGGCCGACACAGGCTGGCCGCAATATGGCGGCGATCAGGGCGGCCAGCGCTACTCGACCGCCGCGCAGATCACACCGGCCAATGTGGCGAAGCTGGCACCGGCCTGGAGCTATTCCACCGGCGACATGACGCGCCACACCCCCGGGATGCGCGAGGCCGCGTTCGAGAACACACCGGTGCTGGATGAAGGCAAGCTCTTCATCTGCTCGCCCTTCGATGAAGTCAGCGCGCTCGATCCGGGCACCGGCAAGCAGCTCTGGCGCTTCGACCCGCGCATCGATGACGATCCCGACATCAGCTATCCCAATGCCTTCAACTGCCGCGGCGTTGCCTATTGGAAAGACGCAAACGGTCATGGCCGCATCTTTGTCGGCACCAACGACCGGCGGCTGATCGCGCTGGACGCCGCGACGGGAAAACCGATTCCCGGTTTCGGCAATCACGGAACGATCAATATCTACTCCGGCAAGCTGCCGCGGCTTGGCGAAATGCAGATCACTTCCGCGCCATTGGTGACGCATGGTGTGGTCGTGGTGGGCTCGTCGATCGACGACAATCAGCGCGTCGATGAATTGCCCGGCACGGTGCGCGCCTATGATGCGATGACAGGCGCGCCGAAATGGAGCTTCGATCCTCTGCAGGGCGCGCATGAGCGCGCGGGCGCCGCGAATGTGTGGGCGCCGATTTCCGCCGATGACTCACGCGGGTTAGTGTTCCTGCCGACGACGAGTCCAAGCCCGGATTTCTGGGGCGGCTATCGCACGGGCAACGACAAATATACTGGCGCCGTGGTGGCGGTGCATGCAGAGACGGGACAAGTCGCGTGGTCGTTCCAGACCGTGCATCACAATGTCTGGGATTACGATTTGCCGGCACAGCCGACGCTCGGCACCGTCACTTATAAGGGCCATACCGTTCCCGCCGTTTTGCAGGCGACGAAGCAGGGCTTGCTCTTCACGCTCAATCGCGAAACCGGCGTGCCGCTCATTCCGGTTGTGGAACGCAAGGTGCCGCAGGATGGCGCGCCGGGCGAACATCTTTCGCCGACGCAGCCTTTCCCGATTGCGCCAAAGCCGCTTTCGCCCAATCGCATCAGACCGGACGATGCCTACGGATTGACGTTCTGGGATCGAGGCAAATGCCGCGACCAGATCGCCGCCGCGAAGAACGAAGGCCTGTACACGCCGCCTTCGACGCAGGGTACGATCCTCTATCCCTTCACTGGCGGCGGCATGAACTGGGGCGGGCTGTCTTTCGATGCCGCGCATGACGTCGCCTATGTGAACACGTCCAGCGCGATTCATCTGGTGACGCTGATTCCGCGCAAGGATTTTGCCGGCGTTAAGGCGGCGCATCCGCATCACGAGATTTCGCCCAACACCGGCGCGCCCTACGGCATGCGCCGCGAACTGATGGTGTCGCCCCTGGGATTGCCGTGCAATCCGCCGCCCTGGGGATTGCTCCACGCCATCGATATGCATGACGGCCACGAATTATGGACGGTGCCGCTCGGCACCACCGAAGACCTCGCCTGGTTCGCGAAATATCTTCTGGGCAATTCCGGCACGCCGAATTTCGGCGGACCGATCTCGACCTCGGGCGGGTTGGTGTTCATCGGCGCCGCGCTCGACAATTATCTGCGCGCCTTCGATGCCAAGACCGGCGGCGAATTGTGGAAAGGCCGCCTGCCCGCAGGCGGACAGGCGACGCCCATGACCTATATGTGGAAGGACAGGCAGTATGTCGTCATCGCCGCCGGCGGCCACGCCAAATCCAACACCAAACGTGGCGATCAGATCGTGGCGTTCGCGTTGCCAAACTAACTCTCTATTGTCATGGCCCGCAAAAGCGGGCCATCCAGTTGGGCATAAGACTCAGTCGGCGCGTGGACGCGCGCCGACTGGGTGGCCCGGTCAAGCCGGGCCATGACAAGCTGGGCTAAGCATCGTGATGGTGGTGATGGCCTTCGTACCATTGCGACTGGCTGTCGTGGAAATTGCCATGCGCGGAGAAATCCACGTCGAAGTCGAGCCGGTCGGCGAGGAACATGTCGGTCAACTTCATGCGCCAAGTGACGGTGTGTCCGTCGCCGGCTTCCGTGACCTGCGGCTGCACGACACGGTCGCCGAGACGCACCGGCGCGATGTGATCGATCTTGCCCGGCAACCAGACGCTGAACGAATAGACGTGATCGCCGAACATGCTGGTGAGGATGTCCTTGCCCAGATTGCCGTCATCGGAATCGTCGTGATGGCGGCGCGCGCGGTCGATATGGAAGGTGCGGTGGAAATTCACCTGCGTGGCGCCGAGGCCGAATAACTCGTGGCCCTTCACATGCAGGCTGATCGTCTCATCCGACAATTTCAGATCGGAGAGATCGTGGAACGCCGTGCCCGAGGTCTGAACGGTTTTACCGTTCTCATAGGACACATGCGTACTCATCGGCATGCCGCCGATATCGACATCGGCGTGCTTTTTGCGCAGGCCATCACCGACAATGCCATCGGCCGCGACCGAAACAGCATAACCGCCCGAGCCGTCGCGCCCGATGGCGACCTTCTGGCCGAGATCGAAACAGCCGCTGAGGCCGATGGCGCAGCCGATCACCGCCGCCAGGGAAACTAGCTTTTTCGGTGCAAAAATGGCGAAATCCATAGATCCCTCCCCGTTCGCAACTGCGAACACACGCGCGAACGCCCGCGCTTATCCTTCACATAGAGAGGGATTTGGCGAAAACAAGGACGGGACAAAGGCGGGATTGCGGCATCAGGCCGAACCGAATACGCGCTTGAAGATCAGATCGACATGCTTGAGGTGATAGCCGAGGTCGAACAGGGATTCGAGCTGTGCTTGCGGCAGCGCCTTCGTCACTTCCGCATCGGCCTTTAACAACGACAGCAGATCGCCCTCGCCGTTCCAGGCGCGCATCGCATTGCGCTGGACCATGCGATAGGATTCTTCGCGGCCAATGCCGGCCTGCGTCAGCGCCAGCAGCACGCGCTGCGAATGCACCAGCCCGCGCGTGCGATCCAGATTTTCCTGCATGCGCTTCGGGTACACGATCAGCTTCTCGACCACGCCGGCGGCGCGCATCAGCGCGAAATCAAGCGTGATGGTCGCATCGGGGCCGATATAGCGCTCCACCGAGGAATGCGAGATGTCGCGCTCATGCCAGAGCGCCACGTTTTCCAATGCGGGCATCGCATAGGAGCGAACCATGCGCACAAGGCCAGTAATGTTTTCCGTCAGCACCGGATTGCGCTTGTGCGGCATCGCCGACGAGCCCTTCTGACCTTCGGAGAAGAACTCTTCGGCTTCCAAGACTTCGGTGCGTTGCAGATGACGGATTTCAGTGGCGAGCCGTTCCAGCGACGAGGCCACCACAGCCAGCGTGGTGAAGAACGCCGCGTGGCGATCGCGCGGAATGATCTGCGTCGAGACCGGCTCGACGGACAGGTTCATTTTCTTTGCGACATGTTCTTCGACCTTGGGATCGATATTCGCAAACGTGCCGATGGCGCCCGATATGGCGCAGACCGCGATTTCCTTGCGCGCTTCGACAAGGCGATGCCGGTTACGCGCGAATTCCGCATAGAAGCCCGCAAGCTTGACGCCAAAGGTCGTCGGCTCGGCATGGATGCCATGGCTCCGGCCGATGGTCGGCGTCATCTTGTATTCGAAGGCGCGTTTCTTCAGCGCGGCGAGCAGATGATCGACATCGGCGATCAGAATGTCCGCTGCCCGCGACAACTGGACCGAGAGGCAAGTGTCGAGCACATCCGACGACGTCATGCCCTGATGCACGAAGCGCGCTCCGGGCCCCACGATCTCGGAGAGATGGGTGAGAAACGCGATGACATCGTGCTTCACCTCGCGCTCGATCTCGTCGATGCGGTCAATGTCGAATTTCGCGTCTTTGCCTTTTTCCCAAACCTTCTTCGCCGCTTCTTTCGGGATCACGCCCAGTTCGGCCAGCGCGTCGGCGGCATGCGCCTCGATCTCGAACCAGATCTTGAACCGCGCTTCCGGCGACCATATCGCGACCATATCGGGACGTGCGTAACGCGGAATCATTCAGAGCGCTCCCAATCCGCCAAGGGCGAGATATTTGATTTCGAGATAATCCTCGATGCCGTATTTCGAGCCTTCGCGGCCGGTGCCGGATTCTTTCATGCCGCCGAAGGGCGCAACTTCCGTGGAGATGATGCCTTCGTTGATCCCCAGAATGCCGTATTCCAGCGCCTCGGCGACGCGGAAGATGCGTCCCACATCGCGCGCGTAGAAATAGGCGGCGAGGCCGTATTGCGTGTCGTTGGCGATGCGGATGGCGTCGTCATCGGTTTTGAAGCGGAACAGCGTGGCGACGGGGCCGAAGATTTCTTCCTGGGCGATTTCCATTTGGGGCGTCACGTCGCGCACCATGGTCGGCTCGAAGAACTGGCCATTCATGCGCTTGCCGCCCTGCGTGATTTTCGCGCCTTTCGCGGTCGCATCTTTCAAAAGTCGTTCGACTTTTTCGATAGCCTCCATGGTGATGAGCGGGCCTTGCGTCACGCCATCTTCGAAACCATCGCCCACTTTCAGCTTCGCGATGCGGCTCGAAAGTTTTTCCGCGAAGGCGTCATAGACCGAATCCTGCACCAGAATGCGGTTCGCGCAGACGCAAGTTTGCCCCATGTTGCGGAATTTCGACGCCATCGCGCCCTCGGCGGCCGCATCCAGATCGGCATCGTCGAATACGATGAAAGGCGCGTTGCCGCCCAGTTCCAGCGAAACCTTCTTCACCGTCGAAGCGCATTGCTGCATCAACAGCTTGCCGATCTCCGTCGAGCCGGTGAAGGAGAATTTGCGCACCAGCGAATTGCCGGTCAGTTCGCCGCCGACTTTCGCCGCATGGCTTGTCGTCACGACATTGAACACACCGGCCGGAATGCCGGCGCGATGGGCAAGTTCCGCCAGGGCCAATGCGGAGAGCGGCGTTTCCTGTGCCGGCTTGATGACGAACGTGCAGCCGGCGGCCAGAGCGGGCGCGGATTTGCGCGTGATCATCGCATTAGGAAAATTCCACGGCGTGATCGCCGCCACCACGCCGATTGGTTCCTTGAATACCAGAAGCCTGCGGCCTGCGGCGTTGGCGGGGATCACATCGCCATAGATGCGCTTTCCTTCTTCGGCGAACCATTCGATGAAGCTTGCGCCATAGGCCACTTCGCCGCGCGTCTCCGCCAGCGGCTTGCCCTGCTCCGCCGTCATGATGCGCGCGAGGTCTTCCTGGTTCGCCATGATCAGCTCGAACCATTTGCGCATCAGCGCGACACGTTCCTTGGCAAGTTTCTTCTTCCACGCGGGAAAAGCGGCGGCGCCGGCTTCGATGGCGCGGCGCGTTTCGTCCACGCCGAGGTCGGCCACCTGCGCCAGCGTCTCGCCCGTGGAAGGGTTTTTGACCACAAATCGCGCACCGCCCGGCAGCCATGCGCCGTTCACATAGGCGGCGGATTTCAGCAGCGATTCATCGGTCAGTTTGAGCATTTCGGCCTCGGGCGGCAGCGCACCCCTTCGGCCTGTCTTCTAGCCTTGCGGCGGCGTTGGCGAAAGCCCGTTCGGCGGCGCTGCGGCAACGGCGTCGATCAGCTTTTTGGTCTGCGCATCCTTGGGCGCGCGCAGCATCGCGGCGATCGGCCCGCGCTCCACCACGCGGCCATCCTTGAACACGAACGCTTCTTCGCAAAACGCCTGCGCCAGACCGAAATCGGAGGTGATGACGAGAAAAGCCGGTGCCTCCTGTGAACGCAGGCTGCGCAGCAGATCGCGCATCACCGCCTGTGCGAAGGCATCGAGACCGCGCAGCGGTTCGTCGATCACCGCCAGCAACGGCGCGCTCACAATGGCGCGCGCGATCTGCAGCCGCCGCCGGTCGAACAGCGACAGCGACGCCACGCTGCGCTGGCCGGACAGCGCCGCGAGGCCCACCCGTTTCAAAGCAGCGTCGCGATTGCGCGCCACGCTTTCGCGCGGCATGCGCAGATGCGCGCGCAGCGGTTCCGACACCGTGTCGAAGATCGTCAGGCGCGGATCGAGCGCATCGTCATCACCGGTCACAAAGGCCACGCGGCGGCGCAGGCGCGATAGCATCCGCTCGTTGAGGATTCCGATATCGACCTGATCGAATACGACGCGGCCCGCTGAAACCGGTTCGAGGCCCAGAAGGGCGCGCGCCAACGCGCGGCGGCCGGAGCCCTGCTCGCCGACCAGCGCCAGAGATGCACCACGCCGAAGCTCAAAGCTCAAACTGTCTCGCGCCCGCTTGGCATGGCCGCCGAGTGTCACGCCCTGCACCTGCAACAGCGCATCGCCGCGCTGCGCGCCGCGCGCGGGTTGCAGTGAGTGGCCCATGACGGGCGAAGAGGCCGAACGAAACAGCGTTTGCGTGTAGGCATGCGCCTGCGGCGTCGCCAACCGCGAGACCGGTCCTTCCTCCACGAGCGCGCCGCCGCGCAGCACGATGAGGTTTCCGCCCAGGAGCTTTGCCGATTCCACGCTCGCCGCGGCATAGACCAGCCCGAAACCAAGCCGCTTCTGCTCTGCCAGCAGAAGATCGGCGAAGGCGCGCGCATGCGCCGGCGAAAGCTGGGTCAAGGGATCGTCGGCAACAAGAAGCTCGGGCGTCTGCGCGAGCGCCGCGCCCAGAAACGCAACCGCCAATGCTTCGGGCGCGACGAGCGCGGGCGCCATGTCGAGCGCGTCCAGGGTTGGCGCGCCGGAAAGCCGCTGCAGTGCCAGCGTCAGTTCGGTCAGGGCGCTGCTGCGGGGTTGTCTCAATTTGCGCGCCACGATCAGCGAAAGCTGCGACAGCACCGAAACGTGCGCGTTCAAAACGGCGGCGTACGGACCGGGAAGAAACGCCGTGCGCAATTCGATCCTGGTATTGCGCGCCAGCGTGCGGGGTGGATTGGCGCGAAACCGGATCGTGCCGCTCACGCTCTCGCCATTTTCGGCAACGCCTCCCAACAGGCGAAGCAAAGCTTCCTTGCCGCATCCGCCCTCGCCCAGGATGGTGACGCGCGCGCCTGCATCGAGCGCGAGAGAAAAATTCTCCAGCACGGCACGCGGCGCGCCCTGCTTTCTAATCGTGAGACTCTCGAGCTGAAAAAGCGGTGCCGGAACTTGTGGTATTTCCTTTGCCGGCGCGTTCTGCGGCGCTTCGCTTTTCGGCATCTCGATTTTGGAATCGGACGCGGGATTCGTTTTGGCGACGCTCGCGGTTTCACTCTTCTCGTCGCTGGCCGCTTCGATACTGGTTTGGCTCTGCGGAAAGTTTCGCAGGTCGTGCTTTCCTTCGCTCATGGCGGCTCGCCTTCTTCCAGCGCCGCCGCCAGCCGCGCGAACAGAATAAAGAACGCGAGCGCAAGCGCCGGAAACGCCGCGATCCACCAGGCATCCAGATATTGGCCCCGCGCGCCAGCGATCATCGCGCCCAGATCGCGATGCGGCGCCACGGCGCCAAAACCGAGGAAGCTGATGGTGGAAAGCGCAATGGCGACGGAGGCCAGCGCGCGTGCCGCCACGCTCACAAAATTGCCGCGAATTTCATAAACAAGGTCCCGGCGCAACAATGTCGTTCCCGGTATGCCAGTCGTGCGCGCGAATTCGGCGTAGTGCGAATGCGCCAAAGCCATCGCACGATCGAAACTGCGGTTGAACGCGGCAGGCGCGGCCGCGAATCCCGCTGCGATAACGGCGAACTGCGGACCGGCAACGCCGATGGCGGCAATCGCCAGCAGCAGAACCGGAACGGCGCCAAGCACGCCCATGACGGCGCGCAGAACACCGCCGCTGCGGCGTGGAAGGCGCGCGGCGACAAATCCCGCCACCGCGCCAAGCACGATCGTGATGGCAGCGGCCAGAACCGCGTTGGGCACGCTCAGGGCGAGTGCATGCACGGTTTCGCTCCACACGTCCCGGCCGGTGCCGTCAGTACCGAAAGGAAAGCCAATCATTGGCGGCTGTAATGCAGGCGCGAGGCCGCTTGCGCCAGCCGGCGCGCGCGCGATTACATCGCTCAGGGCGACGATCACCGCGATCAAGCCCAGCCCGGCAAGGCCGGTGGCACGGATCACCGTGCGCAACACGGGTGCACGGACGTCATCGCGTGTGGCGGCGGCGCTGCTCATGTGGCTGCGTCCGCGGGTACAAGAAGACGCGTAGCCGCCGCGCCGATGAAATCGGCGAGAAGCTTGATCGCAGCGAAGATCAGCAGCACCAGCGCCGCGACGGTCCAGTCCTGCGATGCAGAGGATTTCAAAAATAGCACGGCTGCGCCTTGCCGGTTGAAAACCCATTCCGCCACGGCGGAAGCGGAAAACAGCGCCAGCGCAATCTCGCCGAGGCTCGCCATTAGAGCGCCAAGCAATGCCGGCAGGACATAGCGCAAATCGATCTCAAACGCGCTGAGGCCCATCATCCGAAGTCCAACGCGATAAGGCGCCGCGAGCGTCACCGCCGCCTTGCGGCGCAGCGCCACCTGAACGCAGGCGATGCCGGCCACTCCAACCGTCAGGGCCGGCAGCGCCAAGCCGCGCAACATATCCTGCCACGCGCCGCCACTTGCCGCCGCGCTGCCGGCCATTGCGTTTGTCTGCCAGGGCGCACTCCAGTGCAGCATATGGACAGACAACCAGATCAGCGCGAGCGCCGCGCAGAATACGGGTGCCGCGGCGACGATCTGCATCAAGGGCGCGGCGGCGCGCAGCATGCGGCTTGCGCTGAGAAAAATTCCGAGCGGTATGCCCACAACAAAGGCGATCAGTGCACCAGCGCCCATCAGTTGCAACGTAGCGGGAATCTGCAGCGAAACCGTGCGCAGCGCCGATTGGCCGTTCAAGATGCTGTTCCCGAAATCGCCTTTAAAAGCGTTTGTCAGCGTATCGGCGAAGACGGACAGAAACGGCCAGAAGCCATGCGTATGCCGCGAAAATGTCACCAGCAATGAGGCCAGCGCCATCGCGCCCGCAAGGCTCAGTACGAATTGCACGCCCTGCCACAGCCAAACGCGCCACATGTTTTTTCCGAATCCCCACACTGCCCGTGGTTGGCTTTATAGCAGGGCTGCGCCAATGCGCGGCAAGGTGGCTTACAGGAGGCCCAGCGACTTGAAGCTCAGTACGCCGCCCCGTGCCGCCATGACATAGTCGTGGACGGCAATCTTGAGCCCCGCGGCGGCTTTGGCGATTTCGCGCGTCATTTCGATATCGGCACGGCTGGGCGTAGGGTATGTACCCTTTCTGCCTTTCGGCTTGATATGTCTCACATATCGCCTTCCGAAGCCTGAAGCCCCTGTTCTCGCTACAGTTGGTGATCATCTTCGCGCTCGCCGAAAAGTACTCGGTCTCACACAAGCAGAGGCAGCGAAGCGGATCGGCGTAGTGCGCGACGCGGTGGCAAAATGGGAGATGGGCCTCCGCAAATTGGACCGTCGCAATATGCCAAATGTCATCCGTTTCCTTGGCTACGATCCGCAGCCACCAGCCAAGACCTTCGGAGAGCTCATTGGACGGACCAGGCGGACCCTTGGCCTGAACCAACCGGGTATCGCAAAGGCCCTTGGCGTCCCAACACAGAGCCTCAGGATGTGGGAGCGGGGCCGCTATCTGCCTAAGGGGGAACGCCAGCGGCTCCTGGAAGCGAGGATCGCTGCTCTAATGGCTGTGCACGCTTAGAGTGTCCCGGCACTATTGGTCAGCCCTTTCTCGGGTTCATTGACGGCGCCATTGCGGCCGACTGTTTCGCCAGCTGGGCGCCCGCGTGGTGCGCGCCGGCGCAGCGGACGATCGCTCGATCGGCTATGCCGGCGAAACCGGGGTAATGCTCATTGATGTCCCAACTCTTCGATTTGGCGAAATGACCGAGCGCGGGATCAGGAATACCGGCTCCTCCGCCGCTTTTGACGCGAGTTAGCCTTCGCCAATCTGTGCCTGCCCGACGGCACTGTCACGTTGAGCTGGCATGCAGGAAGCGGGATACGTCAGTGTTCCAGCAGACCCTAACTTGGCCCCTCTTGTCACTTGCGCCGTTTCGATTTTGTGCGGCCCTAGAATATGAAAGACCTCTTCGCCCGCTTCGATCAGATAATCGGCGATCATCCGCCGATGACATCGCCACCCCAGGGTCTCAGCGCACATGATCGCGCAACGCGCCATATGCCCAATGTCGCGCAATCGGCCAAAGCCCGAACGGAATTCGCCGCTCAGGGCGTAGTCGGCGTAGTTGTGAAAGCTCTGGTTTTGCCAGAACGCGTTCAGTTCCAACGGTACTGTGGTCGTTCGTCCGCGCCTGCCGCCAAGTGCCGCGATGTGTTCGTATCCGATTTGGAATGCCGACAACGTTCGCGGAAGCTCATCTCGATTGTATTGCGGATTGGTGCGAGACCTGGGGATGGTTCGAACGTCAACAACGAAGGAGATGCCGGCATGTTTGAGCAGGTCCGTGAATTCGGAGATTGTCCGAGTTGAATGCCCGACGGTGTAGAATGGTTCGGCCACATCAGTGCCCATGGATGATTGGCGCGCCAGGTTCGCGCAATTCCGATTTGATCAACGACGCAGACGCGTTAATACCGCGCCTTTGTGCAACGCAACGTGAATCGTTTTTTCGCTCTTGATTGCGTACTGAGGTTCCTCGTCGGTCGCATGATGAACGTATCCTTTGTAGTCCACGTTCTTGGTATGCACTTTGACTTTCTTACCTCTCACCCGTCCTGCTTCCGAGTTCCAGCTCACGCGATCACCAATTTTGAAAACTTTTGTCATTGCGGAACACCCAGGCCAGCACGAGTTACCCGCCGATTGGCTCAACAGCGGCGGCTCTGACAACGGCCCAACAGTGGACAAGTTTCCCCGAAAATGAACACAGCAGGCCACCCGAGCTTTGTTGGTGCGCCAGAGGACTAACGCTGGCCCCCAATACGTTAGGAAGGCCGCCATGCAAGTGGGGAATGGCGTACGTTGGATTTGTTGATATAGCGGCGCGGGCGATTGTTGGGCCTTGTCGTTATCTTGCGTGTGGCGGCTTGACGCTGCCCGCAGATGCGACGAGCGTTCGCTTCGGAGTTCCGTGAACAAGTTGACGACACCGTGGCCCCTCTCGAATTTCCTCAGACAGAATTCTTGCGCACCTTTGCTCTCGATGTGCCAATTGTGCAGGCACCGATGGGCGGCGTTGCCGGGCCGGAACTTGTTGCCGCCGCCGCGAACGCAGGCGCGCTTGCGATCCTGCCCATCTGGTTCGGTACGACGGCAACAGCAACGGATGCAATAAAAAGGACACGTGCGCTCACGCAAAAGCCGTTTGCCATAAACCTGCGTGCGGACCTCAAGCAATACGACCTCATCTCCGCAGCCATCGATGCCGGTGCATCCCTGGTGCATTTGTTTTGGGGCGACCCAGCACCCTCGATGCCAACAATCCGCAGTGCGGGCGTGCTCATGATCGCCACGGTGACTGATATTGATTCTACGAAAGCCGCATTGGATGCGGGTGCCGTTGCGCTTATCGCGCAGGGCGTGGAAGCGGGTGGCCATGTATTTGGGACAACACCACTTGTCGAATTGATTCCTCATGTCGTCCGAGAAGCAGGCCCCATTCCGGTGGCAGCGGCCGGCGGAATCGTCGATGCAGATGATGTGGTGCGCGTATTTGGATTGGGCGCATCTGCCGCCGTTCTCGGCACACGACTGGTTGCGACGGAAGAGTCTGAGGCCCATTCCGACTACAAAATGGCGCTAGTCGCGGCCCGCTCGGACGAGACGGTACTGTCGAACTGTTTCGACGGGTTTTGGCCGAATGCACCTCATCGGACGCTGAGAAATTCCACTTATCGCGCGTGGAGTGAAGCTGGCTTTCCCCGCGCTGGGCGCCCTGGTGAAGGTGACGTCATAATGCGTATCCGAGGTGGAACGGATATTCCGCGCTATCATGCGGCGACACCCACCATGCGTATGTCCGGGGACTGCGAAGCGATGGCACTCTACGCGGGGACAGGAGTTGGAAAAGTTGCAAACATACTCCCAGCGGGAGCGCTCATTAAGGAAATCGCAGCCTCGGCCGCCGCTCAGTTACCCCTTTACCACAGCGACGTTGCTGAGAGCCGCGTGCAGTCCTTCGAGCAACTTGCCGAGATCGCCATTTGCCCAAAAGTGCATGAAGAATAAGCGCGGTTCATCATCGAGCATGTGATTATGAAGCGCGGTCACTTCGATGCCATGCTCCCGCAGCGCGCGCAGAACCGGATTCACTTCCTTAGCGATCAATACGAAGTCGCCGGTGATAGCGGCTTTTCCACGGCCGGTGGGCTGAAAGTTGATCGCTTCCGCCGAGCCCATCGCGGCGGGGATCGTCATGCCGCCTTCAGTGACCGGCTCAACGCGCTGGATGCCAACCTGATAAACGCCGCCGCTGATCTTGCCTTTACCGCCAAGCGCGGCGTCAATAGCGGCGGTATCCAGGTCGATCTGTGGGGGCGTCGCGGGTGGCGGCGCTGCCGTAAAAGGTGTCCCGCTGAGCGCGAGTGCATCGTGAAGCGTGCGAGCCAGCGTTACCGCGTCGCCTAGCCCATAGACATGCATATAGAAAGTCGCGGGCCGCGCGCGGAACAGGTGATTGTGTAGCGCCGTGATGTCGATATTACCTTCCTCCAGCTTTTTCATCACGGGGCCGATCTCGGATTCCGTAAGCACCAGGTCACCCATGAGCATCGTTTGGTTGCCCATCGGCGCGAAGGCTAGCCAGGAGCCGAGCGCTAGCGAGGGCTTGAGGACAAGGCCGTCCAAGGTGACGTGCAAATCGCCGCGCGGAAGCCCGACGCGATAGACGCCACCGGGCATCTCTGTGCCCGATTTGCCCAATGCGTTCGCGACAGATTTCCAGTCTGTGGCGGCACTTGCTGACGACAAAAATGCAAGCGTCGCGAGAAATGCCATTGCGGCGACGAAGGTCTTTTGGGTTTGCATGACATACTCCTAATGAGTGAAGTCGAGCGTGGTCGTAGCCAAAACTATTCGCTCTATGAGGTATCACGGAGCGCATGTTCGCAATTGGCTGCCGCCCTCATCAGAGAATATCGTCTGACACGCCGACGCGGTGCTTGAACACAAGCTCGCCACCCTTCCATCCCGTGAAGAGAAGTAAGAACACGACGACCAACGATATCCACAACACCATGGGATAGGCCGCGATTCCTTCGCTGTAACGAAGCCAGAAACTCAAAAGCGACAGCACCACGGCGGTCACGTTGCCGATCATATGATGCCATGACGCCGATACCGCGCGTATGCGTGGCTCGCCCAGAAAGTCGATCAATCCGACCACGGCGGTCAACGCGGCCATCACCAAGGCGGCTGCAAGGAGCCAGTAGGACGCAGCGGGCCAGAAGGCGTCGTCGGTGCAGCGATACGCCAAATCGCTAGCCAATGTACCGACCAAAAAGGCGATAGGGAAAGGCACAAGCATGGGATGAATTGGATGGCCTGCGATCTGGGCCGTGCTTCTGGGGTTTGTCATCGGTACTCTCCTTCTGAACGAGATTGGTGAAGTTACGACCTATGAGCGCGCACCATCAGTTCCCGCCACCCTTCGCGAGATCGCTCCTGAGTTTTGCCACATCTGCCGCATCGACTTGGCTTGCTTGATTGCCCCAGGAATTGCGGATGTAGGTGGCAACGTCAGCGACCTGCTGGTCGTTGAGCTTCCAGGTGAAGGCTGGCATTGCGAGCGGCGTCGGTTTGTCGTTGGTCGCAAGCGAATGCGAACCTCGCAATATGATATGCAGAACAGTCGTAGCGTCGTGACTCTGCACCGTCGCGCTTCCGGCGAGCGGCGGAAAGAGTCGCAACTGGCCTCTGCCCTGCGACAAGTGACAGGAAGAACAGGCGTCTACGAAGATCGCCCCTCCCGCGCGCATCGCGGCCGGATCGGGCGCGGATGATTGCTTCACCGGCGCCGAGGGCGGCAAACCTTTTAGATATATTGCAATCGCCGCGCGATCTGCATCTTCCATCCGGCTGGTCGAAAGTCCGATCACTTCCTGCATTGATCCGGATGCCGTCGCGCGCGCATTGCGCCCGCTCTTGAGATATTCCTCGATGTCGGCGGCGGTCCAACTCGCCAAACCGGCGCGCGGTTCGCCCGTCAGGTCGGCGGCGAACCAGTTGTCGATTGGGCTACCGGATAGCGCTCGGTCATACTCATCGGCCATCAGGAAGTTTTTGGGCGTGTGACAGCCACCGCAATGACCGGGACCGGTGACGATATAAGCGCCGCGATTCCATTCCACTGATTTTGTCGGATCAGGCTTGTACTCGCCTTCGCTGAAATAGAGTGCATTCCAAATCGCCATTATCCCGCGAATGTTCAGCGGGAAGGGCAATTTGTTCGGCGGTGGCTTGGCGTGAACCGCCGGAATCGTCCGCAGGTAGGCATAGATCGCGTCGTCGTCGGCCCGTGTCATGTGCGTGAAGTAGGGATAGGGAAACGCCGGATAGAGGTGCGAGTCGTCGTCTGCGATTCCCTGATGCATAGCGCGATAGAACTGGTCGGTGCTCCAATTGCCGATGCCGGTCTCGCGATCAGGCGTAATGTTGGCAGAATAGATGATGCCGAATCCGGAATTAAGGCCGCGTCCGCCCGCATAGGCAGCGCCATCCTTGCTGGTATGGCACGACGCGCAGTCACCGAGGATGGCGAGGTACTTGCCGCGCAGGACCTGCTCGCTGGGCAGTAGCGCGCTTTGCTGGGCTTGCGTCAGCGCGGACGCCACAAAAATCGCTAGCGTCACAGCGAACAACAGCCCGGCAATCGCGATCCCTCGCCTCATGCGTGTACCAGCGGGCCGGGCGATTTCTGGTAGTGATTGAGGAACGCATCAGCCGACCAATAGGCCAGAGCCGCCAACGTTGCCGTCGGGTTGTAGCCCGCGTTCTGGGGATAGGCCGACGCGCCCTGAACGAACACGTTCGAAACATCCCAGCTTTGCAGGTAGCGGTTGACCGCGCTAGTCTTGGGATTGTCACCCATGATCGCGCCGCCGGTGTTGTGCGTCGTCTGATAGGGCACGACGGAATATGAGCCTGCGCGTTTCTTCGCTTGCACCTCGCGCGCACCCATGCGCTTGGCAACGTCCGTGGCACGATCCGTCAGGTAGTCCGACATCCTGTGCTCGTTGTCGGTGAAATCGAACGTCATTCGCAGCAATGGTCGCCCATAGGTGTCGGTGTAGGTCGGATCAAGGTCGAGATAGTTGCCGCGATGGCTCATCACCGCGCCGTGTGTCGCGATGGAAACCGTCTTGAGATAATTCTCGGCGATGGATTTCTTCCAGGCGGAACCCCAAGCCGGCACGCCGTCCGGTGTGGGATGTGTTTCAATCGGCCGCGCACCGGTGTTTACGACGCCTATATACCCGCCGCCGATGAAGCCCAAACCCGAGTGGTCGAAATTGTCGCCGTTGAAATCGTCGATGATCATGCCGAGCGCGCCGGCACCGATGAAGGGATTGATGATCTTGTCATCGTAAAAGACGTTCACGGAGGAGGTGATCTGGTAGGCATAGTTCTTTCCGATCACGCCCGTGCCGGCCTTTGGGTCGTAGGGCTTGCCGATGCTGGACGTTAGGAGCAGCCGCACATTGTGCAGGATATAGGCAGTGAGCATCACGACTTCGGCGCCTTGGAATTGCGTCTGGCCTTTTCCATCGACATAGATCACGCCCGTCGCGCGCGTCTTGCCAGGATCAAGTTCGATCTTCGTCACTTCGCAATTGGTCAGAAGCGTGAAGTTCGGTCGCCGCATCAGGATGGGTAGGATAGTCGTCTGCGGACTCGCCTTCGAATAATTGCCGCAACCAAACTTCTCGCAGAAACCGCAATAGGTGCATTCGCCCAGTTGCGCGCCCAGCGGATTGGTGTAGGCGCGCGACATGTTGGCGGCGGGATGGACGAATGGGTGGTAACCCGCTTCAGTCGCCGCACTCGCAAACAGAGTTGGGCCATAGGTCATGTCGAGTGGCGGGTTGGGATACTCACGCGAGCGCCAGCCTTCGAACGGGTTTCCGCCCGGCTGGATCTTCCCGTTCAGATTTCCTGCTTTGCCAGAAATGCCGCAGAGATATTCGAACGTGTCGTAATGCGGTTCGAGTTCGTCATAGGTGACGGGAAAATCCTGGACCGTCATGTCGGGCGGGATTGCCGAGGCGCCATAGCGTTTGAGATTGTGGCTTCGCACGGCGAAATCTGTTGGAAGATACCGCCAGACCTGTCCGTTCCAATGGATGCCGGCTCCCCCGACCCCCGTGCCGGGCAGAAACGATCCCAACCGGCGCATCGGCAGGGCGACCTGGCCGGCATTGTTTCGGAATGTGAGCGTGTCGTGCGCGACGTTTTCAAACTGGTGGTGGCGCCACATATAGCGCAACTCATCCTGGTCGAACGTCGTGGCGAATGTGTTGGGCGTATCGCGCCAGCCGCCGCGCTCGATGGCGAGCACGTTCAGCCCCGCCGCGGTAAGGCGCTCCGCCATGATGGCGCCTGTCCATCCGAAACCGACCAAGACGACATCTGGATTTGCCACGCTCAACTCCGCGTCCAATCGGGCCGACCGTTCAAGGAAACGGGTGGCAGCGGATAGGCTTGCCCATGCTGTGTGACGAAAGGCCTGTTGTTGTAGCGGGCGCCCGGAAAGCCGATCAGCTTCCAGCCTGCCATTTCGCGGTTGCCGCCATACAGCGGATCGGCAAAGAAGCCTTCCATCGTGTTTTGAAGAAGCAATGTGAAGAACGCTTTGGAGTCGATCCCGCCTTTCAGTTTCGCACTGCCGGATTCGAGCGATTTCAGAATCTCGTCTTGGCGATCAACCGCCAGGCGCGCGAAGTCACCGCCATGCGCATCGTTTGTGTAGCGATTCACCTCCGTGATTGCCGCACGATAGACATCGGCCGGTTTCGGCATTTGCCATCCCTGCGTCGCCTCGCCGTTCGGAGACGGACCTTTCAGGTAGAAATGATCGCCCTGGCCGTAGGGTCCGGCTAGTTGCCGGTCGATGAACACGGCCACGCCGCATTCCAATGCGCCGGGACCAAGGCCGTCCTTCGGAATGAGTCTGGAGACTGCGGCCTCGACAAACAACGCCTCGGTCGGCGTGAAGAACAGATAACCTTGTAAAGGATCGGCTGGGACAGGCCGATCAGCTTGATCGGTTGGAATGTTGGGATACGTCGTAAAGGGCTGGGCTTTTGCGCTTAACAAGGCAATGCCAGATGAAAGCGCGGTGCCGGACGCCAATATTCGGCGGCGCGTCAGATGGTCTGTCGGCATGAAGGCCCCCGCGTTCGAATCACAACGAACCAGCGATCCATAGGTTCCCAGATATTCGAATCGCTCATCGCAAACCGAGCGACGGCTGAACAAAGCTGTTTAAGGGCCTCCACCGCGCCAACTACAGCACCCGGCGCAATGGCGGACGGCACGAAATCAAGTCTGAGGACGAGTGGGTGCATACGCCCATCGAGCCCATCGTTTCCGAAGCGCTCTGGGAGGAGTGCAATCGCGTCCTCATGACTCAGAAGAGCGGTAAGGGCATGCCCGGCCCACGCCCCGAGCATCTTTTTGGCGGAAAGGTGCGCTGCACCTGCGGGCGGAAGATGTATGCCCGCAAGCAGACCGGCAAATACATGTGCGACGGCTGCGGCATGAAAATCCCCGCCGCCGACCTGGAAGCCATCTATCATTCCGAACTCAAAGGCTTCCTCTTCTCGGACGCCGAGCTCACTGCCTATCTCGACAATGCCGAGACCCAAATCCTCGAAAAAGAAGCGCTGATCGCTGCCCGAACGGACGAGAGGGCAAAAGCCCAGCGGGACATGGATCGGCTCTATGAGCTCTACTTTGCAGGCGAAATTCCGAAACAAGGCTTTGGGGACAAATATCGTCCCCTCGAAGAGCGCCAGAAGCAGATCGACGGGGAGGTATTGGCTCAATGGACGACACAATGCGCCTTGCCGTCATGAAATTCGCAAAAACTCGACTAGTGGCGGCGGCGAGCGCAGCGGCATGTGCCTGTCTGATTACGCTCGCTTCTGCGGGTGATGTCTGCACAGCCAAACCCGCAGTGCCATAAAACCAAAGAACTCGAGCTGCAGTACATCAGAAAATTGGCGTTCTTAAAAACGCGTCGCGCTCCAAAGTACATAAATAAAAGTGCAGTCAAAATCGTAGTGAGCGAAACTTGCCGCGACGCTGCGCTTCATCCACCGGCGGATCGAAAACTCAAGGGAATGCAAGCGGTTATGCTTTCGATTGCCGCTATGGTCTTCGCTGTGTGACACCCACGTGACTGGCCACACGTCAGCGCGAGAAGAATAAGAATGAGTTTGCGGTCAATTATCGTACGTTTTTTGGCGTAGACGAGCTGAGCCATACTTCAAAAGGGGAGAACGTAGTTGCAGTAGTAAGGAGAGTATCGTGGCTAAGTCGTGCGATCTACCCGTTGGACCGGCTCCATCCGCGTCGGCTAATGACAATTCTCGAACGCCTCCGTTCGGATCCGCTCTGCGCATCCCTCAATATGATACCATAGAAGAAATTGAGATGGGGAACGGTTGTACTCAAGCCGTTACCGATTTGGTCTCGTCATTCTCTGCTGACGATCTCAGCGGTCCGCGCTTGCTCCATGCGGCGCGAGTGATAGCTAGAGCCATCTATCGCAATGCTTCTGCGAAAACGCGCGACACGTTCGGTGCTTTTGTCCGTGGCGATACCGACGTGTTGATTGTGCACGATCTCTTTGCAGTTCCGAACAACCTCGAACCCACGCCGAATGACTGCTCCCCCTCATTGCAGTCACGACTGTTTGCGCTGGGTGTTGCAGGCCTCACTTTCGATTGCGGCCATCAACCCTGTGCTGTTAGCAACGAGAACCACGGCCTATATGACCGGCATGTGCGCTCTACCGCCGGTAAAGAATCTGAGCCCAGCAGCGCGGGGGGGGCGGAGATAGGACCGCACACCGAACATAGCTCTCGGTACCATGGAGATTGGGGTCAGTTTTCACCGCAGATAGACACCATATGCCTCGCGGGACTTCGGAATATTGACAATGAACCAACCGGGTTTGCTGCGCTGGAGGAAGTGCTCCGCTATTTACCTGAGAAATCGATTTCTGCGTTGCTTCGACCCGATTTCGCAATGGCGCCTCCAGACTCAACCGATACAGCACGCTCGGCGAGTCACATGCCGATTCTTTATCGAAGAAACGGATTACTTGAAAGCGCCTACAGAGCGGACAAAGTCGGAGTACCTCCGATCCCCGAGGCTCGACAGGCGATTGATGACCTGAATTCGGCGATCCATTCGGCAGCACGCTCCGTAATTTTGCGGCCAGGCACAGCTTGTATTGCCCGCAATCCGAGATGCTATCATTGGAGAGACAAGGTCAAAAATCCTAGCCGCTGGCTGGTTCGTGGATTTGGCATCGCGCCATCTACGGCCGCGATCTTCTCTAATCCTGATCGCCCAGATCTTGTCCACTATTGAGGATATTTCGATGGCAAACCTATATCTGACTGACACTTACCTAACTCAGGCGCATCTTACTGTCGTTCATGCGCGCGAGCTGCCGAACGGATTGGCGGAAATCGCGCTCGCAGACACTATTGGTCGTCCAAAGGGTGGAGGGCAGCCGGCCGATAAGTGCTTCTTCACGCACGGAGGCGTTCGTTTCGAGATTGGACGAGTGTCTAAGCAATCGGAGAAGCCCTTCTTCACCGTCTATGAATACGAGCCATTTAGTCATCCTCTGCCCTCGGTAGGGGATGAGATTGAATTTGAAGTGGACGTCGAACGACGTCTCGATTTAAGCAAGCGCCATACTTTGACGCATGTTGTGATGGGAGCAATTCGTCGCAATGTCTCGGACTATCAAAGCCGAGGAGCCGAAATCTACGATGATGGCCGCACCTGCTCACTTTGGTTCAACTCCTCTCGCCCAGTCGAGGCGAGCCAGTTGGCGGAAATCGATATGAGTTCTAGATCAATTGTGACCGACGAGCTTGAAGTCCGAGCTGTCAGCGAAAAATCCATAGACATTGCAGAGTCGAAATATAGCGCGTGGCGCGTGGACGGCACGCTTGGACTGTCCGGCAAAATTCGCACGATCCTGATAGGCCCCGATTGGGACGCAAATCCCTGCAGCGGCACTCATGTGAGATCAACGGGAGAGATCGGTCCGTTCGTCATTGATCAGTTGTTGTGGAATGGCCAACGAGAGTGTTGGGAGATTAAGTTAGGAATCACCAAAGTCTGGAGCAACTGGTATGGCGAATGACAAGCTGATCACGCCAAAGCTGCTCGAGTCCTACAACAACCACCTGATGGAATTGATATCGCGAAAAAGCGTATTTCGCGATGATACAGGAATTCGTACAGCGCTCGCATACTGCGAACGAGTCTTAAGGTCAGATTCATCTGCGCGGTTAACGTATTACGATGATGCGGGAAATCTAGTTTCGCTTCCTCGAAATTTTGACGCCGCTCGAAATGCCGTTTTCTTATCGGCACATATCGATACCGTGGATGCCGATCCGGCCGAGTGGGTCTCGATTTCGAATCCGTTTGAACCTCAGGAGACTTCGACCCATATCATTGGGCGAGGGGCAAATGACTGCAAGGCCGGCGTGGCATTCATGTTGCTTCTGAGTGAGTTTCACAACTTGATTCCCACCGATAATGTCGTGTTCCTCGTCTCTTATCGCGAGGAGGGGAACCAAGCGAAGACGTCGACAGAAATTGGAGCGAAACTCGGTTCGGCAATACCACTGTCCAATACGCACAACCTTTTTCTGTGCCTCGAGAATACAACACGGGCAGAATTGAAGGTGTCGATGGAGGCATATGACTGCGAGCCCTGTAACGCTTTCATCGCTATTACGGACATCGTACCAAAAATACGGGACTTCTTGAGCGATCAACCCGATTGGAAACCGATCTCGATCCAGCCGGAGAAATTGCCGTCGGACGCGGTTATTTCAAAGTCGCGTTCCGGAGTGAGCGGCCACGCAGCAACCATAAAAAATCAAGAAAATGTCCTCTACAATGCGATCTTTGAAGACACAGATCGCATGCTGTCCGGAGGTGACGCCGTACAAACATCGGTGGTTGACAACAAGATTGATATATACGATTGGCCACAGCTGCTTCGCCATAGGGCCGTTCTCAACTACCGTGGATTGACCTCAGTACGGGAGCTTCGCGAACGTCTTCGAGATGTTGACTACGCTGAATACTTTCCATTCTCGTATGCTGTGGGTTCCGATAGACGGGATGCCATTGCATCAAGCCTTGCAAAAAAACTCATTCTGAATGCGAATGGCCGTGATGTTGAAGTTCGCTTTACACCGAATCCCGGACGTTCCGATGCATCAGCCATATGGAACACCACTCGTCATCAAAACCAGCTTGACCTGTTAACAATGGGGCCGGGGACGCGGTCCCATATAGACAATGGAATATCTAGGAAAACGCATGGTCCGGACGAAGGATTTCACAAAGCGTCGGGATACCTTGCCATGCAGAGAATTTTAGAGCTTTGCCGCAGCTATTTGACTGAAGGAGAATGATAATGTCGCGGCAATCAAATATTGTGAAAGCTCTGGGTGATACGATTGATCACATACCCTTCCATACCACCGCGTGTTTTTCAGGCAAGGTCCGAGATAATTTCATTTTCGGCGATGGGCGAATGGCTATTGTCGTGACGGATCGAGTATCCGTATTTGACTTCAAGATCGGAACCGTCCCGTTCAAGGGGCAAGTGCTGAACCAGTTGGCGGCGTGGTGGTTTGCTAAACTAGACGATATTGGAATTCCCCACCATCAACTCTCGATGCCACATCCCAACATCTCCCTGGTCCGACGCGTAACACCGTTGCCAATCGAATTGATTGTTAGAGCTTATCTCACCGGAACAACGACAACTTCATCTTGGTACGCCTATCAAAACAATGAGCGCAGCATCTGCGGTCTAAAAATGCCAAGCGGCATGAAAAAGAATGAGCCATTCCCGGATCTCATGCTTACTCCAACAACGAAGGCCGTGAAGGGACATGACGAAAATATCTCAAGGCAACAAATACTCGATCGAGGATTGGTCGATAAATGTATTCTCGATCTTGCAGAGCAATTTGCCCTGAAAATGTTTAAGCACGGCCAACGACTGGCGGAGGAGCGCGGCTTAATACTTGTCGACACAAAGTATGAGATGGGAATAACCGACGAAGGTGCTCTCATCATTATAGACGAAGTCCACACACCGGATTCCTCTCGCTACTGGCTGGCGGAAAGCTATAAAGGGCGCATGGACTCAGGTGCTGAGCCAGACAGCTTGGACAAGGAATTTGTTCGACGGCTCGTAATCGCCGCTGGCTATGATGTCGACTCGGACGTCGATCCGGCCAAATACTTCAACGACGAGATGCGTGTTGAGGCGGCTGAGAGATATGCCACGCTCTACGAGAAGATGACGGGAGACACCGTGGAATTCCGGCCGACGTCTAAATTCGAGGTCGCCCGAGCGCTGGAATCGCTGGCTGGAAATTGAATTGTGGTAATTTACTTGCCGCCAGCAAATCTTCTACATAGAGCGGGATAAATTGGCGGATGGAGCACAAAAAAACTAATCTCAGCATCAAGTAAATTGGCAAAGTTGTAGGCAGCCTCAAGGGACTGTTCTGTCTGGATTTGCCAAAACAGCAAAAAAACCGTCGCTTCTCTTTTGAGCCGTTCGACAGTCATCAGCATGATGTCGCTTGCTGTGTCGGTTCCAGGCCTAACCATGGGCGATGGCGGCATGCTTCGATCAAACGCATGAATCAATATTTTTTTAAATTTCTTCGAAAGGGCAGGAATATCGTGGCCGTTGTCGAGAAAAGGTCCGTCCATGAAATGTCGCTTGGGGCAGAGATCAACCTCGAGAACCAATCTTTCTCTTCCGGCGTGCTTTAGAAGAAGATCGGAGAGTATTTCGATCGTGAAGCATCGCCACTGCAGCCAGTCGAAAAAGGTTTTCGCACTTTGAGTTATTCTATCCCAGCTGAGTGGGTAGCCATATCGCGCATTGAACCCTTTCCGGCAAAACGAACAAAAGCAAAAAGCCTCTTCTTGTTGGATACCCATATGGCGAGAATCTAGGTTTATTTTTCTTTCCACCGGGTAGCGAAAAAACGGAAGAAATAGATTTGCGCTTGGTGCTAGGACGGCGAGGTCGCCAACAAGATCGGTCGCCAGTTCTTGAGTCAGCTCGTGCATTGGACAGATCAAATGTGGATGGGGAATTCCGCTAGCACTCACCATGGCGGCGCGGCGCGCGGCCGGCGAACTGTCGCGCAACACGGGAAGCCCCAGAAATAATTCGTGGCCTTCCCGTTCGGCGTAGTAGATAGACTCGTGAAATCCGTTAAATCCGACGTCGTATCGCTGCGATTTGTATGCCTTAACCGTCGTCGGAAAGAAAATACGCCCCGTCGTATCTTTAACGTCGATGAGTATTCCGCTGCCTCGCGGCAATGCCAAGGAATGGGTCACGAAACTCACATCTCGGATGTGTTTATCCTCAATGGTTAAAGAGTGAACAGGCCATGCTATGCCATATCTATTCGAGCTCATCGGATTCTCGAATTAGTTTTTGAAGTGAAAAGCGATTTTCTATCGCGAGGCTGGTCAGTTCGATAAAACCTGGATGGCCCGGGTTATCGCGTGTCTTCAAAAGACGAATTTGCATTAGGTTGTTGACGATCTCGCGAACGGCCACTTCGGAAATTCCAACTTCGAGTGCTATGTCGTCATAAGAGACCGGTTTTTTTGCGTCGTGCGCATCGCATACTGTGCTAAACACTTTTGGAAAATTGCTGTTGGTGCCTATGAACGCTCGAAAGTGGCTGGTCACATTTCGCGCAGTGGTGGGCGCGCGATCTGGAATAAATTCGAGACGAATGCTTTTCTGGACACGAGGATCGTCCTCGAAAGTGCGCAAGGACACATTTTCGACCAACAATTCGACAGGCACTTCCAAACAGCCCGCGACTTTTCGAAGTCCGTCGACGGGAATGCCTACCTTAATCCATTGCTTGATAACTCTTGTTGATGGGAGGCCCGAGCGCTTCCCGAGAAATGCGGGCGTTTTCCGAGACAGCCGGAGCCAGACGCCTAATTTTTCGCCAGAGCCAGTTTCTCTCACAATCGGTGGTCGACTCAAATCGTTTTGCTCCGGGCTCTATTGCGATGGCTCAATGTTTTTCAACTAAAAGGTTACGCCATGTGCGATTTGTCGCCCACTCGCCCTCCATGATCTTTCGGCATATGGCTATCAACCAAAGATAAACGCAATTGGTACGGTTACGACTATGCTGATTGTTATGCGCGTGGCGGATCAAGAGTTGGCATCTTCGTTCTATACTTGATTGGCATAATCTACATAGCAAGTGGGTAATATAACAAAGCTCTTGCGTGACCTCGAAGCCAACTACCATTCAGAGATGAAAAGCTTTCCCTTCTTGGACGCTGAACTTGCCTGCCACCTGGATAGCACACGGGTACGCCCGCTCGAAAAGCGCCAAGGCACGTCGACTCTCAGATTGTAGACTTCCAAGTCCAAATCGACGCAGGCAAGATTGCCTGGGTCAATCGAGACCACTTGCTTCGGGAAGCAGGGCCATTCACATCCGCCGGACTAAACTCTTTCACGATGCCAAGAAAAAGATCGTTCAAGCGTCACAACCAAAATCTTTATTGGAAAGGAGGAGGTTAGTATCTGCCTTGATCACCTGCCGCTCGATGTCGATCTTGCTGGCAATAGCGAGCCAAGCCTCACCAGACCTCTGTGAGTGTCTGTCCGGGAACATCACAATGGATTGCATAGTTTTCGGAGCATGAGGCGGATTGATGCGAGGCGCAGGAATGCGAGCGCCTTGCGATTGAGGTTCTCCCAGTCTTTGGCGATTCTGCGGCAG
>Ga0209483_1000678_pt1 | contig 28173 bp, 26 predicted proteins | sample NGEPerA_FD_184508 | JGI IMG/M metagenome (GOLD analysis project Ga0209483, IMG submission 184508) | Arctic peat soil microbial communities from the Barrow Environmental Observatory site, Barrow, Alaska, USA - NGEE PermafrostL2-A... | ecosystem: Environmental > Terrestrial > Soil > Wetlands >... | reverse complement strand
CGTCCGGGCAGACAAGTTTCCGCGCCACCTCAAAGAATCCGAGTGGCGCTGGAATCATCGCCGTGATAACCTCTACTCGTTGCTCTTGAAAGCTACCCGTTCACACCCGCTCAACTAGGAAAGACCCATAAAATTTTCGCTGCGCGGACCGAAAAGGAATTCCACCGGACGCAGGCGCTGTTTGAGTCCGACACAAATAACCCGACCAACGGCTGGCAGTTCGCGCGGGCGTGTTTTGACTTCGCGGATTTTTCCACGAACAAAACCCGGCGCGCGGATGTTGCCAGGCAAGGCATCGCCGCCGCGCAATCCGCGCTGGCCCGCGACCCGCAGTCCGCGCCGGCGCATTATTATCTGGCGATGGATTACGCCCAGCTTGCCGAGGCCGAGGAGCCGTCCATCGCCGCCTACAAGCTGATCCGGGAGATCGAGCGCGAGTTCAAAATCGCCGCCGGGCTGGACAAACAGTTTGATTTCGCCGGGCCGGCGCGGAACCTGGGTTTGCTTTACCGCGACGCGCCCGGCTGGCCCGTCAGCATCGGCAGCAAACGCAAGGCGCGCGAGTTTTTGGAACAGGCCGCCGCCCTCGCGCCGGACGACCCGGAAAACCAGTTGAACCTCGCCGAGTCGCAATTGAAATGGCGGTCGCGTGATGACGCGGAAAAAACCCTGCAAAAACTCGACGCCATCTGGCCGGCGGCGCGGACCAATTTGACGGGCGAATTCTGGGAGCAAAGCTGGAGCGACTGGCAAAGCCGGCGCACGGCGGCCCGGGCGGAGTTTCAGAAAATTTTCAAGTGTGATCCCTGATGGCAACAATTTTCGTTCGTGCAATAATGAACGGATGAACTAGACTGGCGTCAAATTCAGGTTATTGCATGGCACGGAAAATCATGGCGGCATTAAGCGATTCGACGGTGTTTCTGCGCGAGTGGATCGCCAATCCCCAGCGCACAGGCTCGGTCGCGCCGAGTTCGCCCCAGCTCGGCGCCGCCATGGCGCGCTGGCTGCCGCGCGATCCGGAAAGTTTTGTCCTGGAACTCGGCCCCGGCACCGGTGCGGTCACGGACGCCCTGCTCAAACATGGATTGCGCGAAGACCGCCTCATCGCCATTGAACACAACGCCAATCTCGCCCGGCTGCTGCGCAAGCGTTTTCCGCGCGCCCAGATCATTGCCGGCGACGCCTGGCATCTGGACAGCCTGCTCCGCGACCTGCCCGAACCGGTCGCCAGCGTCGGGGCCGTCATCTCCAGCCTGCCGCTCCTGAATTTCTCGCTGGAACAGGCCGAGGCGCTCGCGCAAAAAATCCGCTCCGTGTTGCAGCCGCAGGGCAACTGGGTGCAATACAGCTACCGCATCCACAAACGGCGTTCGCGCGGCTCGTCCAGCTTCCGCCTGCGCGCCTCCAAAATCGTCTGGTTCAACCTGCCGCCCGCGCGCGTCAGCGTTTTTCAGAAGTGACGCGAAAAATCATTTCGGTTTTTGGAATTGCTTCAGTTGCGTGACCAAGCCCCGTATTTGCTCTCCGTTTGAATCCTGCATCTGCGGCATTTTTGACGCGGTTTCCGCGATTAAAAGCGCATCGGCAGCCCGGCCTTCGCTCAACAACAAATTCACATACCGAAACCCCGCTTCCGGTGAATATGGACATAGCGCAAATGCCTGGCGAAAGGCAAAGTCAGCCGCATCATTCATGCGCTTTTTTTCACCGGCGTCAGCAGCGTGTTGCGCGCGCCACTCGTAAAGACCGCCGATGGAACTCCGCAATTTGGAAAACATTTTGCACGAGTATTCATTTTGAACGAACTGCGGGTCGCAGGTAAATCCGCTCAAATCGTTCTTTACATGGATTTTTTCCGCGAACGCGGCGACTTCCTGAACCGTCGTGTCCTTGTTCAACCAATCGCCAATCATCGGCGTCACATATTTTGTCCAGTAATCGCTGTCGCGCTGAACGATTTCACCGGACAATTCAGGCAATTGCTGCCGGTTGATTTTCATGATCAAACCGTGCGGTTCAAGATGCGGATACATCCAGTCGAGCGGAAAACTTTCCTCGAGATAAAATTCGCGGTCGGGATTTTTGTCGAAAATGGTTTTCGTCAGAAGCTCTCTGACTCCGATCACAGCCATCTGACTCCTCAATTGGATTCGTCCGTTTGACTCCTGCCTGACGTCCTCGTCGCCGAGCTTGAGTTGCTTTGGCTCATTGGGAAATTGCTTATCATGAGAAAGACGGCGCTGCGCATCCGTCATGTAATCCTGCAAGCTCTTTTGCCAGTTTTCGTCTGTGGGTATATGAATTTTCCCGTCATACATCGCCCGCAGATAGTGTAAATAGGTTACATCGGCGAGCGGATTTTGCGAGAGCATGAAAAACGGTTTCCCGTCCGCATGAGATTCCATCAATGCCGTGACGACAAACCGCCCCGGATCAGTTCCGCCAAAATAAATGCTGCCGGCCGGGATGGATTGAATGATGTCATTGCCGAAAGCAATCGCATATTTGTCGCCGGGCGGAAACAGCTCAAAAACGCCGTAAGCATCCAGCGTTGCCGACCACCAGCTTCCGAGCAGGCTGCTGTCGCCATCGAGGTGCTTTCTCATCTGGCCGAAAAGATTGGTCGCATCCTGCCAGTCGCCCGTTTCGCCGGCCTTGTAAAACGCATCAAAATCCGATGGCAGCCTGTTGCCGTCCTGTTTTGCCAGCGCACGCGACTGGGTTTCCTGCGCTGCGACGAACTGCTTCAACTGCGCTGAAGCTCCCGACTTGTCGAGCGACCACGACGACACGGCTGGCTTTTTGCCGCACCCGGTCATCAGCAATGCCACGCCGAAAACCGCCACCAGAATTTTGCCTGTTGTTTTCATAGGTTTGTCATTTTGCGTTCCCGTTGAATAGACACCGCCGCCGCCAAATTTGTATAAAAAATCTGCACGCCGCTTCTTCAACTGGCAAATGAGCCAAACCGCGTAGCGGCGCGTCGGCAGACCGCCACATACTTTCCAGGCTTTCAAAAGCGGCTCTCTGCCGAGCAGCCGCCACGCTCCAATTTAGAATTATTCTAAATCTTGACTGACTCTGGGCTGGCGTCTATTTTGCCCCTGCAATGAGCGCAGTCGAGAAAAAATCAAATGAGAATTTCAGCGAGCGGCTGAACACCAGCGGCTTTCGGTTCACGCCGCAGCGCCAGCACGTTTATGACGTGGTCATGCAAAAGCGCGATCATCCGACGGCGGAGGAAATTTTCATCCGCACGAAACGAACGATGCCGGAGATTTCCCACGCGACAGTTTACAATTGTTTGGACGCGCTCGTGAAATGCGGTCTTGTCCGTCAAGTTCAATTGGAACGCGGCGCGACGCGGTTTTGCCCGAACATGGAGGAGCATTGCCATTATTTCTGCGATTCGTGCGGCGAAGTTTTTGACGTTGCGTTGCCGACGGATTCGACGGTCATGCCGCGGCCGAAAGGTTTCAAAGTGGATCATTATGACATCGCGGTTCACGGCGTCTGCGCGGAGTGTGCGAAAAAGAAATAACGATTCACGATTTAACTATTTAACAATTCAACGAAACAAATGCCCACCGCCACCGAGACAATTGAAGATTTGGTCAAGACGGAATACAAATACGGCTTCGTCACCGATGTCGAATCCGAGTCCACGCCGCCGGGCTTGAGCGAAGAAACCATCCGCTTTATCTCCGCCAAAAAGAACGAGCCGACGTGGTTGACGGACTGGCGCATCAAGTCGTTCCGCTACTGGCAGACGATGCAGGAGCCGACGTGGCAGTTTGTCAAGTATCCGAAAATTGATTTTCAGGCCATCAGCTATTTCTCCCAGCCGAAGCCAAAAGGCGATGCGCCCAAGAGCTTGGACGAAGTTGATCCGAAATTACTGGAGATGTATGAGAAGCTCGGCATCCCGTTGCGCGAACGCGGGCGGCTGGCGGGCGTGGCGGTGGACGCAATTTTTGATTCCGTGAGTGTCGGCACGACGTATCGCGAGGATTTGGCGAAGAAGGGAATTATTTTCTGTTCGTTCAGCGAAGCGGTTCACAGCCATCCCGACCTCGTCAAAAAATACCTCGGCTCGGTCGTGCCTTACACGGATAATTATTATGCCGCGCTGAATTCCGCCGTCTTTACCGACGGTTCGTTCTGCTACATCCCGAAAGGCGTGCGCTGTCCGATGGAGCTTTCGACTTACTTCCGCATCAACGCCGCGAAGTCCGGCCAGTTCGAGCGCACGCTGATCGTGGCCGACGACGGCGCGAGCGTGAGTTATCTCGAAGGCTGCACCGCGCCGATGCGTGATGAAAATCAATTGCACGCCGCCGTCGTGGAACTCGTCGCGCTCGACCACGCGGAAATCAAATACAGCACCGTGCAAAACTGGTATCCGGGCGATGAGAACGGCAAGGGCGGCATTTACAATTTCGTGACGAAGCGCGGATTGTGCAAAGGCAAAAACTCGCGCATCACCTGGACGCAGGTGGAGACCGGCTCGGCCATCACCTGGAAATATCCGAGCTGCATTTTGCTCGGCGACAATTCCAAGGGCGAATTTTATTCCGTCGCCGTGACGAACAATTATCAGCAGGCCGACACGGGCACGAAGATGATCCACATCGGCAAGAACACGAAAAGCACGATCATTTCCAAGGGCATTTCCGCCGGGCATGGACAGAACAGCTATCGCGGCCTCGTGAAAATCCAGAAGAGCGCGACGAATGCGCGCAATTTTTCGCAGTGCGACTCGATGCTCATCGGTTCGCAATGCGGTGCGCATACGTTTCCGTATATCGAGGTGAAAAATACGTCGGCGAGTGTCGAGCATGAAGCCTCGACTTCCAAGATCGGTGAGGATCAGATTTTTTACTGCAACTCGCGCGGGCTTTCGACGCAGGACGCGGTCAACATGATTGTGAACGGCTTCTGCAAGGAAGTGTTCAAAGAACTGCCGATGGAATTCGCGGTCGAAGCGCAGAAACTTCTGGGCGTGAGTTTGGAAGGCAGTGTGGGATAAAATGCCAGAGCCAATTACATTGACGATTATTGTCGGCAAAGAAATCCTTAAGTTCGTTGGGGATCGCTTCAAAACTGCTGTAATTGAAAAATGGACAAAATATCGTGCTGAACAATTTTTTAATTCATTCGTTCGAGCACTTGCTTGCTACGATTTGAATTTGGCAGATGAAGCATTCATCAAACAAAAACTCGAAGACCTTTTTGAAGATGAGATAAGAACTGAAGTTTTGTATGACGCCTATCGTCAGGTAGCTTTTGCAGCCTCAAAAAAAATCGGGCCACGAATAATTGGCATCTTGGTTGCGCGCCTAGTCCATTTCAAACGGCACGCAAACGATTCGGAAGAAAAAATATTGATGGCCGCAGAATTATTGAACGATGGAGAATTTGAAAATTTTGGAATTTTCTTCAAAGATGTTCTCGAATCCGAAGAATGCTTGAGAAAAAGAGAATTTGAAAAAAAACGCAAATACGATGTTTGGAAAAGCGAGAAAGAAGATTACGAAATTGAGTTAGAGTCCCAGAGATCCGATTCCAGTTCGAGATTCCCAGCACATTTCACAACCACTATTGATTTAGATCGACAATTTGGCACATGGGCATTAAAGCTCCAATCAATTGGTCTCTTGAAAGCATCCGTGCAAGAAACCCAAAGTCAGAAAAGAATTTCTCACATTGAATTTTCTGAAAATGAAATAAGACGCGAGCAAAAGTCTCTTGTTATACTTCCACCGGAATGCCACGAGCTATTTACGTTGGTGTGTGAAGCAAAAAACATTTTGGCAACAGAATAAATTTTATTGATGAAACAACCAATTCTTGAAATCAAAAATCTTCACGCAGGCGTGGAGAACAAACAAATCCTCAAGGGCTTCAGCCTGACGATCAACGCGGGCGAAGTCCATGCGTTGATGGGACTCAATGGCTCCGGCAAGAGCACGCTCGCCGCGATTCTCGCCGGGCGCGACGGCTACGAAGTGACCGAGGGCACCGTGAATTATCTCGGCAAAGATTTGCTGGAACTCGATCCCGAAGAGCGCGCACGCGAAGGCGTGTTCCTCGCGTTTCAGTATCCGGTGGAAATTCCCGGCGTGAACAGCACCTATTTTCTCAAGGCCGCGCTGAATGAAATCCGCAAGTCCAAAGGCCAGCCGGAACTCGACGCGATTGAATTTCTCGATCTCGTCAAAGACAAAATCAAACTGCTCGACCTCAAGGACGATCTGCTCAAGCGCTCGGTCAACGAAGGTTTTTCCGGCGGCGAAAAAAAGCGCAACGAAATTTTCCAGATGGCCGTGCTGGAGCCGAAACTGGCGATTCTCGACGAAACGGATTCCGGCCTGGACATTGACGCGCTGAAAATCGTTTCCAGCGGCGTGAACAAATTGCGCCGCGCCGATTCCGCGCAACTGGTCATCACGCATTATCAGCGGCTGCTGAATTACATCGTGCCGGATTTTGTGCACGTCATGGCCGACGGCCGCATCATCAAGTCCGGCGACAAAAATCTCGCGCTGGAACTGGAGTCGAAGGGTTACGACTGGCTTATCAAGCACACTTAATTAAACTGGCGGCATGAATTTGACCGACGAACAACGGCAGCGTGTCACGGCGTGGATTTTGCAGGGCGCAAAACTTTCAGAGGTCCAGAACCGGCTGGTGGCGGAATTCGGCATCAAGCTGACTTACATGGAGGCGCGCTTTCTCGTGGACGATTTGAAGCTCACGCCGAAAGACCCGGAACCGCCAAAAGTGGTCGAGCCGCCCGCTTCACCGCCCGCCGCAAATCCGGCCAAACTCACGGTTGAAAAAAATCCCGCGCCGGAGGGAACGCTTCCGGCTTCGGGCGTTTCCGTCAGCGTGGATCAAATCACCAAGCCCGGCGCGATGATCAGCGGCACGGTAAAATTCAGCGACGGGCAGACGGCCGATTGGTATCTGGACCAGACCGGACGGCTTGGCGTGGTGCCCAAACAGCCGGGCTACAAACCTTCGCCGGCCGACGTGCAGGATTTCCAAATCGCCTTGCAGCAGGAAATGGCCACGCAGGGCTACGCGTAGCCGCAGGCGCGGCAAATCTTGCCCGGCGCGTGCGCCCTTGGCACATTGAACCGCAATGCGCGAAAAATTCCGTGTCTGGGCCGAAGTCCTTGAAACTTTCTTCCTCGAAGTGGTTTTCGAGGAGCGCCATGATTTCAAGGCCAAGGCGACGCGCGGAGTTCTTTTCGGCGGTTCAAAAATTTTCCAGGTCGCCGTCAAAATCCGCCGCTGGCTTTACAATGTCCGCATCCTCCGCGACAAGACGCTCGGCGTGCAGGTCATCGCCATCGGCAACCTCACCGTCGGCGGCACCGGCAAAACGCCGGTCGTCGAAAAATTCGCGCGCGAACTCCGCGACGCCGGACGCAACGTCGCCATCCTTTCGCGCGGCTACCGTTCCAAGCCCGCGCCGCTGCACATAAAATTTCTGAACAAAATTCTCCTGCGCGAAGACCAGACGCCGCCGCGCATCGTGTCCGACGGCAAATCTTTGCTGCTCGATTCCGAAACCGCCGGCGACGAGCCTTACATGCTCGCGTCGAACCTCAAGGACGTCGTCGTGTTGGTGGACAAGGACCGCGTGAAGAGCGGGCGCTACGCGATTGAAAAATTCGGCTGCGACACGCTGCTGCTCGACGACGGTTTTCAATACTGGCACTTGCGCGGACGCCGCCATGATGTCGTTTTGATTGACCGCCAGCAGCCGTTCGGCAACGAGCATCTGCTCCCGCGCGGCACGCTGCGCGAACCGCCGTCGCACCTCGCGCGCGCCCACACGATCTTCATCACGAAGAGCGACGGCAACACCGCCGAGCTGCGCGAACGCATTTCCAGGTTGAATTCCACCGCGCCCATCATCGAGTGCGTCCATCACCCGCTTTATTTCGAGGACGTTTTCAGCGGCGAGCGCAAGGGGCTGGATTTTCTGAAGGGCAAAAAAGTCGCGTCGTTGAGCGGCATCGCGCAGCCGGAAAGTTTCGAGCAGAGCCTCGTGAAAATCGGCGGCGAACTCGTCTACACCAAGCGCTTTGCCGACCATCACCGCTTCACGCAGCAGGAAATCCTGAACGCCATCAACCGCGCCAAAAAACGCCAGGCCGAGATCATCATCACCACGCAAAAGGACGCCGTGCGTTTCCCGAAAATTGACCGGCGCGACCTGCCGATCCTCTTCATGCGCGTGGAAATAAAAATTGTCGCCGGCGCGAACGACTTCCAGGACTGCGTCAGCAAAATTTGTTTCCGCTGATGAACACGCTGCTTTATTGGTCTGGCCGCGCGCTCATCGCGTGCATCCAGTTGCTGCCGCTGAAGCTCGTCGCGCGCCTCGGACGCGTGGGCGGCGCGTTGGCGTTTCACCTTGACGGACGCCACCGCCGCGTGGTGCTGGACAATTTGACGCTGTGCTTCGGCAAAGAAAAATCCGCCGAAGAAATCCGCTCGCTCGCGCAGGAAAATTTCCGGCGCATCGGCGAGAATTATCTGTCCGCCGTCAAGACCGCCGCGATGAGCTTTGAAGCCTTGCGCCCGCACGCCGGGTTCACAGGCCTCGAAAATCTTCCCGCCGCCGGCGGAAAACTGCCGCGCAACGCCGTGGTGGCCGTCGGGCATTTCGGCAATTTTGAACTTTACGCGCGGCTCGGCGACGCCCGTCCGCACGGCAAGTTCGCCACGACCTTCCGCGCGCTCAAGCAGCCCGCGCTCAACCGGCTCATGCAGGACTTGCGCGGGCGCAGCCCCTGCCTTTTTTTTGAGCGCCGCGCCGATGGCCGCGCCCTGCGCGCGCTGATGGACGGCGGCGGCGTCACGCTCGGGCTGCTTGCCGACCAGAGTTCGCCCGGCCTGCGCGCGCCGTTTCTCGGCCACGACTGCAACACCGGCCTTGCGCCCGCCATCCTCGCGTTGCGCTATGACGCCGAACTTTCCACCGCCATCTGCTACCGCCTTGCGCCCGCTAAATGGCGGCTGGAATTCGGCAGAAAAATTCCGACGCACGAAAACGGCCAGCCGCGTTCGAGCGAAAACATCATGCGCGACGTGAACCGCGCGCTGGAAACCGCCGTGCGCCGCGATCCGGCGAACTGGTTCTGGGTGCATCGCCGCTGGAAAAAATAACGTGAGCTTGTCCTTCAAAATCCCGCCCCGCCGCATTCTGGTTCGCGGAACGAACTGGCTGGGCGACGCCGTGATGACCACGCCCGCGCTGTTGCGGCTGCGCGAAAAATTTCCCGCCGCGCACATCGCATTGCTCACGCCGGAAAAACTGCGCGACTTGTGGCGGCATCATCCGGCGATCAACGAGGCAATTTCTTTTGCGCCCGCCGAAGGCCTTTTTGCCATTGGCAAAAAACTGCGCGCCGGGAGATTTGACCTCGCGCTCGTGCTGCCCAATTCACCGCGCTCGGCAATTGAAGCCTGGCTCGCCGGAATTTCGCAGCGCCTCGGCTGCGCGCGCCCGTGGCGGAATTTTTTCCTGACGCAGGCTGTCGCGCCGCGCGCGGAGTCCGTGAAAATGCGAAAGCGTCCGATTGAGGAAATAAAAACGCTTGCGGCGGAGCAAAGTAGCGCAGGCTTCCAGCCTGCGACTCAAAATAAAAACGCAGGCTGGAAGCCTGCGCTACTTTCCCGCGCGCACCAGATTCACGAGTATCTACATCTCGCCGCCGCGCTCGGCGCAAATCCCGGACCGCTGCCGCCGCAATTGTTTATCACGCCGGAAGAAGCTGAAGCTGCGCGGAAAAAATTTAGATTGAACGAAATCACGCAGCCGGTTTTCGGCCTGAATCCCGGCGCGGAATACGGCCCGGCCAAACGCTGGCCGGTCGAAAAATTTATTGCCACTGCGAAAGAAATTCAGCAGCGAACGAATTGCGTCTGGCTTTTATTCGGCGGCAAAGGCGACCGGCAACTCACGGCGCAAATTGCCGCTGCGATTCACGATTCACGATTCACGATTCACGATTTGGCCGGCCAGACTTCTTTGCGCGAATTGATGGCGCTTTTGAAAATTTGCCGCGTGCTGTTGACGAACGACACCGGTCCGATGCATGTCGCCGCCGCGCTCGGCACGCCGGTTGTCGTGCCGTTCGGCAGCACGTCGCCGGAATTGACCGGGCCGGGTCTGCCAGACGACGCGCGAAACCGTTTGCTGAAGTCCGACGCGCCGTGTTCGCCGTGTTTTCTGCGCGAATGTCCGATTGATTTTCGTTGCATGAACGGCATCAGCGTCGGGCGCATCGTTAATGCTGTGTTGGAGTGCAAGCTTTAGCTTGTCCGCCGGAGCAGGCTGAAGCCTGAACTCCAACTCGCGGACGCCGCCCGCTGGCAAAAATTTCATCCGCAAAAAAATCTTCTTGACGCGCGCCGCCAACTGTCATAGTGTCCTATGTCAGTAACCGCGTATGCTCCTGCAAATTGATTTCAAGTCCGGCAAGCCGGTCTATCTGCAACTGGTGGACCAGATCCGCTACGCCGCCGCGTCGGGCGGGTTGCGCACGGGCGAACCGCTGCCGTCCATCCGTCCGCTCGCCGAGGAACTGCGCGTGAACCGCAACACCGTCGCCAAGGCTTACGCGGAGCTGGAAAGTCAAGGCGTCATCGAGACGATTCCGGGCAAGGGCTGTTTTCTCAAGGAGAGCCATTCGCCGTTCACCAAGTCGGCGCGCTCGAAAATTTTGACCAAGGAAATTGACGAGGCCGTCGTCGCCGCGCATCACTTGCAAGTGGATCGCGATGCGTTTCTTGCGCTCGTCAAGGAACGGCTCGATAGCTTTGAACGCAAGGTGAAGGAAAAATCCGATCACGATTAAACCCTTATGAACACTGACTCGCCCGTCATCGAAATCAAAAATCTCACGCGCAGCTACGGCAAGCACGACGCCGTGAACGGCCTCACGTTGAACGTGTGCGCTGGCAAATGCTACGGTTTTTTTGGCCGCAACGGCGCGGGAAAAACGACGACGATAAAATGTTTGTTGAATCTGCTCCGCCCGACTTCCGGTTCAGTGCGCGTGTTCGGACTCGACCCGCAGCGTAACGAAGTCGCCGTGAAATCGCGGCTGGCGTATGTGCCGGACATGGTCGCGTTTTATCCATGGATGACCGTGCGCGACACGCTGGAATACTTCGCCTCGTTCCGCAAACATTGGAACCGCGACATCGAAAATGATTTGCTGAACCGCTTTCAACTCGACGCGAATAAAAAAACCACGAGCCTCTCCAAAGGCCAGCGCACGCAGCTTGCGCTCATCGGCGCGATCTGTCCCGAACCGGAACTGCTCGTGCTCGACGAACCGACGAGCGGCCTCGACCCGATTGTCCGCCGCGAATTCATCGAGACCGTCATCGGCGCGTATCAATCCGGCGATCCCGGCCGCCGCACGGTGTTCGTCTCCACGCATTTGATTTCAGAGTTCGAAGGCTTGATTGACGAATTCACCATCATCGAAAACGGCAAAAATCTTTTGACGATGGAAGCCGATGCCGCACGGGACCGTTTCCGCAAAATCCGCGCGCGTTTTTCTGAAATGCCGAAACTGGATTTGCCCGGCGCGTTGAGCGTGAAGCAAAGCGGGCGCGAAATGGAAATCCTCGCCGACGGCAACAGTGAACAAATCTTGGAAAAATTAAAATCACATTCGCCGGAAGAATTGAAATGCGAATCGCTTTCGCTGGAGGAAATTTTTGTGGCATCGGACGTTTTGAAAAAAGCGAAAGCATGAACGCGTTTCTAAAAAAAGAAATCCGCCTGCTGCTGCCGAGTTTTCTCATCGGCTGCGTGCTGACGTTTGCAGACTGGTTTTTGTTTTGGGAAAACTTGTTATTAGAAAACACCGGCGCCATCAGCAACATGTTGTCTTTGATTCCACTGGTGGTCTGCCCGGCGGTCGCGGTGATGATTGCGCTGGATTCGTTCGGCGGCGAGGTGAGTTCGGGAACATTTGCCATGCTGCTCGCGCAGCCGGTTTCGCGGCTGAAAATCTGGCAGACAAAAGTTTCGCTGCTCGCGGTTGCACTGCTGGTGTTCGGCGTTTTGTGGTTTGCGCCGATTTTTTACGTGCGGTTGTTTGCGGTCACAAACCCCGACAACTCCATAGACCTCCAAAATCTGTTTGTGATTGCGGTGATGTTCGCGCTGGTCGTGTTTTCCGGCGGACTTTGGACAGTGTTGTTACTGCGGCAAGTGGCGGCGGCGTTCTGGTTCACGCTGCTCGTGCCAGGCATGATTCTGGTGATTCTTGTTGGATTGTTCACTGATCATTCCGGCGAGTTTGTCACTGGCATGACGGTGAGCGTGCTCGGCATTTACAGTCTCGCGGGATTTTTCTTCGCGCGCTGGCTGTTTTTCCGGGCGCAAGATGTGCAATGGTCGGGCGGCACGATTGTCATGCCGGAAATGCGCGGGCTTCCGGCGTGGCTTTCAAGATCGGCGATAAAACGCATTTTCCGCCCGCGCGCCGCGCTGTGGCGGAAGGAATTTCAGTTGCACCAATCGCAGTTCGTCATGGCTTTTGCGCTGCTGCTGTTGCATCTGGGCGTTTTGGCGATGCGGACATTCGGAAACTTTCAAAAAAATTCCTCGACGGAATTCATTCTGGAAGTTTTCTGGGGCCTGTGGCTGGTGATGCCGCTGCTCGTCGGCTGCGCGGCGGTGGCCGAGGAACGGAAACTCGGCACGCTCGAAGGCCAGCTCTGCCTGCCGGTGAAACGGCGGACGCAATTTGCCATCAAATTTTTTGTCGCACTATTCCTGTCCGTGCTGCTGGGCGCGGTCATGCCGTTGTTGCTGGAAGGAATTAAAATTCTGCCGAATGTTCACTTTGAAACCGGCAGCCATGAATCGGGATGGTTCGGCCAGTTGTCCGCCACGCAATTCTTTTTTTGGTATTGCCTTGGGATGCTCAACGGTTTGCTGCCGTTGTTGACGTTGGCGGGCATCGCCGCCGCGTTCGGCGCGATTTCATTTTACGTCTCCTCGCTCATGCGCAACACGCTGCAAACGCTCGCGCCGGCGGTGCTGGGAATTTTGCTGGGATTTTTCGGGCTGATGGCGGTTTCGCAGATGCGGGAATCTGACCTGGATTTCTTGTGGCGCGGGCCGCTGCCATATTTTGTCGGCGTGCCGGTGATGCTGCTGGCGCTGCTGGCGCTGGCGTTCTGGAATTTCCAGCACGTTCAGACGGGCTGGCGAATGTGGCGGCGGAATTTTTTCGCGTTCGCGTTGGCACTGGCATTTTCCGTGACGGCGACCTCGGCGGTTTATCATCGCGTATGGGAGAAACTCACGCCGTTCGAGCCGCCGCACGGCGCGGCAAGGTTGTCGCAATCAAATCCTGCGAGTTTAAGCGCGCAATGGGACGAAATTTCCGTCCATTTGCCCGGTGGAAAAATCTGGATGGCGAATTTCGTGCCCAGCCTGACCGCGCGCAATCCGCTGGCGTTGATGCTGGGCGAATTCAAGGTCGCCATGAGCGATGGCAAATTCATCAGCGGGTCGAACTGGCTGACGGTGCAACGCTCCTACCGGGAATTGGTCGGCCTTAAAACCGACGGTTCGCTGTGGGTTTCGGAAGGACAGCAAAAAAGCAGTTTTCAAAACGGCAAATGGACTATCAATCAGGACAAAATGCAGCACCTCGTGCCATTCGGAAACGAAACTAACTGGAGCAGTTTTGTTCCCGTCTATCTTTCGGACTTGCTTGTCAAAAACGACGGAACTTTGTGGCGCTGGGGCGTGACCACCAATTTCGATTTCAAGCACAAAGAATGGCCGGGGTTGCGGGGGTTCACGCCATATCGGCTGGGAACGGAATCGAACTGGGCGGAAGTTTTTCAAAATTATCAAAATAGTCAGCAAATGTTTTTGCGCAAGACCGACGGCAGTCTTTGGACGTGGAGCTATTCGTGGAACACCAATGGCCAGACGGTGTTGGAAATTGAGCCGGGATTTCCCATTCAGTCCGTAAAAAATTCCGGGCGTGAAAAATTTCGCAGTGTCGCGCGGGTTGAACATGGAATGCAATACGATGTTGGTGTGCGAGATGACGGAACATTTCGCATCTGGGCGGACGAACGGAGGAACACAAACAAAAATCCGCGCGATGGTTCTTACGAATGGTTTCCCACCGATCTGCAAATCGGCGACGGAACGAACTGGATTGCCGTGGCCGGCGAGGGCGACAAAATCGTCACGCTCAAGAACGACGGTTCGTTGTGGTTGTGGAATTTTCACCATGATAACCGGCGCGGCTGGGATACTGAAGTTGGCGAACGCGAAATGCTGAAAATAAAACCCGTCCGGCTCGGCACGCACTCGGACTGGATTGCGATTTCGGGCGGCTGGGGCAACACGGTCGCGCTCGCCGCCGACGGCAGCCTGTGGTTCTGGCCGCTGGAAAGTGCGGAGGACATGGGCAACCACGGCACTGTCTTCGGCAGCTTTTTCGACAACGGCAATTCGCATTTCGAACCGCTGCTGGACATTTCCCGCAAGCCGCAACTGCTCGGCAATGTTTTGGGCAACGCGGAGTGAAGTTGAATAACCAAGGAACGAAGGAAAAAAGAAAATGTTCCTGTTCCGCAGGAACAGTCGAGAATAGCCCGGCATTTCAATGCCGGGAATAGTTTAAGGAACGCCGAGTCCCGAAAGGACGGCTGAAACTGAATGTGTTTTTCAGCCGTCCCTTCGGAACTTTTTCGCAATGCCGCCAGACCCGGCGTTGAAACGCCGGGCTATTTTCAAAATGTCCCTGCGGGACGCAGCAATTCTCTCCATCCGCAATTGAAACGAGTTCCTTGCATTTTCCGCAGCCGACAAAATCTTTGTTTCTTTGTTCCTTTGTGGTAAATCCTTCGCCGTGGAAACCGTCACCAAACTCACCAACGAACTTGTCGCATCTTACGCGCGGCTGGGCGGCATCAATCATCTGGACGGGAAAAACCTACCGTCCAAGCGCGTCGTCACGGACATCACGCTCGATCTGTTGCGGCTGCTGTTCCCCGGTTATTTTGACGAGAAGCTGATCCATTCGTCGGAAGTGAAAGTGGAGACGGCGGCGCTGTTGGATTCCGTCCTCGGAAAACTGGAGGACGAAATCCGCAAAAGTTTGGAATATCATCCACCGGAAAATTTGCCGAAAAAGGAAATCACCAAAGCGGCGCATGAATTGACCTTGGACTTTCTCAGCAAGCTGCCGGACATCCGCGAGATTTTGAAAACGGACGTGGAAGCGGCCTATGACGGCGATCCGGCGGCGGCGAGCAAGGAGGAAGTTTTGGTTTCGTATCCGTTCGTCGAGGCCATCGCGGTGCAACGGCTCGCGCATGAGTTGTATTTGAAAAATGTCCCGCTCATTCCGCGCATCATGACGGAATGGGCGCACTGGCGCACGGGCATGGAGATTCATCCGGGCGCGCAGATCGGCTCGCATTTTTTTGTGGATCATTGCACCGGCACGGTCGTTGGCGAAACGGCCATCATCGGCAATCATGTGAAGATGTATCATGGCGTGACGCTCGGCGCGAAATCCACGGCGGGCGGCCAGCAGTTGCGCGGCAAGAAGCGGCATCCAACGATTGAAGACCGCGTGACGATTTATCCCGGCGCAACGATTCTTGGCGGCGAAACGGTCATCGGCGCGGGCAGCACGATTGGCGGCAACGTTTTCATCATGAACAGCGTCCAGCCGAATTCGCTGGTGATTTACGATGGCCTCGACATGCGCGTCTTGAGCAAGGCGGACAAAAATACAGCGCTGGATTTTCAGATTTGAAAATCAGCCGGGATGAAACGCGTCCTGAAAGGCGTGGCGACCCGCGAACGTTCGGGATGGGTTTCATCAGCGGAGCCAGGTCATCCCACCGCTTGCCGAACATCCCGCTCCATTACGAAAAACCCAAAATAAATGCTGACGCCGTAAAGTTGTGCGCTTAAACCGGCCGGCTCAAAGCAAGAATTGCTGCATGGTTTTCATTGGCTTGACGGGCATTTCGTGTTATTCAACAAGCTGCAAACAACCTAAAATCCATGGGCAAACTTTTTCTGGGACTTGATTCCAGCACGCAAAGCTTGAGCGCCGTCGTCATTGACCTCGGCGCGCGCAAGGTCATATACGAAAAATCAATCAACTTCGACCGCGCGCTCCCGCAGTTCAAAACGCAGAACGGCGTGCTGCCCAACCGCGACCCGCTCGTCAAGCACAGCCCGCCGCTGCTCTGGGCCGCCGCGCTGGATTTGCTGTTTGCGCAGATGAAAAAGGACAAGGTCGCGCTCGGAAAAATTCTCGCCGTCAGCGGCAGCGGCCAGCAGCACGGCTCCGTTTATCTCAACGACAAGGCCGCCGACGCGCTGGCGAACCTGGATCCAAAAAAATCGCTCGTCGAAAATCTTGGCGGCGTCTTCTCGCGCAAGACCTCGCCCATCTGGATGGATTCCTCCACCACGAAGGAATGCGCCGAGATCCGCAAAAAACTTGGCGGCATCAAGTTCACCGCCTCGCGCACCGGCTCGGACACGTTCGAGCGGTTCACCGGCCCGCAGATCCGCAAGTTTTACAAGACCGATCCGAACGCCTACGAAAAAACCGCCGGCATCGCGCTCGTCAGCTCGTTCATGGCCTCGCTGCTCGCCGGAAAAATCGCGCCGGTTGATTTTGGCGACGGCGCGGGGATGAACCTCATGGACATCCGCCGCAAAAACTGGAACCACGACGCGCTCAAGGCCACCGCACCCAGCCTCATCGGCAAGCTGCCGCCGCTCGCCGATTCCGGCCAAGTCATCGGCCCGGTCAGTTCCTATTTCGTCCAAAAATTCGGACTCAATGCCGAGGCGTTGGCCACCGTCTGGACCGGCGACAATCCCGCGAGCGTCCTCGGCCTCGGCCTCATCCAGCCCGGCCAGGTCGCCATCAGCCTCGGCACCAGCGACACGTTTTTCGGCACGATGGAACAATGCCACACCGACGAGAACGGCGAAGGCCACGTCTTCGGCTCGCCGACCGGCGGCTACATGACGCTCATCTGTTTCAAGAACGGATCGCTCGCCCGCGAAAAAATCCGCGAACTCTATAAAATTCCCGGCTGGAAAAAATTCGGCGAACTCGTCGCGCAAACCCCGTCCGGCAACCACGGCGGCATTCTTCTGCCTTGGTTTGAACCGGAAATCGTCCCGCGCGTGAACCAGCCGGGCATCCGCCGTTTTGATCTCGACGAAAAAAACGCCGCCGCCAACTGCCGCGCGATTTTCGAGGCGCAGATGCTTTCCATGCGGCTGCACTCGCAATGGATGCAGGTCGCGCCGGAAAAAATCTTCGCCACCGGCGGCGCGTCGAACGACCGCGCGCTCTTGCAGGTGCTGGCCGACGTGATGAACTGCGTGGTGTTGCGGATTGAAGTCACCAAGAGCGCCGCGCTCGGCGCCGCGTTGTCGGCCGCGCACGGCTGGCTGGCTGCCGCCGGGGAAAATCCGAAATGGGAAAAGCTCGTCGCCGGTTTCACCGCGCCGGTGCCCGGCAGCGAAATCCGCCCGGACAAAAAGGCCGCGAAAATTTACGACAAGCTGCTAGAAAAATACGCCGCCTGCGAAGGCGACGCGCTCGATTCACTCGTATAAATCAAATTTTCGGAAACGGCGCAATCAGGTCGCTCGGTCAAATTTTCCGTTCTGCAAAAAATAAATCGTCTGCCGGACGGCCGTGCGGTTGCGCATGAGAAACGGATGCGCCACGGGAATGACCATGTGGTCCGCCATGCCGGCGAGCTTTGTCCGTTCGACGGAAACCTTGCCGTCGTCGCTGCCGGGAATGAGCAGGCTGTTGATCCAGTTGATCGTCCAATTTCCGGCGATGATGCCGGTGCAGAAGTTCGCCGGGCCAAGCTGGTTTGGCGTTGAATCCTTGCCCGTTCCCAGTTCGCTTCCCGCCGGGCCGTTGATTTTTTTGAAGAGCCGCCAGCCGCCCAGCTTGTCCACGACTTCGCTGCCCTGGTTCGGCGGACCGAGCATCACCACGCGGCCCAGCGACGGAACGGAATGTCGCGCCAGATAACTGCGCACCAGAATTCCGCCGAGCGAGTGCGTGACAAAATCAATCTTCGTCGCGCCGTCGCGCCCGCAGTCCGCGACCGCCTGGCCGACGACGGTTTCGGCCAGTTGTGCGATGGAGGCGGAGCGCGAAGGATAATCCACGTTGCGAACCGTGTAGCCGGCCTGCGTCAGCGCCTTTGCCATCGGGATCATCGAGCGGCTGGTGCGGCAGAGGCCGTGCAGCAAAATCACTTCCTCGCGCGCCTCGGGCGGGTGGGAAAGCAGCGGCGCAATTGCCATAAAAATTAAAAAACGCTGGAATAAATTTTTCCTGCTGTTCCGCATAACGTAGCAAGCTGAACCACCGCGACGCAGGACATTAACCACGATAGTGTAATTGACAGCATTTACGGCGGTTGGCTCCGGCGACTTGTTAGGCATCTTGGATTCAAGTTGCCAGTGCGACAAGATTGGCGGATGAAATATCATCGATTAAGCACTCGCATTCTTGTTCAATCAACCGCCTGACTTTTTTGACGGGCTGCTAACGAATATGAACACCCTGCTCGGCAGTCTCAAGCTCAAAGTGGAAATTGAGAATTGAAAACCAGATTAAGACTCGTCATCTCGTCTCCTGCGCCACATCCGTTTTCCTGTCCCCGGCCGAATTTCTCCTCGCCGTCCGCGTTTTAATTTGTTCAAAATCAGGCTCGCCATTTTGCCGGAGGTTTTGCCATTATCGCGCCGTTCCCAATCCAATCCCAAACAAAATACGTCCATGAATGATTCCACCACGACTCAAATCAAAGACACCACCGCCAATCCCGCGCCGCTCGGCCTGCTCGGTTTCGGCATGACCACCGTGCTGCTCAACCTGCACAACGCGGGATTTTTTGAACTCAACAGCATGATCCTCGCGATGGGCATTTGCTACGGCGGCATCGCCCAGGTCATCGCGGGCATCATGGAATGGAAAAAAGGCAACACCTTCGCCACCACCGCGTTCATTTCCTACGGCTTCTTCTGGCTCTCGTTCGTGACGCTGGTGCTGCTGCCAAAAATCATTGCCAGCGTCGTGCCGGCCAGCGAAACGGCCGTGGCCGCCTATCTGACGATGTGGGGAATTTTTACCGCCGTCATGTTCCTCGGCACGTTCCGGCTGAACCGCGCGCTGCAAGTCGTCTTCGGTTCGCTGACCATTTTATTTGCCCTGCTCGCTTACGGCGACTTCGCCGACGCATCTCCTGAATTCAAACATTTCACCGGCTACGAAGGTTTGTTCTGCGGCGTCTCCGCGATCTACGCCGGCCTGGCGCAAATCCTGAACGAGCTTTACGGCAAAACCATCCTGCCGCTCGGCCTGGTGAAAAAATGAAGTCCCGCTCAACCGCCGCGAAAAATTTCCGCCACGGCGTCGTGCAAGGCTGAAACCATTTTCCGCAACTGCGCCCGCGTCGTGCAATACGGCGGCATCAGCACAATCACGTTTCCGATTGGCCGCGTCAAAACGCCGCGCCGCACCATCGCCTCGCACACGCGGATGCCCGCTCGCTCACGCAGCGCAAACGGCTCGCGCGTCCGCCAGTTTTTAACGAGTTCAATTCCCGCGACCAGCCCGGCCTGCCGGATGTCGCCGACGTTGGGCAGCGGCCAAAGCGATTGTAATTCGGCGCGCAAATTATTCTGCAACTGCGCGCGCTGCCGGACGGATTTTTCCGTCTGCAAAATTTCCAGGCTGGCCAGCGCCGCCGCTGCGCCAAGCTGGTTGCCGGTGAAGCTGTGGCCGTGAAAAAAAGTTTTGAACTCCGCGTATTCGCCGAGGAACGCATCAAAAACTTTTTGCGTCGTCAGCGTCGCCGCCATCGGCAGATAACCGCCGGTCAGACCTTTGGCCGCGCACAAAAAATCCGGCTGGACATTTTCATGCTGCGAGGCAAACAGCGTAGCGCAGGCATCTTGCCTGCGAGTCCGGGTGACATCATCGCCAGTTTGCAAAGCAGGGATGCCCCGCAAACCCGCAGGCTGGAAGCCTGCGCTACATTGGCCGGTCCGTCCAAACCCCGTCATCACTTCGTCCGCAATGAGCAGCGCGCCGTGGCTGCGCGCGATTTCGGCGACACGATTCAGCCAGCCGTCCGGCTGCGGAATCATTCCTGCCGCGCCCTGCATCAGCGGCTCAAACACAAACGCGGCATAGGGATTTCCCTTTTTTTTCTGCGTAGAAAACTTCTTTTCAACGAGGCCGACACATTCCCAATTACACTTGCGATATGCCCGCGCGTCATCACGTTCCGGCTTGGCGCGGTTGAACGGACAACGATAGCAATACGGCGACATCACCTTGTCCGTTTTGAACAGCATTCCGCCGTAAGCCTGATGGAACAAATCAATGTGGCCGAGCGAAACCGCGCCGATCGTGTCGCCGTGATACGCGCCGTCGAGCGAAAGAAAGCGCGGCGGGAATTTCTTCATCAACGCCGCAGGACATGACGCGCTCCGAATTCGCCAACTGTATTGGTAAGCCAGCTTGAGCGCGACTTCCAGCGCCGTCGAGCCGTCGTCCGAAAAGAAAACTTTTTCCAATTTACGATTTACGATTTGCGTTTGACGCGATCTTTTCAACTGCGGCGCGTCAACCGCAAATCGCAAATTACAAATGCTGTTGGCGGCTTCGACGAGTTTGGCGGCGAGCAATGACGCCGGTTCGTTCGCCAGGCCGAGCGCCGAGCTGTGCGCGATTTTTCCCAACTGCCGCCGGATGGCGGAATTGATTTTAGAATTTTGGTGTCCGTGCAGGTTTGTCCAGATGGAGGAATTGGCGTCGAGAAACTCGCGGCCTTTCACGTCGCGCAGCACCGCGCCTTTGCCCTCGACGATGACCAGCGGCTCGCGCCGCAGCCAGTCGCGCATCTGCGTGAACGGATGCCAGACAAACTTGTGATCCAGTTTTGCGAGCGGGTGCATCGGCATTTATGATTTACGATTTACGATTGATGATTTGTTCCAAAGCGCGGGCGAGCGCCGAAACATCTTCCGCCGAATTTGCCGCAGTCAAAGTAATTCGCAGCCGCGCCGCGCCGCGCGCGACGGTCGGATAACGAATGGCCGGAACGAAAATGTTTTGTTCCCGCAACGCGTTTGCGGCGGCAACGGCTTTGGCTTCATCGCCGATGATTAGCGGGATAATCGCACTGCCTTTGCTTGTAGGTGACGACGTGAGGAGTCTCTGACTTTCGGAATCAAGAAAATTGAGACTCCTTATGTCGTCACCTACAGTTTGGACGTGACGCCAAAGTTGATCTCGGCGCGTGTTGCCTTCGGGGGATTGCATTAACTGAATTCCGGCCGTCGCCGCCCCTGACGCCGCCGGAACGGGCGCGGTGCTGAAAATAAAATTGCGGGCGCGGTTCACCAGGAAATCAACCAGCGCGCGGCTGCCGCAAATGTAGCCGCCGCTCGCGCCAAGCGCCTTGCCGAGCGTGCCCATCTGAATTTCAATTTGACCGCTGACGCCGAGTTCATCCGCGAGGCCGCGTCCGTTTTCGCCGATGATTCCGGTGGCGTGCGCCTCGTCCACCATGAGCCATGCGCCGTATTTTTCCTTGAGCGCGACGATTTCGCGGAGCGGAGCGCGGTCGCCGTCCATGCTGAAAATGGATTCGGTGATGATTAAAACGTGCCGAGTGCCGAGTGATGAGTGACGAGAATCAGCAGCCGCCCACTTCAATTTGTCTTCGAGGTCGTTGAGGTCATTGTGGGCAAAGACGCGGAGTTTTGCGCCGGAAAGTTTCGCGGCGTCCACGATGCAGGCATGGACGAGCTTGTCCAAAATAATCACGTCGTCCTTGCCGGCGAGCGCGGTGATGGTGCCGAGCGCGGCGGCGTAGCCGGTCGAAAAGGTCAGCGCGGCTTCCGTGCCTTTGAACGCGGCGAGCGACTCTTCCAGTTCGTGAAATGGCGCAAGCGAACCGCAAATCAAACGCGAAGCGCCCGCGCCCGCACCGAATTTTTCAACCGCCTTGATCGCCGCCGCTTTCAGCGCCGGATGACTGGCGAGGCCGAGATAGTCGTTGGACGAAAAATTGAGAAAAGTTTTGCCGCCAATTTTTATGCGCGGGCCTTGGGCGGAATCCACGCGGCGCAGTTCGCGGAACAAATTTTGTCCGCGCAACGATTCAAGGCGTTCGTTCAATGTCTCGTCAAATGAAGGCACGCGGTGAATTTACGGTTTACGATTTGGGATTTACGAGCAAAAAGGCGCGACGCCTGTCCTACGCGGGCGGAATGGCCCAGCGGCCGTCAATCATGCTGGCGGCGACGTGGCCGGAATGTTCCAGCACGGCCTCGTGCGCGCGGGAAATTTTTCCGCCGAACGGAATGGCGATCAAGTCGGCGAGCCGGCCTTTGGACAGTTCGCCGATTTTTCCCGCGAGGCCGAGGGCGCGCGCGCCGTTGACGGTGGCCATCTGCAAAATTTCCCCGGGCGAAATGTTTTTGTCGGCGTCGGCGAGCGCGCGCATTTCGGCGAACATATTAAGTTCGGGGTTTTGCTTTCCGGTTTTGCGCACGGTGGCGAGGCTGTCGGTGCCGAGGCAGAGATTGACGCCGGCGTTGGCGAGGCGTTCGCGCTCAAACTTGGCGTGCCGGAAATAATCATGGCTGCGCGGGCAGTGGACGACGTGGGTTTTGTTTTTGGCGAGCAGCGTGGCGTCGCCGCGCGCGAGGTAGTTGACGTGGATGGCGAGGACATTTTCGCCGAGCAGCTTGCTGCGCGCCTGATGCGCGACGGGCGAGCCGCGGCCGCAGTCGGAATTGTCGCGTTCGTTGCGCGCCAGCCATTCGTGCATTTTTCCGCGCGCGTGCAGGAACATTTCGAATTCCTCTTCCGATTCGGCGATGTGCGTGCTGACGCGCCATCTTCGCTTGCGCGCGGTGGCGGCGGCGAGTTTCAACAGTTCGGGCAGCGTGGAATAAGGCGCGTGCGGCGAGAGCAGGGCGCGGTTGCGCGGATGCTTGAGCGAATCAATTTTTTTCACGGTCTCGTGGAGAATTTCCTTCGGCGTGCGGTGCGATTTGATGCCGGTCATTTCCAGAAATGAAAAGACGCGCAACGGCGTGGCGTGCCAGACTTCGGGCAGCAGGTCGGGCATGGCCTCGATGTCGGCAACGGTGGTGGTGCCGGTGTTCAAAAGCTGGTGCGCGCCGTTGAGCCACGAGCGGGCGTAGTCGGAAAATCCCCACGCGGATTTCGCGGCGAGCATCTGGCCGATCCAGTCGGTGAAGGTTTTTGGCGGCGGCAACTGCCCGGCCATGTCGGTGTAATCCAGATGGCAGTGGGCGTTGACGAGGCCGGGGAGCAGGATGACTTCGCCGAGGTCGAAAATTTTTTCATTCGCGGACGGACGCAGATCGCGAAACGGCACGACGGCGAGGATTTTTTTTCCGGCGATGACAATGGCGCCGTCATCAATCGGCGGCGCGGTGACGGGCAGCACGGTTTTTGCCCGCAGGATCATGCCTCGCCGGCTTCCTGGCGGGTGCGCTTGGTGCGGGCGCCCATTTTGTGCTTCACCGCCTTGCGCTTGCTGTGGCGTTTGCGGATCTGCTGCTCGATTTTTTTTGAAACGCGGTCAATCGCCGCATACAGGTCGCTTTCGCGGTCTTCGGCGAAAAGGTCGGGGCCGCGCATGGTGAGGCGCATGGAGCAACTGAACTGTTTTTCCGGCACGCGGGTGTTGTCGTGCTCCAGCGTGACGCGGGCGTCAACCGTCCAGCGGTCGAAATGATCGAGCTTGTCGAGCCGGGCCAGGACGTGGTCTTCGAGGGCCTTGGTCAGCGTCACATTGTGCGTGGAAAGAATCAGCTTCATGCAAAAAAGATGGGGCCGTTGCGCGAGAAAATCCAGTTTTTCCTTTTATGAAAACGAGCATAGCGGGATTCGTGCCAATTCTTGCTTGTAGTTCGGCTGATTTGATTTATGCTGAATCGCAATGGCATTCGGACTGCAACTGTCACAACGTCTAACGCAATCGCTGGTGCTGGCCCCGCAACTCCAGCAGTCGCTGGCGTTGCTTCAGGCGCCCACGCTCGAACTCAAGGCGCTGGTCGAGCAGGAGCTTCAGCAAAATCCCGTGCTTGAGGAAATTGACGAGCGCGACAAGTCGCCCGCTGATGAAGGCGAAACGCCCGCCACGCCCGACCTCGCGGAACCGCCGGAGGACGTGCAGTTCGATTCCACCGCCGAGAAAACTGCCGCCGAGCCGGTGGATGATTTCCAGGTCGAGTTCGACAAGCTGGTGCAGATGGACCAGGACTGGCGCGACCATTTTTCGCAGTCGAGCTCATCCGTCCGGGCGACCACCGAGGACGAGGAGAAACGCCAGTTCATGTTCGATTCGCTCAAGGCGGAGACATCGCTCGCGGAACATCTCGTCGAGCAGGTGCGCGACACCAGTTTGAACGACGAGGAGCAGGGCATCGCCGAGCTGCTCATCGGCAACATTGACGACTACGGCTATTTGAACGTGACGCTTGAGGAGCTTTGCACTTCGACGGGCCTGCCGCCGGAAAAAATTTCCGAAGTGCTGAAGGTCGTCCAAGGCTTTGAACCCGTCGGCGTCGGCGCGCGGGATTTGCGCGAATGTCTCCTGCTCCAGCTTGAACGCGCCGGCCAGCAGGAAACCCTCGAGTATCGCATCGTCCGCGACTACATGGACGCGCTCGGCAAGCGGCGCATTCCCGAAATTGCGCGCGGCACCAGCCAGTCCGTGGATGACGTTCAGGAGGCGCTCACCCGCATCAGCCAGCTTCAGCCGCGGCCCGGACGCGCCTTTATGACGGCGGTCGAGCAATACGTCGCGCCGGAAGTTTTCGTCCAGAAAAGCGGCGACGATTTCACCGTCACCACCAACGACGAGCAGATTCCGCATCTGCGGATCAGCAACGTCTATAAAGATTTGATGTCCGCCGGCGAAAACAACGCGGAGGTGAAAAATTACATCCGCGAAAAAATCCGCGCCGGCAAGTTTCTCATCAAAAGTTTGCAGCAGCGGCAGACGACCATCGCGAACATCGGCCGGGAGATTGTGAAGCGCCAGCGCGAGTTCATGGAAAAAGGCGTCGCGTTTCTCAAGCCGATGACGATGGCGCAGGTCGCCGAGGTCGTCGGCGTTCACGAGACGACCGTGAGCCGCGCCGTTTCCGGCAAATACATCGAGACGCCGCAGGGCGTGTTTGAGATGAAATACTTTTTCACCGCCGGCCTGCAAAGCACCGGCAGCGACGACGGCGTTTCCAACACCAGCGTCAAGGACATGATCTCCGAGATTTTCAAGGCCGAGGACACCTCCAAGCCGTTGTCCGACCAGGAAGTCGTGAAGATGCTCGGCGAAAAAGGCATCACCATCGCCCGCCGCACCGTCGCCAAATACCGCGACGAACTGAACATCCTGCCCTCAAACCTGCGCAAGGTTTATTGAAAGTCTTCTGCCGCCGTCAACTGCGGCAAATCATTCGCCGCCCGTCTGGCATCACGTCAAAGTCCCGTTCTTGTGAAAGGGATTTCAAGGGCTGCCGTCGGCTTTCGGAGCGTTCGGTTCGCCGTATTTTTCACGCGTGACTTCCACGATGACCTGGTGCATCCATCCCTTGTCGGTTTCTTGGATGTAGTCCATTTTCCATTTTGTCCATCCGCGCCGCTGGGTTTCGGCCCTGGCAATGGCCGAAGCCGCCTGCTTCACGTTGATGAGGCGTTCGGCTCCAGTGGAAGGCTTGCCTTGATGAACGGTGAATTTGAAATAGTTGTCATTCTCCTCGTCCATGTAAAACATCGGCCTGGTCGGAAGACTTTCGCCGAATTCGTCATTGAAAGAATGTTCTTTTGGCGTGGCGCAGCCGCTGAACAGCACCGCGACGGCCGCGTTGATTGACAGCAGCCAGGGTGTCCAGCCGGGTCGGATTATTTTTTTCATAAACTGTTTGCCTTTCATGTTTGTGCAGCCTGCAATGATGGCCTCCAAATTTCATAACTCAACCGAAAACTGCGGGGCCCAAATTCCCCGCTCGCCACGCGGCGCGGGCTTAATTATCCTGCCGCCATGAAGGAGCTGTCCAAACCGGAAGTCATCTTGACGCACGAAAGCGACCTCGACGGTTTCGTGGCCGGCGCGCTGCTGCAACGGCTGGCCAAAAAACTTTTCGGCGCGGACGCGCCGCTCGAGGCCTACCATTACAATTACTGGAAGCAGCGCGAACTGCGCGAGAAAGTCGCGTGGGTCGCGGACTTCACTTTCGAGGCGCGGCTCGACAAGCCGGGCTGGACCATCATTGACCATCACGCAACCGAGGCGCAGCCGAAAAACGCGTCGCTCATCCACGACACGGCGAAATCCGCCGGCCTGCTCTGCTACGAGCTTTGCCAGGAACACGGCCTCGGCTCGCCCGCGCTGGAACGGCTGGTGCATTTGAACAACGTCGCGGATTTGTTTCTGGAGGACGACGCGGATTTCGCGCTGGCTTGCGACTACGCGAACCTGGTGAAGGTTTATCAGTTCTGGAACCTGCACACGCTCATCGGCAACGACATTGAAAAATTGCTGGACCATCCGCTGCTCGAAGTCATGGCCGTCAAGCGGCGCGTCGAGGACCCGATTGGCTTTGAGTGGAGCAAACAATTTGTGACGGAGCTTTCGCCGGCGGTCGGCTATGTGGAAACCGTCATCGGCAACACGAATTTGATCGTGCATCAACTGCTCGAACGGCGCGCGGTGAAATTTCCGGTGCTGGTCACGCTGTTCAAGCGGGCGAACAACCTGGTCATCGCCAGCTTCCGCAGCCGCAACGGCGAGGCGCTCAAGGTGGCGGAAAAATTCCAGGGCGGCGGCCACGGCAACGCGGCGGGCGCGATCATGCCCAAGTCCATCCGCAACATTCCCGACGCGGTGGAATACATCCGCCTGATTTTGCAGCCAAAAGCCGGCGCGCCGTTGAACAGCATGGAAAGCTTGTTCGCGGGGCTGGAGGCGGTGAAGAAATAAAATCTTTTGAAAAGAATAATGGTTCAAATTCCAAATCATCATGCGAACTTTTGACCCTTGGGTTGGCAATCGCTATGCAACTGAGGGCATCGGCGGTAAGCGCCTCCTTATTTTAGGCGAGTCTCATCACGGCGGCGAGACCTGCAACTACTCAACATTCACCAGTCAGGTGATTCGGGACGAGGCAGTTGGTGAAAAGAGCCACAAACGCCGAAATTTTTTTGGCCGTGCTCATCGCCTTATTGTTGGCGGACGCGGTGGATTCTCCTATGCAAAGAGAGAAGATTTTTGGAGTCGAGTAGCTTTCTACAATTTTATTCAATCTGCACTCGATAACCCGCGCGACCGCCCTACTAATGAGATGTGGCAAACAGCACGTGAGCCATTTCTCGATACTCTTCGCGAGCTTGCTCCAAGGTTCATGCTCGTGCTCGATATAGAGCTTTGCCGAAATCTTCCACCCCTGCCGGACGGCATCTGCGTTTGCCCAATTCAGCATCCTTCATCTGTCGGCTTTAGTTATGACAAGTGGCAGCCCAAAGTCCTTTCTATGATCGCCGCAAATAGCTAAATAGTCAGCAAAAGATAGTTTCAATTTTTCCCCATTGCCCGACTGCGCGGCTGACGTTTAAGATGGCGCACGTTTATGTCTGATTTCATCCGCGCCGACGGTCGTTCGGCCAGCCAGCTCCGACCGTTGCGTTTTCAAAACCACATCGCGCCTTACGCCGCCGGCTCGACGCTCATCGAATGGGGCAGCACGCGCGTCATCTGCGGCGTCACCATTGAGGAAACCGTCCCGCGCTGGATGAAGGAACAAAAAGTCGCAGGCGGCTGGATCACCGCCGAATACTCGATGCTCCCCTATTCCACGTTGGAACGCAAACCGCGCGATATCACGAAGGGCAAACTCGACGGACGCTCCTCGGAAATCCAGCGGCTCATCGGCCGCGCCATGCGCGCCGCGCTCAATTTGGAAAAAATCGGCGCGCGGACCATTTGCGTGGACTGCGATGTTTTGCAGGCCGACGGCGGCACGCGGAC
>Ga0209483_1000675_pt1 | contig 28209 bp, 20 predicted proteins | sample NGEPerA_FD_184508 | JGI IMG/M metagenome (GOLD analysis project Ga0209483, IMG submission 184508) | Arctic peat soil microbial communities from the Barrow Environmental Observatory site, Barrow, Alaska, USA - NGEE PermafrostL2-A... | ecosystem: Environmental > Terrestrial > Soil > Wetlands >... | reverse complement strand
GTGGCCAGCCGCGCCATGATTTCGGCCAGCAACCCGCCTTTTTCCCCGGCGCTGACCATCGAAAAATAGAGCCGGTTAAAAACTTTGGGATGCTTCTGCAACGCATCCGAAAAACTGTCCCCGCCCTCCACCCGCGCCGTGATGTCCTTGATCACATCGCGCGTCACCTTGTTCTCCGTCTGTTCCGAAAGCGCCTGCAACGACTGCACCATGGCCAGGCCGGCATCCACCATCGTGGCCAACTGCCGGGTAAACATGACCAAATCCGCCAGCGGCACCTTGCCCCCGCTGGTGCGGCCCTTCTTGCCCATCTTTTCCTGGATGGACACGACCATGAGATTGCGATTGAGGAGGGCGGCAATGGCATTGGACTCGGACGAGGCATCCACACTATTGCGGATTTCCCGTCCCGTAGCCGAATCCCGGGCAACATAAGTAAACGAAGGCATAGACTGTCAACACAATCGGTAGCAACAACCCCGCCACAAAGCAAGAAAAACCGGCAATTTCACCCAAAATTCCCAAAAACTCTGATCCGCAAATCAACAGATCTATTCCTACAATGTTACCCTTCAGGCGTTTGTGTTAAGTTGGGCTTTAGTCCCTTTCGGCTCAAACCCACGCCACCCACGCCGCTGCCGTATAGAAGATGGACGGCTCAATCATCAAATCTGTCCAAAAATTACCCATGTTCCAGCCTCATTGGTGTGCTTTAGCTGACCCCTGCGAAATTGACTAGCCTTGATCTGCACGATTCTCTTTCTTCCCTTGAATTGAATACCAATTAAGTTCCGGTGCAAAGGTTTCATACAGAGAGTCATTGGATTGCAACATGCCAACATGTTACAAAACATTTGACCGAAATTATAAATTCGTTTACATCTGCCTCTTTGTGCGATAGGGTGACGGTTGATGAGTAATTGTGCAACAACTTCCCAACTCCAACAGCTTGGCAATTCGGCGCTCGGTGAGTTTGACTCTCGAATTGCTGAAATTCCGGTGGGGCTTTGTGCCGCGTTCCAGATTGAAGGGATGCGATTGGAAGACCAGTTACTTGTTATTTATCGTCTGGTGGTTCTTTGTGTTCGCGAGGAAGACGATTTGGACAAAGTTGCATCTTCATGGGGATTCATGGTTGAAATATGCGATCTTTTTGCGAAAAAGTTGTATCAGCTTAACGAGGATCAGCCGGCCTGTGGCGCGCAGCAGTATTACGACCGCATTCTTGACTTAAGGAACACATGCCGCCGTCTCCAGGAAATGCACCGCTAGACGAAACCGATGCTTATTGGATTTCCCAACTTGCTGAACTTTACGATAAATTTGCGAATTCTCTTGATCCACATTCCGATGGCAGACACAGGGCGGAATTAGTCTTCATGCAGCAGGTTGCCCTATGGTACGACCTTCGCCAAAACCATCGCAACACGAATTCCGAAAACTCGTCATCGTTATGTGCAAGCGATACTTGAAAGCTAACCGAAAAAATTCGGCAATGCCGCCCGACAAAACGGCAGATTACGACCCATAACACTAATCTCGGAACGGGAGAATAAAATTCGGCATTCCAGTCAGCAACAATCTAATACAGCACGACCAATAATTAAGATTTGCGAACCTGGTTTCGATGCCCATAAACGATAAATTCGCTTTTTACCATAAAACCCATGCAACGCGTTGCCGACTACATCTTCGATCATTTAGCCGATATTGGCGCAAAGCATGTCTTCGTCTTGACAGGCGGCGGCGCCATGTTTCTCAACGACGCTCTGGGGCGTTGCGCGCGACTCCAGTATGTCTGCTGTCATCACGAACAGGCTTGCGCCATGGCGGCGGAAGCTTACGCCCGCGTTTCGGGGGAATTGGGCGTGCTGAGCGTCACCACTGGACCCGGCGGCATCAATGCCCTTAATGGAGTTTTCGGCGCGTTCACCGATTCTTTGCCGATGCTCATCATTTCCGGGCAGGTGAAATTGGAAACGTGCCTGGCGTCCTACCATTTGCCGCAATTGCGCCAACTGGGCGACCAGGAAGTGGATATTATCCGCATGGTCCAACCGATCACCAAGTATGCGGTACTGGTGAAAGATCCCAAAACGATCCGCTACCATTTGGAGCGGGCTTTATTCTTGGCGCGCGCCGGCCGCCCCGGGCCTTGCTGGCTGGACATCCCGGTCGATGTGCAATCGGCCATGATCGAACCGGGTGAACTTCCCGCGTATGATCCGAAAGAGGATGCGACCCCCGCCGAGGAGCCAGGCGTTTTCGAAACCAAATGCGCGCAGATTTTGGAGCGCCTCAAAAACGCCAGCCGCCCGGTAATCATGGCGGGCACGGGCGTCCGAATTGCCGGCGCTTTGGAACTGTTTGGGGCGGTGACCAGGAAGCTGGGGATTCCCGTCACAACGGCTTGGACAGCGCACGATTTGGTGGCCAGCGACAATCCGCTTTTTTGCGGGCGGCCCAGCAGCCTGGGCGATCGCGCCGGAAATTTTACGGTGCAGAATGCCGATTTGATTTTAGTCCTTGGTTCCCGGCTCAACATTCGGCAGGTCAGCTATAATTGGAAGGACTTCGCGCGCAACGCTTATAAAATCCAAGTCGATATCGATCCGGCCGAACTGGACAAACCCACCGTGCGGCCCGATATGCCTGTCGTGGCGGACTTGAAAATTTTCCTGCAGCAACTCAACCGCCAAATCGACACTGTGGGTTTTGACGCCCACACTCATTCGAAGTGGCTGGCTTGGTGCCGCCAGCGCGTCGCCCGTTATTCCGCAGTGACGGAAAAGCAGCGCAGCGCCAGTTCGCCCCTCAACCCGTATCATTTCCTGGACACGCTTATCCGCAAGTTGAATGGCCGGGACATCATTGCCTGCGGCGATGGCAGCGCGTGTGTCATTCCATTTCAAGTGGCGCAGATCAAGGCCGGCCTGAGACTGTTTTGCAATTCCGGCGACGCCTCGATGGGCTATGATATTCCCGCCTCGATTGGCGCGGCCTTCGCGGCCCCTGGCCGGCGAATCATTTGCCTGGCCGGCGACGGCAGCGGACATTTCAACATCCAGGAATTGCAAACCATCAAGCACCATCAGTTGCCGATTAAAATCTTTATCCTGAACAACGACGGCTACCTTTCCATGCGCCTGACCCAGGGCGGTTTTTTCAAGGGCAACTTCATCGGCGAAAGCCCGCGCAGTGGAATTTCCTTTCCGGATTTTGTCAAGGTGGCGCAGGCCTACGGTTTGCCCGCCATCCGCATGGCCGAGCCGGATTTTGGCGGCGCGCTGGAGGAGTTTCTAAGTCAGGCCGGCCCCGCCCTTTGCGAAGTGATGCTTGACAGAGCGCAAGGGTTCGAGCCCCGGCTCAGTTCGCGCCAATTGCCCGATGGGCGCATCGTCACCGCTCCCTTCGAGGACATGGCGCCGTTTCTCAGCCGGGAAGAGCTTGCGGAAAACATGCTTGTGCCCTTAGCTGGGAACCAACCATGAAACACAAAAGAAAAGCCTGCGTGACCGGCGGCAGCCGCGGCATTGGAGCGGCCATCGCGCGGGAATTGACCCAGCGCGGTTTCGAGGTCTGGGCGCCCGGCCGGGCTGAACTGGATTTAAGCGACCCTTCGTCAGTCGCACGTTTCGTCAAAGCCCACCCAGGCGAAGTCGATGTCCTGGTCAACAATGCGGGCATCAATATTTTAAAAGCCATCCCCGAGATTGATTCAGCCGGATGGACGCAAATGCAGCAAGTCAACCTGGCCGCCCCTCTCGCCTTGATCCAGTGGGCCGTTCCGTTCATGCAGCGGCAGAAGTGGGGACGCATCCTCAACCTCAGTTCCATGTTCAGCCTGGTCACCAAGGAACGACGGTGCGCTTACTCGATGACCAAAGCCGCCATCAACGCCCTGACGCGCAGCGCGGCGGTGGAATTTGGCCCGGACAACATCCTGGTCAATGCCCTTTGTCCAGGTTACGTGGACACAGAGATGACGCGCCAAAACAATTCAGCCGCCGATTTGGACCGCATCAAAGGGAGCATCCCCTTGCGGCGTTTGGCGTTGCCCGAAGAATTGGCCCGCGTGGCTGGGTTTCTCTGCTCGGAGGAAAATAATTATCTCACCGGCCAGGCGGTGGTGGCGGACGGCGGCTTTACCTGTCAATAATATGATGGAGATTCAAAGCCGAAGCCATCCCTATACGGTCGAGGAATTTCCTGATCTCCAGGCTGTCTTGAGCGGCTTTCAGCAAAAACCGGGGGTCTTCTGCCTGGCGGACAAAACGGTGCATTCTCTTTACCAGGAGGATTTCGCGGCGGCGCTGCCTTCGGTCCAGATTTTGCCTGTCGAGGCCAGCGAAGACCAAAAATCATTTGAGCAACTGGCCCCGATTTTCCTGTGGCTGCTGCAAAACGGTTTGCGCCGGGATGGTTGTTTATTGGTCGTCGGCGGCGGGGTCTTGCAGGATATTGGCTGTTTCATCGCGTCGGTGCTGTTTCGGGGGTTGCGTTGGGAATTAGTGCCCACCACCTTGCTGGCGCAATGCGACAGTTGCATCGGCAGCAAAAGCTCGATCAACATTCAATCCTACAAAAATCAAATTGGCACTTTCTATTCTCCCCATCGGGTCTGCCTGGCCTACAGCGTTTTGAAAACGCTGCCTTGGGATGAAATGCGCTCCGGTCTGGGTGAAGCGATCAAACTTCACCTGCTTACGAGTGAAGATGATTTCCAGCGCTTGATGACCGACCTGGACTCACTGCCCGGCCACGAAGAAGTGCTGCCGAAGTGGATTCGGCATTCCCTTGAAATCAAAAAAGTTTACATCGAACAAGACGAATTCGATAAAGGCGTCCGCAACCTGCTCAACTACGGGCATACCTTTGGCCACGCCTACGAATCCGCCTCGCATTATGGAATTCCGCATGGCATCGGCGTCACTTTAGGGATGCTGACGGCGACTTATGTCTCCAGCAAATTGGGCTGGGTCAGCTCCGATTATTTTCAGGGTTTGCGGGATCGTTTGCGGCCGTGGTATCAGCCTTACGAGGCCAAGTTGAAAGCCCTCGATTTGGAAAAAATCCTCGGCGCGATCAAACACGACAAAAAGAATACGCGCGATGCCGTCAATTGCATCCTGACCCGTGGCGCGGGCAAAATGGAAAAATCGCCCGTCAATCTCGAACAACAACTTCGCCCGTGGATTGCGGAGTTTATCTCCAGCCATTAGTGGAGGCGGCGGCGAGGGCGGGGCGCATCCCCGGCGGAAACGGCGGGAGAGATAACGGGAAACCGGGCGGCATCGGCGGCATGGAGGTCATCAGCGGCAATTTTTGGACCAGTTCGCGCCATAGTTGCCGCTCGCGCGCAGTCATCCCGTCCCAACGCGCGGCGTTTTCAAAGAATTGATTGCGCGCCTCGGGCGCCATGGTGGCGAATTTGCCGAAAGAGGCGATGCACTGCGCCCGTTGCGCGGGGGGCAATTGGCGAAAGGCCTGCAACGCCTTTTCCATTTCTTGACGTTCGGATTCCGAGAGCGTTTCGACGGTCTCGCGTTGTTCCGGGCCGCTCATCGAGCAAAAGCGTTGGAATTGCCCGCATAATTCGGCGCGTTGTTTTTCCGGCAAAGCCTGCCAGCGGTCGAGTTCTTCCGACCAATGCAGGCGGCGCTGGGCGGGAAGGGCCGCCAGAATTTCCTCCTGGCCTTCCCGGGAAGCGCCTTGGAGCCGGAGATAAATGCTGATGAACCCTTGCTTCTCCAACAATTCCTTTTGCACCGGGGCCGGCACTTCATCCCATTGCCGCAAGCGCGACTGCACCATGGGCAAATCCAATACTGAGATTTCCTTGAGCCGCGCCGTCCGCGCCGCCGCGGGGAGTTTCATCAAGTCGGACAATTCCCAGCGTAATTCGGTTTGACGCAGTCGCGCCTCCCGAATGTCGGCTGGCAACGCCTCGTATTCTTTGACCTTCGCCAATATGACGCTGCGCTCTTCCGGCGATTTATGGGCCAGCGCCCGCTCCCTTTCCTCCGCGCTCATCCCCAGCAGCCCGCGAAAATATTCCACCGGCGACAAATGGCGAAGCTGGATGCCCTGGGTGATCATTTGATAGCGCAAGGCAGGGGGCGCGGGCGGCAACTGGCTTTGCTGCGCTTGCAGTCCGCCAGTCAACAATACCGTGCCCAGCCAATGTAATATATGCCCGCGCATGTCCGGTCATTCCAAAGCCGCCAGCAGGTCGTCGTCCGCCACTTTGACGTTGCTCATCCGGTTGATGGTTTCAAAGTCCTTCCACCATCCCATGGGAGGCAAGGCGGCCAATTGGCTGACGTTGGCCAGTTCGCGGGCCACCCGGGCGCGGTGCATGGTCTGATACTCGCGAAAAGAAAACAGCCCCAGGCTGATCATCAGCGAGCACATGGCCAGCCGTGGAACCGCGCCCTCGGGAAACCACTCCGCAAGGGTGAACCACCGCCGCCAGGCTGGCCGTGCCGGGCGCGGCGTCACCGCTAGCAAAAGACGCGCCGTAAAGTTCGTGGAAACGGGCGGCGCAGTCCAGTGCTGTCGCAAGAGGTGATTTAAGGCCGCTTCCTCCCGCCAGTCGTCCCGGCCCGCGAGATGTTTCGTTAGAAACTTCTGCAAGGCAGCCTCTTCCTCCGGCTTGAGCGGACGGCGCCAGCCCGATTCCTTGATCTCCTGATATTCAGCATCCTGCATATTCATAAGCTATAACACCGTTTTGGCGGCAGAGTTGCAGGGCGCGGTTCCCCACGCCCCGGTTTGCAAATAGGGCTTGAGCTTCTCCTTCAAGGTCTCCCGCCCCCTATGGATCAACGACTTCGTCGCCGAGAGCGAGCACCCCAGCACTCGCGCAATATCTTCATACGAAAGGTCATCCTGGCGGCACAGCGCAATGGCCAGCCGTTGCTTCTCGGGCAATTCGGCCAGGGCTTCCTGGATTTTCTCCTCCAATTCGCCCTGCAAGAATTCCTCCGGGGGGGAAAACGTCCGGACATCCTCATACTGGCGCGGGGCCTGGTCTTTATCCTCCGACGGGCTGGCGTCCAGCGATTCGGCCGGATGCCGTCCGCGCCGGCGAATTTCATTCAGGCAAAGGCGGCGGGCAATGGTAAAAATCCAAGTCGAAAACTTGGCCGACACCTCATAACGTCCGGCCGATTGATACACGCGGATAAAAACATTTTGGGCGAGGTCTTCCGCTTCATCCAAATCGCGCAACATGCGGAACATGAGATTAACGATCGGCTGTTTATATTTTTCGGCCAAAACCTCAAAAGCCCGCACATCTCCGTCTTTCACACGAAGCATCAGCGCGGCATCAGGGTCAAGAGGCTCGGCCATTTGGTACAATATTACCCAAACCCCATCCGCACAACAAGGTTGCGCGAGGGGCGCATACATTATGCATCAGTGAGCCGTTTCAATCTCGCTTACGAAACTTGAGAATGCCCCCAATTCTAATGGCCGTAGTAAGGACGATTTGATTCGTACAATTTTAGTCGGGACAAGTAATCTTCCTTTGTTCTCTGATCCTTCAGCAGCGCAATTGCCTCTTTTTGTGCCCCTACCGCGTTGGTGAATTGGCCAGCCGCAGCGTATGCAGCGGCCAGCGTGTCTAACATTTCAGGAGCCTGGCGGCCCGTTGCGGTTACGGCGCGCTCAGCATAATTGGTCGCTAAATTGATGTCGCGCAATAATTTGATTTTGCTTGTGGCCGACAGCCAGGCGAGCTGGTTCATTTCCTGTGGATCTCCCTGTGCGACCGCTTCGAGATCAATGCCCTGTGATTGGCGATACCACCGGGCTGCTTGAATCGTGTCTTTTTGCAAACCAAGGCCATTCTCATACATATAGGCAAGGTGAAATTGACCCGCCGTTGAGCCGAGTTCCGCTGATCTGCGGTATAAATCCGCAGCTTCGGCATTCTTTCCCTGAAGACTAATGATGTCAGCCAATCCGCAAAGGCCTCTGGCAAACTCATTTGACTCATTCGTTGGTGCATCTTGACCGAGAGAGATCATTTCCCGGTATAAAGATTCGGCTTCGATCAATTTTTTTTCCGCAGTAAGCATGGCGGCCAGGTTGCCGATGGATGCCAACGTATAGGGATGCCTCGAACCCCAAAGTTTTCTGCGTGTTGTCAGGACATCTCGATAGACGTTCTCGGCTTCGCCAAGCCTCCCTTCCATCCAGTACAAATAACCCAGATGATTAAGAGACATGGTTTCAGGCCGCTGGCCATTGGATGCGAGTTCTCTGCTTATGTTCGAGGCTGCCAGAAAAAGGCGCTCCGCTTCGTTCGTTTTTCCCAAAGTCGTCAGTGTAATGCCCAGATGCGCGTATGAATTAGCCACCACCACATTCGTATTCCCGAAAAGTTTCACGCGTATAGCGAGGGCGCTCCGAAGCACCGCTTCTGATTCGTCCAGCTTTCCCAACAACTCAAGAACCTGTCCCAAATGATCCAGCGTGCGAGCGGCGTCTGCATTGGTCTGGCCCACTAAATTTGTCTGAATCCCCAGCGCAGCCCGATAATCCTGTTCTGCTTCTTGCTGGTATTTCCGGTGACCGGGGTGATTGGATAATTGTTCCCGCGAGTACATTATAAATCCAAGCCCGTCCAAGGACAGGGCAGTGTCCAGGTTATTACTCCCCAATGTTTTCATGCGAAGGTCCAAGGCGCGGCGATGCAGCGTCTCGGCCTCGTCATATCGGCCGAGCGCCCAATAGTCCTCCCCCAAGGTATATAGCATCTCGGCCTCGACCTCGGGTTGGTTCTTCAAATCACTGCCCACCTGCTCTGCGGTGCGAGCCAGGATTTGTTGGAGCAGAGTCGTGTCACTCACTTTTGCGACCGCAGGATCAATGCCCTTAAGCATGTCTTTGAGGAATTGCGCCACCTGCTGGCTCTTGGCGGCCTCATCCTGTGCTCTTTTCTCGTTCACCTCGGCTTTATGACGGGCCTGTTGTTCTTTAAATAGAGCCAGGGTGGCAATGGCCAATCCGAGAACGAGCGCCGTGACCACGGCGCCAACGGCCGCGACGGCGAGTTTATTCCTTCGAACCAACTTTTGCAGGCGGTAGAGATTGCTGGGCGGGCGGGCGACTATTGGATCGCTATGCAAATAACGCTGTATATCCATGGCCAGGCCATTGGCTGTTTCGTAACGGCGATTGCGATCCTTCTCCAGCGTTTTCATCACGATCCAGTCCAGATCGCCGCGGATGATGCCGAGCAGCTTCAGTGGTTCCGAATGGCGTTGCCGAGCCACGGTCGTTTGCTCGCCGGCATCCAGAGTGCTGATTCGCGCGGAAGGCCGCTGCGGTTCTTCTTCGCGGATGATGCGGCGGATTTCATCAAACCCGGCTTCAAATAATCTCTTGGATTCAAAAGGAGTTTTGCCAGTCAAGAGTTCGTAGAGCAGCACGCCGAGGCTGTAAATATCACTGCGAGTGTCAATGTCCAGTGCGCTCAGTTTGGCCTGCTCAGGACTCATGTATGCGGGTGTCCCGATGAATTGGTCCAAAGAGGTAAATACGGTATTGTCAGTCAGGGCCTGACCGGCCGTGGCCTTGGCAATTCCGAAATCAATGATCTTCGGCACGGGCGTTCCATCGTAGTCCGCAATGAGAATGTTGGACGGTTTGATGTCGCGATGGATAATGCCTTTTTGGTGCGCATGCTGGATGGCCTGGCAGACTTGCGCAAAGAGTTCCAGCCGGAGCTTTGTGCTTAACCTGTTCTCGTCGCAATAGTCGGTAATAGGGATGCCCTTGACCAGTTCCATCACGAAATAGGGGTGGCCTTTCTCCGTCGCGCCAGCGTCAAGAACTTTGGCGATGTTCGGATGATCCATCAGCGCCAGCGCTTGACGCTCGGCCTCAAAGCGGGCCAGGACCTGTTTGCTGTCCATTCCGGGCTTGATGACTTTGAGGGCCACGCGACGGCGGATCGGTTCTTCCTGCTCGGCCATATAAACCACACCGCAACCGCCCTCGCCGATCTGTTGCAGCAACTTGTAGCGTCCGATCTCGGTTCCAGCTACTTCCTGAATGGGCGGCATCCGGATGGTGGATCCCTCCATTTTGGCCGCAGGCTTCGTCATGAATGGCTCCTGCTTAAAATGATTGGCAAGTAGAGATTCCATCCGGACTCGCAGCTCCGCATCCCTGCCGCAGGCGCCATCCAAAAAGGCGGCGCGTTCCTCCGGGGTGTTTTTCTCCAGCGCCTCAAAGAAGATTTCCTTCTCGGGCCGGCTTTGAAATTTGTCGGGTTCGTTCATAGTCTGTCCTGTTACCAATCAATGGCGTAATCTGCCGCTAAAACACGCCACGACAGATCAATTTTTTTCAAGTCCACAGACCGCTCAACTAAATCCCGTCCTTCTCGCCTGCGCATCCTTGCGGATGGCGGCTTGAAGCCAGGCGCGCGCGAAGGCCCAGTGCCGTTCGGCGCTGCGCTGCGAAATTTCCAGCGCCGCCGCGATCTCAGGAATGGTCAGGCCGACGAAATAACGCAACTTGACCACTTGGGCCGCGGTGGCGTCCTCGATGGCAAGCGCGTCAACGGCTTCATGAACGGCGAGAATTTCATCCGACGGGGCGCCCAACTCAATTCTCGATTCATGAAGTTCCTCAAGAGGCTGACCCAGTCCGCGTTTCAAACTCGCCTTTTGGCGGGCTTTGTCGATGAGGATGCGGCGCATCGCCTCGGCGGCGGCGCCAAAGAAATGAGACCGTCCTCGCCAGTGTTGGGCATCCGAACCGGCCAATCTTAGCCAGGCTTCGTGGACCAAGGCCGTGGCCTGCAAGGTTTGTCCGGGTTTCTCGTTGGCCAGTTTCGCGGCCGCCAGCCTCCGCAGTTCCTCATAGACGAGGGGAAGCAATTCGTGGGCGGCCGCTGAGTCGCCTGCATCAAGGGCGCTGAGCAAAAAAGCGAAGCGGGACATGGGGAAGTTTAGACAAATTCCCAGCCCGGATGCGAATGAAATTCGCCGCCGTATTTATTCGGGCGACCTGGAATATTCAAAGCACGCGAACCAACCGGCGACGGGACGCCATGAAAGGGGGTCAGGCGTTTGAGGATATTTTCGATACCCGTCAGAACTGGGCCAAGAATGCCGCTCCAGCCGTCTTCTCGCGCACTGTCGCTCGCGACCCGTCACGTCCTGCCGCAAGGCTTCGATTTCGTTAACGACCTGCTGCAACGAATCGAACTCAGTCGCAATTTCCGTCCGCAATTCTTCGGCTGTCACAAGAGCACGCGGGCTGTTTTTCAATAAGGCGGGTGAACGGTGTCGGAGGGTCCAGTGGCACCAAGTCCAACGGGACGCGCAAAGTTTCCTCCAACACAGACGACACTTCGAATAGCTTCCAGCCCGGAACGCCCGCGCAGGCCAGATCTAGATCGCGCGCCGCCCCCGGGTTTTCCACCGCACTCCCAAAGAGCAGCAGGCGCTGAGCCCCAAACTCTTTAGCGATAATTACGGCGTTCCTCAGAACGGTTTCAACTTCTCTCATCCTCGGCACCTTATCATTCGGACTCTACTCCGACAATACTGTTTTGACAGGCGTTTCAGAGCCGGTGGACTTCGGGTTTTTGACGGACCTTGCTCATGGCCGATTCAAGTTCAATCCGATCCTTGTCCGGTCCGTAGTCCTCGGCGAAATAACCTGGTGGCCGGGGCGTTTGAAATCGGCTGGCCACCGCCGGCAACCCCGCCCGCAAGGCCTGTCGAATGACCACCGCTGGCTTCTCTTTGGTCAAGGAAACCACGTCTGACAAATCGTGCTCCAACTCGGCATCCAAATCCACTGTTCGACGCATTGCACCATTTTGCACCGTTTCGGTGAAACCGTCAAGTCAACCGCACTGGCAAACCGCAAAATCGCTGTCCCTTTTTGCCTTTTGGCGGCATTTACAAGTGTGATGCAGGACCACGACGACTTCGCCCTGTTACGGGCTTACGCCGAGCGCGGCTCCGAGGAGGCGTTTGCCGAGTTGGTGGCCCGTCATGTCAACAAGGTTTATTCCGCCGCCCTGCGCTATACCGGCAACGCCCATTCAGCGGAAGAAATCACTCAGGCGGTGTTTGTGATTCTGGCGCGCAAAGGGCCGCGTCTGGGACGGGGCGTCATCCTTTCCGGCTGGCTGTATCAAACTGTCCGGTGGGCGTCCGTCGCCTTTGTTCGAGGCGCCATCCGCCGCCGTCAACGCGAGGAAGAGGCTTGCGCGCAGACCATGACAAACGAAGCTGAATCGAAAATCTGGCACGACATCGCCCCGCTGCTGGAGAACGCGATGGGCGCCCTGAGTGAAAAAGATCGCCACGCCGTCGTGCTCCGCTTTTTCGACGGCAAGAGTTTTAGGGAAGTCGGCGCGGCGCTGGGCGCGAATGAGGAAGCCGCCAAGAAACGCGTTTCCCGCGCGCTGGAAAAGCTGCGGATTTTCTTCGCCAGGCGCGGCGTGCCCTCGACTACCGCTGTCATTGCCGGCGCCATTTCAAACAACGCTGTTCAAATAGCGCCCGCCGCCGTGGCCGTCGCCGCTGGAAAAGCGGCCCTCGCGAAAGGGCTGGCCACTGGCCCGTCAATCTCAATCCTGCTCAAACAAACATTGAAACTTATGGTGCTGTCAAAATTAAAAACCGTCGCGCTTACATGCGCCGCTCTTCTCCTCGCCTCCGGAACCGCCGTTGTCACCGTCAAGACGGTCGGTGCCGAAGCGCAACGGGCGGCCGCCGAGGATATTTTCAAGGAATTCGAGCAATTGTTCGCGCAAGACCTTCGAGGGACGCAGCAGCGCGACTCCGTTGTTCACATCATGACTTCCCATCCTCAAATGGCGGTCATCCGGCGCAGCCTCGTCCCGCCTGCGCAATTGATGGGAAAAACAACCGGGTTTACGACACGCGAAGGACACGTTCGGCTAGGCGCCCATCTCCTCGAAGTGCTCCGCTACGCTTATGACCTGGATCCTCAGTTTCCTCAAAAACGTATCATTGTCCCCGTTGAACTGATCGACGCGCGCTACGATGTTATTGACACTGTGCCGCAGCAAGGCCGGCAAATATTGCGCCAGGCACTGAAAGACCAGTTCGGCCTGGTCGCCCGCCGCGAAGCGCGCAAAAACCTCATTTTGACTGTAAAGGACCCCGCGGTCGCCGACACCCACAAGCACAACGCCAACGACGCGCCCCGAGGGGAATACCACATTACGATGACGGCATTTACCGATCTTCTGTCAAAGGAATTGGGCGTAAAAGTGACCAATCAGACCGGCTTTGAAGGGCAGTTGGACTATGATATTCAGGGCTCATATCCAAATATGAGCGAAGCGTTGAAGGAGGTGCTCCCGAAGTTGGGTCTTGAACTAACCCCCGCCGGCGACGGTGAGCAAATCGACTTCCTCGTCGCGGAAAAAACGCGCAGTATCCGATGAAAGCGGCACTCTTTCGAGCTGCCATGCCAACGGCTTGGTGTTGTCACATTGAAAGACGCTGGCGGCAGCCTTCTGTTTAGGTCACGGCACCGCGCGCGCGCGATAGAAACGACTCGCATTGGTGGCGGCGCCAGGATCGGTGAGTTGGAGGACGCTGTTGCTTAAAATCTGGTTGGTGGTGAGATCTGTCCATGGCTGGGCCAAAGCCAGATTGGTGGCGGCCTCCAGTGAGTAACGAAGTCCGGTGGTGCCGGAAAGCTGGAGGCGAAACGGGTTGTTTGCCGATCCCAGAACTTGCAATTGCGGCGGCCGAAGGTTCACCACAGTGACTTGCAGGCGTGCGATCTTGTTGACTGTTCGGATCGTGATCTGGTTGGAAACGGTGACCGTCGTATCCGCAGAAACAGCCCCGGCCGCCAGTTGACCGTTGGTATTGATGGTGAAAAGGCTGCTGGACCAGGTGAACGCGAGATTGGTCGCCGTGGAGCCGTCTCCAAAAAAGGCCGTGGCGACAAAAGGGACGGACGAATTCTCGTTCACTTGAAGGGGTCCAAGGATGGTCAGATTCGTCAATTCTGGAGGGGCGCTGAAACCAGGCCCCGACAACGAACTGCCTCCTGTGGGCACGCCAGCGCTGGGCGGTGCGGTGTTGGACATCACTAAAATCATCTGGCTGTCCTGTGTCTGCGCGGGGGCGCCATTTTGGGCCGCCTGCTCGTAAACTGTGGCATAGATGTCGCTGCCGGAATCCCCAAAACCGCCCACGTTTAAGGCAATAGAGCCGCCCGCTGGAATGGATGGAAATGGAATCTGGTTAAGGTCATTGGTGGTAGTCGTGCTTTTACCTTGAATGATTTCGTCCAACTCCACAAAGCCCGGCCTCGAACTACTGAGGGTCGGATTACGAATGACCAGTCCATTAGTGAATTGAAAGCCCTCCTGATAGAAAACGATGAAGTTCGTCGATATGTATAGAAAGTGGCCGTAAAGATCTTCCAAAGTCGGGGCAGGCAGAACGACCAGTGTGACCTGATTCGTGATGGGTTGGTAGTCGTTCGTGTCTGTGGGGGTAAAACGGACTGTCAAAGTGTTCGTCCCAAGGGCCAGGACTGTCCCGGCGGGAGGATTATAGACGAACGCGCCCGGCACGCTGGCCGTCGCATTCAGTTGGTTGGAAGTCAGAGGAGCGCCGAGGTAAATGGGCGCCGGGTTGGTCCAGGCCACCGTCGTTGAAGTGTTCAGTTTAGCTGCCCAGCGCAGGGCATTGCCCATCAAGCGGCCGCCGTCCGTGTTCGTGCTCCAAAAATCGCTGTCCACCACGCCGGACGGCGGATAAAAATTAAGCGCGACCACCCGTCCCACTGTGAGTTGCGAGGTCGCAACCAACGGCTGATTATCGCCCCAATGCGCGACCAGGGTCGCTCCAGGGTTGGTCGTAATTGGGCCATTGTGGTAGCTCGCGGGACCCCCATTAAAGGAGTTCACCCCGTTCAGAATAGGATGCGAAGGCTGATCGGGCACCAGAGAAAAGTTCGTTCCGGATATAATGCCGCCAAAGGTCAACGGCATGTAGCCACCCGTGACAATCCGCCCAGCCAGGCCGTAGGTGTCGGTGGTTAAGGCAAACGAGGCCACGACAACGCCGCCGCCCGCGTCCAAATAATCGGCCAGGACATTGCCCAATGCCACATGGTCGTTGAAGGTAGCATCGGAATAAACCAGCACCGAGTCATACTCTTGCAGTTGAGCCAGCGTCGGAATAGGATTTGTGGAAAAACCCACAATGTAGCCGTCCGTCCTCGAAAACAATCCGGTGCCGGCGATCTTGTTCGTTACGTCGTTATTCCAGGAAGGCGTTCCCGGCGCACCGTAAACGGCGACCACGTTATGGGCAGGGACTACGCTAATGTCGTCCACGTCGAGGTGCGTAGGGTCGTCCCGATATCCGATCTTAAGAACCGTGCTGGAGTTCGTCGCTTTGACGACAAAAGACAGGTTGGTCCACCCGATCGCGCCCAGGTTAATCCCGTCAAACAGGATGACTCCGTTCCAGGAGACCTGGATTTCATTTGTAATCGCGCCGTCCGGGCTGTTCAACCAGAGCGAGAGCACGTAGGACTGCCCCGCGGTGGTGGCCACGGTTTGGGAAATAAAACCGAGCGAACCGACGTTACCCGCCTCCAGACCGTAGTTGCCGGAATGAGCGGCGCTGGTCTCAACCCCTGCGCCCACATTGTTTCCAGAAGCAGTCCAACCCGTGAGGTTGTTGGATTCGAATCCGCCGTTTTGAACCAGTTGCTGTCCCAAGGCCGAAACAGCGGCCAGAGCCGCCAACGCCAAAACCGCCAAAATAGGAACGCCTGAACGCTTTTGAAGAAGATGATTGTGCATAATCCTGTTCTCTTGACAATTCTCGACATTTCTATTTCATAATCAAATAGTGCAGAATGAAATCATGGTTTTTTCGGGCATAACTTGATTCGCCGCCGAGATGAACCGTTCGCACCAGAAACATTTATAAACCAACTCCGTTTCTCCCAAAACCCGGACGATCACGGTTCAGTCTGCCAGAACATGGTCCTGACGCCAAACAAATTCAGTCTTTTCCGGGGCGTGGCAACGGTGCTTTTTTCGTTGATTATCGTGCTCGGGATAACCCCGCGGGCTTCACGGGCCGAAACTCCTCCTCAAGGCGAGGTCCTGGGCAAAGAAGGCACGGTGGATATTGCGCGAGACAAGGCCGAATGGTCACCCGCCCAAGTGGGGCAGCCACTCATTCTCCAGGACCGGTTGCGCACCGCTCGAAACAGCCGCGCCATGCTCCAACTGGCGGAACTGGGGCGATTGCGCATCAACGAATTGACGACGTTGGAAGTTCTTCCGCCGAGCGAAAAGGCCAGCGATGCCACGCTGGATCTCAAGGCGGGAGCCATTTATTTTTTCACTCGCGGCCGGCCGCGCCAATTCCAAATTCAAACCCCTTTTGCCATGGCGGCATCGCGGGGCACTGAGTTTCTCGCGTCCATCGCGGCGAATGGACAGTCCACATTCGTGGTCTTCGACGGCGCGATAGACCTGGCTAACGCATTTGGCAAAGTGGCGCTGGCCAGTGGTGAGATTGGGACCGTCAACCCGGGCCAGGCACCCGTCAAAACCGCAGTCATTCAAGCCGCCAACATTATTCAATGGTGGCTCTACTATCCGGGCGTGCTGGACGTGGATGAACTTGCGCTGACCCAGGCCGAAAAAGCGCGCTTCGCCGCTTCCTTGAGGGCGTATCGCGCGGGGGATTTGCTGGACGCATTGCGCGCGCATGCGCCGGGACGCGAACCACAAAGTGACGCCGAACGCATTTATTTCGCCTCGCTGCTTCTAGCGGTTGGCCAAGTCCAGCAATGCGAGAAAGAGCTGGCCCGGGTCAGCGTTCCCTCGTCTTTGGCTGAAGCTTTGCGGGAGGTCATCGCGGCGACTCGCTTGCGCCCGTCCGCCGATACCAACCGTGTGCCAAAGTTGGCTTCGGAATGGCTGGCCCGCTCCTATTCTCAGCAGTCGCGTTACGACTTGGCGGGGGCATTGCAATCGGCCCAGGCGGCGGCGCGCAAGGACCCTTTGTTTGGCTTCGCCTGGGAGCGCGTTGCGGAACTTGAATTTAGTTTCGGCCGAATCGACGAAGCGCACAAGGCTTTGGAAAAAGCGCTCTTACTCGCGCCGCGCAACGCCCAAGCCTGGGCGTTAAAAGGATTTCTGGCCGCCGCGCGCAATCATTTGCCGGCAGCCGCTGACGCTTTCGATACCGCCATCAATCTCGACAGCGCTCTCGGCAACGCCTGGCTGGGACGCGGCCTGATAAGCATTCGTCAGGGCCATTCCCTGGCTGGCCGGCGCGATTTGCAAACGGCCGCGGCGCTCGAGCCAAACCGTTCCGAGTTGCGCAGTTATCTGGCCAAGGCGTTCGATCAATTGGGTGACTCGGCGCATACCGCAAAAGAACTGGCGCTGGCCAAGCAACTCGATCCAGCAGACCCGACTCCATGGCTCTATGCCGCCCTCTACCTGCGCCAGCAACTCCGCTTCAATGAAGCGATTGAAAGCCTGGAAGAATCGCTGGCTTTGAATGATAACCGGCGGGTGTACCGTTCCCAATTGTTGCTGGATCAGGACCGCGCGGTCCGCGGCGCCAGCCTCGCGACTATTTACCAAAGCGACGGCATGAATGACGTCAGTCTGCGCGAAGCGGCGCGGGCCGTCGCGAGCGATTACGGGAACTCCTCCGCGCACCAATTTCTGGCGGAAAGTTTTGATGCGTTGCGCGACCCGACCCGTTTCAACCTGCGCTACGAGACAGCCTGGTTCAACGAATTGTTGCTGGCTAATTTGCTGGCGCCCGCCGGAACTGGCAACCTCTCCGCCAACATTTCCCAGGAGGAATATTCCCCTCTTTTCGAGGGCAACAACCTTGGTTTCAGCGCTTCCTCCGATTATCGCAGCGACGGGCAGCTTCATGAGCTGGCCTCTCAATTCGGCCGCGACGGGAATACCAGCTACGCCCTCGACCTGGATTATGAGCACAACACCGGCGTGCGGCCCAACAACGGACTCGACCGGGTTGAATGGTACACAACCATCAAGCAGCAGCTTACGCCGCAGGACTCCATTCTGTTATTGACAAAGTATTACGATTATCATTCGGGCGACAATTTTCAGCGCTATGATCAATCGATGGTGAGGACGAATTACCAATTGAATGAATCGCAGACCCCGTTGCTGGCCCTGGCTTATCATCGCGAATGGCAGCCAGGCATCCATACGCTGATCCTTGCTGCCAGGCTCCAGGACGACCTGACGTACCGGGACACGGGCGTCGCCCAGGGAATTTTGTTTACCAACGCTTCAGGACGGGTCGTTAACATGGCCACGCTGGGCATCAACCCCGCCACCGGCGCGCCCGATGGCGGGCTGGATGTTAATTACAGAAGCAAGCTCGAAATCTATTCGACGGAACTGAACCAGATTTTTCAAACGGAGCGAAACACGCTCGTTTTTGGAGCCCGCATTCAAGAAGGCGATTTTGTCACGCAGGACACTTTAACCAATGTTCAACCGACGGCCGACGCCTACCTTTTCAACATGCCTGCGGCCAGCGATTCCGTGCGGTCGGGCTTTCAACGGGAATCCGGCTATGTCTATGACACCATTGAACCGGCCGACCTTCTACTGCTCACCGGCGGCCTGTCCTACGACCAGATGATCTTTCCCGCGAATTATCGGATTGCTCCAATTTCCTCCGCGGAATCCGAGCGCCATCGGTTAAGCCCCAAGGCGGCCGTGGTTTGGACTGTGAGTCCCGAAGTCACGTTGCGCGCGGCCTTCAGCCGTTCCCTCGGTGGAGTAAGTTTCGACGAGAGTTTCCGGCTCGAGCCCACCCAACTTGCCGGATTCAACCAGGCCTTCCGCTCGATCATCTCAGAATCGATTGTCGGCTCAGTGGCCGCTCCCGATTATCAACTCGCCGGCGCGGCGATGGACGTGGCCTTGACGACCCATACCTATTTTGGCCTGGAAGGGGACCTGCTCACCTCGGACGTAAATCGGGAATACGGAATGTTTGCCTTCAACGGAGCATTCGCGCCCGGCAGTGTGGGTCCCGTGAACACGCCGCAGCAATTGAATTACCGCGAATCCTCCGTCACGGCCACCCTCAACCAACTTCTTTCCGACGACGTGTCCTTGGGAGCGCAATATAAGTTCACCTCCTCGAATCTGCGCACTATTTTCCCGGACATTCCCACAGCGGCAAATCCAGCCCTCGACAGTGATAACACCGCCAACCTCCAGCAAATCACACTGTTCGCCGCCTTGAATCACTCCTCCGGTTTCTTTGTGCGCCTCGAGAGTCAATGGTATCACCAGGATAACTTCAATTACACGCCCGCCGAACCGCCCGAAGATATATGGCAGCATAACATCCTTGTCGGCTGCCGGCTGCGGCGTCAGCACGGGGAAATCGCCGTCGGCGTGTTGAACCTCACCGGTGGCGATTACAATTTGAATCCGCTGAACCTCTACGTGGAATTGCCGCGCGAACGAGTCTTCACCGCGCGGCTGAAATTCAATTTTTAGATGCTGCATGGCTTCCCTCTGGCAATTCCGAACTGTCCTTGTCAAATACTGGCTGGGCGTTGCCCTTGTCCTTCTGGCCGGAGCGGCATTTTTGCTCGTGATAGGCAATGGCTTGGCGCGGTTAAGTTTCGACGTGCCTTTCGGATTCCAACATAAAGTCCCCAATGACCTCGTGATGGTTTATTTGGATTCCGGCGTCAAAAAGAATTTGGATCAACCCACGGATGTTCCCCTCGCCCGCCGATTCTACACCCAGCTTCTCCAACGGCTGACCCACGATGGGGCGCGCCTGGTGATTTTTGACATTCTATTCGACGGGCCGGATCCAGACCCAGCGGTCGATGTCCATTTCGCGGAGGCGATTGGCCGCAATGGACATGTCGTCCTCGCCGGCGACTACGTCACGGAGTTGCAGGGAAACATTTTATCCAGCACCGCGATTCCCCCCATCCCCGCTTTGGCCCAGGCTGCCGCTGGCTGGGGGATTGCTCGCGTCTTGCCTGATTCCACGGACAATGCCATCAGGACCTTGGATGCCGGCGACCGGGAGTATCCTTCCCTTGGTTGGGTCGCCGCGTTCGTCGATGGATCACCCGCCACCCGAAAGTCTGCCACTCGCACGAGCGAGCGATGGTTAAATTATTATTGTCAACCGGACGAGTTGCGCGCCGTCAATCTGGACTTTGCATTGAATGGCTTAACCAATGGCTATTTTAAAGACAAAGTTGTCGTCGTGGGAGTCAAGCCTGCCGTGGGCAAAGCCGGGGCGGGGCGTGAACAATTTGCGACCCCCTACAGCCGCTTCCATGAATCCACTGTCTCAGGCCCCTCGATCCAGGCCATGACGTTCCTGAACCTGCGCCAGGGCACTTGGATGAACGAGATTCCCCTCGTCCCGCAGTTGCTGATCGTCATCATTTGGGGTTTTCTCATCACCGTCCTGCTGATGAACATTCGACCTTGGGCCGCCGTCATGGCCGCTTTGGGCTGCTTCGTGGCTTTCGCCTTGATTGCGTGTTACGTCCAATTGCGTTTTCGCTGGTGGTTTCCATGGATGGCGCCGGCTGGCGTTCAAACCTCAGTCGCGCTGGTCTGGTCGGCCGGGTATCAATACATTGTCGAATCGCGCCGGCGAAAAAAATTGCGCAACGCCTTCGGATCTTATCTTTCCCCCTACATGGCGGACCGCATTGCCGACAGCGAATTCAATCTCGCCCTGGGCGGCAAGGAAATGGAAGTGACGGTCATGTTCACCGATTTGGAAGGTTTCACCAAAATGTCCGAAACGCTGGCGCCTGCCGAAGTCTCGCGCATCCTGATTTCCTATTTCAACCAAACCACCCGCGTCATCCTCGAACAGGAAGGCACCATCATCAAATACATTGGTGACGCCGTCATGGCAGTGTGGGGAGCGCCGTTGCCCGACCCCAAACACGCCGAGCGCGCCGTGCTGGCCGCATGGGGGATGAGCCAGGCCAGCGAGCGCGAGATCGAAGGCCGCCGCCTGCGCACCCGTCTGGGTGTGAATACAGGTTTGGTGCTGGCCGGCAATTTGGGGTCCGATTTCCGGTTCGATTACACTCTCATTGGAGACACGGTCAACTTCGCCGCCCGTCTTGAAGGGCTGAACAAATACCTTCACACCAATGTTCTCATTGCCGAATCCACCCATCGGCAAATCGGGGACAAAATCAAAGTGCGCGGCCTTGGGAAATTCCTCGTCATCGGCAAGGCCCAGTCGGTCGGCATTTACGAAGTGCTCGGTCTGGCCGATGATTTTCCACAAGACCCGCCGTGGCTGATCATCTTTGAACGGGCCTTGAGCCATTTCGCCCACCGCGAGTGGGACCAGGCGGAGCGATTACTGCGCGAAACAATCACCTTGCATAAGGGGGCCGACGGCCCCGCCGAGTTCTATCTCAACGAGATTTCCAAAACTCGGGAGCGGCTCAAACCGGATATTGCGTGGGATGGCAGCGTCTTGCTCGATTCCAAGTGACCGCGCGCAACTCGCTCCAGTTCCGATGTCCTATTCCTAATCTTAATCTTAATCCACTAGTGTAGTGTCTCGCAATTAACTATACTTATCCTCCTCAGGTTCGTTTTTTCCGTTTTTTCCGCTGCGCCCAGCCCGGTTTGATTTTATCCAGCCGGTTTCGCGCCCGGCTTATTTTCTCCATGATTTTTCCACCGTCGCCGTCCAGACAAACGGCCGGGGCGCTTCGTTCCAAGCGGCCAGGCGAGTGTCAGTCCTAAGGACTGACACTTGAGTGATACTTGAGCCTAACAGCGGTTTGTGCGACCATGTCAGCATGAACTTTTCAAAATCTGCATCAGGTCCTCGGCCTCATCCTTGCTCTTTCATCAGCCTCATGATTTCAGAAAGGCGAGAGGCGACAATTTCTTCCTCTCCGACCTGGAGAGGCTCCATATTCAGGCGCAGACCGTTCCAACCAACACATTCGATGCCGGGTTTTCCGTAACGCATTCGCACTGCGACCTCTTCGGCGGTCGTGGCGCAGGCGGCTTCATCCCAAGTGATGATTAGTTTGCTCCCCTCATGCTTAAATTCCAGGAACCGGAAAGGACGGAGGTGGGTTTCGATATGGAGCATGCGCTTTGCAAAGAGATCATTTCGTTCCTGATCAGGACTCGCGAGAAGGCATTCAACGGCCATGTAAAGCCCAACCATCTCCTCCTTTCCGACTTTCATGGGCCGCCCGATATAGCAATGGGGTGAAGCCTGCATTTTCATGGCTTCAATGATTTGCCTCGTGCCGACAACCAAGCCGCTGCTTTGCGGCCCCCGCAGCCCCTTTCCTCCGCTAAAGATCGCTAGGTCCGCCCCCGCTTCTTTCGTGAATTTCCAAAGATTTTCGGATGGCGGCAACTCGGCGGCGGCATCGACGATAACCGGAATATTGCGCTGACGCGCGAGCCGGACGACGCTATGAAGTGGAATTGTATTCGATCCGGTCCAGGGGGTCGTAAAGATGGCGGCGGTTCCTGGGCCGATGGCTGCGGCCAGCTCGACCTCACCGAGCGAACCAGCTCCGGTGATCTCGATAATGCGCGCTCCCGCTTGCTTGAGGACGCAATCCTCGTCAAATCGCATGTGGCGTTGGACGATCACTTCATTCTTCATGCCCCTCGTGTCTGGCACACTGGCCATTTTATTGCGGTCATCTCCGGTCATGCAGGCCGATACCGCCAGCACAATTCCGGCGGCCGCCCCGCACGTTACAATCGCGGCCTCATTTTGGGTCATCGCGGCAATGCGAGCCCCGATCACATCCTGCAATTCGGCGAGGTAAACGGACGATTTGCTTGCGGCCACCATCGCGTCAACAACAGCCGGAAGCATTATCGCGCCTCCAAAACGGGTCTGCGTGCCCCGCGCGTTGATAAATTTCCTTACGCCCAGTTTTTCGTAGATGTCCATAGGAATACGGAGGTCCGTATATAGCCCCCGCTTCCCAACCCCCACAACCCCAAAAAATCAATTTCCTTTCAGTCGGTTGCAACACCGACAGGGCAATTATAAGAGTCTATCGCCACTTGCCGGTGTCACGCGAGGATAGTTTCAAGGACGATCTGGATCACCAGCACGATCCACTACACTACAGCGCGTGCCGGTCACACCGGATTGACACCGGCGTGACTGCCACTCAATGAGTGACAGATTCTCAAGGATCACCGCAAAAATAGCGCGCACCGTGCGCGTCTCTTTTTGACAGACTTCCTCGGTAAGGCCAAGGACGCCTTGCGGCGAGTGGATCAACTGCTCGACATAGGTCGCGTCTGGGTGGTGGATGCCGACCTTAAAGGCTACTTCGACAGTATTCCGCAGGATAAAATGGTGGAAGCAGTCGCCAAGCACATTGCCGACAGGCCCCTCTTGGAGTTAATGCAGAGGTTCCTCAAGCAAGGAGTCATGGAAAGCGGCAAAGGATGGCAACCGACGAAAAAGGGGACGCCCCAAGGGGCGGTCATCAGCCCGCTCTTAGCCAACATCTACCTCAATCCGCCGGATCATCAGATGGCCCGGGGAGGACAGGAAATGGTGCGCTATGCGGACGACTTTGTCATATTCTGTGCCAGCGAGAAGGAAGCCAGCGAGGTGCTGGAACAATTACGCCCATGGGTCGCGGGAGCGGGGCTGACCCTGCACCCGGCCAAAACGCGGATTGTCAACGCCAGCGAAAGAGGGGGCTTTGATTTCCTGGGCTATCACTTCGAACGCGGCCATCGGTGGCCGCGCCAAAAGAGCCTGGACAAATTCAGAGAAACCATCCGGCAAAAGACCGGGCGTTTAAGACCCGGCAGCATGGAAGACATCATCGGAGAGGTCAACCGGACACTGCGAGGCTGGTTTGAGTACTTCAAGCACAGCGTCAAAAATGTGTTCGCAAAAGAAGACCAATGGGTGCGCGGACGCTTGAGGGCCATCCTGCGAAAACGGCACAAAGGACAAGGTCGCGCGCGAGGAATAGACCATCAACGCTGGCCAAACGCCTACTTCGCGGAACTGGGGCTATTCTCCATAGCCATAGCCCGAGTGCAAGCGAGCCAATCTCGAAAGAGAACCCACTGACTGGAAAGCCGGATGCCCGAAACGGGCCTGTCCGGTTTGGAGGGAGGGGCGAGGTTCAATCCCTCGTCCCTACCCCTATCCAAAAAATGTCTTTACCAAAAAATGTCCCGCCAAAAAAATGGTGAAAGATGGTAAGTGCTGTGGAGGCGATTTGAGTGAATTAAAGCAAATTAAACCGAAACCCACCGCGGTCGCGCTTTGCGTTTCGGGCAGCAAACCGCTGAACCTTCGTCGTAGTCAAAGCCAGTCAAAGTCAGTCAAACCAATGCGCGCGGAATTTCGCCTTGGCATCAGGCTTGATGGGTGTCCTCACTATTTACACTTTCCAGCGAAGCCGACTTCAATCTTGGGCGATCGCGCTGTTGACTTAGTTACCGCTTTTCGTAACGTTGCGAAAAATCTAAATCCTCAAAAGGTTGATTATCAAGTGTAGAGAATTCCAACAGAAACGATAGGTCAATTCCACCTCTCCCGCCGTAGCGCGAAGTGCGATGGCGGATTCACCCGCTCCATTGACTGTTGAACATCCCCTTGAATCCAAAAATTGCGGTTCTTTTCCATAAGCTCCTTGTTTTGTTTGCCTGTGACTGGTTGGATCGACGCATGCTTTCGCACTCGTTTCGCGCCGGCGGGAAATTGGCCGCGCATATCTCGATCGTGATCTTGATTTGGCTGGCTGCTTCGACGGTTTGGGCGGCTGATTATTTTCCGCCGCCGGATAGCGAAGGGGGTTGGCGCGCGTTGCATGGGGCCGCTCAAATCAGAAAACAGGCCGGGCTGGATCTTCCGCAATTGGAGCGCGCGTTCGACTTTACACAACGTTGCAGCCAAAACGGAGGGTTGCTGGTGGTGCGCCACGGTTACCTGGCTTACGAGAAGTATTTTGGCCGGGCCCTGCGCGATTCAAACCCGGACATGGCGTCCACCGGCAAGGCAGTGACGAGCGTTGCCTGCGGGATCATGCTCAAGGAGTTTGAGGACAAAATCCCCGAGGGACTCAACCAAAGGGTATTTACCGAATCGTATTTGCCGGAGGCCTTCCCGTTGGACGATGCCAGGAAAGCCGTCATCACGCTTGGACAATTGCTTTGCATGACAGCCGGTTTCCACGGCGAGGGATCCAGCCCGGGACTTGTCTTTGGCAAGGTTGTCACGCTCAACCCTGTCCGCGGCCAGGACATTCATGATCTGGATATGTCGTCCATTCGCACGGTTCTATGGACAAATCCAGGCGCGGGTTATTCCTACTCTTCCCCTTCGCCACATATTGCTTCCATCGTGCTGCGTCATGTCACCGGCATGGAATTGCAGGACTACATCAGTGAGCGTCTGAGCAAACCGATGGGGTGGGGGCCTTGGGGTTATTGTTTGCATCGGGGCAATTTTGTCATGCCGCACGCCAATGGAGCGGGAAGCATCGCCCTCCACGCCACGGACGCGCTTCGTTTTGGTTATTGTCTTTTGCATCGAGGAAAGTGGCGGGCGAAACAATTGGTTCCGGCGGAGTACATCGCGCTGTGCGGGGAACCGTCGCCCTTTAATCCGCATTGTCCTTTCAGCCTGATGTTCGAGAACAATTCGGACGGCCATGTCGCGGGAGCGCCCCGTGACGCATTTTACAAATCGGGCGCGGGCGGCTTCGGGATCTTCATCGTGCCGTCGCTTGACCTGGTGATTTACAAACTGGGCGGCAACGACGGGCAATACGATCCAGCGCTCACGGTTTTGCCCCAGCCCATCAGCAAGGACACTTCGCGCGACCACTGGCGTCCGATTCCAAGAACGCCGTTCAACGAGGGCAGCATGGGCGGCGACGACGGGCTAAGACGCGTGCTGGAAATGGTGGCAGCGGCAACCAGGGATTGATAAATGTCGGGCAGGTTGTGGCGGGACATCCCTGCAGAATGGCGGCGCTCATTCCAGCATGGTTGTTTCCATCCTGAAATTTGCTGGGCAATAACACACAATCTCGCTATAGTCGTTTTGTCCGATTCACGAAGTGGCTTTAATGGCAGGCGTTGCCCGAAATAACACCCATCGAGGATTCCGACGGGCGACCTGCATTGGCGGCTGTCCAAACTATGAACAACGTTAAGCGCAATAAAATGGAGTTGTCACCAAAACAACGTGACGAACTGCTCAAAGCCTTGAAAACGCGTTTTGGGAGAAACATGAGTCGCCATAAAGGTCTTGAATGGGCCAAAGTCCAGGCAAGGCTGGAAGCCAATGCTGAAAAACTGTGGTCGCTCAATGAAATGGAAAGAACGGGCGGCGAACCAGATGTGGTGGGTCGTGATGAAAAGACGGGCGAATACGCTTTTTATGATTGTTCCGCCGAAACCCCAAAAAACCGCCGGAGCCTGTGTTATGACGGTCAAGCGCTGGAGGCGAGGAAAGAACATAAACCCCAAAACAGCGCTCTCGATATGGCAGCGGCCATGGGCATCGAGCTTCTGACGGAAGAACAATATCGAGGGCTGCAGGAACTGGGAGAGTTCGATGCCAAAACCTCGAGCTGGCTGAAAACACCCGCAGAGATTAGAAAACTCGAGGGCGCTATTTTTGGTGACCGCCGCTTCGGCCGTGTCTTCGTGTATCACAACGGCGCCCAGTCTTACTATAGCGGGAGGGCGTTCCGTGGCTCACTCAAGGTTTAAATCGGGATTTTGAACTGGCGGACGATATTGGAAGATGACGGCAAGGATTTTCGTGCTTTTGCTTGAGCATCTTTACCGAAACGTTCGATTCCACCTGTCCCGCCATAACGCGAAGTGCGACGGCGGATTGACTCACCTAATTGATAATCAGTGACTAACGAATGAGTGCAAGTTAAAGTGCAAATAAATCGAGGCGGTTTTTCTCGCCGGATTTAAAGGGTACGGAAGGGTACGCAACAGAGCCAATTAAGGCTTGCCATTTCGCCCGAAATCCCGGACAGTGGCGTGGCTCTTCCAAAGTATTTTTCGGTATGAATATGCGCGTATTTGCGCTGTGGTTGTTTTGTGCAGCAAGTTGCACCGCTGGCACGCTTGTCGTCACTAATAACGCGGATTCCGGCGCCGGATCACTGCGCCAGGCTATCTCGGATGCCAACAACACCCCTGGCCCCAATCTGATCAACTTCAACATCCCTGGCGGCGGCGCGCAGATTATTCAGCCCTTCTCCACGCTTCCGGCGGTCACAAACCAGGTGACGATTGACGGCACCACGCAACCCGGCTACGCGGGCGCGCCGATCATCGTACTCGATGGGAACCCTGGGTTCAGTGGGAGGGTTGACGGCCTCACCATCTCCGCGCCCGGCTGCGCCATCAAGGGGCTAGTCATTGGCGGCTTCGGCGAGACGGCGAGTGGCATCCGCGCCGGCCTCCTGCTTCTCTCCGCCAGCAACACCGTCACTGCCTGCTACGCCGGCATCAGCGAAACCGGCGCCTCCACCCGGTTCAACGACACCACGGGCATCCTTATCTCAAACGCCGCGGGCAATGTGATCGGCGGCCTGACCGTCGCGGCCCGCAACCTGATCGGCGGGAATCTCACCGGCGTCTTTATCACTGGCGCGAACGCGAGCAACAATGTGGTCCTCGGAAACTGGTTCAGTCTCAGTCAGAACGGGAGCAACACGCTCGCGAACAACCCCACTGACATCATTATCAGCAATGCGCCCAACAATATCATCGGCGGCGCTATTCCCGGCGCGGGCAACGTCCTCGTAGGTCCTAATTCCCCGGAAATCCTCGTCAACGGCGGCGCGACGAGCAATACCATCCTCGGCAACTACGTCAATCTCTATCCCAATGGCAGCCCCGCAGCCGGCGTCAACGTGGGCGTTCTTCTCCAGAACGCCATAGGCACGGTCATTGGCGGCACGACGGCAGGGGCGCGCAACGTGATCTCGGGCTGCGGTAACGCCATAGAGATCTTTGACCCAACCACCTCCGGCACGGTGGTCCAAGGCAACTACCTGGGAACCGACCCAACCGGCCTAACAGCCTGTTGAAATAATCGTCTTTTTTTATAAAATAGTATTGTCTTATTA
>Ga0209483_1000674_pt1 | contig 28254 bp, 24 predicted proteins | sample NGEPerA_FD_184508 | JGI IMG/M metagenome (GOLD analysis project Ga0209483, IMG submission 184508) | Arctic peat soil microbial communities from the Barrow Environmental Observatory site, Barrow, Alaska, USA - NGEE PermafrostL2-A... | ecosystem: Environmental > Terrestrial > Soil > Wetlands >... | reverse complement strand
GCCCAGGAGAACGACGAAGCCACCGGTCGACGTGACCGCGGTGGCCAAGACCGGACGGGACGCGGCGAACGGCGCCGACACCGTCCAGGTGGCCGCGCCGTCGGTGCTCGTCGCCAACTCGAGCCAGGAGCGGGTGCCGGCCTCTTGGCGCACCAAGGCGGACAGTACGCCACCGGTCGCCACCAGGCGCACCACCCGGACATCGGCACCGTCGGCGGAGGGCACCGGAGGCCCGATGGCGGCGGCGGCCACGGAGTGACCAGCATTCCCTACCCGGAAGATCCCGGCCCTTCCACCCCCGTTGCAGTCCCCGGCCACCAGGTCGTCCTCCTGCGCGGTGATGGCCACCGCCGACAGACTGCCCAGCACGCAGCCCGCTGCGGACGCGGTCGAGACCACCGCACCCCGGTCCGCCAAGCGGGCCCAGGTCGAGAGATCGCTGGTGCTGGCGAGCACACCGCCGTTGGCCACCGGCGCTGGCGCGGCCAGGGCGAGCCGCTGCGTCCCACCCGAGGCCGCCAGGGCGTCGGGCACGCCAGCCAGGGCGACCGGCAGGATCCCACCGGTCCAAACGGATCCGGCGTCGGCCGTCTCGGCCAGCGGTGAGAACCGGAGGTCAAGCGAGACCCCGAATCCGGAGGTCAGGCCGCCATCGGGGTTGGCGGCCACCATGATGCCGCCGTTGCTCGCCACCCCCGGCGGTGTGGCGAGGGACCAGTGTGGACCCCCACTGCAACTCGACGCGCCGGCGCACCCGGATCGATAGAACAGCTCGCCGAACGTGTTGAGCGGATCGTCGTGATGGCCCATGGCCAACGTCGCCCAGGTGCCTCCAGACCCGGGAAGGGCCTGAGCGGCGGGCAGCCCGGCCGGGACCGGCGACGCGCCGGTCGAGGGGGTCGTCGACCCGCATGCGGCCAGGACGATCGCTGCGGCCCCGATCCCGCCGAGTGCCGGCAGGTGCCGACGGAACCTACCGCTCACGAGCGGAGGAGCTGTCGGACCTGTTGGGTCACGGTGGACGAGAACGAGGAGTGGAGTGCTGCGTCGCCCTGGGCACCCGGATCCGAGGTGAGGACGACCCGGAGCCGACCGGTCCGGTCGATCAGGAAGACGAGATCGCTGTGGGCAACCATCGCCCCGGCCGGGGAGACCGCCGTCTGCACCCCGTAGGCATCCCACGTGTGATGGAGATGGTCGAGGCTCCCGGTGAGGAAGCTCCAGTTGGGGAGCTGGCCCATGCCCTCCTGGCGGTCGAATGCCGCGGTGGCGGCCGGTGACGTATAGAGGGGGTTGTTCACGACCGAGACCAGCGCCACCTTGGCTGCGTCGGCGCCGAGTTGCTCATCGGCCACCCGAAGCTCCTGGGCGATCAGCGGGCAGTCGGAGGTGCACGTCGGGTCGAGGAAGGTGAGGACCACCGTACGGCCGATCAGATCGTGCAGGCTCACGGTGGCCCCGGACTCGTTGGTGAGCGTGAATCCGGGGGCTGGTGAGTCGACGAGGTTCGGGGTTCCGTTCACCGCTGAATTGACGATCGGATCCGCGTTCGGATTGACGGCGGCCAGCGCCATCGGCGCGGCACCCACGAGCACGATGCCGACCGCACCGAAGGCGGCCATGCAGCGGACCAGGTAGGAGGGGTGCAGACCGAGGAGGCGCGAGCCCGCCTTGGCCGGCGGGCGCCCGGTCGCATCGACCGGATCCGGCTCGTCGGCTGCGACGCGGCCCGCCACGGCAACCGGTATCGACGCCTCGTCAGGCTCCACCGCAGCGGGCGTCACGAGGGCCACGGACGCCACCGGGAGCCGGACCATGGCGAGGTACCCCGAGGTGAACACCACGAGCATCGGCAACATCGAATTCGGGTCGGTCCCCAGGCCGCCGAAGAACCCGAAGTCCTGGACCAGCACCCAGGTGGCGCCGCACAGGACCCCTCCGGCGATCACCCCGGCACGGACCAGCGCTGGCCGCGCCGACAAGAAGCACGTGCCGATTCCCACGAGCGCCACCACGACCACGAAGTTGACCAGCCAGCCCTGGGCCGTGGCGAAGGATTCGAACGCCCGGACCCAGGAGGCGGTCACCGACGGCTGGGACAGCTGGGCCATCTGGTGCTCCATGGCGGACAGCGTCGCCACGGTCCCGTCCGGTCCAGGCCTGCCGGACCAGAATCCTCGGCCCGGCCACGCCTCGATCACTCCCATGGCGACGAAGAACAGCCCCATCGCTCCTACCACGATCCGACCGAGCCGCTCGGTCTCCCACGCTCGGTCCGGCAGTGCCACCAGTCCGCCGGCCACCACGTAGAACAGGGCTGCCCCCGGCGACCCGAAGAGCCAGCTGCTCCCGTGGCCGAAGAGGCCCCCGAACGCCTCGCCGAAGCTCCAGACGACCAATCCCCAGCCGGCGCTGACCAGCCCGGCCGTACGCGACCACCGGCCACGGGGGGCCACCAGAAGAAAGAGTCCAATCCCGATCTGGATCCACACGGCGGACGCCGCCGCCGATACCGGGTGGTCGTTCCAGATCGTCACGCCCGAGTTGACCAAGTGCTGGACCCAACCGGGCGACGACGAGGCAGACGGGGTGATCACGCCACTGGTCAGACCGAGCGGCATGGAGGACTGCATCTGCAGGAGGCCGTCGATGATCCAGAAGATGCCGAAAGCGAACCGCAGCAGGCGCCGAGCGACCGGTTCGGGGTAGGCACGGACGTCCGGCTGCAGTTCGACGGCACCACCCGCCAATACGGCACGTCGGTACCGGACCGTGCGGATCGAATTCCACACGATGGCGAGGGCGGCCCCCAGGAAGACGATGGCGAGGAACTGATGGATGAGCGCCGTGCGGAACGCGGCGGTGATGGTGGGGTCGTTGGCGGAGAGCCCGTGACCCATGTTCATCGGCGAACCACGCTTCCTCCACGATCCCAACTGGTGTCGTCCCGTAGGACACACCCTCGTTGCGGGCCCATCGGTCCCGGGCGCCGCCGATCACTGTAGGTCGTGTCACCCGCCCGGCAGTACGCGGCCGGGTGGGCGGCGGGCCCGGTCGAACCGGTTCGGCTCAGTCGTCGGCGCGGCTTCTCCCACCCCGCAACGACTCGTCGTCGGGGCCGGGTGCTCGCTCGGCCTCCGCCTGGGCCGCCTGAAGCTCACGCTGGTGGGCCTGCCACGCGTCGAGCATGCCGGCGTAGCGCGGATCCACCGCCGGTTTGGGCTTCGCCGGCCGACTGCGGGCGGCGGAACCGCCATGGAGGACCGTCCACCACATGTAGACGGCGAACACGGCAAACAACGGCCACTCGAAGACATACGCCCAGCTCAATCCATTCCCGCCGAGCGCGCGCCGGATCTCGAACCAGAAGGCGATCCCGCACACGGCCAGCCCCACCGCCAGCGTGACGTGCACCTTGGCGGCGTCAAGCCCCGAAAGGCGCTGAGTCCGGTCCGGCGTCCCCTCGTCCGGCACGGCCGGGACCGGGTCAGGTGCGCCGGGTCCTCGATCTCCGTCCGGGGTGCCGGCTGCGTCCATCGGGACCCACCCTACCGGGGCCCACGAGCCCGGACCCCGGGGTGGCGGGCCGGCCCGGAGGCATCCCGGGCTCAATTGACAGTCAGGACGGTGGCACTGGTCGCCGTGCCGTACTTGGAAGTGACGACGATCAACCCGACCACCGCCTTGGTCGGAACGGTCACCAAGATCTGGGTGGCCGACTCCGACGAGATAGCGGCCTTCTTGCCGCCGATGGTCACCTTCTTGGCTACGCCGAGACCGGACCCGGTGATGGTGATCGTCCCGCCACGGGCGACCGGGTTCGGCGCGAACGAGGTGATCGACGGGGCCGAGTGGAAGGGCTTGGCACTGGTGGCCGAACCTGCCGCCGTGGTCACCGCCAGGGTGCCGTCGGCGGCACCGACCGGCACCATTGCCGTGACCGAGGTCGTGGTGTCGGCGGTGATGGTCCCCGGGGTCCCGGCGAAGGAGACCGCGGTGGCGCCGCCCAGGTTGACCCCGGTGATCGTCACGGAGGAACCGGCGGCGGCCTTAGCGGGACTGAACGAGGTGATGGACGGGGAATAGACGAAGTTGGCCTCGCCATCGGCGCAGTCATTGGCCCGGTTCGACCAGGTGCCCTGCACCGTCACCACACCGGTCGCCAAGGTCAGGTTGAACATGGCACCCGGCCCGGTCGACACGTAGGCACACTTGTCCCCGTTCTCCTGACCCGAGTTGTCCGTCCAGCCCCCGGGTGGGCTGCTCTCGGGGAACTGGTCGGTCATCGTCTCGGCGTACTCGTGGCTGGCCGCCTCGGTGGCCCCGTCGAGGACTCCGGGGGAGTTGACGGTGCCTGCGCCGCAGCTGGCCCCGACGTCGGGAACGTAAGGCAGGTTGGTGAAGGCCACGATGGGTCCGGCCACCGGGCCGCCACCGTCGATCGACGCGTCGTGGGTGTCGTCGTGGTAGGCGCAGTAGCCGGTGGCCGGATTGAGCCAGCCATCCGGGTCAGTGCCGGTCGGCGACACGATCACGTACTGCGTGTTCCGGTTGGAGGTCTGATCGGTGTTGCCGAAGTGGGTGGCGGCGGCCTCGGCCTCGGCGGCCAGCTGGTGGCCGGTCAGATTGGCTGACTCCGGGACGTTGTCGTACCAGATGCCGGAAAGCACCCCGCCGGTCGGATAGGGAATCTGGGCGTCGCGTTGGACGCACGCGGTGGCGCCTAGCGCGGCCCCGTCGCAGTACTGGGTGAGGATCCCGCTCCAGGTCTCGCCACCGGTGCCCAGTCCGCCGAAGAGGGTCTGGAGGGCCGGTGCCATGGCGGCGGGGTCCTGGCTGAAGACCTGGCGGCCCCCACTGGTCGACTGGGTGCCCCATTGGTTGCCCATGAACACCAGGTACACTTCCGGCTGGCCGACGGTCACTCCGGCCCCGGTCAGCCCGCCAGCCGTCAGCCCGCCGCCGTAGCGGAGGGCCTTGCGGGTCGACGCCCGGGCGGCCTGGGCCGCTGCGCCGGGGACGGCCGGCGTGGACCCGAGCGCCCGCACGCCGGCCACGTCCCGTGTCTTCTGAGGCACCGCACCGTGCCGGTAGGTGTGGTGGCCGGCCGTGGGCACGGTGAGCACCACCGAGGGAGCGGTCGTCGAGGAGGCGGCGCCGGCCACGGCCGACGGACCGGCGAGGGCGGCCACGGTGGCACCACCCACCAGGACGGCACCGGCCAGCACGAGGCTGCGCCGGACGCGCGGTTGCACGACGGACGGACGGCGGGAACGGGACATGAGAACCTCCGTGCGGTGTTGACCCCCGCATGCCCCAAAGGCCGGGCCCCCGCCCGGTGCGCCCCAGTGGCATGCAACGCCATACGGAGCGGTTCCGAACGGATCTGACCCACTCAGACTACCGGTTGTGCGCACACCTGGGAAGTGCGTGCGGGCGTCCCGTCAGCCGAACAGCAGGCCGTAGTTGGCACCGCGGCGCAGGTGGTGGCCCCCGTCGACGGCCAGGGCCTCCCCGGTGATCCACCCGGACTCGGGGCCGGCCAGGAACCGGACGGCGGCGGCGATGTCCTCGACCGTGCCCAGCCGCCTGATGGGCATCTCGGCCAGGTAGTCGTCGAGCAGCGGGCCCCCCGCCGTGATGAAGGACATCAGCTCGTCGTCGACGATCCCGGGTTGGACGGTGTTGACCCGCACCCCGGTCGCCCCGAGCTCCTCGGCCGCGTACTTACACAGCATGTCGATGCCGGCCTTGGCCGACCCGTAGGCCCAGAGGAATCGGTGGGGGAAGTGGCCGGCCCCGGACGACATCCCGATGATCGAGCCACCGGGTGACTCGCCCCCGTCGACGCCCGCACCGGACCCGGCTGCCATCAGCGGCGCGGCGTGCTTGATGCACAGGAAGGTGCCGACCAGGTTGAGGTCGATGGTGGATCGCACCCCCTCGACGTCGGCATCGACCATCGGGCCCATGTGAAACGAGCCGCCGGCATTGGCGAACAGGATGTCGAGGTGCCCCCGGGGAGACGCCGCCTCACGCACGGCGGCGGAGACCTGATCCTCGACGGTCACGTCGGCCACCACATAGCGGGCGGATCCCACCGGCCCGCCGGTCACCCCGGCATCGGCCGTCGCGGCCTCGAGGGTGGTGACCGCCGCAGCCAGCTTCTCCTCGGTCCGGCCGCAGATGGTCACGTGGGCCCCGTCGCGTACCAGCCGGGTGGCGGCACCCAGGCCGATTCCACTTCCACCACCGGTCACCAATGCGGTGTAGCCGGCAATTCCCGTCATGGTTCCGGTGGCGTCGGTCACTCGTGGTCTCTCCTGGTCGGTCGTGGTCGGTGGGTCGTGGTCGGCGGATCGTGGACGGCGAGGTGCCGGGACGGCAGTCGGACTGGCTACCGTTCGTGGTTCCGGAGCAGCATGCTACGGACGGCGCAGCGCGGCAATCCCGGATCAGCGGTACACGGCGACGACCGGTCGGGCCGGCACCCAGGACGCCCGAGGGGGCAGAGGAGACAAGCAGTGACCGAGCGACAGTTCAACCTCGCCGACCTGTTCGAGCTGGTGGTCGACACCGTTCCGGACCGGTTGGCCCTGGTAGCGGGCGACGTGCGCCTCACCTATGCCGAGCTCGACGCCCGGGCGAACCGATTCGGGCATCACCTGGTCGACACCAGGCTCGCCCCCGGTGCCCACGTGGGGATCCTGGCCCGCAACCGGTCCGAGTGGGTCGAGGCGATGATCGGCTGCTACAAGGCTCGCACCGTGCCGATCAACCTCAACTTCCGCTACGTCGCCCCCGAGCTCCGCTACGTCGTGGACAACGCCGACCTCGAGGTCCTCGTCTACGAACGGGAGCTCGCCCCCCTGGTGGCCGACTCGTGCGCCGGCGGGAGCTCCCGGGCGCTCCAACTCCTGGTCGTCGAGGACGGGACGCCCTCGATCACTCCCGAGCCGGTGGTCGCCGCCACCGGCACCGTCCCGATCCACTACGAGGAGGCGCTGGCCTCGGCCACCGATGGGCGGGACTTCGGTTCCCGCTCGCCCGACGACCTCTACGTCCTCTACACCGGCGGCACCACCGGCATGCCGAAGGGAGTGATGTGGCGCCAGGAGGACATCTTCTTCGCGGCCATGGGTGGTGGCGGCTGGGGGGCCGAGCCCATTGCAACGGCCGACGAGCTGGCCGGCCGCCTCAACGCCGACCCCACGGGCCGGATCGCCATGCTGGTGGTCGGCCCTCTCATGCACGGCAACGCCCAGTGGGCGATGTGGAACGCCTTCATGATGGCGGGGACCACCATCCTCTACACCGAGCACCGCTTCGACCCGGACCGGCTGCTGCGGCTCATCGGCGACGAGGGCGTGGTCTCGACCGCCCTGGTGGGTGACGCCATGGCCCGCCCATTGTCCGAGACCCTGGCCGCCGCGCCGCCCGGCACCTACGACACCTCCACCCTGTTGGTCATCGGTTCGGGCGGGGCGATGTTGTCGGCCACCGTGAAGGCCGATCTGGCCGCCCAGGTGCCCGGGGCGATGATCATGGACCGGTTCGGCTCAAGCGAGGCGGGCGCCCAGGGGGCCGTCGAGGTGGGGGCGACCGGGCCCAAGTTCGTGATGAGCGATGACAACGCCGTCCTCGACGACGACCTGGTTCCCTTGGCGCCGGGGGACGGGCGCATCGGCCGCCTGGCCCGCACCGGTCGCATCCCGCTCGGCTACTACAACGACGAGACCAAGACGGCGGCCACCTTCCCCACCGACACCCACGGCGTGCGGTGGTCGGTACCCGGTGATCTGGCGTCGATCGAGCCCGACGGGGTGATCACCATCCACGGCCGGGGATCGGCGTCAATCAATTCCGGGGGCGAGAAGATCTTTCCCGAAGAGGTCGAGGCCGCGGTGAAGGCCCACCCGGGCGTGTACGACGCCATCGTGGTCGGTGTGCCCGACGAGCGCTTCGGCGAACGCGTCGCGGCGGTCATCCGACTGCGGGACGGTGCGCCGGACGTCACCCTCGACGCCCTGATGGATCACTGCAGGGGCCATGTGGCGGGGTACAAGGTCCCGCGCCAGCTCCTCCTGGTCGACGAGATACCGCTCACGGCGGCGGGCAAACCCGACACCAGGGCGGCCAGGGCCCTCTTCTGACGGTCGGCCGGACGGCCGTGGGCGCCGCGTCTTCGACGACTCGGACCGGTCGGTCAGGCCACCTCGGTCGCCGAACGGGACGCCCATACGTCGGCGGTGACGGCCACCGCATCGACCACCCGGTTGACGGCCCCGGCCAACACCGCTTCGTCGACTTCCACCGCCAGTCGGATCCCGGCGTCCGGCCAGAGGCCGACCACACGCGCTGCCGTTCGGTCGGGAGCGGAGAGCGCGGCCACCAAGGCCACGTACGCGAGCTCGTGGCGCCACCCGTCCCCCGGGGCGCCCGACGCCACCGACACCAGTGACCGAAGGGACCCGCCGAGGTGAAGGCGCACCTCGGAACGGCCTTTGAGGAGGACCGAGTCGACACCGGGACACGACCATCGGTCGTCCGGGCCGCCGAACTCCACCGTCCCCGGGAGGTCCGGCCAGTCGAATGTGGCCCACAGCGGCGTGGCCCAGGCGACCGCCTCGGCCAGGACCACGGATCGGGCACCAGCCCCGAGGCCGGCAACCCAGGGCTCCCAATGGAAGGTGCGCCACCCGGTACGGCGCCACTCTTCGAGGGCGTGGTCGGCCACGGGGCCCACTGCGGCCGCTGGGCCCCGGTACCGTCGATCCCTACAGGTCCGCAGGATCTCCAGACCGAGCGAACGACGCACGAAGGCCGGTCTCCAGGCAAACGGCTCGTCGGGGAGGCCCAGGAGTTCGGGGTGGTAGCGCGCCCGACGCAGGAGGGGCAGCCCCACCTCGAGCGGCGCACCGGCCGACAGGTCCGCGGCGGCATCGGCGATGCCTACCTCGAGGCGCGTCCGGACCCGGTCGACGGCGTCGCCACCGAGGGCGTGGTCCGGTGAGGCGACCAACCCGGCCGTGGCCGCCCGGACCCGGGTCATCACGCCGCCTGCCCGCGAGGAAAGGCGACCACCGTGGTGTCGGCCGCCACAGCGGGGGCCGTGACGACCGGCGGGCGCGGCAGGACCGCGCAGGCCGAGCACCACGCGCCGGTGTCGGCCTCGGACGGCGTGCCGGCCAGCTCCCGGGTCCCGACCAGGCAGCGCCGAGCCGCCTGGACCAACAGGTCGTGGGTCACCGACTCGACGTCCACCTCGCCGGTTCGGGAGTAGTAGGTGGCGACTGCGAACGGCGGCGCCGGGCTCCGCAGGGCTTCGACGAGCGCGTAGAACCGGAGGTCATCGCGGTGCGCCGGCCGTCGTGCTCCGGATTTCACCTCGACGATGGCCACCGAGGACTCGTCCTCGGCGGGGCGCCCGATGGCCAGGTCGACCCTGGCGGACAGCTCGATCCTGCCGCCGGCCAGCACTACCCGCATCGACTCCTGGGTGCGGGGCAGCCAGAGCGGGTCGAAGGCCGGCCACCGGTGCACCAGACCCTGGGCCTGCCGGTCGACCTCGGCCCGGAGCTCGGCCAGGTCGGACGGAGCCAGATCGCCGATCCAGGTCACCAGGGCCGACTGGCGCTCGTCGGTCCCCAACCCATCGAGGGCGTCGGTCAGGGGGTCGCCTACCGATCCCACCGTCACGATCTGACGGAACAGGGCGTCCACCAGGGCCCCACAGGCCATCGGGATGGTGAAGGACCGCTCACCGAACCGGTTCACGGTGCGGTGCCCCGGGCAGGCCAGGACGCGGGTGAGCCGTTCCTTGGTGACAACGAGTCGACCGCCGTCTGCCGGCTCGCCCAACTCCGACAGGTCTTGGAGCCCCGACTCGAGGAGCCCCCTGAGGTCGGCGGCGAATGCCGGATCGGTGGCCGGACGGGGTCGCCCGGTTACGCGCAGCCGTTCGAGCAGCGCCGGGCCGGACAGCGGTCGCCACTCCGGGCCCCGGGGCGGTGTGCCTCCCACTCCCCCTCCCTCCGTCATCCGGCGAGTCCTGCCGGTCCTGGTACCGACCCCGCCACGGGACCCCCGGTCCCGACGTGCTCGTTCCCCCATCGGGGTGTCCGTCGTATCCATGCCGACAGTGTGGACCGTGGGTGTCACACGACCCGTTCCCCATCGGCACCCCCGATAGCCTCTGGCCGATGACCGTCGCGGCTTCGACCACCCTCTTCGCCGTCGTCTTCGGCCTGTTCGTCGTGGCCTCCCTGGTCCTCCTCGTCCTCACCCTCCGCTTCGTCGTCGGCCAGGCCAAGCGGTCGAAGGCCCAGTGGTTGGCCGAGCAGTCCGGCGCAGAGGACGACTCCGCTGACCAGGACGACGAGGAAGAGCACGAGCTGACCGCACTCGTCTTGGCCGGCGGGAGCACCCGGGGCGCCATCCAGATCGGAATGCTGCAGGTCCTGGCCGAGCACGGGTTCGTGCCCGACCGCATCTACGGCTCGTCGGTCGGGGCCATCAACGGTGCCGGGTTCGCGGCCGATCCGACCCGCGAGGGGGTGGAGCGGATGGCCCAGATCTGGCTACGTCTGAAGCGCGAGGACATCTACCGGACCGGGCGCCTCCACGGTCCGTGGCTCTACCTCCAGCAGCGGGATGCCGTCTACGCCAACTCCGGCCTCCGGACCATTGTCGACGGGGGGTTCCCTTTCGAGCGCCTCGAGGAGGCCGTCATCCCGATCGAGGTAGTGGCCACGTCGCTCACCGACGGCGGTGAGCGGTGGTTCACCTACGGCCCCGCCGTCGACGCCATTCTGGCCTCAGCGGCCATGCCGGCCATCTTCCCGCCCGTCGAGATCGACGGCGAGAAGTACATCGACGGCGGTGTCGTCGACAACGTTCCCATCCAGCGGGCCATCGACGCCGGGGCGACCCGCATCGTCGTCCTCCTCTGCTCTCCACCGGTGATCACCCCGACTCCGTCCCGGCGCCCCGTCGAGGGCATGGTCAACGCCCTGCTCATCGCCATTCACGCCCGGTTCGTGCGCGACATGGCCCATCTGCCCGAGGGGATCGAGGTCATCCTGTGCGCGGGGCCCGAGGGGACCATCCGCGACTTCGACGACTTCTCGACCACCGAGCACCTGATCGCCCTCGGGAGGGCCGAGGCCTCCGAGATCGTCCGTCGCTACGGCCTCGGGACGATCCCCTACCCGGCCCCTGCCCTGCCGGTCCCGGCCATTGCCGACGAGGGGGAAGGCGGAACGGATGACGGAACCGGTGCCGGCTCGTCAGCCGCAACCCGGGAGGTGCCCGACCACGTCGATTCGTCGGGTGGCGCCGACTCGGTGAACGAGTCCGCGCGACCAGCTCAGTCCGGGGAGCCGGTGTCTTCCGGCACCGCTGCTGCCGAGCCGGTGACCCAACCCGACCCGGGTACGTAGCGCCGGACGATCTTGGCCGGCACACCGGCCAGCACGCTGTGGTCCGGAAAGGTGCCGCGTACCACCGCACCGGCGGCCACCACCGTGTTCCGGCCCAGATGGGTGCCCGGCAGGACGACCACGCCCGTGCCCAACCAGCTGCCGTCTCCGATTACCACCGGCACGTCGTGGGGCCACTGGACGTGGACCACCTCGTCCGGGTTCTCGTAGCCGTGGTTCTGGTCGGTGATGTACACATACGGACCGGTCTCGACATCGCTGCCGATGTCGACCGAGAAGTGTCCGACGATGTGACTTCCCCGGCCGATCATGCTGCGATCGCCGATCCGCACCACCGGGTCGGAGACCATCGCCTGCCCCGGGACCATGCCAGCCGACAGGCTGACGTAGGGGCCGACCAGGGTATCCTCGCCGATCCGGATCCACTGCTCGCCGAAGACGGCCCCGGTCGGGAAGGCCAGGCAGCTCCCCCGGCCGAAGGCACCGAACCGGTCCGCCAAGCGGTCGCCGGGCCCGGTGGCACCGTGGCGGGCCATCCAGTCCCACCCGACGTGGATGAGCGAATTGAGCCAGCGGTGGCGCGTCCGCCGGAAATCGCGCGGCGAGATAGCCCCGAAGTGCGGCGGCAGTCCGGTCGTCGCCGGCTCGTCCCCACCGGTTCCGGGGGCGTCTGCCCCGTGGCCGGGGTCGGGGCTCGCTGCGCTCACCCCGAGACGGTATCTGACGCACCGGACACGCGGCGATCCGGCCCCGATCTCCCTACGATGGCGCCATGGACGACGCCAACCCTGGTGCTACGGCCGACCCCAGCACCGACGTGGACCGGCTGCTGTCCGACAAGGCGCTGCTCGGACGGTCGGGCTTCGCCAAGGGCTCCGACCTTTACGAGCGGGCCCGGCCCGGTTACTCGGACCAGGCTGTGGGCCATCTGCTGGCGAGCCTCGCCATTGGTCCCTCCAGCCGGGTGCTGGACATCGCCGCCGGGACCGGCAAGCTGACCCGGGCCCTCGTGGCGACCAGCGCGTCAGTTGTGGCGTCCGAGCCGTCTGCGTCCATGCGGGAGGTCTTCTCCTCGATCCTCCCGGACACAGCCCAGGTCGGTGCCACCGCGGAGCAGCTGCCGTTCGCCGACCATTCCTTCGACGCCGTGACCGTGGCCCAGGCCTTCCACTGGTTCGACGCCCCGGCGGCCTTGGCCGAGTGCGCCCGGGTCCTGCGCCCGGGCGGTGGTCTCGCCCTGGTGTGGAACGAGCGCTACGAGACCGACCCCGTCGTCGCCGAGCTCACCCGGATCAGCAAGTGGGACGTGCACCAGCCCTACCCGGTGGGCATGGACTTCAGCCCGGTCATCGACGCCAGCGGCGCGTTCGGCCCGGTGACCCGCACCCGCTTCCGCTTCACCCAGGCGCTCGACCGCGACGCCTTCGTCGAGCAGGTGGCGTCGCGCAGCTACATCGCCGTCCTGGACGAGGACCGGCGTCAGTCCATCCTCGACGGTGTCGCCGCCCTGGCCGCACGGCTCGACGAGCCGATCCCCCTCCCATACACAGCGGAGATCTTCAGCGCCCGGGTCTCCTGACCCACCTCGACCTACTGCTCCCGGGAGGACCCGGCTTGCCCCGGACCGCTCCCGCGGGGCAGCCTCTGTGCCCGAGGTCCGGTCGCCATCCAGCGGCACGTGGGCCGCCACCAGGGGAGGGCACCGACCATGATCAAGCTGACCTGTCTGCTCCGGCGCAAAGAGGGGCTCACCCCCGCCGAGTTCCATGCCTACTGGCGGGACCATCACGGCCCGTTGATCGCCAATTCGAGCGCGGCCAAGTACGTCATCCGCTACGAGCAGAACCCACGGCCCCTCGACGACTACCGGGACGACGACGACCGGTCGGGCTACGACGGGGTGACGGTGCAGTGGTTCGCGTCGATGGACGCCTACTACGCCCACATGGGGGAGGACGACTTCCCCGCAATGATGGAGGACATCGCCAAGTTCCTCGACACCGACCGGCTCGAGGTCGTCCTGACCGAGGAGCCGCGGATCATCATCGACGGCAAGGTGGACTGGTCGCAGTAGCGGCCCCGGGCCGCCGTGCGGGCCGGGCATCCGTTGACACCCCCAAAGACCGGACGTACGATCCACCAACTCGGACACGGTGTCCGATCTAGAGGAGGGGGCGTCCGACATGAGTCAGACCGAACTGGACATCAGCGGGGTCGACTTTGCCGACATCAACCTGCTCGACTCGACCGTGTTCGCCAAGCGCGTGCCCCACGAGTGGTTCGCATTCCTCCGCCAGAACGCCCCGGTTTGGTGGCAGGAGGAGGCGGACGGTCCCGGCTTCTGGGCGGTGACCACCCTGGCCGAGGCCACCCAGGTCAATCGGGACTACGAGCACTTCTCCTCGGCCCGCCAGGCCACCTACCTCTGGGACTTGGCCGACGACGACCTGGCCCAACAGCAACTGATCATGTTGAACATGGATCCGCCGCTCCACACCCGCTACCGGCGGCTGGTCAACAAGGGCTTCACCCCCCGGATGGTCAACCAGCTCCACGAGCGCATCCACGTGGCCACCGATGACATCATCGACCAGGTCATCGAGACCGGTTCGGCCGACTTCGTGACCGACCTCGCCGCCGAGCTCCCACTGGTGGTGATCGCCGAGCTCCTCGGCGTCCCGAACGAGGACCGCCACCGGATGTTCGACTGGTCCAACCGGATGATCGGCAGCGACGATCCCGAATACCAGACGGCCGGCGAGGTGGCCCAGATGGCCTCGATGGAGCTCTACGCCTATGCCTCCGAGCTGTTCGGACAGAAGCGGGTCGACCCACGCGACGACCTAATGAGCGTCCTCACTCAGGTCGAGATCGAGGGTGAGCAGCTCTCGTCCTTCGAGCTCGAACTCTTCTTCCTGCTGCTGACCGTGGCGGGGAACGAGACGACCCGGAACCTGATCTCTGGGGCGATGGCCACCTTCTTCGAGCACCCGGACCAGTGGGAGCTGCTCCGCAAGGACCGGTCGCTGCTACCGAGCGCGGTGGAGGAGATGCTCCGCTACGTGACGCCGGTGATGAACTTCCGGCGCCAGACGACGGCCGAGTTCGAGCTCGGTGGCCAGAAGATCGAGGCCGACTCCAAGGTGGTGTTCTTCCACATCTCGGCCAACCGCGACGAACTGGCCTTCGAAAGCCCCCAGACTTTCGACATCACCCGCAACCCCAACCCGCACATGGCCTTCGGTGCGGGCGGGCCCCACTTCTGCCTGGGGGCCAACCTGGCCCGCATGGAGATCCGTGTCATGTTCGAGCACCTGCTCGACCGGATGCCCGACATGGAGCTGGCCGGCGATGTCCAGCGTCTGCAGTCGGCCTTCATCAGCGGGGTGAAGCACATCCCGATCAGCTTCCCGGCCGGCCCCCGCGTCAGTGCCGGGTAAGTGCCCGGACGCAGGACCTCCGACGATCTGAAGGAGGTCATCCGGGACTTCCGCCGGGACCAGGTCATCGATGTCGCCCGGCGCCTGTTCGGAGAGCGGGGCACCACCGACGTCTCGATGGACGAGATCGCCTCTGAGGCGGGGGTGGCCCGGTCAACGATCTACGTGTACTTCGCCAACCGCGAGGAGTTGCTGCGAGCGTGCCTGCAGCGGATGCACAACCAGCTCACCGAGGCCATCGCCCTCACCTGGGAGCAGGATGCCGAGCCGGCCCATCGGCTCGAGCGTCTGATCGAGGAGATGCTGGCCCGGGTGGACGACAGCCCTGCCTTCTTCCGGCTGGCTCTCGTCACCCAGAGCCAGCCGACCCGGGGCGCGGCAGCGGTCGGTTCCGAGTTGGCCCTCATCGGGCTGTCGATCGCCCAACTGATCCGCGACCTCTTCGTCGAGGGGGTCGAGTTGGGGGTATTCCGCCAGATGGACCCCGACCTGGCCACCACGCTGGTCGGCCAACAGGTCTACGGGGCGATGGCCGTTCGGGCCGAGGATCCGGCACCCCCGTCCCGGTCGCAGGTGGCGGCCGACACGGTGCAGTTCATCCTGCACGGCCTATCTGCCTGAGGCACGGAACGTCCTGTCGGCCTGAGGCACGACACGCCCGTCGACCCGAGAGTGCGGCGCTCCGGTGAGAGTTCACTCGCCGATGGACACGGGACTCCGGCTAGTTGCGTCCGCCGAAGATCCGTAGAAGGGCCAGGTAGACCATCATCGACGACTGCAGGATCATGAAGGCTGAGTACCACTCGGCATCGGCGTCGAGGCCGGCCGCCTCGGCCCGATCCACGAAGCTGAAATCCACAAACAGGTTCATCACGGCGAGGATCAGGTAGAGCACGCCGAAGATCAGCAGCCCGCCGATGCCGTTCAGGCCCCACCCGGTGAGGATGGCAGTGATCATGACGGCGATCATGCCGACCCCGGCCACCAGGGTGATCCGGAAGAAGCGCGGACCCACCCGGACCAGGCCGGTCCGGTAGACAGCCCAAACCCCAGCCACGACGGCAACCGTTCCGACGATGGCCAGGGTCACGGCATGGGAGCTCTGCCCGGCGTAGAAGCGTGAGATCACCCCGAGGACGAAGCCCTCGACCACGGCGAAGATCGGGGCCAGCACCGGGGCCCGGCGTGGCGAGAACGCGCACCAGACACCCACGCCGAGGGCGACGAACATGCCCCCCCAGGCCAATCCAATCGGTGCGTCCGCCACATAGGCCACGGCACCGACCACCAGGGCGACCAGGCCCAGGAGTCCGGCCTTGTTCAGCGCCCCGTCCGACGTGAACCGGGCGGTGTCGCCTGCCACCGGCGGCGCCGGCGGGGGACCCTGGGGCTGGAGATGCCAGGTGGCGCCATCCCACGACCACCAGTTGCCGTCGGGCTGCTGCTTCCAGTTGCTTGGTGCAGTCGGCGGCGCCCCCGGGAAGGTCGTGACCAGCCGGTTGAAGTTGGAGACCGTGCCGAACGAGGCACCGGTAGAGCGGGTCCGCGTGGCCGTGCCACCGGCCGGCGATCCGCCCGAGGGGGCGCCGTTGGTGGGTCCTTGCGTCGAGGTCATGGCCGCTCCTGAGTGGTCCGAATGCCGGTCCAGTCTACCGGTGGGCGCCTTGTGCAGACCGCGGGACGCCCGATCAACCCCCGGCGACTGCCGGGACGCCCGATCAACCCCCGGCGACTGCCGGGACGCCCGATCAACCCCCGGCGACTGCCGGGACGCCCGATCAACCCCCGGCGACTGCCGGGACGATGGACAGGGTCTGCCCGTCGGTGACCGGTGTGGCCAGCCCGTCGAGGAACCGCACGTCCTCCTCGTCGAGGAACACGTTGACGAACCGGCGGAGGCCGCCGTCGGCATCGAAGATCCGCTCGGCGAACCCGGCGTGGGTGGCATCGAGGCCCTTCAGCACTTCACCGACCGTCGAGCCCTCGATGGCGACCTCGCCGACCCCTCCGGTCAGCGTGCGCAGCTGCGCGGGAATACGGACCTTGATCACTTGGAACTCCTCTGGATGGTTGCTGCGTCGGCCGCCATGGCTTCGGCGAACGAATCGAGTGTCGGGGCGATGGTGGCGGTCGGGCCGACCACGTCCGTTAGGGCCTCCACCGTTTTCAGGCCGTGGCCGGTGACCATGGCCACCACCCGTTCATCCGAACGAATGACGCCCTCGGCGGTCAGCTTGGCCAGTGTGGCGATGGTGACCCCACCTGCCGTTTCGGCGAAGATCCCCTCCGTACGGGCCAGCAGCCGGATTCCGTCGAGAATCTCGGCGTCGGTCACCGCCGTGCACGCCCCACCCGAACGCTTGATGGTGTCGAGCGCGTACCAACCGTCAGCCGGATTGCCGATGGCCAGTGACTTGGCGATCGTGTTCGGCTTGACCGGGCGGATGACGTCGGTCCCCTCGGCAAAGGCGGTCGCCACCGGCGAGCACCCCTCGGCCTGGGCACCGGACACCCGCACTGACGGTTCCTCGTCGAGCAGGCCGACCTGGTAGAGCTCCTGGAATCCCTTGGCCACCTTGGTGAGTTGGCTTCCGGACCCGATGGGTACGACGACGTGGTCGGGGGCCCGCCAGCCGAGCTGCTCGGCCACCTCGAAGGCCAGGGTCTTCGACCCCTCGGCGTAGTAGGTACGGACGTTCACGTTGACGAAAGCCCACTCGGGCTGCTCGCTGGTCAGCTCGGCGCAGAGCCGGTTGACGTCGTCGTAACTGCCCTCGACGGCGAAGACCCGGCCGCCGTAGACGGAGGTCATGGTGACCTTGGCCCGCTCCAGGTCGTGGGGGATCAGGACGACCGATTCCATCCCGGCCCGAGCCGCGTGGGCCGCCACCGAGTTGGCGAGGTTCCCGGTCGAGGCGCAGGCGGCGATCTTGAAGCCCAGCTGCCGGGCCTTGGTCAACGCCACCGACACGACGCGGTCCTTGAAGGAGCCCGTCGGGTTGGCGGTGTCGTCCTTGATCCACAGCTCCCCGAGACCCAGCTCGGCGGCCAGGCGGTCGGCTCGGACCAGCGGGGTGAACCCTGCGCCCAGGTCGACCGGTGCAGCGTCGGCCACCGGCAAGAGGTCGGCGTAGCGCCAGATCGACCGCGGGCCCGCCTCGATCCGCTCCCGGCTGATGCTGGCGGCGACGCGCTCGTAGTCGTACGTGACCTCCAGCGGCCCGAAGCAGAAGTCGCACACGTGCAACGCCTCGGCGGGATAGGTGCGGCCACACTCACGACAGCGCAAGCCAGAAACGAAGTCCACTGCAGTCTCCTCATCGCTCGGGCATTGGCACCTGGCACGCTCTCCGACCCCCGGTGGGTAGTCGTCGGCGCTCAGGTTGCCGCAGCGTCATAGGGCCCGATCCCTCAGCTGCTCTGGATGATGGGATCCATTGTAGGCCAATGGTGAGGGGGGTCGTCAACGGGGCCCGGTCGGCCGCGCTGGTGCCTCCCCCTACGCTCATCGGCATGTCCGGACCGCGGCCGAGGGCTGCCCAGGTGAGGGAAGATGGGGCCATGCCCGGACCGGCCCCGTACGACCACGAGGCGCGCCTCTACGACCACGCCGAATTCGACGCCGCGGTCCTGGCGACGGCCAAGGCCGGGCGCACCGTCTCGGTGTGCATCCCGGCCCGCAACGAGGCCGCCACGATCGGCCCGATCGTCCAGGTCATCGTGTCGACGTTGACCGCCGACGGGGGTGGAGTGCCCCTGGTCGACGAGGTGCTGGTGGTCGACGACGGTTCGACCGACGACACCGGCACCATTGCCGCACGGGCGGGCGCCCGGGTGATCACCGGCGAGACGACCAGCGGCGGGAAGGGTCAGGCTATGCGGGTCGCCCTGCGTGAGGCCGAGGGTGACCTCCTCGCATTCGTCGACGGCGACGTGAGCAATTTCGGGCCCCACTTCGTGACCGGCCTGCTCGGCCCGCTCCTCACCGACGAAGCCGTCACCGTCGTCAAGGGTTGCTACCGGCGTCCGCTCAACGAGGCGGACGACGGGGGCGGGCGGGTCACCGAGCTGATGGCCCGCCCGGTCATCGACCTGTTGTTCCCGTCGTTGGCCGTGATCCGCCAGCCACTGGCCGGCGAGACGGCCGGGCCCCGCTGGGTGTTCGAGAAGTGCACCCTGGCCGACGGCTACGCAGTGGAGCTGGCCCTGCTCATCGACGTGGCGTCCCACTTCGGCGTCGAGACCGTGGCCCAGGTCGACCTCGGGGTGCGGATCCACCGGAACCGGCCGCTGTCCGAGCTGCGGCCGCAGGCCACCGACATCCTGGCCGCCGCCCTGGCCCGCTCGCCGCTCTTCGCCGGCGACTGAGCGGGACCGCAGGCCATCCTGCACGCGGCACCCGGGTCCGGCGGAACCGGAAGCGCGAGCAACGGGCCGACCGCTCAGGAGTAGACCGGCTCGGCCGGCTCACCGAGGAGAACGGGGACGTCGGCGGCATCGACCGGCGACTGGATGCGCTTCCGGCGGGGCAGTGCCAGCGCGGTGAGGGCACCGACGGCCACGACCGCGGCGCCGACGGCCACCGCCGGCACCAGTCCCGACACGTAGTCCTGGCCTGAGGCGTAGCTCCCGTTCGAGCTGAACACAGCGCCCAGCACGGCGATGCCGAGCACGCCACCGAGCTCACGGAAGGCGGCGTTCGCCCCCGACGCGATGCCCTCGAGCGACTTCGGCAAGGTCCCGAGGACCACAGAGGCCAGCGGCACGAAGAACAGCGTCATGCCCACGCCACACACCACGAACGGAGCGATCATGTCGGCGTACGGGGTGGTCGGGGTGAGGATCGACGCCAGCCAGGCCAGGCCGGTGGCCTGCAGCGTCAAGCCGGTGATGACCAGGGGCTTGCCGCCCCAGCGCTCGGCCAGCTGCCCGACGAACGGGGCGAGGACCATGGTGATGGCCGTCCACGGCAGGACCCGGACGCCGGCCTGGAGCGGCGAGAAGTGCTGCACGGTCTGGAGGAACTGCGTCAGGAAGAAGATGGCCCCGAACATCCCGAAGCTGAACAGCAGGGCGGTGAGGTTGACGGCCGTGAACCCCCGGTGCTTGAACAGGCGGATGTCCAGCATGGGGTGATCGATCCGCAGCTCCCAGGCCACGAAGGCGGCCAGGGCCAGGGTGCCGACGAGGAACGAGGCCAGCACCGAGTTCGAGGTCCAGCCGTGGGCGTTTCCCCGGACCAGCCCGAGGACCACGCCGAACAGCCCCATACTGACCAGTCCGACGCCGGCCAAGTCGAGCGGAGCCGACGCACCTCGGGACTCGGCCAGGCGCCAGCGGGCCAACGGCAGGAGGGCCAGGCCGACCGGCACGTTGAGCCAGAAGATGTACTGCCAGGCCCAACCGCTCGTGACCGCGCCGCCGACCAACGGGCCGATGGCCACGGCGACCCCACCGATGGCGCCCCAGATGCCGAGGGCGGCGTTGCGGCGTTCGGGCCGGACCGCTGCACTCAGCAACGTCAGCGACAAGGGCATGATCATGGCGCCACCGGCCCCCTGCAGCGCCCGGGCGGCGACGAGGACGCCGATGGTCGGGGCCAGCGCGGCCACGGCCGACGAGGCGGTGAACAGGGCGATGCCGGTCACGAAGATGCGCCGGCGCCCGAACCGCTCGCCCAGCGTGGCAGCGGGGAGGAGCAGGACGGCGAAGGTGAGTGTGTAGGCGTTGACCGTCCACTCGAGGCCGGACAGGCCGGCATGGAGGTGGACCCGGATGACCGGGAGGGCGGTCGACACCACCAGGTTGTCGAGGGAGGCCATGAACAGGGCCAGGCCGGTGACGATCACGGCCCACACGGCACGCGACCGGGAGGGGTCGGGCTGGGCTGTCACCGGAGTGGCGGTCGCTGGACTTCCGCTCCCGTCTCCGCCGCCCCGGCGTCGGGTCACCGAGGCCCAGGTGCGACGCCGGTACGGCACGGCCGGCCACTCGTTCAGTTGTGAGTGATCACTAACTCTGCGGGTCAAAAAAAGGGGGACAGCAGGCTGGTTCATGCGGAGACCTCCTCGGTCTGGGCCAGTTCGGCGATGCGGAGGTCCTTGATGGCCTGGCTCGCCGCCTGGATGGCGGTGATCTTCTCGGGGTTGGGGCAGAAGCTCTGGGCCCAGTGATCGGCCACGGACAGCAGGTCGATGGCGGACATGACGTTCATCATCATCCCCATCGAGAAGAACATGGTGATCTCGTCGTCCGAGATCCCGGTCCGTTCGTGGACGAGGTGCCACAGCACCTCGAAGGTGCGCCGGCAGGTGGCGGCGATCTCGGGGTCACCCGGGGCGGCGGCAAACCCGTGGAGCTGGACCTGCAGCAGCTCGGGGTCCTGGAGCAGCTCGCCGTAAGCGGCACCCATGGCCTCCTGGGCTTCCCGGCCCTCCAGCCCGGTGCCGGCCCGGGTCATGGCCGCGATGATCCGGTCGGAGACGAGCTCGTAGGTGGCGATGAACAGCTCCTTCTTCGTGCCGAACAGGCGGAAGAGGTACGGCTGGGAGATGCCGGCCCGGGAGGCGATCGCCTCGGTCGAGGTGCCCGCGTAGCCCGATCGGGCGAACTCGGTGATCGCCGCGGCCAGGACGGCGGTGCGCCGCTCCGAGGCGGTCATGCGGGTCGAAACCATCATGCGACCATTGTTAGTGGTCACTCACTACCTTGTCAAGCCCCCAATCCGGATTCCTGGCCAAGGGCCGCCGCCAGGGGCCGATTACCCGGGTGGTCGCAGGCCGACGGGGTAGCGTCCGGGAATGGTCCACGACCCCCGTCCCGCTCCCGGGGACTCCTCGATGACCGCCGGCGACGGGTCCCTGGCCGACACGGTGCTCGTCTCCAACCGGGGGCCGCTGACCTTCGACCTGATCGACGGACGCCCGGTGGCGGTCGCATCCGGGGGTGGGCTGGCCGGATCGCTCCAGCCGCTGGTCGAGGGCACCGGCGCCACCTGGGTGGCATGCACGATGAGCCCCGCCGACCGGCTGGCCGCGGCCGAGGGCCTGATGGCCACCGAGGGGCTCCGGGTCGAGCTCGTGGAACCGGAGCCGGACGTCTACAACCTGGCCTACAACGTGGTCTCCAACGCCACCCTGTGGTTCTGCCACCACCACCTGTTCGACTCGGCGCGCCGACCCCGTACCGATCGCCGGTGGATGGAAGCGTGGGACGCCTACCGCCACTTCAACCGACTGATGGCCGAACGGGTGGCCGAGGTCGCCCCCGCCGGGGGGCGGGTCCTGGTGCAGGACTACCACCTCGCCCTGGTCGCCCCGGTCCTGTCCGAGCTGCGGCCCGACCTGGCCACCGTGCACTTCTCCCACACCCCCTTCGCCGACCCGTCGGTGCTGCGGATGCTCCCGACCTCGGTGGGCGACGAGATCCTGACGGCCATGTCCCGGTTCGGGTCGTGCGGGTTCCACTCGCCGCGATGGGCGGCCGCCTACGGGGCTGGTCTCGCCTCCGCCGGCATCGAGGGCCCGACTTGTCCGACATTCGTCGCCCCCCTGTCGAGCGACCCCGAACGGCTCCGGGCCTCGTCCTCGACGCCCGAGGTGGCCGCGGCCCGGACCCGCATCGAGGAGTCGGTTGGCGCCAGCGACCGCCGGGTGATCGTCCGGGTCGACCGGATGGAACTCTCGAAGAACCTGCTCCGCGGGTTCTGGGCGTTTGAGGAGCTGCTCGAGCAGGAGCCGGCCCACCGGGAGCGGGTGGTCTTCGTGGCCCTCGCCTACCCGACCCGCCAGGGAATTCCCGAATACCTCGCCTACCAGGACGAGGTCCAGACCACGGTCGACCGCATCAACGAGCGGTGGGGCACGCCGGGATGGACCCCGGTGGTGCTGGAGGTGGAGGACGACTACCCGCGGTCGTTGGCCGCCCTCACCCGCTACGACGTCCTCCTCGTCAATCCGGTCCGCGACGGCCTCAACCTGGTGGCCATGGAAGGCCCGATCGTCAACGACCGCAACGGCGTCCTCGCCCTGTCACGAGAGGCCGGGGCCTTCGATCAGCTGTCGGGCGGAGCCCTCGAGATCAATCCGTTCGACGTGACCGGGACGGCCACCGTCCTGGCCCGGGCCCTCGCCCTCGGCCCGGACGAACGGGCCGCCCGGGCCGCCGCCCTGAACACCGCCATCCTGGCCCGCCGCCCGGCGGACTGGCTGGACGACCAATTGGCTGCAGCCGGCGCCGTCGCCGCGACCCGCTAGAACTCGGGACCACCGACTCCAGCCGTCACCGTTCCCCGGCCGCACCTTCCAGCCAGGAGAGGACGGCCAGGGCGCCCTCGGGCCCGTCCACCACCAGGTCGCAGGCCGCCAGCACCTCAGGCGCGGTCTCGGCGTCCCGGACCGCCACACCGACCACGTCGGTGCCGTCCTCGTCGGCCCGGCAGGCCAGAGCCCCGTACGCCGGGAGGTCCCCGAGGTCGTCGCCTAGGAAGCAGGCGGCCCGGTACCCTGCGGTCAGGTCGCGTACCACGGTGCCCTTGTCGATCCCGAGCGGGGGGCGCAGCTCGACCGAGGCCCGCCCGGGGTGGTGGATGAGACCGGTGCGGGCCACCGCTTCGGCCACCCGTCCGGTGACCCAGCCTTCGGCCTCGGGGTCCCGACGCCAGTGGATCGTGACCGCCGCTCCTTTGACCTCCACCAGCACGCCCGCCGGGGCGTCGGCCTCGATCCGGGTCGCCACCCCGGCCACCACCGGCAGCCAGCGCGTAGCGGCCGCGGCCAGTCGGATCGAACCGTCGGGCCCGGCCTCCTCCATCCCGTGCAGGCCGATCAGGCGCACCCGGGACGCTCTTCCACCGGTCGAGCCGGTGAGGTGCTCGACCAGGAAGTCGGCCGGCCGTCCGGATACCACGGCGACCACCCCGAACCGCTCGGCCAATCGCTCGAGCAGGTCGGGCACGCCGGCCAGGGGCCGGGCCGCGGCCGGGTCGGCGACGATCGGAGACAAGGTGCCGTCGAAATCGGTGATCAGCGCGGTCGCCGTCGGGTCGACCTGGAGGGGGGCCAGCAGCGCTGCCGCGCCGGGAGGCAGGCTGGCGGATCCCGGTCCGCCGGGCACAGACGCGTCGCTCAGGTGCCCGCGGCGGTCGTGGTCGAGGTCGTGGCTCCGGCCAGGTCCGGGGCCACCACCACCAACACCTCGGCGGTGCCGATGGTGCTGACGGGCGCCGCCGTCGTGTACGGGAGTACCGCGGAGGGGGTCAGGTGGAGCGTGGCGGCCACCGCCGTCGCCGCCACCTTCTGCCCGGCCACGTAGTAGACGGTCGAAGTGGCCACGTTGGCCGTGGCGTTGATCGGGGCCTGGACGGTCCAGCCGGCCACCTGGAGCTCGTTGGTGATCGTGGCGGCCGCGCCGGACTTGCCCGAGGCGTTGGCCACCAGGACCGGTACGTTGCTCTTGGCCTTGGTCACCGGCGTGGTCGTGGTGGTGGCCCTCGGCGGTGCCGTGGTGGTGGGACTTCCGGGCACCGTGGAGGTGGTGGTGGGTGCTGCGGCCGACCCCGAGGTGGCCGGAGCCGGGGTGTGGATCTGACTGAGGAGGAGAACGACGGCGAGGACGAACAGCCCGAGGAGGATGGCGGCCCGGTCGATCGGGACTCTGGGCCCCGAGCGCTCCGGGGAATGGGGGTCGGGCGCCGAGGGATCGTCCACTCCCGCCAGCCTGCCAACGCCGGGGTGGAGAAGCAAGCACTCCCGTACGGCAAGGCGGGGACCGTACACTGGTGCGGGTTCCCGCAGGTCGGGGACGCGCCGGTGTAGCTCAGTTGGCAGAGCAGACGATTTGTAATCGTCAGGTCGTGGGTTCAATTCCCACCGCCGGCTCCGTGGGGTGGGGGCCAGGCCGCCGGGCGGCTGGCGGCATGACGGCGAGCGGTTCCGGGTAAGTTCTGGGCCGTGGTCCTACGCCGGTGTACCCGTGCGGTGTCCGCCGTTCCCCAGGCGAGCCCGAAGGAGCGGGGATGGCCGACCTCCTGACACCTGTGGACGAGCACGCGCTGGTGGTGCGCTTCGGGGAGACCCGGCGCCTGACCGAGCGGCTGGCCGCACCCCTGTCCGCCGAGGACCAGACCGTGCAGTCGATGCCGGACGTGAGCCCGACCAAGTGGCACCGGGCCCACACCTCGTGGTTCTTCGAGACCTTCCTGCTGGTGCCGTCGCTGGACGGATACGAGGTCTTCCACCCCGACTTCGGCTTCCTCTTCAACTCGTACTACGTGGCGGTGGGCGACCGGTACCCGAGAAGCGACCGGGGCCTGGTGTCGCGACCGGGGATCGTCCAGGTCGCCGATTACCGGCGCCACGTCGACACCCAGATGGGGATGCTGCTGCTGGCCGGACTCGACTCCGAGTCCGCGTTCCTGGTCGAGCTGGGCATCCAGCATGAGCAGCAGCACCAGGAACTGCTGCTCATGGACATCAAGCACGTGTTGTCCCGGAACCCGATGCTGCCCGCCTATCTTCCGTTGCCACAGGCCGACCCCGAGCCGACCGCACCCACCACCTGGACGGTCCACCCCGGGGGGGAGGTGGAGATCGGACACGTCGTCGGCGGGTTCGGCTTCGACAACGAGTACCCCCGGCACCGCGTCCACCTCGAGCCCTTCGCCCTCGCCGACCGCGCCGTCTCGAGCGGCGAGTGGTTGGAGTTCATCGACGACGGCGGCTACCACCGCCCCGAGTTGTGGCTCTCCGACGGGTGGTCGGCCGTGGAGACCGAGGGCTGGGAGGCGCCGCTCTACTGGACCCACGGGGACGGCGGGTGGCAGGAGTTCACCCTGGCCGGCGCGGTGCCGGTCGATCCGTCCCGGCCGGTCTGCCACATCAGCTACTACGAGGCCGACGCCTACGCCCGCTGGGCCGGGCACCGGCTGCCCACCGAGTCCGAGTGGGAAGCGGTGAGCACCGAACGGGCCGCCGACTGGCCCGACCCCCACCTCCTCGACACCCTTGTCCTCCACCCGTCCCCCATCCCGGGCGGGGCCGCATCGCCCTTCGGCGACGTGTGGCAGTGGACCTCCTCGGCCTACAGCCCCTATCCGGGGTTCGCCCCCGAGTCCGGGGCCGTCGGCGAGTACAACGGCAAGTTCATGGTGAACCAATACGTCCTGCGGGGCGGCTCGTGCGTCACTCCCGCCGACCACATCCGATCCACGTACCGGAACTTCTTCCCGCCGGCGGCCCGCTGGGCCTTCAGCGGGCTCCGGCTGGCACGTAACGCCTGAACCGACCAGCGGGACGACACCGTGCCGTACCGCCCTCCCCCGACTCCACGAGACGTCCCTCGACCCCATCGGAGCCCATGGACACCCTGATCCCCCCGACCATCGATGTGCACCTGACGCCCGATGACCTGCGGGCCGCCATGGAGGCCGATGTCCGGTCCGGGCTGTCGGCCTCGCCCAAGCACCTCCCGCCCGTCTACTTCTACGACGACCGCGGCAGCCGCCTGTTCGACGAGATCACCCGCCTGCCCGAGTACTACCCGACCCGGGCCGAGCGCTCGATCCTCGAGTCCCACGCCGGCGACATGGTGCGGGCCGCCGGAGCCGACGTGCTGGTCGAACTGGGAGCCGGCACGTGTGACAAATCGCGGGTTCTGCTCGATGCCATGCGCGACAACGGGCTGCTCGGCGCCTACGTGCCCCTCGACGTCAGCGACACCACCCTGTGGGAGGCAGCCACGGCGCTGTCGGAGGAGTATCCCGGGCTGACCGTGCGGGCGGTGGTGGGCAACTTCCACCATCACCTCGACCGCCTGGATGCCCCGGGCCGACGCCTGTTCGCCTTCTTGGGGGGCACCGTCGGGAACTTCGAGCCGGCTCAGCGGGCCGCCTTCGTGGCCGGCCTGGCCGACGTGATGCGCCCCGGCGACCGGTTCCTCCTGGGCACTGACGTGATCAAGGACCGCGCCCGGCTCGTCGCCGCCTACGACGACGCCGCCGGGGTGACGGCCGAGTTCAACCGGAACGTGCTGCACGTGCTCAACCGGGAGCTCGGGGCCGACTTCGTCCCCGGGCGGTTCGCCCATGTGGCCCGATGGAACGAGGATGACCACCGCATCGAGATGTGGCTGCGGTCACTCGACGAGTGCTGCGTCCACATCGCCGATCTCGGCCTCGACATCCGATTCGCCGCCGGCGAGGAGATGCTCACCGAGATCAGCACCAAGTTCTCCCTCGATGCACTCCGTGACGAGCTCGAGGCCTGCGGACTGGTCGTCGACCACACGTGGGTGGCGGACGGAGACGAATTCGTGCTGACCCTGGCCCGGCGGACCTGACCGCCCTGCCGCCCGGTCGCCTGACCGTCAGTTGCCGGCGGCCGAGCGCTGCCGGGACACGTCGAAACAGGCGATGGCCCCGGCCGTGGCCACGTTGAGCGACGACAGGGTTCCGTGCTGGGGGATGGCGGCCAGTTCGTCGCACCGCTTGCGCGTCAACGCGGCCAGTCCCGCACCTTCCGAGCCGAGGACCAGCGCCACCGGCTGGTCACCGAGCGGCAGGTCGTAGAGCGAGCCCGATGCCTCCCCCACCAGTCCCACCGTGGCCACACCCAACGTGGCCAACTGCTGGAGGGCGGTGGGCACCCCGGCGACCAGGGCCATGGGCAGGTACTCGATGGCACCGGCCGCCACCTTCGCCACCGTGGGCGAGAGATGGGCCGAGCGATGGCGGGGCAGGACGATTCCGGTCACGCCTGCGCACTCGGCACTGCGCAGGACCGCCCCCAGATTATGGGGGTCGGTGATGCCGTCCAGCACCAACAGGAAGGGCAGGCGACCTCGCTTGGTCGGCTGGCAGAGGTCCTCGAGCGGTGTCTCGGGGATGGCCTTGGCCAGCGCCACCACCCCCTGGGATCCGTCGGTGCGGGCGGCGGCGTCAAGTCGCTTACGGGACACGTATTCCACCTTGACCCGCCGCCGGGTGGCCAGCGCCTCGATGTCGTCCAGGATCTCGGCGGCGTCCATCCCCTCGGCCATCAGGAGCGAGGTGACCGGGCGCCGACCGGCGCTCAGCAGCTCGCGCACGGACTGGCGGCCCTCCACCTGGTCCCCGCCCAGTCCCACCTGCTTGGGACCGCGGCGGACCGGTCCGTCGGTCGTACCCCCCGGGCCGCGCCCGCGGTCGTTGACCGGGGAGCGGTGGGCGCCCCGAGCCGGTGCCACCCCCCGACCGGCGCGTCCGCCCGACGCGTCCTTCGCCTTCATCCAGGCGGCCTTGGCCTCGCTGCCCTTGGCCTTCGGCCCGCCCCGGGCGCCGCCCTTGGGGGCGGGCGTCCGCGACCGCTTGCCCCGTCCTCCGCTGGCTGGTGCCGGAC
>Ga0209483_1000671_pt1 | contig 28266 bp, 16 predicted proteins | sample NGEPerA_FD_184508 | JGI IMG/M metagenome (GOLD analysis project Ga0209483, IMG submission 184508) | Arctic peat soil microbial communities from the Barrow Environmental Observatory site, Barrow, Alaska, USA - NGEE PermafrostL2-A... | ecosystem: Environmental > Terrestrial > Soil > Wetlands >... | reverse complement strand
GCTGGCCGCCGGCCACACCGGCGGCCAGCGAAGTTCAACCTGCGGAGACAGTGATATGAGCCCGACACATTCTTCGCGCAGGGCGATGCGTCGGTGCTGCCTCGGCCCGTTGCTCGCCGTCTGCGCCATGACCTGCTTAGGCCAGACCGCGCCGCCGCCCGACGCCGCCCACACGCAGGAGAAGCTGCAACAACTCTCTGCCGACCTTGCCGCCGCGCAGCTGCGTCTACAGGATTCGCAGAAGGAAATTCAGCGATTGCAGGATGAACTCGCCGCTCTTCAGGCCCAGTTCACGGCGACGAAGCCAACTCCCGCGTCGCCCTCCGTGGCCGCCGCTCCTTCCACGCCGGAAAGCACCGCGGAAAAAGTCGAAATCCTCCAGGCCGAGGTCAAGCAGCACGAGCAGAGCAAGGTCGAGAGCGTCTCGAAATATCCTGTCCACCTAACGGGCCTCGTCCTGTTCAACACGTTCATTGATAACGGCAACGTCGACAACATCGACCTGCCGTCGATTGCCTCGCCACCCGCCGCCGGCACGAGCACTCTGACCACCGGCGCCAGCGTGCGCCAGACCATTCTCGGCGTGCAGGTCACGGGTCCGCACCTCTTCGGCGCGCAAAGCTCGGGCGAAGTCAACATGGATTTCTACGGCGGCGTGCCCTACAGCAACTACGGTACCGTAGCCGGCATCATCCGGCTGAGGACCGCGGCGATGCGGCTCAACTGGGACCGCGACACCATCGAGGTTGGCTTCACGGACCCGCTGATTTCACCGCTCACCCCAACCTCCTATGCCACTGTCGCCGAGCCGTCGCTGGCATGGGCCGGCAACCTGTGGACATGGTCGCCGCAGGCCAGCTACCGGCACCGTTTCGGCAGTGCCGCGTCGCCGCATTTCGCTTGGCAGGCCGGCTTCTGGGACCCGCCCACTCCCGGCTACAACGCCGACGCGCTGTTCCGCACCTCGTCGACCGGCGAGCGCTCCGGTCAACCCGCCTACGAAACCCGCATCTCCTTCGCTCGCGACGCCCGCAGCGACGGCCTCCAGCTCGGCCTCGGCGGATACTACAGCCGCCAAAGCTACCCGGGCCGCAGCGGCGACTCGTGGGCCGCGACCGCCGACTGGCGAATCCCCATGAGCAGGTTCTTCGAACTCGCGGGCGAAGCCTACCGCGGCCGCGCCATTGGCGGACTTGGCGGCGGCGTGTACAAGGACGTCGTCACCGGCAACGATCCTCACACCGGCCTCCCGGCCTTGCGTCTGCTCAACGCCGCGGGCGGATGGACGCAGGCCAAACTTCGCTTCACGCCCACCATCGAGGCCAACGCCGCAGTCGGCCTCGACGACGGTTTCGCCGGCGACTTTCACTCCCTCGTCCTGGTCCCCGGCTCCAGCAACACCCTGCTCCGTGCGCGCAACCGCATGGCTACCGCGAACCTCATCTTCTCCCCCAGGACCTACCTCATCCTCTCGCCGGAGTACCGCCGCATCTGGACGTGGCCCATCAACAGCGTCCGCAGCACTGCCGACATTTTCACCCTGACCTTCGGTCTGCGTTTTTAGGAGCATGGCAATCGTGACCTCGGTCCTAAAACTCGTGCTCTGTTCAGCGTTCCTGCTGTCGAGTCCGTGCCTCCTCGCGCAGGCCGGCGACGTGACCGCGACGTTCATGATCGCGCCGCACGCGGGCAAGACCGCCAAACATCCGACGCTGAATAACATCGTCCTCTGGCTTACTCCCATCGACGACTCCGAACCTCTCCGCACCGTGCCTCCCCCGACGGCCGGTTACCGTCTCACCCAGAAGAACAAGGAATTCTCTCCGCACTTGCTCGTTGTCCCCGCCGGCACCAGCGTCGATTTTCCAAACCTTGACCCGTTCTTCCACAACGTCTTCTCGCTCTTCAACGGCAAGCGCTTCGACCTCGGCCTCTACGAAGCCGGCCAGCACCGTTCCGTCCGCTTCGACCGGGAGGGCGTTTCCTACATCTTCTGCAATATCCATCCCGAGATGGGCGCAATCGTCGTCGCGCTCAAAACGCCCTTCTACGCCGTCTCCAGCGCGACCGGTGCAGTGACCATCCACGACGTCCCTCCCGGCCAATACCGCCTGCACATGTGGAGCGAGCGGTACCGGGGCACGAACTCCGATGGTGGCGCCGACCCGGGACGTCGCATCATTCAGGTCACAAAAGAAGGCGCGTCGCTCGGGACAATTGTGCTCGCTCCCGCGCCCGACCCGCTAACCAACCACAAGAACAAGTTCGGCGAAGATTACCCCGCAACTCCCGCCGCGACATACTGACTCCGCATGAGCCTCACTGCGGCCAGCACAACCGCCGTGCAATCGGCAACGCTCTCGACATCCGTCCTGCACTCGATGTCCGAAGCCAGCGGCGCTTCATACGGGCCGCGCTCGACGCACGTCGCCGGCGAAGCATTCACGTAGACCTCGATAAATTGTCCAATCCGGTCCCGCGCGGCCAGCCGTGTGTCGCGATACGGGGCGATCGCCGCCACCAGCACCACGGCGCCCCTTGCGGACAGCCTCTGCGCGAGCTCGGAGATCCGCCGCACATTCTCCGCGCTGTCTTCGCGGGAAGGTCCCAGCCCCGCGCAGAACCCCTCGCTCAGGATGTTTTCGTCCAGCAGCACGGTCAGCGCATCGGCCTTGCGCAATCGCTTTGCGACCGCGTTGGCCAGCGTGGACTTGCCCGCGCCGCTCAGTCCGGTAAACCAAACGGTCAATCCCGTTTCCGGCGCGCTCCACGCGGAACTGCGCACGGGCGCGCCTGCGGCAACGAAATTCTGGGTCGAGCTTGGGGGCATGGCGTCGAGGCGCAAGCGCGCTGTCCATCCAGCCTAACGGCGCGCTGTCACCCGCGTGTGCCGGGTTTGTCGTTCCTTTGTCATGCGATTCAGGCCGTGCGTTGGACCGTCATAATCGTCTGATCGTCCGCCGCAGCGGCGCCTTCGCAGAACCCATCCAGCGCCTCGAAGAGTTCCGCGACGGTCTTGGTCCCAGCCAGGTGGACCGCCAGTTCCGTCTGCCCGAACTGCGTGCCGTCCGGGCTTTCAGCCTCACTGATGCCGTCGCTCAGCAGTACGATCCGGTCGCCTTCCGCAAGCGTCACATGCAGCGCGTGATACGTCGCCGCCTCGATCAGCCCCACCGGCAGATCGCCGTCGCTCAAAGTCTCCACCGCTCCATCCGCGCGCACGATCAGCGGCGAAACATGCCCGCCATTGACCAACTCCACGCTGATTCCGCCATCCGCTCCGCGCGTGCTCCGCAGCACCACCAGCGTCAGGTATTTCTCCCCCGGAGCCCGTAAGCACACGAACCCATTCACGGATTGCACCGCATCCAGCAGCGACGCCCCGGTCGTGATCTGCGCATGGAACATCCCCTGCACCATCGACGCCAGCAGCGCCGCGGGGATCCCCTTGCCGCACACGTCGCCGACGATCGCCACGAAACCGTCCGGCCTCGGGATCACGTCGTAAAAGTCTCCGCCCACGCTGGTGCAAGGCACGGTCCGCGCGTCGATCGAGATTCCCGGAATCACCGGCAGTGTCTGCGGGATCATCTGCCGCTGGATCGACGCCGCGATCTCCAGTTCCTGCCGCAGCAGCACCGACTCGCGCTCGGCCTCGATCATGCGGAAGTTTTCCAGCAGCGTCGCGGCCTGGCTGGCAATCGCGTGCAGAATGTCTTTGCCGATCCGCGTAAAATCCTGCGGCCCCGACCGGCTGTCCAAATACAGCAAGCCCAGCAGCGGCGCGGTGCTCCGTCCCCGCAGCGGTATCGCCGCCACGCTGCGGATCGAGTGCAGGACCAGGCTGTGGCGTCCCTTCGCCGCTTCTCCGGCAGTGTCCGAGAGCACAAAATCAAGCTGCGAATTCGCGGCATCGCGCACGATCGAGTGCGATATGTCGCCGGACTCCGTAATCGCTTTGCCGGCCTTGTCCAGGCCGCACGCCAGCTCAAAATCCTCCGGACTTCCGCCCAGAAAAACAAACCCCCGCTCCGCGCTGGTCAGCCGGATCACATAGCCCAGCATGGTGCAGAGCACATCCTCCAGCGCGCCCCGCTGGTTCAGGCTCTGGGCCGCCTTCAAAAACAGCGACAGCGTCTCCAGGTCCGACTCCGACCCGCTCAGCGAAAGGCTCTTCAGCAGCGACCGCGTCGAAATATCCTCCTCGGTCTCCTCGAACAGCAGCATGTCCTGGCTGGTGCCCAGGGTGATGCGGTCGCCGTTGCGCAGGCGCGTCGTCGTGACCGGCATCCCATTGGTAAACGTCCCGTGGCGGCTGCCGTTGTCGGTCAGGAAAAACCCATCCCCGTCGCGGTCGATGGAAGCGTGGTTGCGCGACACCTGGGGATGGCTTAGCATCAGGTCGCGGTCGGCGCCCCGTCCCAGCGTGAACGGCAGGGGCGCCAGCGTGACGATGCGCCGCATCCCGCCGCTTTCCATAATCAGTTTCGCGTTGGTCGGCTGTGCTTTGTCCATATCTGCCTTCAATGGGAGGGGCCGTGTCTGTACCGGATGTTAGAGCAAACTCCCGTGGGTGTATAGCGAGACGAAGACCGCTATGGCCGCTTTTCCAAGAAAAACGACGCCAAACGCGCGTGTCCGGTCCGCAATCGCGGGAAGGTTTTCTCTTGGCGGCGGGCCCGCCTGTTGCCCCATTCGCCACTCTCTCTATTGAGTGGCATTGCGCTGCATTGTATCGAGGCCTATGATGATGGCACTTACGGGCCGTCCCTGGGTGTAAAGGCGGTGCGATGTATGTCGGTCGCATCGGTACCGAAGTCGCGCTACGCGCGATGGTTGACCGGGAGGACATTGTCATGCGCAAGGTAGCGGCTATCGTTTTTTCTGGCTTTGTTGTTGTGCTAACGGGCTGCACTGCGGGTACGGCGCCGGGCAACATTTCCACCGTGACTCCGGGCGTCGCCACGGTGAAGAATGGGGTCATTCATGGCGGCCAGAACCCGGTGACGGGGGCCACTGTGCAGTTGTGGCAGGTGGGGACGACGGGCTATGGCGTGGGTGCGGCGGCGCTTGGCTCCAGCACAACGAGCCTGGCCGACGGCAGCTTCAGCATCACCGGCGACTATAGCTGCACCAACGCCGCCAACGGAAACAGCACCCTGGTATACATCACCGCGACGGGTGGGGACGCGGGCGGCGGCACCAATCACCAGCTTTCGATGATGACCGCGCTGGGAACGTGCGGCAGCTTGACTTCTTCGACCTTCATTACGGTCAACGAAGTGACGACCGTGGCGTCGGTGTATGCGCTGGCGCAGTTTATGAGCCCGGCGGGGGCGATCGGGGCATACGGCTATAGCAATACGGGCCTGCTCAATGCCTTTGCGACGGTAAACAATCTGGTGAATACCGGCACGGGGGTGGCGAACAGCGTGACGCCGGCGGGCAACGGCGTGGTGCCGTCGGCGGAGATTGATACGTTGGCCAACATCATCGCTTCGTGCGTGAACTCGGCCAGCATCGTGGTTACGGTTACTCCACCGGTCAGCACACCGTCGGCGAATTGCAGCGCGCTGTTTACGGCGGCTACACCCACGGGTTCTGGTTCTGCCGGGTCGACCGCGCCGACGACGACGCTGGCTGCGGCACTCAATATCGCGCTGTATCCCTGGTACAACGCAGGGGCGACTTCGACGCTGTTCCCGCTGTCTCCGCCGACCCCGCCCTTTGGGCCTGCGCTGACGGTGGCGCCGAACGACTGGACGATGGCGCTTAGTTTCAATGGAGGCGGCATCAGTGTCAGGTCGGTTGCCATGGATGGCAGCGGCTCGGTGTGGACGGCGAATTACGCCGCCGGCGCCGACGGCTTGGGCAGCGTGAGCAAACTGGGGACGTTGGGCAATCCGCTGACCGGCAGCCCTTTCACCGGCAATGTTGTGGGACCGTATGCCGTGGCCATCGATACGAACGGCGATGCGTGGGTTGTAAACCACGACGCGAACCAACTGATCGGTTTTAGCTCCACTGGAAATACTTTGGGCCAGTTCCAGTATCCGGAGACGAATAATCCCTCTGCCCTTGCCATCGATGGCCGCAACAACATCTGGATAACGAATTCCGGCAGCAATACGGTGAGTGAGACGAATCTGGTGAATTTGGGTTCGGCCGTCCCGTTGAGCGGCGGCGGACTGAACAGCCCATCCGCGGTGGCGATCGATGCAGGCTTCAATGGATGGATCACGGACCGCTTGGCGGGCGCGGTGAGCAAGTTCGACCAGCACGACACGGCCATCTCCGGGACCGGTGGATACACCGGCAGCGGGCTGAATTTGCCTATCGGGATTGCGATGGATAGTGCCGGCGACGCGTGGGTTGTGAATGCCGGTGCGAGCACGCTGAGCGAGTTCAACAGCAGCGGCGTGCCGGTCGGCAGCGGGTTTACCATCGGCGGCACAGGTGTTGCGAGTGCAGTCGCGGTCGATGGCTCGGGACGGGTTTATGCGCTGAAGCGCACCCCTCTGCTTGCATTATTCAATTCCGCGGGCACGGAGATTACCGGGACCGGCGGGTTTGTGGGTGGAAACATGAGCGGACCCGATGCGATGGCGATCGACGCCTCGGGGAATGTCTGGGTGGGGAACCAGGCGCCGGTGACGGTCAACGGGGCTATGCAGACCGTGACGGAGTTTGTGGGGCTGGCTACGCCCAGCATTACGCCGTTGTCGATGGCCGTACAGACGGGGCAGGTGGGACAAGAGCCGGGGACGCCGATTCCGGTAGCGTTTGAGCCGAGTTATCTGCCGCCATATGGGGTGGGTGTGGCCTATTCGGTGCAGCTGCATGCGACTGGCGGCAATACCGGCGGCTATTCGTGGACGCTGGCCAGCGGGAGTTTGCCGACCGGGCTTTCACTGGGCCCGAGTGGCGTCATCAGCGGCACGTCGAACGTGAATGCGCAGAGTTCTTTCACGGTGACCGTATGCGACGCGGGGAATGCGGCCAATTGCGCGACCTCGGGGACGTTGACGATCACCGGGAGCAACAGCCTGCCTGTGGGCGGCGGCGAAGGCATGTTGAGCGGCAGCTATGTGGTCCGCTTTGGTGGGTTCAATAACGTCAATGGCAACTTCGGAGTGGTCAACGGGTTCGATGAGGTGATGCAGCTGAATTTCAACGGCACCGGCGCGATCGGCACCGGGGAGTACGACTACAATAACCCTTCGACCCACAACATTACCCCCATCTCGATTACCGGGACCTACACGCTCGGCACCGATCAACGCGGCTTAATGGCGTTGAAGCTCGGGGCAACCCAGATTTCCTATGCGATTGCGGTGGGGACGCTGAATGGAGGAGTAGCGCAGGAACTGCGGATGGTCGAGTTCGACGATACCCATTCGTCCGGGGCGGCTTTTACCGGCACCGGTACGGGCATAGGCAAGAAGCAGACCAGCGCAACCATTTCGTTCAACCAGAACTTCGTTTTCGGCATCCAGGGCGAGACGCCTTGCAGTACTCCGGCGCCGGGGTGCGCGCAATCGCTGACGCCGTTCGGGCCGATCAGCGCGGCGGGCTACTTCACGGGCGACGCTTCAGGGCACATCACCGCGGGAGGCGAAGATGCCGCGGCTTACCAGATCGGTTACAGCGGCATCACGCTCAACGGGAGTTACACCCCTCCGGACGCGTTCGGGAGAGGCACGATCACGCTGACGCCGGCGGGAACGGTCTATCCGGCGCCGCCGAGCGGCTTTGTCTACTACGTTGTGAGTCCGACAGAGATGTTCATGATGTCGTCGGACGTTCATTCGACCAGCACGATGTTGATGGGCGATGTGCTGGCGCAGACGACGGCCTTCACCACGAGCTCCACGCTGGCAGGAAACTACGTGCTGTACCAGAGCCAGGCGAAAGACAATAGCGGCGGGACGATGTATCCCAACGTGTCGGCGGGCCTGGTGGCGCAGCTTGCGTTTAGCGGATCTCAGTTCAACGCCGTCGCCGACCAGAACAACCCGAACAACGGTACGCCGCTGAAGCTCGGAATGATGGTCCCGGGGGTCGCGTATACGATCGATGCGAATGGAAGAATGCCAGTGCCGGACATTATGGGTGTCTTCTATCTCGCCGGCGCTTCCGGCGGCTTCGGCACCGAACTGCCGGCAGCCGGTGATGGCAGCGCGGGGCTGTTCCGTCTCGAACAACAGACCGGGTCGGGCTACAGTTGCACCACCAACGTGAATGCCGCGGGGACGTATTTCCTGGGCGACATCCAGTCTCCCATACGCAAGGCCGTCAGCACCGGGAACCTGGTGCAGGCGGGCGACGGCACGGGGATGCTGACGATCGACAACAGCGACCCAAGCGGCATCCTTACGCAGGGAGGAACAGACACCATTACCTGCGGCGCGGATGCCAATGGGATTGCCACTGCAACGACCGGGCGCGTCAGCTATGTGAACGGCAGCGGAGGCAACAGCATCGGTTACGCGATCTCTCCCACAAAGACCGTGATTATGAGTGCCAACCCGGGCGAAACGACGGTTTCGGTGGTGATCGTTCAGCAGTAGCGGAGCTAAGCGGCGGCGTCCCTGAGGTGGAAGACGAGGTGGCCACCCTGCGCGAGTTGGCTGTGGTCGATGGAAAGGTCTGCATGGGGCGCGCCGTTCCACGAAAGCCCGGCCACATAGATCGACTTCGGCGACTGGCGCTGGGCTTCGACGACCAGCGTGCGGCCCTCGCCGACGGTGAGTTCGACGCGGTCGAAGAGCGGTGTGCCGATGTCGTACTTTGCGCTGACGGGATCGACCGCGTAGAAGCCGAGGGCGCTGATGACGAACCACGCGGACATCTGGCCGCAATCTTCGTTGCCGGCCATGCCGTTGGGCTGGTTGTCGTACATGGTTTCCATCAGGCTGCGGACGCGGGCTTGCGTTTTGTGCGCCGCGCCGGCGTAGTTGTAGAGATACGCGACGTGGTGGCAGGGCTCGTTGCCGTGCGCGTATTGGCCGACCAGACCGGCCACGTCGGGCGGCATGTCCGGTGGCATCGCCGAACTCGCGTTGAACAGGCCGTCGAGCTTGGCGATAAAGGCCTCTTTGCCGCCCATGGTTTCGATCAGCACCTGCGGATCGTGCTGGACGCAGAAGGTTGTTTGCCAGCCGTTGGCTTCGGTGTAGTCGCGCCACTTGCCGGAGACATTGATGGCATTGGGCTTGAACGGCCCGGCCCAATGTCCATCCGCGTAGCGTGGCCGGATGAAGCCCGACTCCTTGTCGTAGAGGTTGATGAAATTCCTCGAGCGCTTCATCAGAAGCTCGTAGTCGGCCTGTTCCCCAGCGGCTTTGGCGATGACGGCGACGGCGCTGTCGTCGTAGGCGTAGTCGAGGGTTTTGCTGGCGGACTCGTCCTGCATATCGCAGGGGACGTAGCCGTACTTGCCGTAAGCGGCGAGGCCGCGGTAGTCGTCCACCAACTCACGCTTGCGGAACGGGATGTACGCGGCTTTCGCATCGATGCCTTTGAAGCCTTTGGCGATGGCTTCGGCGACGACGGGAGCGGAGTGGTCGCCGACCATGCAGCCGGTTTCCCGGCCCTGCAGCGGCCAGACGGGAACGCCTGCGGGGCTCTGCTGCGCCATGCGGATGAGGCAGTTGACGAGAGCAGGAACGCGCTCGCCGAGGATGAGCGTGTAGACGGGATGGAGGGCGCGGTAGGTGTCCCACAGCGAGAAGGTGCTGTAGTTGTGCTCACCGGCGGGCAGGGTGTGGACCTTGCCGTCCATGCCGCGATACTTTCCGTCCACGTCGTCGAAGAGCGTCGGCGCGAGCATCATGTGGTACAGCCCGGTGTAGAAAATCTCCATGTACTTCCGGTTGTCGGAAGTGACGCGGATGCGGCCCAGCTCCTTGCGCCAAGCAGCGGCGGAGGCGCGGCGGGCGGCGTCGAAGTCCCATCCAGGAACCTCGGCGTGGATGTTCGCAGCGGCGCCTTCGGTGCTGACGCCGGAGATGCCCGTCTTCACATAAACGACTTCGTTCTCGTGCGTGGCAAAGTGCAGGACCGCTCGCAGCGCCGTGCCTTTTGCTTCTTTCTCGGAGGCCGGGAGGAGCTTGCCGTCGGAGTAAACGTCGATGCTCGTGAAGGGCTTCGAGAACTTCATGCTGAAGTAAATTTCGCGGCCCATCGCCCAGATATCGGTGCTGCGGCCGCCGCCGATGGTGTCGTTGCCGACGATCCTGAGCGACGACCAGCGGATGGGTGGAGGAATCTTCTGCGGAATAGGGTTGGTGAGGTCCGGGGCGTTGATGCCGGAGTGCTGGAGGTCGAGCAGGATGACGGATTTCTGCGATGCCGGAAACGTGTACTTGTGCAGGCCGACGCGCTCGGTGGCGGTGAGTTCGGAGTGGACGTTGGAGCCTTGCAGCTTGACGGAGTAGTAGCCGGGCACGGTGACCTCGTCGGCGTGCGAAAATTTCGCGCGGTAGCTGGTGGGGCTGTCGACGGCGGCGTTGGGGTCGAAGTGGAAATCGTCCGTCGCAGGCATGAGGAGGAAGTCCAGCATGTCGATGCACCCGGTGCCGCTGAGGTGCGTATGGCTGAAGCCGAGGATGGCGTCGTCTTTGTAGTGATAGCCGGAGCAGTGGTCCCAGTCGCGCGTGCCGGTATCTGGGCCGAGCTGCACGGCGCCGAAAGGCATCGACGCTCCCGGATAGTTGTGGCCGTGGCCGCCGGTACCGATGGCGATCTTCACATAGCGGCTCAAATCCTCGTGAGCCGTCGCCGGCATCGCTAACAGACGCTGCAACGCCGCCGGTGAAGCAACCGCATTGCGGGCGAGAGTCGCCATGGATGCGGCAGAGAGGCCACCGAGGAAGTTTCTTCTGGATACCATTCATGCTCCTTACTGACTTTGGGCGCGACGTTACTTGGTTGGCGGATAGTCCTGCAACAGCGCGTCGACGCAGCCGGCCGGTTTGTTGAGCGGGTTGCAGCGGGCGACGAGCTTGCCAGGGAGCCCGACGGAGTAGCTGGTCCACTGCGAGGGCTCGGAAGTGGGGTAGTCGGTGCTGAGCATTTGCGCGCCGCTGGAGAGCGCGAGATCGCGGTGCGTCGTGTCGTTGGTGCGCGCCTGCTCCGTGCCTTCATCGGTACGCGTCCGAACGAGGTAGCCCTGCTTCACGAGGTCGTCGATCGTCGCGCGAGTGCCGTCGTTCTGCTCGGTGAAGGCGGCGTCCGGCAGCCCGGGCTCGGCGTTGGTGAAGAGGATGCGGCCGCGCAGCGAGGGATGGTTTTCGGTGTAGATGGTTTCGACGTGTCGCTGGTCCATGAGGAAGACGACGCGGCCGCGGGCCTTATCGAGCGTCGGCCACGCGCCGGCTTTGATCGCGGCGTTCAGCGTTTCATACTTGCCGCGAACTTCATCCGGAGCGATGAACTCACCGGGCTTGAAGACGGATCGGATTTCGGCGTCGAGCAAGTCGAAGAGTTCCGAGGTGAAGGGCACGGCCACAGGTGCTTCGGAGATCTCGCGCACGCGGCCTTCCTTGGTCTCGACAAGGATGAAGATCGGCAGGTGGTGCGGGTGCTGCTTCGACCAGCTGCGGACGGCGGTGAGGCAGAGCACGAAGGTCTGGCAGGTAGACCGCTGGTCGAGCCCCTGCATGTGCATCACCTTGAAGCCGGGCTTGTCCATGATGTGGTCGGCGTTGAAGGGCGGGTCGGCGGGAAGGCCGGCGGCGGCAACGCGGTCGTCGAAGGCGATGTGGGAGTAGCGGCCGCCCTTGGTGTCGGCGAACACGTCGATCTCGATCTGGCGAACGCCGCCCGAGAGCTGGTCGCCGAGCGGCGCGTGGCTGTAGTCGAGCGAACGGAGCGCCTTGGGATTGAGCTGTCCGAGCAGCTTGCGCTCGCTGGGCGCGAAGCCGGCGTGATAGCTGTTGTGCGAGCCGATGACCTGGATCTGGTTGATGTGGATCAGCTTGTCTTGCTTCTTCTGCTGCGGCGTCAGGTGCGCTTGCGCGAGCGCGGCGGCGGCAAAGGAGAGAGTCATCGTGCAGATGGTCGCCGTACAGAGTTTATTCGTGTTCATCATTCTCCTTCGGGGACCGGTGGAGCGCAAACTCACGCTGCCGAATCCATGTTAGCTCTGAAACGGTAAAACGGCGCCATGCATGGCCGCATGGCGCCGTCCGTTGGTGGAGTGCGCTGGCTTCCAACTAGAAGATAATCTTGGCTGCCAGTTGGAGTTGGCGGGCCGGGAAGGCGCCGCTGATACTGCCAAACGTTCCGTTGCTTACGTTGCCATCAGGCGCCTGATAGTTGACTTTGTTGAGGAGGTTGAATGCTTCCGCGCGGAAGTCGAAGTTCGCACCTTCACGCCAGAGAGGGAACGCTTTGTGCAGGCCGAGGTCGGTCTGGTAGAAGGCCGGCCCGACAACCATGTTGCGTTGCGCGTTGCCGAACGGGCTGCCGCCGGTTGGAACCGAGACGCCAGGACCAGTCGGAGTGACCACACCGGCGACCGTCGTCGTGGGGGCCTTGATCAGGTATCCGGTCAGTGCTGTGACCGTCTTCACCCGGTTGGACGCAGGAGCAACAGCAGGGCCGGAAACGTTGGGACGATACGTGTACAAGTCCGTTACGTTGGTTCCACTGCTGGTGCTGTTGGTGTATGTCAGGTTCGTGGGCAGGCCGCTGGTCATCGAGTTGATGACGGTGATCTGCCATCCGCCCAGAAGAGCATCTTCAATGTAGGGAGCGCTGCTACCGAAGCGGCGTCCCTTGCCAAAGGGCAGGTCGTAGATGATCGAGGTTGTGTCGTTCAGCGGTTGGTCGTAGTTCGAACGGCCATAGTCGCTGCTGGGGTTGGCGAAGTTGACGCGGGAGTTGTCGCCGTTGCTGGTCTCGAGATGTCCGCCGGAGAGGTCGAAGGTGCGGCCCCAGGTGAACGAATTGAGCAGATAGAGCCCGTTGCCGTAACGTTTCTCAATCTTCGATTGAAGCGCGTTGTAGTTCGCGCTTCCACCGCCATAAGCGATTTCGATGTCCCCAAAGGTAGGCACTGGACGGCGTGCCGCCAATGTTCCGCCCGGGCAGCCACTAACCAGAGCAGCCGTGCAGATAGCAGACTGGTTGTAGTCGGCAAGGATTTGCAGATGCGTTGCCTTGTTGCCGACGTAAGCCAGTTCCATTACCAACTGGGCAGGAAACTGATGCTGCACCGAGAGGTGATAGCTCTGCACGTAGCCCGTCTTGAAGTCCTTCGGGATATAGCGCGACGTAACCAGTTTTGGATTGAAGTTGGCTGCCGACGTAAGCCCAACCGCATAGCCTTGCTGCGTCTGGCGGAAGCAGGCAGTCTGGTCCTGGGTGTCTGAAGTGCAGCGGTCGGTGAGCGAAGGCGTTGGGTTGTTGATGGTTGCGTTGACGACATTGGGGCCGTTGTACGTCAGGTTGTTTTCGCCGCCGGCGCGGTTGAACTGCGTATAGGTTATGCCATAACCAGTGCGGACGACCGTGCTCGGTGTCATGGAGTAAGCCAGGCCAAACCGCGGCGCGACGTTCGTCAAAGGCATATTGACCAGAGCACGGTTGTAGATCGAGCCACTCGACGCCTGGATCAGTGTCTTCGTGTTCGGGTCGAAGTTCGCGAGCTTGTTGTTGGCCTCGTATTGCGGGGTCGCCAGCTCGTAACGCAGACCGGCGTTGACCGTCAGGTTGGGCATCACCTTGATGTCGTCCTGGAAGTACATGAAGTTCATGCGTTGGCGAACCGACGCAATAAAGAAGTTGGTTAGCGAGTAGGAGTTGCGGTTCCCGAGCATAAAATCGGCGAGATTATGCGCTTCTGCGAGTTGGGTGAAGGCGTCCGTAGGCGTGCAGGGCGACACTGGCGCAGCCGGCGGGGTGGTGCACGCTGGCGCGGTCGCAAGCGGCACCGTCGAATACTGGCCGCCGTAGTTGTCTTGGCCGTAACTCGGGTTGTAGTCGTTGATCTGCGTGTTGATCGCCTGGTACTCGTACCCCACCTTCATCGACTGGTTGCGATGCACAAAGGTGTAGTTGGCCTTCGGGTTGATGACCGAGGGGTTCTGGAACTGCGGGTTTGCAGGCTGTGTGCCGAACTGGCTGAAGTTCGAAACATTCTGCGCATTCAGGGCGCGAACGATCAGCGGGTCGGTGGGAATGCCGTCCGTAATGCCGTTGCTCGTCAGCAGGCTCGTGCTGCCCAGACCGTAGGGCGACTTGCCGCCCTCGTTGTGGCCGATTCCCATGCGGAAGTCGAACAGCGACGAGGGAGTGACAACCCACGTCACGCCGAAAGCAATCTGGCGGTTATACAGATGAACGTTGGAGTTCGCATTGCCGCCGGCCGGTCCGCCGAATGTGGGCGGGTCGAAGATCGCCGTCTGGTGCTGGCTGTAGACGCCGAACACGCTGAGCTTGGCGCCGAAGGTGTGATCGATGCGGGCATCGCCCTTGTCATCGTTGATGGTGCCGCGGGGGAAGGCAGAGTAGTTGCTGTTATAGGCCAGGTTGGTCCCGGCCGCGGCGCCGAGGTTGGGACGCGGAAGAGCGGCGAGGACTGCTTTGGCGAAGGGAGTCTGGTCGGATGCAGGGATGACTCCGTTGGCATAGACGACACCGGTGACGGGGTTCTGCAGCGGGATTGGCACCCCGGCATCGTTAGCCGCGTAGTGCACCTTGAATACTCCGCTGGCCTGGTCGACAGTCGGCAATGTCACGGTGCCCAGGCCGAGGGCAATCTGGCGAACGCTTTCCCAATCGAGGAACAGGAAGGTGTGGTCCTTCCAGATCGGGCCGCCGAGGGTGGCGCCGAACTGGTTGCGGATGAAGGCGGGTTTTACACGCGTGTTGGTGATCGGATTCAGAGGTGGCGGGAAGGGCCCGATCGCGTTGAAGACCGTGTTGCGGTCGTAGTCCCATGCGCGTCCGTGAATCTTGTTGGTGCCGCGGCGGATGCTGGCATTGATGACGCCGCCGGATGCGCGTCCATACTCGGCGCTATAGTTGTCGGTTTCGATACGGAACTCGGAGACTGCGTCCGGCGATGGCGGAATATTTTCGTTCGCGAAACCCTGGTTGGACGTCCCGTAGGAGTTGTTGTCGAGACCGTCGAGCAGGAAGTTGTTGAACGCGCTGCGCTGGCCGTTGATGTTGAACGAAGCTTCGCGGTTGGTAGTCGTCTGGTTCTCGAGGAACGACTTGCGCACACCCGGCGCGAGCAGCGCGAGATCGGCGTAGGAACGGCCGTTGAGCGGCAGGTCTTCGATCTGTTTGGTGCCGATGACCTCGCCGCGAGAGCTGGTCTCGGTCTCCAGGACCGTGGGGGCGGAGCTGACGGTCACCGTTTCGGTGACGGCGCCGGGCTTCATCGCCACGTCCACGCGTTGGCGGGCGTTGGTGGTGAGCTGGAAGTCCGGGGTACGCGCCCGGTCGAAACCGGCGGCCTCGGTTTCCACACGATAGTTTCCGATGGGCACGCTGTTGAACTCATAGCGGCCGTCATTGTCGGTCGTCGCGGCCTGCGACGTGTTGGTGGCGACGTTGGTCATCGTGACCTTGGCATTGGGAACCGCCGCGCCCGATGTGTCCTTCACATAGCCGAGCACCGAGCCGGAGTCGAACTGCGCATTGGCGCTAACGAACGGCAGAAGTAGAAAAAGGGCAAGGGCAAGCCGAAGCCACGCTGTCGTTCCGCTCATGTTCGTCTTGCCACTATTGATTTGCATACTCTCTCGTCTCCGAATGAAGCTCGCTTTACGAACTTCCGGGTGCTTTTCGGACGTTCGCGACGCAACTTCTTAGGTTTGGTATTCGAAGAGAAAGGTACGCCCGGCAACAACCAATGTCAATGGAGAAATTGTTACGATAGCGTTAACGTAAACTTCCCAATGCTTTATTGAAATGCATTTTGTTTCAACAACTTGAGCGAAAACCAATGCAGGTTCAGCGGGAACGTATATTGACACCTGTCGTCACAATGATTCAAAAAGAAACATGAATTGTGGAAATGAGGGTGCGAGCGACGGTCTCCGACACGACGGCGGCACTGAGGCGGGAAGGAAATTTGATGGTTTCGAGTTGCGTGAAAGCAGCCAGACCCGCCCAGCCGAAACCCGGGTCGACCTGCACCACTCCCCCAAGATTGTTGGCCATGGGATTTGTCCTGACCTATCGTCAAAACAAAGGCCCCGCAATGCTCTTCGCATGTCAGGGCCTTCTGAGGAAAATGAATGTATTACCAGGCAATCTTCTCCGGAAAGAATTCTGCGAACAGGTCGTCGTAGTAAGGCTTCAATTCTTTGGCGTCCGGCTTGGTGTGTCCCTTGGAGTAGAGGTCGTACACATTGAACTTGTTGACCCACTCGAACATGTCTTCATCGTGCTGCGTCATAAGGTGTTTGTAGGCCCCGTGACGGTGCGCGGAATAGAAGGAGTGATAGCGCAACATGGCGAGCGATTCGGGTGGCATGTAGTTCTTCATGACTTCGTAGATATAGCCATCGTGTCCGAACGACATATGCACCTTGTCCAGGCCGCAGTTGGGCTCGTAGATTCCGTACTTCGTCCGATACGCGGGGTTGTCGATGTCCGGATTGTCGCGGAAATATTCGGGGAAAACGATTTGGTCGGAGTACGCGCAGCCGACGGGGAAAGTATCGCCCACGACACCCCACTGCGGCTCGCCCCACAGGCAGAGGACCTTGCCGAGATCGTGGATGAATCCGGTGAGCACGAACCAGCGCGGGTGTCCGTCGCGGCGAATCGCTTCTGAAGTCTGGAGCAGGTGTTCGATCTGCGTAAGGTCGGTGTCGGGGTCGCTGTCGTCGACCAGTGTGTTCAAAAAGTCTGCTGCTTCCCAGATGCTTTTCATGCCCTTGTCGAGCCCGAAATATTCCTTCTCTTTGGCGACGACGTAATCGTAGGTCTGGTACTTGTGATTGAGGCGATAGAACTCGGCGACGCCGGGTGTGGCAGTCTCGTCGTACTGACGAAACTCGGTTTCGCTCTTGCCTTCCTGATAGCGGCCGGTAAGAAATTCGTCCCACTCGTCCATGTCCTTCAGAGGAGCGGATTCAAGCGGAGCAGTAGTGGTTGACATTGGATTTAATCCCTCGATATCGCGCCGCAGGCGATAGACGGCGTTGCGTTATCGGTAACTATACCAGAATCTGGATTTAACAGAAGAAAAATTTCCGTTGGAGCTTAGCGCGTGGTTCCGGGGAGCGCCGCCGTTGAGCTCGACTGCCGAACCACAAGCTTCGGTTCAAGCAGAACGCTGCGCGGCGGCTGGTCGGGTTTCGCCGCCAGTTCCAGCGCCATTTCGCCGGCAATTCTGCCCAACTCCGCGGTCGAGTGGTCGACCGAACTGAGCGGGACGCGCAGGTAGTCGGCATAACGATTGTTGCCGCAGCCGATGAAGGCGATGTCCTCCGGCACGCGCAGCCCAGCCTGGAGCGTGGCCTCGATCGCGCCGATCGCGGAGAGGTCGTTGTAGCAAAAAACCGCGTCGGGGCGGGCGTCGAGGCGCAGAAGTTCCTGCATGGCCTGGAAGCCGGCAATGTCGCCGGTTTCGTCGAAGCGGTCGCGCTGGGCTATGTACTCCTCTGGCACGGCGATGCGGTGCTCGGCGAGAGCGTTGCGATAGCCACGCATACGGTCGAAGGAGGGGCTGGTGTTCTGGCCGCCGATGTGCGCGATGCGGCGCCGCCCCTGCTCGATCAGGTGGCGCGTAGCCATCTCGCCGACCTTGACATCGTCGGAACCGACGAAGTGCGCGGCCAGATACGGAAAGTTGCGGTCGAACAGAAGGTAAGGTGTCTTCTCGTCGCCGAGCTCGTAAAAATTGCGCAGCTTGGCCTGGCAGGAGGCGATCAGCAGAACATCGATGCCGCGAGTGAGCAGGGTGCGAATCTCCTGCTGCTCAACCTCGGGATTTTCTTCCGACGATGCGAGGATCAGCGCCTGGTTCGCCGCTCGGAGCACGCCGCTGAGCGACTTGGCGAACTCCGCGAAGAACGGATGCACGAGGTCGGGGACGACGAGGCCCACGGTCGATGTCCGTCCGCTGGCGAGGCCGCGGGCCATCATGTTGGGTCTGTAGTTCAGCTCCTTCATGCGCTTGAGCACGCGCTGCCGCGTCTCGTCGCCAATATCGCGATTGCCGCGCAGCACCTTCGAGACCGTGACGACGGACACTCCGAGATCGCGCGCGATGTCTTTCAGCCGAATCGCCATAGAGGTAGTCTCCATCATCCAGACGCTCAGCGTGGCAAAAAGACGCAGAGCGGCGGTGCTAGGAAAAGCGTGTTCTGCGCCACAGCATCAGGCCGCCGGCGGTCACGCTGGCCAGCAGGACGACAGAGAGCGCGATAACCCAACCGTAATTCATAGCCAGTGGCGGGACGGTGGCGCGGACGCCCAGCCAGACGAAAATGCCGGTCGCGGTGAGCAGGATCAGGTAGTCCCACCAGCGGCGGCGCTCGTTGCGGCTGCCGAATTCATCTCCGCTTTGCGCCGCGTGGGTGCGCTCGACGTCGAGGTTGTAGCGCTCGCATTCGCGCATCATCGCGCCGTGACTGGAGACCTGTTCGCGGTCCGAAGCGACGGCTGTGCTGACGGCGAAGGCCCCAAGAATCATGATCGCAGACCCGGCCAGCACCAGCATCTTGTGCGGCATGTCGGCAGTCGCAAGCTCTCCGAAAACCAGCGCGCCCCACGCGAGTCCCCAAAGCTGGTTGGTGTTGGAAAGAGGAATGCCACGGCCGATGCCGAGGTACTTCGTCGCGAACTGCTGAAAGAGATCGCCGACAACCCACACGAAGCCGCCGAGAAACAACCAGAACAACGCGCCCCGCGTATGCAGCAACTGGAAAGCGGACGAATGCAGGCCGCCGTCGAGCGCGAGTGTCAGTGCGAGCACCGTGCCCAGTTCGCCGACCGTGAACGCGGTGATAAACGAGAGCGGGTTCATGCCGCTGATGTAGGCCTTGCGGTACGGGATGTACATCGTCCCCCACATCAAGCTGGCTCCGAAGGCCGCGGCAATGCCGCCGAGCGCATGGTGCGAAGCAGCAGTGCCGCCCCCATGAATAGTGCTGAAACCGAGCATGATCGCGGCGACCACAATCGCGACAACCCCGAGAACGACTTTGCTGATGGTCTTGGCATTCGCGCCGTCCAGTTCGCGGAACAGCAGCCGTCCCCACAGCAGCCCGATCAGCGAGTTGGTGTTCCACAGCGGAAACGCAATGGAAAGACCAACGTCGCGGATCGCAAACACGGTGAGCGTGTTGGCGACCGCCCACAGCGCTCCGGCGAGCAACGCCCAGACGATGAGGTGCTTTTTTTCGGCGAGGTCGGTGAAGACGTAGCTCGTGCCCTTTAGCAGCGTAGGGAACGTCCAGCGCGCCGTGAAAACTCCGGCAACCATGCACAGCGAAATCGCAAACGGCGAGTAGCCGGCGTTGACCAGCTTTGTGGGCGCTTCGGCGGCGCCCAACCACACGCCCGCCGTCAATCCGCAGATGACGCCGAGCAGGTGCAGCGATATCCCGGGCTTGCGGGTCTGCTGTGTTGCGACTGTCATAGTGCTCCTGCGCGTGGCGCTTTAGTGAAGGACAACCAGCAGGGCAACGCCGGCCAGCAGAACGAAAAACGGCACCAGGAAGTGGCTGTCCGTCACAATACATTTGGCGGATTTCAGGAAGCTCATGCAGCTCTCTTTCGTTGGTGAAAGCTATTAGTCAGCGGTTACGTAGCCCGAAGCCTATAGATTCGGCGGCGGTGGTGTCAACTTTGCGACGCTTCAATACAGCAGGATTTTGGCCCTCCGGGCGTTGAATGCGTCGAGCGCCGGCTGCCAGGATGCACGGATGGCGTGGGGGTCGTCGCCGCGCTTCAGGGCGTCGATGGTGGCCTGGTTGTCCACGAATCGCAGGGTAAGTCGAAAATCGTCGGGATAAAGCTTGTGCAGCACCGCGAGAATTTCAATCCCCAACTCGGGCGTGTCGAGCGCGTTGCGGTCCGTAACAGTGAAGCGAACGGCTTCGATGGTCTGTCCATGGAATGGATATTTGTTGCTGTCTTCGAGGACCGGGACAGTAGTCGCGGCGAAGGTGACTCCAGGAATGTGGCGGGCCGTGAGGGAGGCTGCGACATCGGCCCCTTTGAACCACGCAGGCTTCTGCTCGCCAGTCTTCGAATCCCTCGCCGGCACACCCGCGCCGATGATGTGGAACGGCGCATCCGTGCCGCGACCTACGGAAATGTTGGTGGCCTCAATCATGCCGATCCCGGGGTAGAGCGTCGCGGCCACGGGGTCGCGCAGGTTGGGGCTGGGATTGATCCACGGCAGGTGCGTGTCGTCGAAGTATTCGTCCCGCCTCCAGTTCCGCATCTGGACGACCATGAGCGGAGCATCCAGCGGCTTGCCTGCGGCATCGAGCTTGTACGTGTTGAAGTAGCGCGCAAGCTCGCCGTAGGTCATGCCATCGCGCGCGGGCAGTTGCATGTAGTTGGTGTAGTTTTCAATGCCGGCATCGGAGACCGGCCCCTGCACTTTATCGGCGGCGACGAGGTCGGGGCGATCGAGGATGACAATGTCGAGCCGGTGATGAAACTCGTCTCGTTCGCGTGCCGAGGCTTCGAGGAAGTAGCCCATCGCGGCCTCATAAGTCCAAAAATGCACGCCCGCGTCCTGGAGGTCGATGACCACGGCGTCGAGGTTCTCCAGTTGCTCGTGAGAGGGGTGCCGCTGCTCGGGTTTCGCCCCATAAAGGCTGAAGACGTGCAGGCCGGTCGCCGGCTCGGTTTCGTCGGAGATGTTATTCGTGTCCTGCCGTCCGGAGATGCCGTGCTCGGGCGAGAACAGGGCAACGAGTTTCGCGTTGGGCACGGACTTTGGCAGGTCCGCCGCGAAGATATCGACGGTCCGCCGACGGTTGGCATCGATGCCGGCCTGGTTGGTGAGCAGGCCGATCCGAAGGTGGTTATCATGCTGCTTCGCGAGGGTGGCGAGCTGGGCGAAGTGCGTGGCTTCGAGGACGTCGAGGCCGCTGAGAGTTGTGACGGCGGGTGGCGGCGTGAATAGTCCGCCGCCCGACTCCAGCCGGGCGAATTGTTTGCTTTGCCCACGGGCGGTCACAGTAGCGGGTACCTCCACTTCGCCCCGCTTCGGCCGCGATGTCAAAGTGGGCGTGCGGTCGGTGGAACCATAGAGCCGAAGCGCGCGCGCCGTAGCGGTCGCAACTTCGCCGCGCAGGTTCGAGATCGGCGGATTGCCGCGCGGATGAATGGCATTCGCCAGCAGCACGATGTAGGTATCGGAGCCGGGGTCCATCCAGAGCGTCGTGCCGGTGAAGCCGGTGTGTCCGAAGCTGCCGATGGGGAAGATCAAGCCGCGCGGCTTCGAGAATGCGGTGTCGATGTCCCAGCCGTAGCCGCGCAGGTCGTGGCCTTTGATGGCGGGATAGGCGGCGGCCAGCAGTGGTTCGGCGGGGTTGGTTCCGGCTGCGCGGGTTGCCGCATTGGCCTCCGCGAGTTGCTGCGTCGTGTGGCCGGGCTGCTCGGGCGTGGTCATCAGCTCCAACGTCGATTGCTTGAGCGGAAAATCGCTGGGCCGCCCGGCCAGGCGGTCGAGCAGCGCCTGGGCGAACAGCGAGACATCGTGCGCGGTGGAAAAGAGGCCGGCGTGTCCGGCAATTCCGCCCATGCGGCGCGTCGTTGGATCATGCACCGTCCCGCGCAGCAGCTTGTCGAAGTCGGGGTTGGTCTCCACGGTGCCTTCGTTGTCGTGCGCGGTGGGAGCGATGTCGGCAATGAGGCTGGTGTTCCATGTGTTGGGAGGGCAGACGGTTTTGTTGACGCCGCGCGTCGGCGGCGCCCAGTGGATGGCAGCGCCCATCACCCAGCGCGGACCGCACGCTTGCGCGAAGGGCAGGTAGCGCGTGTGCGTCATGCCGAGCGGCTTGTAGATGTGGTCGAGGACGTACATGTCTTCGGGCTGGCCGCTGAGGTGCTCGACCAGCATGCCGAGCAGGATGAAGTTGATGTCGGAGTAGCGAAAGACCGTTCCGGGCGTGGACTGCAGCGGCGCGGCCAGCGCGCGGCGGAAGCCTTCGGCGCGGTCGGGCGCGGCGAGGCCCCAGGGATCTTTGAGCGAGAGGTCGGGCGGCTCGCCGGAGAAATGCGTCAGCAACATGCGGAGCGTGACCTGCGCCCGTTGCGGGTCGTACGTGGGGTTGAAGTCGGGCAAGTATTTCTCGACGGGGTCGTCGAAGTCAAACTTGCCTTGCTCGTATAGCTGCATGACGGCGGTTGCTGTGGCCAGGTCTTTGGTGAGCGAGGCCATGTCGAAGATGGTGTCCTCGGTCATGCGCTCGGCGGGCGACGGCGCGCCGTCGAGGCCGGGCTCGCCAGCGAGCTTGCGATTGCCGTAAGCATGATGAAAGACGACGTGGCCGGAATGTCCGATGACGAGCGTCGCGCCGGGGAGTTTGTGCGCGGCAATGGCGTCGTTGATGAGCGTGGATACAGGAGTGAAGTTCGGGCCGGGTGCAATGTCAGGCTCCTGCGCGACGCTCCGCAACGGCAGCAGAAGCGCGAGGACAACCGCAGCCACAGCAATAGCGTTGCGGCGGGACTGCTTGCGAAAAATGAGGCTGGCGAGCGAGCCGATGGCGAAGGTCACGAGTGCTCCAATGATGGTGTACCAGGGATAAGCGATTTTGGGGATGATGATGGGACCGATATGCACGGGGAATGCTCCTTGCCAAAGCCAGATGTTGAGTGCGAAGCCGCAGATCATGCCGATGCTCGCACCGAGTTCGGTTGCATAACGTGTCAGCGTGCCGAGCAGAAAGACGCCCAACAGACAGCCATACGCGACGGACGCGATGGAAAGCCCGATCTCGACGACGTGGCCTTTGCCTCCGACTTTCACACTATAGATGGCGATCGCAAACAGCACGAGCGCCCAGAGGACGGTGGACGATTTCGAAATGATGCCGCGCTCGCGGTCGTCTGCATTTGGCCGCAGACGCATGTAGAAATCGACGACGGTAGTGGAAGAAAGTGAGTTGAGTGCAGCGGAGAGGTTGCTCATTGCAGCAGCCAAAATAGCCGCGACGAGCAGCCCCGCGATGCCGATAGGCATCTCGCGCACGATGAAGGTGGGGAAGATGCGATCGCCGCTGGCGAAGACCGCCGGATGCTGTCCGTAGAAGACGAACAGCCCCGCGCCGATCAACAGGAACAGCGTGAACTGCACGAAGATGACAACGCCGGAACTGAGCAGGGCAAGCTGCGATTCACGCAGGCTGCGCGCGGCCAACATGCGCTGCACCATCAGCTGGTCGGTGCCGTGTGAGGCCATCGTCAGGAACGTCCCCCCCAGAATGCCCGCCCAGAAGGTGTAGGTGGTGGTCAGGTTCATGGTGAAGTCGAGCATGTGGAACTTGCCCGCCGCGCCGGCGACGGCGTGGATCGTGCTCCAGCCGCCGGTCACGTGCGAGCCGAGTGTGATGAGCGCGACCAACGTCCCGCCGATGTAAATGAACATCTGCACCACGTCCGTCCAGATGACGGCCGTCATGCCGCCTTCGAACGTATACAGCAGCGTGAGCGCGGAGATGATGCCGATGCTGAGAACGTCTCCGGTGCCGATAGCGATGCCGACGACGATCGAGACGGCGAAGACGCGAACGCCTTCCGCCGCGGCGCGGGTGAGGAGGAACAAGCCAGCCGTAACTTTATGCAGCGACGGCCCGAAGCGGCGGTCGATCAGTTGATACGCCGTCAGCATTTCGCCCGCGAAGTAGCGCGGCAGAAACAGCACGGCGACCACGATGCGGCCCAGCATGTAGCCGATGACGAGTTGCAGGAATCCGAAGTTGCTGGCGAAGGCCAACCCCGGAATGGACACGATGGTGAGCGTCGAAGTTTCGGCCGAGACGATGGAGAGCGCGATGGCCCACCATGGAATCGTGTTGTTCGCAAGGAAGTAGCTCTTCAGCGATTTGTCGGCTTTGCCCGCGCCTTTTTTCTCGCGGAAGTGCAGGCCAAATAATGTAATCGCAACCAGGTAGACGGCGACGAGTGCGAGGTCGAAGGTGCTGAGGCGCGTGGGCGGAAGCGCGAATGCGATGGCGGCCAACGGGCTCGGCAATGAGGTCTCCTGACGACGGAATGCAGTGGAGCTTATGATAACGGGCTGGGGCGGTTGCTTGTCGGCGCCGCTTGAGGAGACCCGGAAACAATGGCGTATTTTGTAGCGTTGGATGGTGGTGGGACCAAGACCGAATGCTGGGTCGCCGATGAAAATAGCGTGCTGGGACGGGCTTCGACCGGCACCATCAAACTGATGAACGTCGACGAAGCGACCGCAACTTCGCGACTGCAAAATCTGCTGCGCGAGGCAGCGACGGATGCCGCCATTGCGCTCCACGATGTAACGCGAACCTGCTTCGGCCTCGCAGGCAGTTCAAGCGAGACAGTGCGGCAGTGGGCCGAGAAAACACTGCGCGGTGTCGTCAGCGGCGAGATCATTATCTGCGGCGACGAAGAGATTGCGCTCGATGCGGCGTTCCGCGGCGGCCCCGGCGTGCTGGTGATTGCCGGCACGGGATCGAACATCGTCGGGCGTTGCGCCGACGGCACCATGCAGACTGCGGGCGGCTGGGGGCCCATGCTCGGCGATGAAGGCTCCGGGCACTGGATCGGCGTGGAGGCGATCAAGTCCGCGTTGCGGGCCCAGGATCGCGGCGTCGAAACCTGCATGTTGAAGGACATCGAAAGTCACTGGGGACTGCGCAGCCAGGCCGAGCTGGTGGCGTTTGCGAACCAGCGGTCGCGCGTGGAGTTCGCGGAGCTGACGGCGGTCGTCGCACGATGCGCGGAGGACGGAGACGCGCTCGCGGCCAGCGTGCTCGAACGCGCGGGACATGAGCTCGCGGAGCAGGTGAGCCTCGTTGCCTCGAAGATGCACCACGCGGGATGCGCCGCCACCGACGCGCTCCATGTCGCCTACAGCGGCAGCGTACTCGCAAAGATTTCGCGCGTGCGCAAGGCGATGGAGGAAGCACTGCGTGCGTCGATGCCGAATGTGGAAGTCGCGCAGAGCGCGGTCGAGCCGCTTGAGGGTGCATTGTGGCGGGCGCGGCGTTAGATTTCGCGGCCGCGGATGTAGGTCGCGATCAGGCGACCCTGCTCGTCGAAGCGGTTGAGGTTCGCAACGGAGCCGGGGGCGAGCCGCGTTACTTCGGGAACACCGAGCATCGCGGCAGGATTGTGCGACGCAAGTCGCGTTGCGACACCGAGCGGTGCATGCGTAAACGCCTGTAGGTTGGCGACGGCGCGCTCCATCGTAAGCACAGAGCCGGCCAGAGTTTCTTTCCCCGCGGCGATGTCTTCCTTGAGTTGTGCGCGCCCATTTGCAACCGAGACAGAAAATTGCCCGAGCATGTAATCGCCGTCCGGCATCCCGGCGGCGGACATGGCGTCAGTAACGAGGATCGCCCGCGTCTCCGATTTTGCGCGCAGCCACAGCCGCACGACCGGCGGCTCAACATGCACGCCGTCGCAGATCAGCTCCGCGAACAGCCGGTCGTCATCGAGCACGATGCCAAGAATGCCGGGCTCGCGGTGGTCGAGCGCGCGCATGGCGTTGAAGGTGTGCGTCGCGCTGGTGGCCCCGGCGTCGATGGCGGCGAGGGTTTCCGCGGCGGTCGCATTGCTGTGCCCGAGCGAAATCTTTACTCCGAGAGCAGCCGCATGTGCGATGAGCTCGACGGCGGTCGAGGGTCCGGACATCGGTCCCGCGGCATCAGGCTCAGGCGCAATCGTCATCAGTCGGATGTGCCCACGCGCCGCTGCATAGAAGCGGTCGAAGAGCTCGATGCTGGGCGGTTGGAGCAGCGCCGGCGGATGCACTCCACGTTTAGCATGCGACAGGAACGGGCCTTCGAGGTGAATGCCGATGGGCTGCGCTTCGCCGTCGCGCGGGGCGGCTTCAATCGCATCGGCGAGAGCTTCCAGCGCGCGCAATGTAGCGTCGACGGGCGCTGTAACGGTAGTCGGCAGATAGTGCGCAACGCCGCGGCTCGCAAGGAATCGCTGCATGTCACTGAGGTCTGCTGACGAGGCACTCATCACGTCGTGCCCCATCGCACCGTGGGTGTGGACATCGAGGAACGCCGCCGTAAGCGTTGTCTGGTCGTCATGCAGGGCCCGAGGGTCGGAGTAGATCTCGCCGATCGTGCCTTCGGGCGTAATCGTAAGGACGGCAAACTCCACCGACCCGATGTCGGTGATAAGGTGGCGGGCTGTGATGGTCTGCATCACTTTTTCTTCTTGGCCTTCTTGACTTTCTTAGCCTTCACGGGAGCGGGCGCGGGCTCGGGCGGCGGCGGTGCGTACATGCCCGCGTCGGCCTGGCTCGGCAACGTCCGCGTCTCCGACCATTGCCGTTGTGCGCTGCGCATCTTGTCCATGCGCGAGAGCCACACCCCGACGGTGTAGTCGTAGTGTTCGAGCACCGGCCGCAGCGCGTAGGGGCGGTTGGTGCGCAGCCAGCTTTGCGCGTAGAGGTCGCGGATCAGCGAGTAGCCGTCCTTGATGTCCTGTATGCGGCCATTGACGCCATTGATGTCGCCGAGCAGCGCGGAGGCCGACGGCTTGGCCTTGCGGTCGCCGGTTGCAGCGGTCGCGATGGCCTGGTTGTAGTCCTGGGTCATCTCGTCGGCAAGTTGGAACTTGAGGCCGATGAAGTCCATGCGCCGCGCACCCAGTTCGAGCGCGTCAATGGCGTCGGTTTCGCGCAGGCTCGTCGGGTTCGATGGGAACTGGTTCGTCGGTGTGTAGACAGCCTTCACAGGTGGTGCCGGCGCAGCCGCGCGTGCAGCGGCGATCAATGTCATCGCCTTCTCCGCGTGCAGGCGGAGCTCGCTCAGGATAGGCCGAATGCTGGCGAAATTCTGCTGCTGATCTTTCGCCCAGGGGTCGGCCCAGAACAGCATGTCGGAGCCGTCGCCCAGCTTCACCGACTTGATCAGATCGTGTGCGGCCATCATCTCGATCTGCGCCTGGTTGATGTTGCCGGTGCGGTCCCCGTGGAAGACCTGTCCGAACGTCTGCTCGAACTGCGGGATCGAGCTTTCGCCCTGCTGCCACGCCGCCGCCGCCCCAAACAAAATGCCATACCAGTTGTTCGACGCGAGCGCCTCGCCGTCGTCGTTCCAGATGGTGTTGAGCTGCCCGGTCGAGCCCATCGTCTGGCCGTCGCGCGTGAACTCCTGGATGTTGAGCAGGCCCATGGTGTAGTCAGGATAGACGCGGTTCCAGTTATTGATGCCGGGTGACACCCAGGTCTCAAAACCCGCGTCTGTATAGGGTTTCATGTACTTGATGAAGCCGTTGGGATTGGGGCTGTACTGCCAGCCGATGGCGATGGTGTCGCGCTTGAACTGCTCCGGCATTGCCTTCAGCAGGTCGGGCTCGTGCTGCGCGATGTCGCCCCAGAAAAGCAGCCGGCGGTTGAGCGGACGCAGCGTGGTGTCGATCTGCTGCATGAAGTCGAGATACACCTTGCCGAGACCGTTGGCGTCGACCGCAGCCTTTGTCTGGCCGAGCCCGAGGTCCTCTGTTTCATCCGCGCCGACATGCAGAAAGGGCGACGGATAAAGCTGCGCAAGTTCGCCGAACATCTGCGAGATCAGCTTCAGAGACCCCGGCTGCCCGGGAGCGAGAACGCTGCCGTGCGGGGTCTCGGCGAGCGCCTGATACTGCTCGTAGACGAGCATGTGGCGGACGTGTCCGAAGGCTTCCTGCTCGGGCACAACCATCACATGAAATTGTCGCGCGTACGCCACCAGTTCGCGGGCGTCAGCCGCCGAAATGCTGCCTCCCGGCGGCGCGGGCAGTGGGTTGGAGGCGTACTGCTGCGTGTTCTCAAAGTAAGGCGAATAGAGATTGCACTTGTACGCCGCGATGGTGCGAATGACCTTCTTCTGGAACTCCAGCGTGTCGATAGGGCCGCGCGACATGTCGTCGTCGAGGCCGCGGTACTTCATCGCCGGCCAGTCGCGGATGGTGGCGAGTTGGAGTGTGGGCTGCGGGCCGTCGGTGATGAGCTGCTTGACGGTTTGTAGGGCGTAGAAGATGCCGGAGGCGGTGTCGGCGGTGAGGGAGAGGCCGTTGTAGTCGGGGATGATGGCGTAGCCTTCGGGGGCGAAGTCAGGGGGG
>Ga0209483_1000670_pt1 | contig 28285 bp, 28 predicted proteins | sample NGEPerA_FD_184508 | JGI IMG/M metagenome (GOLD analysis project Ga0209483, IMG submission 184508) | Arctic peat soil microbial communities from the Barrow Environmental Observatory site, Barrow, Alaska, USA - NGEE PermafrostL2-A... | ecosystem: Environmental > Terrestrial > Soil > Wetlands >... | reverse complement strand
GCCCAGAAACGCGTAGCCAAAGGAAAAATGAACGCCGTCGCTCGTGATGTGGAAAAACGGCAGCAGGACGGTCAGCAGGGCCAGCAGCAGCGCGTTGATGACGAGCATGAACAGCCCGAGCGTGAAAATCAGCAGCGGCAGCGCGATGAGCATGAGGATGGGCCGCACAAAGGCGTTCAAAATCCCCAGCAGCAATGAGGCGATGAGCAGGTTGGCCAGCTTGCCGCCGTAGCTGATGTGGTTGCTTAAAATGGTGACGGCCAGCAGCACCGCGACGGTGTTGATGATCCAGCTCTGCAAAAAGCGCAGCAGTTTTTTTTTGTCGGCCGGCATGATTTCAACAATCAGCAACCGGCAACTTGCTTCACTCCGGCGGCAAAAACAAGGAGCGATTTTGTTGGACTTGCGGCGGCATCCGCGCCAGATTTTCCCCCGAATCATGAAAACAATCTGCTCCACAATTTTTTTTGCATTCACGCTGGCGGCGCTGGCGGACGGCGTGGTTGCGCCCGGCGCGAAGCTGGAAAAACTTTCCGGCGGCTTCGCGTTCACCGAAGGCCCGACGTGCGACAAAAACGGAAATGTTTTTTTCGTTGACCAGCCGAACGACAGCATCATGGAATGGAGCGCGGACGGAAAACTTTCCACGTTCATGAAGCCGTCCGGCTACGCCAACGGCATGATGTTTGACGCGGGCGGCAATTTGATCGCCTGCGCCGACGAGCACAACCAGCTTTGGTCCATCGCGCCGGACAAGACCGTGACCGTGCTGGTGACGAACTATCAGGGCAAATACATGAACGGCCCGAACGACGTTTGGGTTGCGTCCAACGGCGCGATGTATTTGAGCGACCCGTTTTACAAACGCACCTGGTGGGATCACACCACGATGGCGCTGCCGAACGAGGAGGTTTATTACCTTTCACCCGACCGCAAAAATCTTGTCCGCGTGACAGACGACATCACGAAGCCCAACGGCATCACCGGCACGCCCGACGGGAAAAATCTTTTCGTCTCGGACATCGGCGCCAATCAGACGTGGCGCTATGACATTTTGCCGGACGGCTCGCTCACGAACAAAACGTCTTTCTGCAAACTCGGCTCGGACGGCATGACGATTGACGCGGAGGGAAATCTTTACCTGTGCGGGCGCGGCGTGACGGTTTTTGACAAGACGGGAAAACAGATTGACCACCTTGACGTGCCGGAAAGCTGGTCGGCGAATGTCTGCTTCAGCGGCCCGGACCGCCGGACGCTTTTCATCACGGCGAGCAAATCGCTATATTCGATCCGGCTGCGCGTTGGCGGCGCCAATCCGGCGAAGTGACAATAAGCGGTGAACTTAATGTGAATAAGTTTTAGTTGGATTTTGATGAAGGCGGGCGATGGCGCATATATCGTCTGCGCATGGAAAACGGTTTTTTTGAGTCGTTGGATGCCGACGATGTCGCCATTTCGCTGGATGGAACGCCGGTGGCGGTTCCCTCGGAACGCAATTCCCTCAACTCGATCCGCTGCTATCTTGAGACGCTGGCGCTGGAAAAACAGCGCGTGCTGTGCGCCCTGAACGTTGACGGCCAGGCCGCGAACCTCGCGCTGCCGCTGCCGCCCGGCGGGAGATTTTCCCGCGTTGACGCCGAATCCGTCGCGCTCGATGAAAGTTTTTTGCTGCTCCTGAAAACTGCGCTGCAACAAACCGCCGAGGCGCGCGAATGTGTCGAGACCGCGCTCACGCTCGTCCTCATCAACACCAGCGGCGTCGCCCGCGAACTGTGGTGGAGCATCGCCCGGCAGCTCAAGGAACCCATTTTGACCTTGAGCCTGCTGCCCGATCATCTTTGCGGCCCGGCCAACGGACGCGCCCCGCTCAAGCAGCTTCGCAAATGGCAGCTCGAACAGGTTGCCGCCATCATCCGCGACGTGGATCAGGCCTGCCACATCGGCGACCCCATCCAGATTTCCAACGCGCTCGAAAACCGCGTGCTGCCGTGGCTGCAAAAACTGGGCGAACTCATCCAGCTCTGGCACGACACCGCGCTGGCCGGCTCGCGTCTGGCGGCAGCGAAGGCAGAATGAAGAAGGCCGAAGGCGGAAATTTGGTTGCGACAGTTTTTGGTTTTTGTTTCTGCCTTTGAAACTCATCCGTTTTCTTTGGAGGGCTGGCCCGCATTTTTTCCCTTGAACGGCTTCAAATTCTTGATGAATGAAAACCAGAAGAGCGGCGCGAACAGACCAAAAGTCGCCAGGGAAAGCAGCAAATAACCGGCGACGACCAGCGGGCTGCGGCGCACATGGCCGGACGCGCCATTTCTAAAAACTTCGCCTTCGGAAAAAATGCAGACGTAAGGCATCAAATTATTGTATGGGCCGACGGCGCTGCCGCAACGCCGGCAAAACCACGCATTGTCCGGCTGTTCGGTGAAGCAGCGATGACAGACTTCAACGGCCTCCGGTTCGGACAGCGTTTGTTCCGTCGCGTCATCCCACGGATCAGCCTTGGTCGGCGAATCGCGAATCCAATTGATCAACCGCCAAAAAAAGACGGCCGCCAAACCGCCGAGGGCGATTTGCGCGACAAGCATTTCTGGATCGCTGGCGGCAAACATAAGAGGCTGTTGCACTCTCACACTTCGCCGCCGCGCGGTCAAGTGAACAGGCATTCGGCGAGCGCGGCGAATAATTTCTCCGCCGAGGCAAAATGCTTCCGCCCGTCCGCTGAAATGAGGTTGAAACCCCGCCCGTAAGCCGGCCCGTTCGCCACGCAAAAATCCGTCGAACAATCTGCGATTTGCCTTCGGGCGGCGCGCAAGGCGTCCGCCCGCCCGCCGTCCGCCTCGAATTTCCAGCCGGTAATTTTTGTCTTCGGAAACCAGCCGCGCAGTTCCGCGATGATCTTCGGCGTCGGCACCAGCTCGACCAATAAATTTCCGCCGCGCGTCGAGATTTTCCGGGACGGCGTGAACGGCCTCAATTTTCCCACCGCATTGCGCGTGAACATTTTTCCAAAGCCGAAATCGCCCACCGCCGCCGCGTGAAAAATGGCGTCCACTTTTTTGCCGGAAAACGATTTCAATTTCACACGCAAATCCGCCGTCGTGGAAAATTTATTTACGGACTGCGCCCTGCGCTCGCCCGCGTAAGTCGCCGCCTCGCCGACGAGCAGCGCGACGTGATGGCCGCGCGCCGCGAGAAAATTGGCGAGTTCCGTGCCGAGCCGGCCCGTGGAGAAGTTCGTGAGCCGGCGCACGTCGTCCAGCGGCTCAAACGTCGGCCCGGCGGTGACGATGCAGTTCATGTTGCGGTTCCAGCTTCAGCTTGTTCGCGGCGGACGGCAAGCCAAAGCTTGAACGCCGGCCAGAAAGCGCGGCCGCCCGCGCTCGTGGCGCAGGGATTGCAGAAAATCTTCGACGAGCGTTTGCATTAGTTGAGCCTGCGGGAAATTCGTCAGCCAAAAATTTTGCGGCGACGGGCAAGTTCAGCTTCGGAATCACGTGCGCCGTGCAAAACACCCAGAACCACCACGCCATCACCAACCAAAGAATAAAAGATGCCGTAAGGAAATCTGTCGAGATTCACACGGCGGATGTCATGAAAACGAACCGCATAAAGCAACGCCTCGTCCGGCAGATCGTGCAGGCGGTCGCGGTATTCAGCGACAAAGGCGGCACCGAGTCCGGCCTGTTGACGCTCATACCACTCGGCAGCGTCGGCGACATCACTTTCAACGAGCGGATGAAAGGCGACTTTTGACTTCACGGTTTATCCGTTCGCACATTTCATCAATGCCCTTTGCGTCCATGCGGACAAACCGTTCTGGATGCTCGTCGTATTCTTTCCGACGGCGAAGCAGTTCGGCCTTCTGGGTTTCGCTCACGTCATCGGCCACCAGCTCGCTGCGATGGTCGTCAAACCATTCGACGAACTGCGCGCGCTCTTCCGGCGGCAACGCCCGGATGGTGGCTTCAATTTGCTCCACGCTCATGGCTCAAACTTTACTGCGCCCGGCGCGGATTGCGAATAAAAAAGCGGGGGATAGCGCCAGCGGCGCGAACGAAAATAGCCCGCTGCTTTAGCTGCGGGTTGCGATGACAAAACAAATCAAGCCCCGGCGGGGCGGCAGAATCTTGAAAGGCAAACGCCTCTTTCGTCCCTCCGGGACTGGATTCATTTTTTGCTGCGTGACCCGCAGTTGAAACTGCGGGCTATTTTCAGCGGTCGCTCTGCGACCAAAACGCCGCCGGCTGCCCGCGCTCGTGGCGCAGGTATTACAGAAAATCTTCGACGAGCGAATTCATCAAAGTTTTTTCCCAGTCAACCTTTCGTAAGCCTCCAAATACTTCGCGCTGGTTTTGGCGACGACGTCGTCCGGCAGTTTCGGGCCGGGCGGGGTTTTGTTCCAGTCGAGCGTATCGAGATAGTCGCGGACGAATTGCTTGTCGAAGCTTGGCTGGCCGCGGCCGGGCGCGTATTGGTCGGCGGGCCAGAAACGCGAGGAATCGGGCGTCAACACTTCGTCAATCAAGATGAGCTTGCCCTCGAACAAACCGAACTCGAATTTCGTGTCGGCGATGATGATGCCGCGTTGCTTGGCGTAATCGCGTCCGGCCTTGTAAATTTTTAAACTCAAATCGCGCGCTTGATTCGCCAGTTCCGCGCCGACAATTTTCTGCGCTTCTTCAAACGAAATATTTTCGTCGTGCCCGGCCTTGGCTTTTGTTGACGGCGTGAAAATCGGTTCGGGCAATTCGGCGGATTCGGTCAGGCCGGCGGGCAGCTGGATGCCGCAGACGGTCTGCGATTTTTTGTATTCCTTCCAGCCGCTGCCGGAAAGGTAGCCGCGCACGATGCATTCGATGGCGAGCGGCTTCGCCTTTTTCACGATCATCGAGCGGCGCGCAAGGTCTTTGCAGACGGCCACCGTGGCGAACGGCTGCAGATTTTTCGGCAACGGATCGTCCGCTTTGGCGAGCAGATGATTTGGCATGAGCGTGGAAAATTTCTCGAACCAGAAATGCGAGATCTGCGTGAGCACCTCGCCCTTGCGCGGAATGCCGTTGGGCATGATGACGTCGAAGGCGGAAATGCGGTCGCTGGCGACGAGCAGGAAACTGTCGCCGAGGTCGAAGACTTCGCGGACTTTGCCGGAGCGGACTTTTTTGATGCCGGGGAGGTCGAGCTGCAAAATTGGTTCGTTCATGGCGCGAAGTATGAAAATTTTCAGACGGAATTAACAGAATTTTTGGAATTCAAAAGAAAGACGCTGAAATGGAAACCCAATTTTGATAATTCTGTAAATTCTGTCCAAAAAACTTCACGCCGCCGGGCGCGGCCCGATCAGTTTCACGACCAGCGGGATGCTGGCCTGCGTTTGGCCGTCGAACCGGATGTCCACGGAATACAGGCCGGCCTCGGGGAATTTCAACTGCTGGATGTTGACGATGAAATTGCGCGTGAGAAAGTGCATGTCCTCCGGCAGCCGGACATCCACGGGCACGGGCGGAAAATTCGGCATGATGGAATGGCCGTCGGCATTGATGAAGTTGAGCGTGAGCTGGCGCTTGCCTTCGTCAGCGGTGAAAAATGTGACGCGCAGCGCGACGGAGCATTGCGGATGGACGGCGGGAAGCTGCGGCGTGCAGATGGCGTCGAACGCGCCGAGGAGGTTCAACTTTTCGTTGTCGTTCGTCGCCGCGTCGCAGAGGACGGCCACCTGGATGTTCATGCGGAAAATTAAGCCACGGATTTCATGGATTGGCACGAAATTCTTTTCAAACAATTTTCTCGCTTGACATACATATAAATCCTATGTATAATGTCCCTATGATTCGCAAGGAACTCGTTGCCGCGTCCGCCGAACCGCTGATTTTGTCGCTGCTCGCGAAAGGCGAGAGTTATGGTTACGCCATCATTCAGGAAGTCAAAGCGCGCTCCGACGGCAAATTAAATTGGACGGATGGGATGCTTTATCCCGTTTTGCACCGAATGGAACACCGGGGATTGATCAAGTCGCGCTGGGCGGAAAGCGAGACCGGGCGGAAACGTAAATACTACTCGCTCAAAAAAGACGGCAAAACGGCGATGGCCAAGCACCACGAACAATGGTCGCTGGTTCATTCCGTCTTGGCCGGTTTGAAAAAGGAACAATATGTTTGACCTCGAAAAATCAATCGCGGAATGGCGGAAACAAATGCTCGCCGCCGGAATCAAAACGCCCGTGCCGCTGGAAGAATTGGAAATTCATTTGCGCGAAGAAATCGAACGGCAGATGAAATTGGGACTGAATGAACAAAAAGCATTTGAAATTTCCGTTTCGCGAGTTGGCCGGCCTGAAATTCTCGTAGGCGAGTTCAAAAAAAGCGAAGGGAGATTGATTAAAAAGATTGGCATATTCGCCGCGATTGTCGGCGCGGTAATTATTTCGCGAATCCTGACCGAGCATCCAGACGCGAGACATTTGCGGCCAAAAGAACAAACGGAATGGCTTATCGCCGGCAGCGTCATTGTTTTCTTCGGGATAGGCATTGCGCTTCTCAAAGCCGGAAGCGAACGGGGAGTGGTCAGACTGTTGAAACTGGTTGGCGTCAGCTATTCGATATTTGCGTCGGCGTTCTCAATTTTCCTGACCACTCTTTGTCTCGCCGAACCCAGAATCAGTTCGGCGTTCACAATCACAGACTGGATTTTGGTCTTTGCCGCGACTGCGGTCAGCATCTTTTCAATTGCCGGATTGCGACAGGTCTGCGGACTTTTGCCGGCGATCCGCAATTCGCAGATCAGGACAACGATTGGAATTGCTTTTCCGCCTTTGGGAGCTTTATGGATGCTGGCCTACGTCATTTTCATTATTCCGCAACAGGTGCAGAGCCGGGTAAATCATTCCGTTGCCATGTTCCTGTGGGCTTTGGCCGTGATGTCGCTTCTCGGCGGCATGGGTTATGGATTGGAAAAAGCCGCGCGCAAAGCAACTGCGACTTAAAATATGTTCAATCTCGAACAAGCTATTTCAGAATGGCGGAAACAAATGCTCGGCGCCGGCATCCAAACACCCGTGCCGCTGGAAGAATTGGAAATTCATTTGCGCGAAGAAATCGAGCGGCAGATGAAATCGGGATTGAACGAACTGGAAGCTTTCAATTCTTCCGTCAAGAAAATCGGGCAGGCGCACATGGTTCAAAACGAATTCAAGAAAGTTGAAGCCACAGAAGAAGAGCGCGATTGGAAATTGGCGCAAATCCTGTTTGCGGCTGTCACGAGTTTGTTTTCTCTGTTTCTGTGCGGCATGGTGATCTTCAAAATGGGGTGTTTTTCGGAAGCAACTTCCGGCCAGAAAATCTCCAGCCTGGCTGCGGTCACCGCGTTTGCTTTGCTCGCGTGGGGTGGGCGGTTAAGCGCTAAAATGTTTCCGGTCATTCGTGCCAAGCAGATCCGGGATGCCATTTGTATTTCCGGCGGTGTGCTGCTGATGCTTTGGTGGATGGTCTTTGTCCACATCATCCTGCCGCGCCAAGACTTCACCACCGGCCAACTGCTGGTGACAATCTTGTGGCAAATGATTGCTCCGTTTGGAATTTTGCTCGGTTTGTCTTGGGGAATCGAAACCGCCGCGCGGAAAAAAGTTGCGACGTCCAGTTCATGAAAAGCATGATGGCTTTCTCAAATAAAGGCGATGAAACAAAAAACCATAAATACGATTTTCTGGATGGTTATTTTTGCGGCAATGACTTTTTGCATTATCCCGATCATTTTCGCGGTTGTCGTTTTCACACATATCATTTCGGATAGATCGCTTCAATATGTCTTGTGGCCCTTGAGGCTCATTTTCATCGCGTCGCCGTGGGTCGCACTGTTTCTTGGATTGCGAGGGTCGCTCCCCGGAACCAAGCCGATGGCTGTCACTAAGCGCGGCTCCAACACCATATCCAAGATTCTGGCTCTTATCGTGATGGTCATTGTCGTCTTGTTCACATTGGGCGCGTGGGTTGCCTTCCTGCCACAACCCGGACGGCCCAATATTTCGACCACTTTTCTCGGCTACACGAATGATGCCACCGGCACCCGGCTGGCAAGGTTTGCAATCACAAATTTCAACCACTCTACAATCTTTGCTTACAACCCAAATATCGAAATACAGTCACCGACAGAACCGGGAGGCATTGCCAATTATTGGCCGGGTTACAATCAGTGGCAACGGTTGTATTCGAAGCTTGATCAAGGCGCGTCCATCAATTTTACAATTATTCCGCCAACGAATCAGTCCCCATGGAGACTTAAATTCTATGTTTATCCTGATCGAGGGAAAAGCGTTAAGAACAGCATCAAACTCGTTGTCAGCACTTCTTGCCTGAGCGTTGGTCTGTGGCCACTGTTTGCGAACTTCCTCCCGCTTAATGGCGCGTTTAGGCACCCTTACGATATTGAAGGCGATTGGATTAAGAATGAGCAATGACCATGATGCTAATTTCCCGTCGTCGCTTCACGACTGCGTGCCTCCAAAAATTTCTTCAACTCCTTTGCCGCCTTGCCTCCAAATCCAGGCGGAACCCAAATTCAAAACGAATCACTGCGTTCAGGAGCGGCGAAACGCGGTTCATCATCCGCCTTGCGACATCGCCGCATGGGGCGTATAATTAATTCACTGAATTAAATTTATGCAAGGAATGGCGAAATCATCGCGGGCTCACTTTTGGCCGGTCAAGCTGCTGGCGGTCATCCTGGCGGGCAGCTTCGCCATGACGGGATGGAGCGACACCATTACGGTGACGAACACCGCCGACAGCGGCGCGGGTTCGTTCCGACAGGCGATCTTGACGGCCAATGCCAACCCCGGTCTGGATGCGATTGTTTTTCAAATCAGCGGCACGCCGCCTTTCACGATTACGCCCGCGAATGCGTTGCCTGCCATCACCGACCCGGTGGTGATTGACGCCACGACCCAGCCGGGTTTTGCGGGCAAGCCGGTCATTGAATTGAACGGCGCATCCACCAGCGGGAGCACCGTCGGACTGCGGTTCGACGTTGGCGCCAGCACGCTGCGCGGAATCGCCATCAATCGTTTTCCAGTTCAACTCATCGAACTGGATAGCGCTTCCAACAGCATCCAGGGGAATTTCATCGGGACGGATGTGACCGGCACATTGGCGCGCGGCAGCGGCGGCGGCAGTGAAGGCATTTTCGTCAAGAGCGCGGGCAATCTCATCGGCGGAACCAACAGCGGCAACGGCAATGTCATTTCGGGCGGCAATGACACCGGCATTTATCTCCTGAACGCCAACAACAACATTGTGCAGGGCAATCTCATTGGCGTCACCGCCGCCGGCAACTCGTCATTGAGCAACCTTAACAACGGAATCGTCATTTACGGCAGCAGCGGAAATCTCATCGGCGGTCCGGTGCCGGCGGCGGGCAACCTGATTTCCGGCAACGGCGCGAGCGGCGTTTATTTAATCGGGACGATTGGAACCGGCACGGCGAACAATGTGGTTCAAGGCAACCGCATCGGCACGGACTCTTCGGGCGGCAACGCCATCGGCAACCTGGCCGGCGACGGCATAACGCTCATCAGTGCGTCCGGCAATGTGATTTGCAGCAATTTGATTTCAGCCAACGGCCTGGCGGGCGTTTCCATCAGCGGCTTCGGCGCGACCGGCAACGTGGTGCTCGGCAATTTTATCGGCACGGACGTCACGGGAACCGCCAGTCTGGGCAACAACTATGCCGGCGTGACCATTTCAGGAGCCGGCGGAAACCAGATTGGCGGCACGAACGCGGGCAACGGCAATGTGATTTCTGGAAATGTCCAAGACGGCATAGCTCTGGTTGGCGGCACTGCCACCAATATCATTCAAGGCAACCTCATCGGGCTTTCCGCCGCCGGCACCGGCGCGCTGCCAAATGGCGAGAATGGAATTTCAATCAGCGGCGGTTCGTCCAACCTCATCGGCGGAACTGTCGCCGCGGCGCGAAACATTATTTCCGGCAATAATGACAACGGCATTGGCATTTTGTTGAACACGGACAGCGGCAACACCGTCATGGGAAATTACATCGGCACTGATGTCACCGGCACACAAGCCATTTACAACGATCTGGCCGGGGTGCGGATTCAAGGTTGTTCCAACCTGATTGGCGGAGCCGTCTCGGGCTGTGGCAATGTGATTTCCGGCAACGGCGAGCTAGGCGTCTGGCTGATTCAAAACAGCGGAAATGTGACGGGAAACATTATTCAAGGCAATATTATCGGACTGGATGTTTCCGGCGCGAACAGCTTGGGCAATGGTGACGCCGGCGTGGGCATCACCAGCGCGGCGAACAATCTGGTGGGCGGAACAACCGCCGGCTCCCGGAATGTCATTTCCGCAAACGGCGGTGAAGGGATTTTTTTGACCGGTGACGGAACCTCAAACAATGTCGTGCAGGGCAATTACATTGGAACCGACGCGGCAGGCATGACGGCACGCGGAAACGGTGCTGAAGGCATATCGGCGGTAAGTGTCATAACCACGCAAATTGGCGGAACGGCGGCTGGCGCGGGCAATCTTATTTCTGCCAATAATAATCGCGGCATCTACCTGAACTATGCTTCAGGGAATGTCATCCAGGGTAATTTCGTCGGCACCAAGGTTGATGGCACCAATGCGTTGCCGAATTTTTATCACAACATTGATATTGACGCGGGTTCGATGAACAACATCGTTGGCGGCTGGGCGGCCGGAGCTGGCAACCGCCTTGCTTTCGCCAGTGTTGGAGCCAGTTCAGCTTATAGCGGCGCGCGGGTGCGCACTGGTGCCTACAACAATTTGATCGCCGGCAACTCCATTTTCAGCAACGGCGCCCTGGGAATTGATTTAAGCCCGACCAGTGGCGGTGTCAGCGCCGGCGTCAATCCAATTGTGGATTGTGAAGGCGGAATCGTGGCCGGCGCGGCCAATGCCGGGCAGAATTTCCCCACCCTGTCCGATGCTTATAGCGGCACCAGCACGCGCATTCGCGGGACGATGGACGGCAAAACCGGCAAGCCCTACAAGCTGCAATTTTTTGCCAGTCCAACCGGCGACCCATCGGGTTACGGCGAAGGCCAGGTTTTTCTGGGCCAGACCAACATAACCCTTGGCTTGACGTGCTCGTCGAATTTTACCGCATATCTGCCCGTTTCCGTGTCGCCGGGCTGGGTGGTCACCGCCACCGCAACCGACACCAACAATAACACGTCTGAATTTTCGGCATGGGTTCCAGTCATCTCCGTTCCGACCCTCCAACTGGCGTTGCCCGGCCTTAATCAAATCTCCCTTTCCTGGACGAACAACGGCGGCAGTTTTGTTCTACAGCAGACTTATAACTTGTCGCCGCCGGCGAACTGGACAACAGTTTCAAATGCGCCCGTCCCTTTGAACAACCTTTTGACGACCGCCTTGTCCGCCACCAATAGCAACGTGTTTTACCGGTTGCTGGTCCAATGAAAAAAGGGTTTCCTTCGACTGTTTTGTTGGTGGTCTGGCTGGTGTTTCTATTGATCGCAGCACGCCCGGCCGGGGCTGCGACATTTACCACCATTGTGACCAACGGCCCGGCGACCAATCGCATCAACCTCGTGTTTTTTTCCGAGGGCTACACCAACGGCCAGATGAGCCAGTTCCTGACTGACTCGACCAATGCGGCGAATTTTTTCTTGAGCGCCGAGCCTTACGCCGAATACTCCAATTATTTCAACGTCTTCGCCGTTTTTACGAACTCCGCCCATGCTGGATCCACCCACTTGATAGATGTCACGAATGCCCCGGGCTACACGGCTTTCAACAGCACTTATGACAACGTCAGCGATTATCTTATAACTATTCCACCAAACATGGTTGATGCCAGCAGCGGCGACGGCCAGGGAAAGATAAATTCCCTGTTGAAAACTTATTTGGCCGCCACGAACAATGATTTGCCGGCCTTGCTGGTCAATGATCCAACGCCCGGCGGATCGGACGGCGGATCGTCCGACTACGGAAAGACTGCCATTACTTCCGTCGCCTGGGTGAGCTACATTCTGGTGCATGAATCCGGCCATACGCTGGGCGGACTGGGCGACGAATACACCACTCCTTATCCGGGATTTCCAAATGTCGAAGAGCCAAACACCACGACTAACACCAACTTATCACAGATTAAATGGAATGCCTGGATTCCAACTAATACACCCATTCCCACTCCGTTCACCAGCACTTACATTGGCACGGTCGGGTTGTTTCAAGGCGCCCATTATCATGCCGCCGGCTGGTATCGTCCGTATGAGAATTGTTGTATGCAAAGTTTTGGCGTGGGCTTTTGCCCGGTCTGCCAGGAAACTTTGGTGCTGGCGATTTATGGAAAAACCCGTCCGATAGATTCCCGTTCGCCGGCCACCAACTCCCTGACCGTCACGTCGCCTCAAATGCTGGCCTTCAGTCTTAACCTGCTCCAGCCCGCCACCCACGCTCTGAATGTCCAGTGGCGCACCAACGGCATCGCCGTCGGCGGCGCGACCAATCCGGTTTTCAACATCCTGCCGTTGCAGCTTGGCAACGGCACACAGACCGTCGAGGCCGATGTCTGGGACGCCACCAGCATGGTCAGGACGGACACCAAAAATCTGCTGCAACAGACAAACATCTGGACGTTGAACCAAGCCGTGCCGGTGATGCAGATAGACACGCTCAAGTGGCAGACCAACGGAAACTTTACATTCCGGGTGACGGGAACGGCTCCCAGCGGCGTGGTCATTCAAATGTCCACCAACTTATGGCAATGGGTGGGTGTTCAAACCAGTTTCTTCAGCGGCGGCACGCTGTTTTACACCAATGCCCGTGCGGCGACAAATGCCAGGCACTTTTATCGCGCCGAGACGCCACCTTGAATGAACAATTCGCGCAGGTGTCGGCAAAAAGAAATTTCAGTGTTGCGATTCAACGTGGCGGAGCAAAATCAACGCCCAAACACGCTGGGCAAATCGCGTCCACCATAAATGACGCGGGCAACATCAACGCCATCCGCTGCGGGCGTGTAAAAAATCAGATAGTTGCCGACAGGAAACGAACGCAGTCCTTCGCCGAGTTCGGAGCGTGACCGGCCGATGAGCGGATGCCCGGCCAGCAATTCGCAGGTTTCTTCAAGCGAGTCGAGAAAATGGTGGGCGGCAACGGGATTGAGGTCGAAAATGTAGAGAACGATTTCCTCGATGTCGGCATTGGCGTCCGACGAATAGCGAAAGGAACTCATTGCCCGCCGCGTTCGCGCTGATGCAGCTTTTCCCGCAGGTTCTTGATGGCGGTTTTGCCATCCACCACTTCGCCGCGCCGGATTTGCTCCAGGCCGGTGGCGATTTTCTCGCGCAACTCGGCGGCGTTCGAGCGGATGAATTCCTCCTGCGCGCGCAGCATTCCGAGGCTTTGTGCGACGACATCGGCGGCGGAACGGTAATGGCCGTCCTTCAATTGTTCGGCGATGAACTGCTCCTGCTCGGCTGTGAGTGTGACCGTCATGGCTCAACTATAACTCCAAGAAACCAATCCGCGCAACTGCTGGATGCGAAAGAAATCGGCCGCTTTGAAAAGTCAGCGCCGCAGGCGCGAAAGAAAATAGCCGCAGTTTCAACTGCGGGTTTGCGATTGAAAAATGAAAAGCCCCGGAGGGGCGGCAGAATCGCGCAATGTCGGAATTTCTGTCGCCCCTGCGGGGCTTGGTTGGTTTTGACGTTTTACCCGCAGTTGAAACTGCGGGCTATTTTCGGTCGTCGCCCCGCGACTTTTACGGAGCCAGGCGTTCGCGGTGGGGTTGGTGGTCGCGGTTCCAGCGGCTCAAGGCGGCGTCGCTGGTGTCGGCAAAAAGAAATGGCAGCGTCGGCGATTCAACGTGGCCGTCGCAAAATACCACGTTGGCTTTGCCGAGCCAGGAGTGGCGGGAGAAATCATTTCACGGTAATCGTAAAATCCGCGGAAACATAGTCGCGCCATATTTGATTCCTCGCCGAGAAAGTTTCCTTATTGAGCGGTGGTTGGTAGAAATCCAATTGATAGAAACCGTGAATCATATAAGTTCCGGGTTTGTCGAACGTGAACCATTTTTTCAGGTCGATTTGATCTTCAAAAACTTTGCCCGAATCAAGCGGGACAAGACCACATAGCCCCCCAAAATTCATTGGATTGCCGACATCCGGCACAACATGATCCCACATCAGCGCTTGAAAACCATATTGATTGTCTCTGCTGCCTCGTTGCTGTCCACCGCGCTGAAAGATGATTGTCCGTTCATCTAAATTTTTAAGTTGGAACTTAACTATCACCGGCTCATTCGTATTGAACTCTGTTTTCGATGGGATAAATTGAGCAAGTAATTTGTAGCCGGGCGGTGATCGCAAGCGATATGGCACGGCCAGCCATCTCGCCAATTCCTGCGCGTCGCCCTCGTTTAGCACCACAAATTCAACCATGTTGCATTCTCCGTTTGTTTGCGCTCCCTCCCATTGTCCATATTCTCCGTTGTAGCTCCGACCTCCAGTGGATTGGGCATACCAGTGCTCGCCTACTCGAAGGACAAACGGGCGTGTATCAAACACGGAATTTGAATCAGTATGATAATCACTGGTTTTCAGAATAACATCGAACCGGGTGTTTTCGTTGTTAATCGAAGAGATGCGCGCCCCAAGTATTTTGAGATCCGCCATCTTGCTAATATACATCGAGCCGCGACCGTCTGTCCAAGTTGCCGGCTCGTTCTGCACCACCGAGTCAGATTGGTTCGTGGATCGGTAATAGAGGCCATTGGTCGGATATGCCAAAATGTTTTCTCCTCGGTCGCTCGCGGCCACCTTTGGATTCACGTCACCGCCTCCGAAACAAGATTGCACAATCGCAATCAGGAAGATGAACACTGTGGCTTTCATTTTGATTTACGCCACCTCAACCAGCCTCGTCATTTTCGCCGGCGCTTCGCTGAATTGCGCCTTCACTTTGGCGACGGTGTTCTCGACGGACAGGCCGTATTTCTTGCGGAGTTCGTCCTGGGTTGAAGCGTGTTCGATGAACTTGTCCGGCCAGCCGATGCGCACGACGGGCGTCGTCACATTTTTTTCGCTGAACAATTCCAGCACCGTCGAACCATAGCCGCCCATGAGAACGTGGTCTTCGAGCGTGACGACGAGGTCGGCTTCGTGGCCGTAAGTCTCATGTGCCGCCGCGTCAATCGGCTTGGTGAAACGCGGATTGATGACGGCGCAGTCGTAGCCTTCAGCGGCAAGCTGCGCGGCGGCTTTGCGCGCGAGGGTGTTCATCGGGCCGAGGCCGAACAGCGCGACCTTGCGTTTCTTGTTGTTGGAAAATGTTTGCACGATCTGCGCCTTGCCGACTTCGAGCAGTTGCGGTTCGGGTTTCACCGGCACGCCTTCCGCCGTGCCGCGCGGATAGCGGATGAAGGTCGGATGATTTTGTTTCGTGGCGGTCAACATCATGTCGGCGAGTTCGTCCTCGTTCGCGGGCGCCATCGCGATGACGTTCGGAAAACAGCGCAGATACGCGATGTCAAAAAGTCCGTGATGCGTCGGGCCGTCGTTGGCGGAAAGGCCGGCGCGATCCATGCAAAAAATCACCGGCAAATCCTGCAAACAAACGTCGTGATGAATGCAATCATAGGCGCGCTGGAGAAACGTGGAATAAATCGCCACGACGGGGCGATAACCCATCGTCGCCATGCCGGCGGCAAAAATCACGGCGTGTTCCTCGGCGATGCCGACATCGAAATAGCGGTCGGGCATGGCTTTTTCCAAGTGCTTCATGCCGGTGCCGGTGGGCATCGCGGCGGTGAGGCCGACGATGTTTTTATTTTGCTGGCAGAGCTTGATCATTGTCTGGCCCATCACGTCTTGATACGCGGGCGGCGTGCCGGGTTTGCTCGCGGGGGTTTCGCCGGTCGCGGCGTTGTAAGGTCCGAGGCCGTGGAATTTCTCCGGAAATTTCAGCGCGGCTTCAAAGCCTTTTCCTTTTTGCGTGAGAATGTGGATGACAATCGGGTGGTCGCAGGTCTTGGCGAATTCCAGCGTGCTGATGAGCAGCGGCAGATTGTGGCCGTCAATCGGGCCGAGATAACGCATGCCCATTTCCTCGAAGAAGACCGGGCTGCCGTGGCCGCCGCGACCGTCGGTGTCGAGCGCCTGCGTGGTTTGCTGCAGGCCGACGCTCGTGATCGCGCCTTTGAATCCGCCTTCCGCGCGATGCGCGAGCTGGATGGCGAGTTCGCCCTTGGGCAGACGGCGGACGAAATTTTCAAATTCCTTCGCGAGCTTGTTGTAAGACGGATTCGTGATGAGCTTGTTGAGGTAGCCGGAAATCGCGCCGACGTTTTTGGCGATGCTCCACTCGTTGTCGTTGAGGATGCCGATAAACTTCTTGGTCGTGTTGGCGACGTTGTTCATCGCTTCAAACGAAATGCCGTTGGTCAGCGCCGCGTCGCCGAAAATGCAGACGACATTTTCATCCGTGCCGCGTTTGTCGCGCGCCGCCGCCATGCCGAGCGCGGCGGAAAGCGCCGTGCCCGCGTGACCCGCGCCGAAGCAGTCGTGCTCGCTCTCGGTGCGGAGGGCGAAGCCGTTCAGGCCGTCCGTCTGGCGGATGGTGCGGAAACGGTTTTTGCGCCCGGTCAGCATTTTATGGACATAAACCTGATGGCTCACGTCCCAGACGAACTTGTCCCTGGGCGTCGTGAAAACCTTGTGCAGCGCGATGGTCAGTTCGACCACGCCGAGGTTCGGGCCGAGATGGCCGCCGCCTTTGGCGAGGCCCTCGATCAGCTCGGTGCGGATTTCGCCGGCGAGTTCCAGCAATTGCGGCACCGTGAGTTTTTTGACGTGCTCGGGCGCGTCAACCATGTCGAGGTATCGGCTCATAAATTTTAATTCCGAACCACTAAACCATAATGACTAAAAAATCACCAAGCGCGAATGACGAATGACGGCGCGGCTTGCCAGTTTGAATTTTGTTCGTTCGTCATTCTCTAGTCATTCGGATTTAGTCATTAGTCATTTCTTCGAGCGGTTTCAACTTCATTTCGCCCGCCGCGTTTTTTTCGAGCTGCTGGATCTTCAATTCCGCCTCGGCCAGTTTTTCCTGGCAGATTTTCACTAGCTTCGCGCCTTCCTCGTATTTTGCCAGCAAAGTTTCGAGCGGCACATCATCGGACTCCATCGCTTCGACGACGGACTCGAGTTTTTTCAACGCCTCTTCAAACGGCGGATTTTTGGCGGGATGGCTCGGCCCCGCGCCTTTGGTGTGGTTCGGCACAAGTCCAAGAATAAAGCAAGCCGGCGGGTGCGTCCAGCTTGGAGAATGGAATTTTGAAACCGGAAAAATTATGTGGCCGAACGCCGCAACGCCTGGCGGAGCGGGCATGGCCATTCAAAGACACTGATGTCATGACGTCGATGGAACTGCGATTGAACTTGCACAGCGGAAAAAAGAAATTTAGGCTTTGCTTTCTCCGTAGGCGGGGTAGCCAAGTGGTAAGGCACGGCTCTGCAAAAGCTGCATTCGTCGGTTCGATTCCGACCCTCGCCTCCAACTCCAAGTTGCACTTTTGCAACGGGTTGCAGATGCCAGAGGAGGTCAGTGCCAGTGAAAGTGCCAGTGAAATCATTACCGGGCTACTACTCAACAACTACTCCGGTAATACCCGGCAATCACTCGCGACGACGGGATTCGCCGCCCGTCTGGTGTGTCTGACACACCAAAAGCCGCGTGCGGCTTCATAACATCGGACAAAGAAAGTCTGAGTTATGAAACGTCGTTACATCCTCTACCGCCGCAAACGCGGCGGCATGTTCTACATCGAAGACACTGAAACCCGGAAGCAGGAAAGCACTGGCACGAGGAATCGCGCTGAGGCCACGTCGCTTCTCAACGCCCGGAATGAATCCATCCGCCAGCCGCATCTGAATCTCCAGATTGCGAAGGCATACCTGGCCGGAACGGATTCTGGCGTCGCGACCCGGACATGGCAACAAGCGCTTGATGCCATCATCGAGACCAAAAGCGGTTCAACCCAGGATCGCTGGCGACAGGCAGCCAAACAAGCTGCGTTGGACCTTATTCGCCATCGTGTCATTCTTGAAACGCAGGCCGAGCATCTGCTTGCCAGCCTCAAGGCGGGCACGGTCAGCACGAATGTTCACCTGCGGAAACTCCACAACTTCTGCCTTTCAATGAACTGGCTGCCGTGGCCGATTATTCCCAAGCGTCTCTGGCCGGAAGTGCGTTTCAAGGAAAGACGTGCCATTACCAGCGAAGAACATCAGTTCATCATTGGGCGGGAAAAGAACCCGGAGCGGCGCAGGTTCTACGAACTGTGCTGGCATCTCGGCGGTTCTCAAACCGACATCGCCAATCTCAAGGCAGAAGACATTGACTGGCCCAACCAGACCATCGCTTACAACCGGCAGAAAACCGGCAGTCTGGCCATGATTCATTTTGGCCCGGACATTGAAGCCCTCTTGCGGCAAATGCCGGCAACCGGCCCGTTGTTTCCCTACCTGCAATCCGTTCGCTGTGGCGACCGCGCCACGGAATTTAAGCAACGATGTGATGGATTGGGCATCAAGGGCGTGTCGCTGCACTCTTACCGCTATGCTTGGGCGGAGCGGGCGAAAACGTGCGGCTACCCGGAGCGGTTCGCACAAGAAGCCCTCGGACACAACAGCAAGGCCATTCATCGTGCCTACGCACGCAAGGCGCAAGTGAGACTGCCTTCGCTGGAAAGCTACGAAAAGCAAAACGTGGGAGGCCGCATTGTGCCATTGCTCCTGCCCTTGACAAAGCCCGTAGGCAATGGCCACTCGATTTCTGCTACTGGTTAAATACAGCCACGCGCCCGCAAGCCTTTTGCTTGAGGGCAAGCTGGGGCCAACAGTAAATGTTGCCATTTTGTGGCCATAAACATCAAATAGTGAGGTAGAAGAAATCGATGCACTTCAAAACCCTAAAACTTTGGCCTTGACGTTCCTTCAATGAACTTGCAAATGTCTTTCTCGCTTGCTTAAATCGCCTCGTTAGACACGAATTGAGCAAAAAACCACCTTAATTGCATGAACGAATATGCGTGATTTCGAACTTCCATTATTGTCGGCCGAAACCCCAATTAAGGAGGCTTTTGGCCCGATGATCAGCCGTGGAGTTTCCGGTGTTGTTATTAAAACTGGACGCAAATACCGGCTTCTTCATTTTGCTCAACTCAGGGGAGCTTTGGAGCATCAATTGCAAACGGTGGGAGACGTAATTGGCTTTGTGGATCTCGAATCAGGCATCGCAGGTTCCAGAATAGTGGAAATGGAGGCATCTGGCTCTGGCGGGATGGCTAGCCAAGAAATTGTGTTCAAATCGGGATCTGAATATTGTCTTTTGGATGCGGATATTAACTCGAATATTGCGGTCATTTGTTCTCGCCACGAACCGGGTGCATTGATGTATCTTGCATCAACTCCGGGCTATGCATGTGATGCACATCCCACCCATTACTACCCGCCTCACATAAGGGGTTCGACGAACAAGTGTGTGTCGCTCGGCTGTCCTGGACATCTGCCCTAACAATGTTCACCTCACTACTCAGCAGCCTAACGACGTTGCGTGACTTCTTTTCACGGTCGTTTTTCATTGGAGCATTTCTGCCGACGCTCATGTTTTTCTTTATTAACGGTTTGATTCTTTTTGTATGGAACTGGCCAGTTCATGACTGGGTTCGCCGCGAGTTGTTTGATGCATCCAACTTGGACAAAACTTACACTTTTGCTATCCTTTTCTTTTTCCTATGGGTCGAATCTTATCTGGTTTCGGCTCTTACCCCATTGTGGACTAGAACGCTAGAGGGAAAGAACTGGTGGGGTTTGCTTCGTTCAACCGGAATTAAAAAGCATCTCGAACGCTACAATCAAATTGAGAAAGAAATTGAAGAAGCAGTTCGTGTTTATGTAGAGATTCAACGTAACCGACCGCGTTGGGATGATGAAATAGTGCAAGCAAGGCAAGACAGTGCGACCAAGGCGACTGAGATGCCTTCTGTGTCCACGGAAGAATCCATCAAAAAACTCACCGACATTCCTGCTAACTCCACTAGGCTTGTTAAATATGAAGACATTGACGATTTGATTAACACCTACTGTTCAGAAATTCGTGCTACAAAAAACAGGCAAGACCTAGAACATTATTCAAACGATATTACACTGCTAATCGAAGATACCTACAGGCGCGCATTGCAAGAACATTCCCGGCTCGTCACAGACAGGAATCTTGAATTTGGTAATCGTGAAGACGTCTTACCAACTCGCTTTGGGAACGTCGGTATGTCGGCACAGGCATTTGCGATGCGAGCCTATCAGTGCAACTTGGGCTTGATTTGGAGTTCGCTTCGGCGCGCCATTGCTAAAGAGCAAGAGACGGCAACGTCTTTAGAGAATTGCAAATCACAACTCGATTTTTTTGTAGCGTGTTACTGGCTCTCGCTTTTTCAAGCCGTTGGTTGGGCTGTTGCATTTGCGGTCTGTGGAGAACCAGTCGGAGCCATTTCTTCCGCCATCGCCGGACCGGCGATTTGTTGGATGCTTTGGTATGGGGCTGCTGTGGAGCAATATCGCGTATTACAGAGCCTGCTCATTTCCTGTCTGAACTCACCTCTCCGACATCAAGTTTTAAACGAACTCCGAATCGCGCTCCCAGCGGACATCGCGGAAGAACGCGAACTGTGGCAGTCCATCAACATGGCCATTGGCTTCGGTGATCCGCGCCCTCTCCGTTATCAATACCCAAAGACATGATAATACGATGGGTGACATATTTCGTGTTTGTTATAGTAGTGACGATCGGGAGTATATGTCACAGGCATACAGCCACCCGATCCCGGTCGGTATGGCTTGCTGCAATGGAACTCAAAGAGAACACACGCATTTCTACGAATTATCTGAATAAATCGGAGTGTCCGACTCCCTTAAACGCCTGGGGACTTCCAGATACCAAGGACTTTGAAGGAAAATATGTCATCAGCACAATTCCTCGTGGTGGCGAAATCAATTTAACAAATCTTAGTCCCATGCCGCAATTGTTCACAACCAATGACGAGATTTTGCTCTTTTATCCATCACAGGACTTGGGCTCGGCAGGAAGCTATTTGAATTCCGGCGCGAAGGTTCGGATCTGTGAATCAGAAAATGGGAGTGAGAACGGACCATATACAATCAAGGCTGTGTTGGGCAAAAGCGAGCCGTTTATGCTTGTGGTTCAAGTGCCTAAAGTTGATGCAGAAGTTTTAAATAAAATATCGAAACCGCAGTTAAAATTGGTATCGTTACAGTGAGGATGCTATGGAAGAATTCATCTGGAGAAAATTAAAGACTATAACGGCACCGCAGCCTGAAGGCTCGGTGTGGACGCCGGCACTCGACTATTTGTTGGCCAAGCGTATCTATCGGCTTAAGGCAAAAGGCACTTGGACCGTTGGGGAAGCAAAGAAAGAGTGCGGGCCAGATGGCATTGACACACCGGAAAAGCGAACCCAGGATTTGATTTGCAATGGCTCCCCGTTCGGTTCTTTGATTGCCAAGGTGGGAGGCAGCACGGCAGATCGAACAGGCTTCATTTTTGCGGTGGGACGACATTGTGTTTTCCAAATAGCGGAAGATGCGAAAACCGGCCCGTTATTTCTAGGTGCCAACGATTTGGCGGGCATCCTGCCAATTGTGACAAAACAGATTGAGATTGAAATTGAAATTGCTTTGTAATTTTTAAAAATAATTATGCCTGCGCATTTCCTTTACCAACAACTTGAATAGGCGCAGCATTTTAACGGGTATATGTCGCGTGTTTGTGGGTTTGTTTTTACACTAACGCGGCACTGGAAAACTATTGCAAGTGGAAAGTAATCCCACTTTTAACCCACATTAGGCGAGCGTCAAAGTTGGAGCCCAGGACATCAACTGATCTGAACTAACGCCATAGCCCAACGGATTGTTTGTATCAGTAGAGGCACCCATGTGAACACCGATTAATTGTCCTTGAGAGTCAACAACCGCAGAACCACTATCACCATCTTGCAGAGAACTGGATCCATTCTGGGCCGGGTAGCAGATTAAGCCGGCGTATGTAACGCTTTTATTTCCTTGTTGCGTTGGATAATCAAATGAAGTGGTGATATAGTGATCAAGTTCGGGTGGAATGATTGTCTTAAACAAACCGCCCATATCTGCGCGCCGGACAATGGTGATCTGCTCATCAGGCTGTAGCGGATTGCTATTCAAGCTGCGAATCCCGGTCAGATTAGGACAGCTTTGCGGCGCGCATACTGTCGTATCGAGTTGCACGAGTGCCAAGTCAATGGGAGATTGCATTGACGAACATCGGACACATTTTCCCACGGTTCCAAAGACTGGCAGGCCAACGGCGTTGAGCAGAGCGCAGTTGATCTGTTGACCGCTGCCAAGATAGCCGCAGGAAAGATTGCGTGTTCCGGTGAGATCGTTGCTGGCAACGTGCCCGCAGGTCAGGGCGTAAAAGAGATTGCCATATTTTAATATGGCAGTGGTTGTTCCCTTCTCGTCCATATCGAGCCCGGTTCCTGATTGAACGGGATCGCTGGATTGATGGAGGCATATTTTCCCCACCTGCTCAACATCAGTGGGAACTGACACCAACCACTTCGAACCACGCGGTGGCAGAAGCATCTTGGGAACGCTCACTTTTGTCCGATTGCGGGTTTTGATATGCACATGCACACGGACACACCAATCCCGACGGCTTCGATCTCCGTTTTTCCGACCCAACCCGACCGCAACCACGTTCTTATACTTCAGCAAATCCAAAGCATGAATTCGTAGCATCGCCCTCGCTTGTGAGTATGTTGCCAACTGTCTCTCCCTTTCATTTACTTGGCGACAGAAACCTGTGTGATGTGCAAGGCTTTCAATCCATCCAGCAGGGTGCTTTGCTCCGCATCATTCAGAGTCTTGTTCACGGTGATTGTGAAGTTGCCCCCGGTTCCAGGATCTGTTCTCGAAACTTTTAATCCGCTCAAGTCCGGAGTGTTGAGCTTGCCAGCTTGTTGCATTTGATTGATTGCTTGGTTGGCCTGTTCAGTGATTTCCGGATGCGGATCATCACCACCGGCTACCGCCGCAGGCTGGCCGTCGCCAGGGTTCGTGCTCGCCGCCACAATGTCTCGGTTCAAACTGATTGTGGGCGCGCTCACATTAGGCAGCAGACGCCAATCCATACGTTTGCCTCCCACAACGGTCGCGTCCGGCACTAGCACCGGCTCGTAAACCCAAAGTTGGGCGAAATTTTCAATACCTTTGCTCTGCCCTTGTAAAACTTTATTTCCGTTGACTGTTGGGCTTCCACCAATGGCAGGTATTCCATAAATTGAACTCACAAAGCTTGCAGCAGATTCTAGGACTCCACTGACAGCGCTTCCATACGCTGATACGGTTTCTGCGGTGGAACTGTCATGAAAGTAAACAGGACCAGGGCCAGTGAACATCCACCCATTGACCATATTCAGAGTCGCGCGCATTTCTCCCACACCGCCTTTGACGCGCAAACCGTATTTCTGCGTCAAATCGGGCAAATAAACAATTTGGTAGGTATAGAAAGTTTCAGGTGTCAATCCGTCTGGGATAGACGCAGGGGGGACAACTGCAATGGAGGCTGGGCCAAGAACTTGGCTACTCAAGGCTGACGCGGCTGGTGCATCTGCCGACTTGTTGGTATTGGTATCGCTGCTGCCAGCACCACCGCTCGCATTACCATCGCTCGCATTGCTACCTTTTGCAGCAGCACCTTTTGCAGCAGCACCTTTTGCAGAACCACCACCGGCAGTGACGTTGTTGGTGCCTGCTACTTTGCCCCCGCCAGCGTTTGCATTTCCGTTTCCAGCACCAGCTTGCGCGGCTTGATTTGCCGCAGCATCAAAAGTATTCGGTATTGGAGCCGTCTGGGTAAGCCCAACTGTCGGCGTTGGTATATAACGAATGTTTTTGGAAACAATAAGGTATGGCTTTGGCAAATAATATGGAATGCCTTCCGGTTCATTCGGATTAGTCAGATTCACTGCGGTTATGCTGGGATGCACACACCCGGCAAGGAAAGGTAGCAGCATGAATATGCTGACCGTTTGTATTGATTTGAATTTCATAATTTTGCTATCGGTTTAGTTACGATTGTTGACTGCACGGGGTGCGCGCCATATTATAAAAATCATTAGCTAGTTGCGAAAGCTGTTGCTCAACCGCTTTAACCACCTCGGCTGACAGACAAATCAGAACGCCGCACCTGCACCTGACATATAAACTACGAACGCATTTGGGAAGAGGTCAAGGTTTTTCGTCAGGAGGATTGTGTGAAACTTCTGTGTTGTCCGTAATGAGGTTTATCAAGCATTTGCGTTCGGCAACGCTTGATTTTGCCTCACGCGCGCCCGCGAGCCTGTTGCTTGCGGGCGTTGCGTCCCCGCCAGTAGCTGGCGATGGCATCGCTGGCACGGGCGAGCCATTTCTCGTCGTGCCGGAATTGTTCCAGCGTTTCCGTGGCAAAGAACTTCGTGCTGTTGCGGGCGGGATGGCCGAGCGGTTTCAACAAGCCTGCCGTTACGAGCCGGGGAATCTCGTGCGGTTCAAAACCGAGAAACCACGCCGCCTGATTTGCGTCGAGCCGGGCGGGAACGACCTTCCAACTGAGAAATTCCGTTTGTTGCGCGGTCACATTCATACGGTGGTGATGGTCGAGTTCATACTGGAATGGCCGCCCCGTGAGCGTGGCGGGACAAATGGGTTTGAGTTTATTTTTCGTCGTGTCATAACGCGTTTTCACCGGGCCAATTTGCCCCGGCCTGTCCTTGCCGGTCTTTTCCTGCCTCCCTGTCCAAAGGTGCGAACTGCTCACGGAATTCACGCCGCAGCCAATGACTTCCGGCGTTGGAATTCAGGAGCCGGCGCAATGTGGCGCGGCCCTCACGCAAACGGAGCGAGACGAGATCAACAGAGCGATTGAGCTTGGCGGCGATTTGCCGCCGGGACAGTCCGCCGAAATAATACCACAGGATGACCTGGCGATGATTCCGATCCAGGGCGCGAAGCAGGGACAACAACAGGGTGCGGTTGTCATGCCACACAAGATTCTCAAACGGATTATTGCGGTCCCTTTCACTGCTCACATGGGCGAAACGGCAGGGCTTGCGGTCGAAATTCCGAAGCACGGTGTCCAGCGCCAACTGGCGCGTGGCGAAGTCCGTTCGGACCGCACTTGCCGGTTTTATGGGTTTGTCCGGCTTTGGGGGCGGCAAAAGTGCCGGGAGGGCGAAAATTTCCGCCGACGTGAAACCGGGCAGCAAGTCGTTTACTTGGGCGTTGAGGGTATGGGCCAGAAAAGGGACCAATCGCGCCGGAATTTCAATCCGGGAGTTTTCCCAGTCGGCAATCACGGTTGGGGTGATGGGCACGCCCAACTCATGGCAGCGATTTGCGTAGGCTTGCTGGGATTTGAACCATTGCTTGCGGAGCGCACGAAGACGCTGGCTCAGGTTATGAACGGGTGGATTCATACGGTGACGGACACCTGCTGTTTGGGGCGTTTGACCCGTTTGTGATTTTGAGTTTCAGCAATTTTTTCCTCATTACCGCCGTCGGCGGCTTCAACCTGGCTCGGCGCTTGGTTCTTGGTGAGGTCGAGTTTTTCCTCGATCTCACTCTGGCGCCGGGTCAACTGCTGGTAACGCTCCTCGCGCTCGAAGTGCGCGCCGACTTTGGTTTCCAATTCTTTCGCCCGCTTGGTGGCGTCGGTGATGTCGTAATCAAGTTTGGACGCACGCTCCTCAAAACCTTGGAGGTTCGCTTCGAGCGAACGAATCGTGCCCAGCGCCGTGTCCGTCACCCGCGCGGCGTAACTGTTTTTGCCACGGACAATCATTTCCACGGTGTTGTTGAAGCTCGGACGCAGGAACAAATCGAAACCAGCAAAGCGGCCAACCCGCACGTCGTCGCCGAAGCGGTTTTTGATCTTTTCGGCGCGACGAAGAATCAATTCTCCGGCAATGCCCCGGTTGTCGAGCGTCTGGCCATCGAGTTCAATGCTGAACTTGTCACCTGAAGTGTCCTGTCGCGCGGCGATGTCTTGTCGCAAGTTTGTGAGTCTTCCAGTGAACGCCTCGGCATCCTCGTGCGAACGGCGCAGATTGGAGCGGATGCGGTATTGTTCCTCGGCATGGGCGGAACGCAGCCGCGTGAGCCGGATCAACTCCGCGTCCACCTGGGCTTTTTCAATCACGAGCGGATTGCCTGACGCGATAGCCTTCACCTCGGCGTAGGTCAGTGCGGCCGAGTCCAAATCTTCAAGGCGGCGAATCGTCATGTCACCGCTCATCACTTGGGCGATGAACTTCGCTTTCGTCTCCAACGTCTGCCACATATACGCATCAAATGAACCTTCCGTGACGTAGCGGAAAATCTGCACGACAGAATTTTTATTTCCCTGCCGGAGAATGCGCCCTTCGCGTTGCTCCACGTCTGCCGGTCGCCACGGCGCATCGAGATGGTGCAAGGCAATCAAACGCTCCTGCACATTCGTGCCCGACCCCATCTTCTGCGTGCTGCCGAAAAGCACACGAAACTTGCCCGCGCGCACATCACGAAACAGCGTCAGCTTGGAAGCGTCCGAATCGTAATCTTGAATGAAGGCGATTTCGCTGCTGGGAATTCCCAACCGTTCCAATTTCTGCGCCGCATCATTATAGACAGAGAACCCCCGGTCTTTCGGTGTAGAGAGGTCGCAGAAGACAAGCTGGGCGGAACGCTCCGGTTTGGATTCCTGCCAGATGGAAAAAATCTTTTCGACGGCCAGATTCACTTTGCCCTGCGGATCATCGGGCGCGGCCGGTTTCATCAGGCGAAGATCCAAAGCCGCCTTCCGTCCTTCGGATGTGATTTTGAGCATGTTGTCTTCGCTGGGGTCAACGCGGCCGGTTTTCAATCTCTCGGCGCGGGCGGCGAGCGATTGCACGAACTCCTTCAATTCCTCCGTGGCTGGCGCGTTACGGATGGTCGGCTTCTCACCGTCGAGTTTCGGGCGCGGCAGACTCAACATTGCGGCTGTCTGCACATCGGCGGACTGGCGGAACATCTGCATCAATTCCGGCACGTTGATGAAACGGGCAAAGCGCGTGTTCAGCCGATAGCCCGCACCGTCCGGCGAAAGCTCCATCGCGGTCACGGGTTCGCCGAAGGTTGCCGCCCACGAGTCGAAGTGATGCAGGTTGTGTTTCTTCAATTCATCATGCTGCAAATACCGCTGCATGGTGAACATCTCGGCCATGCTGTTGGCGAGGGGCGTGCCGGTGGCGAACACCACGCCTCCCCCGCCGTTGAGCGATTGGACGTGGCGCACCTTCAAAAACATGTCGAACGCCCGCTCGCTCGCCGTCTGCGGCAGACCCGCAACCCGCGTCATCTTGGTGACGTAAAACAGATTTTTGAAATAGTGCGCCTCGTCCACGAGCAGCCGGTCCACGCCAAGTTCTTCAAAGGTCAACGTGTTGTCCTTTTTGTGTTCGGCAGCCAGCGTCTGAAGTTTAGCTTCGAGCCGCTTTTTTGCTTTCTCCAATTCTTTCACCAACCGGCGATTGGAACTGTCCGTGTGCTCGCGTTTGATCATTTCCAATTCGTGAAGCTGCTCCTTGAAAAACCGCTCCTGGGTTTCGCGCGAAAGCGGGATGCGTTCAAAACCGGAGTGCGTGACAATGACCGCATCCCAATTGCCGGTGGCGATGCGGCTGAAAAGTTTCTTGCGGCTCTGGGTCTCAAAATCGTCCTTGCCGGCGACCAGGATGTTTGCGCCCGGATACAACGTCAGCAACTCGGTGGAGAACTGGCCGAGCATGTGGTTGGGGACGACGAACATCGGCTTGCCAGACAAACCGAGCCGCCTCGACTCCATCGCGGCGGCAACCATCGTGTAAGTTTTGCCCGCGCCAACGACGTGGGCCAGCAGCGTGTTCGGTGTCTGTAAAATGCGCCAGACACCGGCCTTTTGGTGTGCGTGAAGTTGAATCGCACCGCTCGCGCCGGGCAACGTCAAATGGTCGCCGTTGAACGTGCGGACGCGCGTGTGATTGAACGTGTCGTTGTAGAGGCGGCAAAGCCGTTCCCGCCGTGAATCATCCGACCAGACCCATTCTTTGAACCGTTCCTTGATGCGCTCCTGTTTTTCGCGCGCAGCCTCGGTTGACTGCGCGTTGACCACGGGCTTTTTGTCCA
>Ga0209483_1000669_pt1 | contig 28433 bp, 40 predicted proteins | sample NGEPerA_FD_184508 | JGI IMG/M metagenome (GOLD analysis project Ga0209483, IMG submission 184508) | Arctic peat soil microbial communities from the Barrow Environmental Observatory site, Barrow, Alaska, USA - NGEE PermafrostL2-A... | ecosystem: Environmental > Terrestrial > Soil > Wetlands >... | reverse complement strand
TCCCCGGCCGCCAGCGCGGCCGGGTCACCCCCGGGCACCCCCAGCCGGACCATGCCGGCGCCCGACCGGTAGGCGGCGCGGGCCGACAGGGCGGCGGCCCCGGTCATGCCCGGCGACCCGGCCACCACCAGCACGGCGGCCACCCACTTGTTCCCCCCGGAGTCACGGTGCGGGACCAGGGCGGCGATGTCCCCGTCGTCGACCACGGCGACGTCGTACCCGTCGATCGGCAGGCCGATGTCGACCACGCGGACCTCACCTGCCAGGGCGGCGCCGTCCCCCTGGACCAGTCCGGGCTTGAGGGCCACGAAGGTGACGGTGGCCGTGGCCCGGAGCACCGAGCCGGTGGCCCGGCCGGTGTCGCCCTCCACCCCTGACGGGATGTCGACGGCCAGCACCGGGATGCCGGGGGCGACTCGCGGGGCGCCGTAGGTGCCGCGGAAGCCGGTGCCGAAGGCGGCATCGACCACCAGGTCGACCGGAGGCCCCCCTTCGCCGATGGCGTCCACTTCACCGGGGGCCACCACGGTGACCCGCACCCCGCGCCGGACCAATAGCCGGGCGGCCACGCGCCCGTCGGCCCCGTTGTTCCCCTTGCCGCAGAGGAGGACGGCGCGCCGGCCGTAGGCCCCGCCCATCAGGTCGAGGGCAGCTCCGGCCACCGCCGTACCGGCCCGCTCGACCAATTCCTCGAGCGGCGTGGTCGCCACCGCCCGGGCGTCGACCGCCTGCATCTGGGAGATGGTCAGGACCGGCTGCACACCACGAACCTACGACACCCCGCCGTCCGACTCCCCTGGCGGCCCGACGACGGGGCGACCGTCGGCCACCACCACGGCCAGCGCCATCCCGTCGGTATGGGTGAGCGACAGGTGCCACCGCACCGCACCGGCGGCTCGGGCCAGGTCGGCCGCCACCCCGTGCAGGGCGAGGCGGGGGGCGTCGAGTCCGTCCCGGACCACCTCGGCGTCGTGGAACCCGAACGCCCCGAGGCCGAGTCCCAGGGCCTTCATGACCGCCTCCTTGGTGGCGAAGCGGGTGGCCAGCCGGGGAACGGGATCGGGGGCGAGCGCGGCGTAGGCCCGCTCTCCGGACGTGAACAGCCGCTCGGCCAGGTGGCGGCGGCGGCCCAGCACTGTGCGCAGGCGGTCGATGTCTACCGCGTCGATGCCGACACCGACCACACCTCCGCCCACCATGCCGACCAGCCGCTCGGCCGCCCCGGCGGCCAGGTCGGCGGCGGGCGTCCGGGTCACGTGACGGTCACCGTCACGCTCACTCGACGGTGACCGTCTTGGCCAGGTTGCGGGGGCGATCGACGTCGAGGCCGTGGAGGCGGGCCATGGAGTGGGCGAACATCTGTAGCGGTACGACGTCGATGACCGGCGCGAACAGGTGCTCGGTGGACGGCACCCATAGGACATGGTCGGCGTGGCGGGCCGTCTCCTCGTCGCCGTCGTCGGCCACCAGCACCACCGACGCCCCCCGGCTCTGCACCTCGGCGATGTTGGCGATCATCTTCTCCCAGGTCGGGGTGCGGGTGGCCACGCCGACCACCACCGTGCCCGGCTCCACAAGTGCGATCGGACCGTGCTTCAGCTCGCCGGCCGGGAAGCCCTCGGCCCGCAGGTAGGAGAGCTCTTTCAGCTTGAGCGCTCCCTCGAGGGCCACCGGGTAGCCGACGTGGCGGCCCAGGAAGATGAAGGAGGGGGAGTTCCGGTAATGCTCGGCCACCGCGTGGACGGCGTCGGCCCGCTCCATGGCCTGGGCCACCTTGTCGGGCAGCGAGCCCATGGCGCCCAGCAGGTCCCGGGCCTCGGCCGGGGACAGAGTCTGGCGGACCTGGGCCAGGTAGAGGGCCAGGATCTCGAGGGCGGTGATCTGGGCCAGGTGGGTCTTGGTGGCGGCCACGCCGATCTCGGGACCGGCCCGGGTGTAGAGGACGGCGTCGGCGTCCCGGGCCATCGACGAGTCGACGACGTTGGAGATGACGAGGACCTTGGCCCCCAGCGCCTTGGCCTCGCGGATGGCCTGGAAGGTGTCGACCGTCTCGCCGGACTGACTGACCCCGATGATGAGGGTGTGCTCGTCGACCACCGGATTCCGGTACCGGAACTCGGAGGCGATGTCGATCTCCACGGGCAGGCGGGCCCAGTGCTCGATGGCGTACTTGGCCATGAGGCCGGCGTGGTAACTCGAGCCGCAGGCCACCACGAAGACCTTGGTGATGGCCCGGAACTCCGCGTTGGTCAGGTGGACCTCGTCGAGCACCAGGGTGCCGTCGGGCAGGACCCGGTCGAGCAGCGTGTCGGCCACAGCCTTGGGCTGCTCGTGCATCTCCTTGGCCATGAAGTCGTCGTAGCCGTCCTTGCGGGCGGCGTCGAGGTCCCAGTCGACGTGCAGCGGGGCGGGCTCGACCGGTGCGCCCTCGACCGTGGTCACCGAGATGGACCCGGGCCGCAACTCGGCGACCCGGTCGTCGTCCAGGATGAAGAAGTCGTGGGTGAGTCCGAGGATGGCCGGGATGTCCGAGGCCAGGAAGGCGGCCCCGTCGGTCACCCCCATGATGAGCGGCGAGACCCGGCGGGCGGCGACGATCACCTCGGGGTCCTGGGCGTGGACCACGGCGAGGGCGAACGCACCCCGCACCTCGCCCAGGGCGGCCCGGACTGCGCCCACCAGGCCGTCGTCGGGGTTGGCGCCGAGATAGGTCTCGATCAGGTGGGCGAGCACCTCGGTGTCGGTCTCCGACTCGAGATGGTGGCCGTCGGCAATGAGTCGATCGGACAGCTCGACGTGATTTTCGATGATGCCGTTGTGGACGAGGGCCAGGTCGCCCGTGCAGTCGGCGTGCGGATGGGCATTGCCCTCGTTCGGACGGCCGTGGGTGGCCCACCGGGTGTGGCCGATACCGGCCGTCGGGTGGGCCGGCGCGCCGTCGGTCCGCTTGACCAGGTCGTCGAGGGACCGGGTGCCGTTGGCAGCCCGCACCCGCCACATCCCGTCAGTGGCAGCGGGTCCGACCAGCGCCAGACCGGCCGAGTCGTAGCCGCGGTACTCGAGCCGGGCCAGGCCCTCGATCAGGACGTCCAGCACCGGCTCGTCCGTTCCGTCCGGTCCCGAGCGCCTGGTGATGCCGATGATGCCGCACATGGATGGCCACGCTACCTGCCGCGCGTCGCCGCCGACAGGTCCCCCCGGCCCGGGCACCGCCCCGCCGATGCGACCCCGAAGTGCGGCGAGCGCCCGCGATGGGCCGTCAGACGGCCGAGTCCAACCCCACGCCGAGCGCCTCGGCCTCGGCGGCCGCTCGGGCCTCGTCCCGGGCCCGGGCCGCTTCCAGCAGCTCGTGTTCGATCAGGGCGCGCAGGCGCGCTGCGGTGGCCTCGGCCACCCCGGGCTCGGTGCTCTCCACCATCACCCGGACCACCGGCTCGGTCCCGCTCGGTCGGACCAGGACCCGACCGGTGTCCCCCATGGCGGCCCGCTCCTGCTCGACGGCCATGGCGATGGCCCCGACCTCGCCGTACAGCGAGGTGTCGACCCCCCGCACGTTGACCAGCGTCTGGGGCACGGCCTCGATGAACCCGTCGAGCAGGCCCGACAACGACGAGTCGGTGCGGGCGAGCAGGTCGGCCAGGACGAGGCCGGTCAGCAGGCCGTCGCCGGTGGTGGCCAGGCGGCGGAAGATGAGGTGGCCCGACTGCTCGCCCCCGAGCGAGAAGCCCTCGTTGTCGATGGCGGCCAGCACGTGACGGTCGCCGACGTCGGTCTCCTTGACCCGGATCCCCCGCTGCTCCATGGCCCGACGGAACCCGAGGTTGGTCATGACGGTGACCACCACGGTGTTGCCGGCCAACTGGCCCCGGTCGGCCAGGTCCCGGGCGAACAGGGCCAGGAGCGAGTCGCCGTCGACCAGGGCACCGGTCTCGTCCACGGCGAGGAGCCGGTCGGCGTCGCCGTCGAGGGCGAGACCCAGATGCGCTCCGTGCTCGACGACGGCCCGGCTCAACAGCTCGGTGGCCGTCGAGCCGCAGCCAGCATTGATGTTGGTCCCGTCCGGGTCGCACCCGATGGCCACCACCTCGGCGCCCAGCTGCTCGAAGGCGGTGGCGGCCAGATCGGACGCGCTGCCGTTGGCGCTGTCGACGACCACCCGGAGCCCGTCGAGCCGACGACCGTCGAGCGCACCCGCCAGGTACTCCACGTAGGTGGCCCCGAGGTCGGGATCGGTCCGGATGGTCCCGACCCCGTGGCCTTCGAGCGGCCGGGGGCCCTTGACCGACGGGTCGAGCACCCGCTGGAGTTCCTCCTCGATGGCCACCTCGAGCTCACCGCTGAGCTTGGTGCCGCCGGCACCGAAGAGCTTGATGCCGTTGTCGCCAAAGGGGTTGTGGGAGGCCGAGATCACCACGGCCGGGAGGTACCGCTTGACCGACAGCCAGGCCAGGGCCGGAGTCGGGAGGACGCCCACGTCGACCACGTCGGCCCCTTCGCTGGCCAGGCCGGCCCCGAGCGCGGCCTGCAGCATGGGGCCGGACTTGCGGGTGTCGCGACCGATCAGGAACGTGGTGGCGGTGATGGTCCGGGCGATGGCGCGTCCGAGCGCCAGGACCAGCTCGGGAGTGAGTTCGGTGTTTGCGCTGCCTCGGACCCCGTCGGTGCCGAACCAGGTTCGGGCCACCCGGCTACCGCTTCGAGTACTGGGGGGCCTTGCGGGCCTTCTTCAGGCCGTACTTCTTGGACTCCTTCTCCCGTGAGTCACGGGTGAGGAAGCCAGCCTTCTTGAGGGCGCCGCGCAGCTCGGGGTCGAGTGCGCACAGGGCCCGGGCGATGCCGAGACGGAAGGCGCCGGCCTGGCCGGACACCCCGCCTCCGTCGATGGTGACGTCGATGTCCCACGACTCGGTGGTCTCGGTCAGGCGCAGGGGCTCGGTCACGATCATCCGGTGGGTGGCCGAGGTGAAGTACTCCTCGAACGTGTGGCCGTTGCAGGTGATGGCACCTTGGCCGGGGCGGATGCGCACCCGGGCCACGGCTTGCTTGCGGCGTCCGGTCGTCTGGCAGATGGGGGCAGTCACTGGTGGTTCCTTCGCTTCGTGCGGTAGTGGGTGGTCCGACGCCGCTTACGCGCCGCTGCGGGCGGACGCCGTGCGGCGCGCCCCGGGGATCTCCATCGGCGTGGGGGCCTGGGCGGCGTGGTGGTGCTCCTCGCCGCGGTAGACCTTGAGCTTGGTGCCCATCTGGCGACCGAGGCGGTTCTTCGGAAGCATGCCCCGGATGGCGTCGCGCACCACGTCGTCGGCCCGGTCGACCATCAGGTCGGCGTAGCTGGTGGCCGTCAGGCCGCCCGGATAGCCCGAGTGGCGGTAGGACATCTTGAGGTCGGCCTTGCCCGAGGTCAGGACGACCTTGTCGGCGTTGATCACGATGACGTGGTCCCCGGTGTCGACGTGGGGGGCGAAGGTCGGCTTGTGCTTGCCACGCAGCACGGCGGCCACCTCGGTGGCGAGGCGGCCGAGCACCAGTCCGTCGGCGTCGACGATGTGCCAGGCGCGGGTGATGTCATCGGGCTTCGGTGAGTACGTGCGCAACGGAGTTCCTTGTTCGATGGTGTCGGGTGTCCGGGCACCTGCTGGTGCGGGGCCTCGGGAGTGGGCGGGCCGGTGGGGGCGGGAACCCGCTCCCCAACGGCCGGGGCCCGACCCGGCGACCTCCCACACTAGGTCGGATGGGGCCCGGCGGGCAAGCCGCGGAGCCGGCCGCCCGACCGGGCACGGTCAGTAGCGGACGGCCATGAGGGTCAGTCCCTGGGGCGGGGCGGGCTGGCCGGCCTGGGCCCGGTCGGCCGAGCGCAGGATGTGGAGCATGTCCGAAGGTCGCTTGCGGCCCCGGCCCACCTCCACCAGGGTTCCGACCAAGGAACGGACCATCTGGTGGCAGAAGGCGTTGGCCTCGATCTCGAAGGCCAGCAGGTCTCCCACGACCGGGGCCAGCGAGGCGCCGGTGGTGGAGCCCCGCTCGGCGGCGCCGACAGCCGAGGTCCCGGCCGTCCGGGCCGAGGTGGGGCGCCCGTCCAGTTTGGTCCAGCGGGCATCGAGCACCCGGCGCGGGATCGGGTCGTCGGCGGTGGTGCCCGGGACCCGCCGGCAGAACGCCCGGAAGTCGTGTTCGCCCAGGAGGGCGTCGGCCGCCGCGGCCATGGCCCGCAGGTCGAGGGCGTCGGGGACGTGCCAGGTCAGGCCGGCCAGCAGCGGGTCGGCCACCGGGGCGTTGACCACCAGGTAGCGGTAGCGGCGGGCGGTGGCCGAGTGGCGGGCGTCGAAGCCCTCGGGGGCGATCTCGGCCGAGCGGACCACGATGGATGGGCCGAGCTGGCTGTTGCACGACTTGACCAGGCCGGCTGGCTCGAGGGCGTCCGAGCGCTCGGCCGGCACGTCGAAGTGGACCACCTGGTCGAGGGCGTGCACACCGGCGTCGGTGCGGCCCGCGCAGGTCAAGGTGACGGGTGTGCGGGCGACCCGGGACAGCGCTCCGGTCAACGAGCCGGCGACGGTCGTCAACCCATCCTGGGCGGCGAAGCCGTGGAAGCCGGAGCCGTCGTAGGCCACACGCAGGCGCCACCGGACGGTCCCTAGGTCACTCCCCCCGGTATCGGGGGGCGTGCTCACACCAATTCGATGCGAGCCATCGGGGCGTTGTCGCCTTGACGGTTGCCCAGCTTGAGGATGCGGGTGTAGCCACCCGGGCGCTCGGCATAGCGGGGACCGATCTCGGCGAACAGCTTGTTGGCCATGTCCTTGTCACGGATGAAGGCGACCACGTGGCGTTGGCGGGCGACACCACCCTTGGCGGCCGCGGTGATGACCTTCTCGGCCACCGGGCGCAGCGCCTTGGCCTTCGCCTCGGTGGTGACCAGGTACTCGGCGGCAATCAGTGAGGCGACGAGGTTGCCCATCATGGCCTTTTGGTGCGCGGCGCTGCCGCCGAAGCGACGGCCCTTCTTGGGAGTTCCGAGCATGGGGGGACCTCAGTCCTTGACACGCAGGGCCAGGCCCCGCTCGTCGAGCTTCTGGAGCACCTCGTCGAGCGACTTCTGCCCGAAGTTGGTGATGTTGAGGAGGTCGTCGAGGGTCCGGTCGACCAGCTCGCCGATGGTGTTGATCTGCGCCCGCTTGAGGCAGTTGCGGGGACGCTCGGTGAGGTCGAGGTCTTCGATGCGCAGGTCGAGGTCGGGCGAGGCCGACGACTGGGGTCCGGTGACGCTCAGCTCGAGGCCCATGGGCTCGTTCTCGAGGTCGGCCACCAGGCCGACGAGGGTCCGCAGGGTGTCGCCCGCCGAGGCGAGCGCCTCGCGGGGGGTGAGGGAGCCGTCGGTCTCGATCTCGATGACCAGGCGGTCGAAGTCGGTGGACTGCTCGACCCGGACCGGCTCGACGGTGAAGGCCACCCGGCGCACGGGCGAGAAGATTGCGTCGATCGGGATGACGCCGATGGCGCCGGTGCCCTTGTTCTTGTCGGCCGACAGGTAGCCGCGGCCACGCTCGACGGTCAGGTCCACGGCGATGTGGCCCTTCGAGTTGAGGGAGGCGATGTGCTGGTCGGGGCTCAGGACCTCGACGTCCGAGGTGAGCTGGATGTCACCGGCGGTGGCCGTACCCGCGCCCCGCTTGTCGAGACGGATGGTCACCGGCTCATCGCTGTGGACCTTGAAGAGCAGGTCCTTCAGGTTCAAGATGATGTCGGTGACGTCCTCCTTCACGCCCGGCAGGGTCGTGAACTCGTGGAGGGCCTCGTCGAAGCGCACCTGGGTGACGGCCGCGCCGGGGATCGACGACAGCAGGGTTCGCCGCAGCGAGTTGCCGAGTGTGTGGCCGAAGCCCGGGTCGAGCGGACCGACCGCGAACTTCTGACGGTTGTCCTCTTCTTCGCCGATTGCTTCGACGGTGGGTCGCTGGATGATGAGCATGCGTGTGTGGCTCCTCGGCAGGTGGTGCGCAGGTTCGGACTGGGTCGGTGTCTACGTGGGTCGGGTGGTACGGGTCGGCTGGGCCGGTCCGGGCTACTTGGAGTACAGCTCCACGATGAGCTGCTCCTGAACGGGCTCGTCGATGTGCTCGCGCAGCGGCAACGAGAACACCTTGACCTCGAATCGGTCCCCCACCGTCTCGAGCCACGGCGGGAGCGGACGGTCGAGCGTGTCCATGTTGCGGCGGACGTGGAAGAGCTCCCGCGAGGCCGGCTTGAGGGCGATGGTGTCGCCCTGGCGCAGCCGGTAGCTGGGGATGGTGACCCGCTTGCCGTTGACCAGCACGTGGCCGTGGCGCACGAACTGGCGGGCCTGGGAGCGGCTGGCGCCCCACCCGGCCCTGAAGGCCACGTTGTCGAGCCGCAGCTCGAGCATGACCAGCAGGTTCTCACCGGTGATGCCCGGAGCCCGGCTGGCCTCGACGTAGAGGTTGTGGAACTGCTTCTCGAGCAGGCCGTAGATGCGGCGGGCCTTCTGCTTCTCGCGCAGCTGGCCGAGGTACTCCGACCCCTGCCGCATGCGGTCGCGCCCGTGCTCGCCGGGCGGGTAGGCCCGGCTGTGGCGGTCGGTGACCGCCTCGGAGACGGGGCACTTCATCGAGTAGCAGCGTTCGCCCTTCAAGAAGAGCTTGGTGCGCTCCCGGCGGCAGAGCCTGCAGACGGGTCCGGTGTATCGAGCCATTGAATTCCCTAGTTCCCTTCGTACCCGTCCCTACACCCGCCGCCGCTTCTTGGGGCGGCAGCCGTTGTGCGGGATGGGGGTGACGTCCTTGATGCCGGCGACCTCGATGCCGGCGGCGGCGAGTGAGCGGATGGCGGTCTCGCGGCCCGAGCCCGGACCGCGGACGAGCACGTCGACGCGGCGCACGCCGTGCTCCATGGCCCGCTTGGCGCACTGCTCGGCAGCCAGCTGGGCGGCGAACGGGGTGGACTTGCGGGAGCCCTTGAAGCCGACGTTGCCAGCCGAGGCCCAGGCGAGAACGTTGCCCTCGGGGTCGGCGATCGAGATGATCGTGTTGTTGAACGAGCTCTTGATGTGGGCCACGCCGAAGGTGATGTTCTTGCGTTCGCGCTTGCGGGGTCGGCGGGCCGCCCCCGGCTTGGTGGTCTTGGCCATTACTTGCGCACCTTCTTCTTGCCGGCGACGGTCTTCTTCGGGCCCTTGCGGGTACGGGCATTGGTATGGGTGCGCTGGCCGTGGACCGGCAGGCCCTTGCGGTGGCGGATCCCCTGGTAGCAGCCGATCTCCATCTTCCGCTTGATGTCCTGGGAGATGTCGCGGCGCAGATCACCCTCGACCTGCAGGTTGGCGTCGATGTAGTTGCGGAGTCGGGTGACCTCCTCGTCGGTCAGGTCCCGCACACGGGTGTCGGGGCTCGTCTCGGTGGCCGCGCAGATCTGCTGCGCGGTGGTCCGGCCGATGCCGAAGATGTAGGTCAGGGAGATCTCCAACCGCTTTTCGCGGGGGATGTCCACGCCGGAGATGCGGGCCACGTGTTCTTCTTTCTCTCTACTTGGTGCCGGTCGGCGTCAACCCTGCCGCTGCTTATGGCGGGGGTTGTCGCAGATGACGATGACCCGCCGGTGCCGGCGGATCACCTTGCACTTCTCACACATCGGCTTGACGCTGGGTCGAACCTTCACGTTGTCGTCCTTGTCTCGTACCGGTGGGCCGGCGGGCCCTCCGGGTGACTGCTGGCTGCTCCCGTCACCACCCGGGCGGGCGATGACGGGTTCGGCTCACTTGTAGCGGTAGGTGATCCGCCCGCGGGCCAGGTCGTAGGGAGTGATCTCCACTTGCACCTTGTCTCCGGGGAGGATGCGGATGCGGTGCATCCGCATCTTGCCGGAGCTGTGCGCCAGTACGTTGTGGCCATTCTCGAGCTCCACGCGGAACATGGCGTTCGGGAGCGGCTCGACGACCGTTCCCTCCAGCACGATGGCATCTTCCTTGGGCTTGGGCAGGTGAATCTCCTACTACTCTGTCGTTCTCGTCACTCGTCGACCCGGGGGACGACGTGCGTCGCGGACCACGGGAATCGCCGTCCGGACGCAACCGCAGTCGGGGGCACGCCGGAGCAGCGCCACCTGAGCGGGATCGGCACGCCACCACACACCCGTGGCCAGCCGAAAGACCAGTCTAGCCCTTCGGTGGCAAATTGCCAGTCCGACCCCTCCTACCAGCCAGTTCGCCCAACGTGGACGCGAATGCCCAGGTCAGGGGCCTAGAGGATCGTGAAGATCTCCGGTCCGTCGTCGGTCACCGCGATGGTGTGTTCGAAGTGGGCGGACAGCCGTCCGTCCGAAGTCACCACGCTCCAGCCGTCGTCCAGCAGGACGGTCCCGGTGCCGCCGGCGTTGACCATCGGCTCGATGGCGAAGACCATTCCCTCCTTCAAGGTGGGTCCGGGGGTCCCGGGCCAGTAGTTGGGCACCTGGGGCTCCTCGTGCATGGCCGTGCCGATAGCGTGGCCCACGTACTCCCGGACCACCGAGAACCCGGCAGCCTCGGCCACGGCCTGGACGGCCCGGCCGATCTCGTGGAGCCGGTTGCCCACCGTGAGCTGGTCGATGCCGGCGAACAGGCTGGCCTCGGTCACCTCCATCAGGCGGGTGGCCTCTGCCGACACCTCGCCCACCGGCGCGGTGTAGGCGGCATCCCCGTGGTACCCCTCGATGATGGCGCCGCAGTCGACCGAGATGATGTCCCCCTCGACCAGCACCACCGACTTCGATGGGATGCCGTGGACGATCATGGAGTTGGGCGAGGTGCACACCACCGCCGGGAACCCGTGGTAGCCGAGGAAGTTGGAACCCGCCCCCCGCTTCTCCAGGACCTGGCGGGCCGCCGTGTCGAGGTCGAGCGTGGTGATCCCCGGCTTGATGACGGCCCGGGTGGCCTCGTGGATCTCGGCCACCACGCGTCCGGCCTTGCGCATCTTGGCCAGCTCCTCGGCGTTGCGCCTCATCGACCGGTCCGCCGGGAGGGGCCGCGGGACGGGGCGGACACGACGTCGGACATGCCCGTCATCGTAGGGTGCGGCTCACGTGAACCGACCGCCCTTGCGGTTGCGCCGGTCCTCGATGGCCCGCACGATCCGCTTGGTGACCGCCTCGGGCGACCCGGTGCCGGACACCTGGGCCAGCTGGCCCCGGTCCAGGTACCAGTCGATCAGCGGGGCGGTCTGGATCTCGTAGATCTCCAGTCGCCTGGAGATGGCCTCCTCGGTGTCGTCCTTGCGCTGGATCACCTCGCCGCCGCAGACGTCGCACGTCCAGTTGATGAGCGGACGGGAGGCCAGCGAGTAGTTGGCGCCGCAGTCGACGCACACCCGCCTCGACGCCAGGCGCCGCAGCACCTGGCTGGTCGGGACCTCGATGTCGATGACCAGGTCGAGGTCGACCGGGGCCAGCCAGTTGGCCAGCATCCGGGCCTGGACCACGGTGCGGGGACAGCCGTCGAGGATGAAGCCGCGGTCCTTGGTGTCGCTCTCCCCCAGGCGCCCCGAGACCATCTCCATGATCAGGTCGTCGCCGAGGAGCTCTCCGCGGTCCATGAGGTCCTTGGCCTTCATGCCGAGCGGCGTGCCCTGCTTGACCGCCTCGCGCAGCATGTCACCCGTCGAGACGTGGGTGACGACATAGTGATGAGAGAGGGACAGACACTGCGTCCCCTTCCCTGCCCCCTGTTTGCCGAGGACGACGAGCCTGGCGCCGGCTGCCACCTACTTGAGGAAGCCCTCGTAGTTTCGCATCATGAGCTGGCTGTCGATCTGCTTCATCGTCTCGAGTGCCACACCCACGGCGATCAGGAGCGTCGTTCCGTAGAAGGGATAGCTGGTGATGTTCCACGCGGCCATCAGCAGGGACGGGACGACCGCCACACCACCGAGGAAGAGGGCGCCCGGCCACGTGATCCGGTTGAGGATGTGAGCCAGGTACCGCTCCGTCGGCTGGCCCGGGCGGATGCCCGGGATGTACCCGCCCTGCTTGCGGATGATGTCCGCCTGCTGGTGCGGGTCGAAGGCCACGTAGACGTAGAAGAACGTGAAGAGCAGGATGAAGAGGAAGTACGTGAGGATGTAGAAGACGCTCGTCGGGGTGACGTTGTGGTTGACCCACGACCGGAAGGCGGCCGACGGGATGATGTTGGACAGCAGCACGGGAATGTAGAGCACCGAGCTGGCGAAGATGATCGGGATCACGCCGGCCTGGTTGACCTTCAGGGGGATGTAGGTGTTGGAGCCCCCGTACATCTTGCGTCCGACCACCCGTTTGGCGAAGGTCACGGGGATCCGGCGCTGGCCCTGGTCGACGAAGACGATCAGGACGAGCAGGGCGAGGGAGACCAGCAGGATGGTGACGAACTTCACCTTGCCACCCTCCTGGAGTACGGTATTGAGGCCCGTGGGGATACCGGCCACCACGTTGGCGAAGATGAGGATCGACATGCCCTGGCCGATTCCCCGCTGGGTGATCAGCTCGGCCAGCCACATCACGAAGGCGGTCCCGGCGGTCAGGGTCAGGACGATGAAGGCGGCCCGCCAGATCGAGTAGCTGAGGATCAGGTCGATGTTCTGCGAGCTGCCGAACAGCCCGCCACCGCCCTTGTGGAACAGGTAGACGAGTCCGGTCGCCTGCATCAGGGCCAGGGCCACCGTGAGGTACCGCGTGGTCTGGGTCAGCTTCTTCTGGCCGACCGCGCCCTGGTCACGCCACTGCTCGAGCTTGGGGATCACCGTGGCCAGGAGCTGGATGATGATGCTCGAGGTGATGTAGGGCATGATGCCCAGCCCGAACACGGCCATGCGGGTCAGGGCACCGCCACTGAACAGGTTGAGGAATCCGAGCACGCCCGAGGACTTCGACGCCGCCTGGAGCTGGGCCACCTTCGAGAAGTTGATGAAGGGGACCGGCACGTTCGCCCCGAATTGGTACAGGGCGATGACGGTCAGCGTGAAAAGGACCTTCTTGCGAAGGTCGGGGATGCGGAAGATGTTGGCCAAGCTGGCAAGCATGGGACTCCTCGACGCCGCGTTCGGAAGATGCTAGCGGTTGGTGAGGGCGTTGCCCTTGGCGGGCGGGCGGCCGTTGCCGAACGGCAGCGGGACGAGCGAGATCGATCCGCCGGCACCGGTGATGGCCGCCTCGGCCGACTTGGAGAAGGCATGTGCCTCGACCCGCAGGGCGCGGGTCAGCTCGCCGGTGCCCAGGATCTTGACCAGGTCCCCCTTGTGGGCGAGGCCCGCCGCCACCAGTGCGGCGATGTCCGCGGTGTCCCCGTCGACGGTGCCCAGGACACCGACGTTGACCGGGGTGTACTCCACCCGGAACGGGTTCTTGAAGCCGCGGAGCTTGGGGATCCGCTGCATGAGGGGCAACTGGCCGCCCTCGAAGCCCATCGGGATGGTGTCCCGAGCGCCCTGGCCCTTGGTCCCGCGGCCGGCCGTCTTGCCACCCTTGCCGGCGATGCCGCGGCCGACCCGCTTGCGCGAGCGGTTGGAACCTGCCGGGGGGCGGAGCTCATGAACCTTCATGGTCAGCCTTTCTCGTTTTCGCCGGCGGACGTGACGTCCACCAGGTGCGGGACCCGTGCGATCATCCCACGGATCTCGGGGCGGTCCGGCAGCACATTGGTGCGCCCGATGCCACGGAGTCCGAGGGCCCGCAAGGTGCCCCGATGCTTGGGCTTGGTGCCGATGGCGGAGCGGACCTGGGTGACCCGGATCCAGCCCGTCGTCGACAAGGGGGTGTCCGTCGGCGACGGCATGTCAGCTCACCTCCGTGAACAGGTCGTTCTCCCGGCGCCGCTCGCGGTAGGCCCGCAGCATGGCGGCCGGAACGACCTCGTCGACTGGCTTGCCCCGCAGGGCGGCGATCTCGTCGGGGCGCTTCAGGCCCTTCAGGCCGGCGATGGTGGCGTGGGCCACGTTGATACCGTTGGAGGATCCGAGCGACTTGGCCAGGATGTCGCGGATGCCGGCCATCTCCAGGATGGCCCGGGCCGCGCCACCGGCGATGACGCCGGTACCGGGCGCGGCCGGCTTCAGCATGACCCGGCCCGCACCGCTCTCCCCCACGATGGGGTGGGTGATGGTGGAGCCGGCCAGCGGCACGTCGAACATGTTCTTGCGGGCCTCTTCGATGCCCTTCTGGACGGCGAGCCCGGCCTCCTTGGCCTTGCCGTAGCCGAGCCCGACGCGGCCGTTCCCGTCGCCGACCACCATGAGGGCGGCGAACGAGAACCGACGGCCACCCTTGACCACCTTGGACACCCGGTTCACCCGGATTGTCCGCTCCTCGAACTGCAGCTCGTTGTTGTTCACGGCCATCTCAGAACTCCAGTCCCTGGGCTCGGGCGGCGTCGGCCAGTGCGGCCACCCGCCCGTGGTAGGCGAACCCGCCGCGGTCGAAGACCACGGTGGTGACTCCGGCATCCTTGGCGCGGGACGCCACGAGGGTGCCCACCGCCTTGGCCGCCTCGATGTTTCCGCCGCCGGTCTCCCGCAGGGAGGCCTCGACCGTCGACGCCGAGACCAGGGTGCGGCCGGTGAGGTCGTCGATGAGCTGGGCGGAGATGTGCTTGTTGGACCGGAAAACAGCCAGGCGCGGACGCTCGGCGGTGCCCTCGACCTTGCGACGCACGCGCTTGTGGCGGCGGCGGCGGAGTTCCAGCTTGTGATCAGTGCGTGCCATTACTTGGCTGCCTTCCCGGCCTTGCGCACGACGCGCTCGCCCGCATAGCGGATGCCTTTGCCCTTGTAGGGCTCGGGCTTGCGCAGCTTGCGGATGTCCGCGGCGACCTGGCCGACCTTTTCCTTGTCGATTCCCTTGATGATGATGCGGGTGGCGCTCGGCACCTCGAAGGTCACGCCGTCGGGGGCGGTGACGTTGACCGGGTGCGAGAAGCCCAGCGCGAGCTCCAGCCCGCCGGGGCCCTTCGGCACGGCGCGGTACCCGACGCCGACGATCTCGAGCTCCTTGGAGAAGCCTTCGGTCACGCCGACCACCATGTTGGCGACCAGTGACCGGGTCAGCCCGTGGAGGGCGCGGTTCTGGCGCTGGTCGTCGGGGCGCTCCACCGTCAGGACGTCGCCGTCCTGGTGGATGCTGATGGCCGGGGGGACCTGGCGGGCGAGCTCGCCCTGAGGGCCCTTGACCGTGACGCGGTGTTCGCCGTCGACGGCGATGGTGACCCCGGAGGGCACGGTGATGGGAGAGCGTCCGATGCGGGACATCAGCGGGTACCTCCATGGCTACGGCCGGCGGCGGGCACGGCCAGGGTCACGAGGTGGCTACCAGACATAGCAGAGCACCTCGCCACCCATGCGCTTCTTGCGCGCCTCGCGGTCGGTCATCAGGCCCTTGGAGGTGGAAACCACCGCCACACCGAGCCCACCGAGCACGCGCGGGATCTTGTCGGCTCGGGCGTAGATGCGCAGGCCGGGCTTGGACACCCGCTTGATGCCGGAAATGGTCCGGGCGCGGTCGGGTGCGTACTTCATGGTGATCTGGAGCGTCTTGCCGGGCTTGCCCGGGGTCTCGCTCACCTGGAACCCGCCGATGTAGCCCTCTTCCACGAGGATGGCGGCCAGCGACTCCTTGAGCTTGGAGCCGGGCATCGACACGGTGTCGAAGTGGGCGGTGTTGGCGTTCCGGATGCGGGTGAGCATGTCGGCTATCGGGTCGGTCATCGTCATCGTTCGTCGCCTCCTCTCACCAACTGGCCTTCGTCACACCGGGGATTTCCCCGGCGTGGACCATCACCCGCAGGCAGATCCGGCACAGGCCGAACTTGCGGTACACCGACTTCGGCCGGCCACACCGGCGGCACCGGGTGTACCCGCGCACCTTGAACTTGGGCGTGCGCTGCTGCTTCTCGATCAAAGCCTTCTTCGCCATGTGGTTACTGGTTCTCCTTGCGGAAGGGGAAGCCGAAGGCGGCGAGCAGAGCCCGGCCCTCGTCATCGGTTCGTGCGGTGGTGGCGATGGTGATGTCCATGCCGCGGGTGGTGTCGATGCGGTCGTAGTCGACCTCGGGAAAGATCAGCTGTTCGGTCACGCCGAACGTGTAGTTGCCGTGCCCGTCGAACGACCGGGGCGAGAGCCCGCGGAAGTCGCGGATGCGGGGGATGGCCATCGCCACGAGTCGGTCGAAGAACTCCCAGGCCCGGTCGCCCCGCAGGGTGACCTTGGCCCCGATCTCCTGCCCCTCGCGGAGCTTGAACGAGGCGATGGACTTCTTGGCCCGGGTCACGACCGGCTTCTGGCCGGCGATGATCTCCAGGTCCCGCATGGCTCCCTCGATGAGGGACTTCTGCTGGGTGGCCCGGCCGACGCCCGTGTTGATCACGATCTTGGTGAGGCGCGGGACCTCCATGATGTTGGCGAGGCCCAGGGTCTCCTGGAGCTCGGCCCGCACCGTGTCGTCGTAGCGCTGCTTGAGGCGCGGCCGCTCGGCCGCCGATGTCGAGGCCATCACAGGTCCGCCCCGCACTTGCGGCAGACACGCAGCTTGCGCCCTTGCTCGTCGTAGCGCATGCCGATGCGGGTCGGAACGCCGCACGAGCTGCACACGATGGCCACCGAGGAGGCGTCGATCGGCATGAACTTGTCGATCACGCCGCCCTGCATGGTCGCCCGGGTGGGCTTGGCGTGGCGCTTGGCCACATGCACGCCCTCCACGATGACCCGGCCCTCGGCCGGCATGGCCCGGACCACGTTGGCCTGCTTGCCCCGGTCCTTGCCCGAGAGCACCTGGACCTTGTCGCCCTTCTTGATACGCATCTAGAGCACCTCCGGCGCCAGCGAGATGATCCGCATGAAGCGCTTGTCGCGCAGCTCCCGGCCGACGGGACCGAAGATCCGGGTCCCCCGGGGCTGCTGCTGGTCGTTGATGAGGACGGCGGCGTTCTCGTCGAAGCGGATGTAGCTGCCGTCGGGACGGCGCTTCTCCTTCTTCGTCCGGACGACGACGCACTTGACGACGTCACCCTTCTTGACCGCAGCCCCCGGGATGGCGTCCTTGACCGTGGCCACGAAGATGTCCCCAATCGAGGCGTAGCGACGGCGTGAGCCGCCCAGCACCTTGATGCAGAGCACTTCTTTGGCCCCGGAATTGTCGGCCACGCGGAGTCGGGATTCCTGTTGGATCATCGGGCACGCTCCAGCACTTCGGCCAACCGCCAGCGCTTCAGCTTGGACAGGGGCCGGGTCTCGATGACACGCACCCGGTCGCCGACCTTGGCGGTGTTCTCCTGGTCATGGACGTAGAGCTTCTTGGTCCGCTGCACGGTCTTGCCGTAGCGGGGATGGCGGACCCGCTCGATGACGGCCACCACCACCGTGGCGTCCATCGCATCGGACACCACGAGGCCCTCGCGGACCTTGCGGGCATTGGCCCGCTCCTCGGTCGCGCCGTCGGCACGCTGCTGGTCGGCCATCAGTCCTTCTCCTCTGCGTCTGCGTCGTCGCTACCCTCGTCGGATCGGACCTCGGAGTCTGGCGCCTCCTCGGCGGCCTGCTCCTCGGCTTCGGCCCGGACCGCGGCCCGACGCTCCGACGCGGTGGTCTTGTCCCGGCCCTTGGCCTCGTCCTCGTCGCGGCGACGGGCGGCGGCTTTGTGGGCCGGCAGCTGGTCGAGCGAGAGTCCCTCGGCTTCGGCGATCTCGCGGTTGCGCAGCTCGGTGAGCATGCGGGCGACGTCCTTGCGGACGTGGCTCAGCCGGGAGAAGTTGTCGAGCTGGCCGGTGGCCAGCTGGAACCGGAGGTTGAAGAGCTCGCGGCGGGTCTCGTTCAGCTGGCGCTCCAGCTCCTCGGTGTCGTACTCGGAGATCTCTGCGACGGTGGCCATCAGACCTGCACCTCCGGCGTGCCATGGGTCCCGGGACGGATCACGAACCGGGCCTTGAACGGGAGCTTCTGGATGGCGCGGTCCATGGCCTCGCGGGCCAGGTCCGGCTCGACGCCGGCCAGCTCGAACAGGATGCGTCCGGGCTTGACCACGGCGACCCAGTGCTCGGGGTTGCCCTTGCCGGAGCCCATGCGGGTCTCGGCAGGCTTCTGGGTGACGGGCCGGTCCGGGAACACCCGGATCCACACCTTGCCGCCACGCTTGACGTGGCGGGTCATGGCGATACGGGCGGCCTCGATCTGACGGGCCGTCATCCAGGCCGGCTCGAGGGCCTGGATCCCGAAGTCACCGAAGGTGACCTCGCTCCCACCCTTGGCCTTGCCGGACATCCGGCCGCGCTGCTGCTTGCGGTGCTTGACCTTGCGGGGCATCAGCATGTCAGTCCACCTCCTTGCGGAAGTGCGGGGTCTCGTGGTGCTCGCGCGTCTTGCGCTCGATCTCCTCGTCCTCGGTGAGGATGCGCTCCAACTCGTCGGGGACGGCGGGCGGGGCGGCCATGTCGCCCGGGGTGTGGTCGATCAGGCCTTCGGGCACTTCAGTCTCCGTAGCTTCGGCGTCGAGGGTGACGACGCTGCCCGGGGCACCCTGTCCGGCCAGGCGGCGTCCACCACCGGCCGTGATCAGGCGTCGTGGCGCGGCATCGCCGGACTGGCCGGAGGTCTCGCCGACGGCCATGGCGGCCTCACGGGTGATCTTCTCCTCGGAGGAGATCTTGTACGGGAGGATGTCACCCTTGTAGATCCACACCTTCACGCCGATGCGACCGTACGTGGTCTTGGCCTCGCGGAAGCCGTAGTCGATGTCTGCCCGCAGCGTGTGCAGCGGCACCCGACCCTCGCGGTAGGACTCCTTGCGCGACATCTCGGAGCCGCCCAGGCGACCGGAGCACTGGACACGCACGCCCAGGGCGCCGGCCTTCTGCACGGTCTGGATCGATCGCTTCATGGCACGACGGAAGGCCACCCGGCGGGCGAGCTGGTCGCAGATGCCCTGGGCGATCAGGGCGGCGTCGAGCTCGGGCTGCTTGATCTCCTGGATGTTCAGCTGGATCCGGTTGTTGAGGCCGGTGATCTCCTCGATCTTCTTCTTCAGCCGGTCGGCCTCGGCGCCACGGCGGCCGATGACGATGCCGGGGCGCGCGGTGTGGATGTCCACCCGCAGCCGATCCCGCGTCCGCTCGATCTCGATGCGGCTGACGGCCGCCGACTCGAGCTGCGACATCAGATAGTCACGGATCTCCCAGTCCTCGATCACGCAGTTCTGGTAGTTGCGCTCCTCGAACCAGCGCGACTTCCAGTCGGTCGTGACGCCGAGTCGGAACCCGTAGGGATTTACCTTCTGGCCCATCTACTCAGCCCTTCTCTTCGGCGGTGTCGCCGTCTGTCTCTTCGGCGGCGGTAGCGCCGTCGGCGGCCTCGGCGGTGACCTCATCGGTCCCGGTCTCCTCGGCCTCGGTGTCGAGGTCCGACTCTTCCAAGGGGCCGGCCTCCGTCTCGGTCACGACGTCGTCGGCCTGGACCGCGTCCTCGGGCCAAGCCTCGGCCCCGGTGTCGGTGGTCGCGGTGGCGGCGGTCGGCGGCGTCGACTCGGTCCGCTGGCGCCGCGAGCTGGCCACCCGGCGCGAGCGCTGGGCGCCGGCGGCGGACTGCTTGGCCCGGCGACGGGCGATGCGCTCGTCGGGCATGCGACTCACGATGATGGTGATGTGGGACGTGCGCTTGCGGATGCGTGTGGCCCGGCCACGGGCCCGGGGGCGCCAGCGCTTGAGCGTGCTGCCCTCGTCGGCGTAGCAGGCCGACACGAACAGCTCCTCGGCATCGAGCCCGTCGTTGTGGGCGGCGTTGGCCACGGCCGAGGCCAGGACCTTGCCGACCACGGCGGCGGCCTCGCGGTCGCCATTGGCCAAGATCTCGGCGGCCAGGGTGACGTCCTGGTCGCGGATCAAGTTGAGCACCTGGCGGACCTTGTAGGCCGAAATCCGGCTGTGGCGGAGCACCGCACGGGTGCCCTCACGCTCGTTGGTCTTCACTCCGGGCACGTCAGCGCCTCCCCGCCCGCTCTTGGCCGGCATGGAACTTGAAGGTGCGGGTGGGGGCGAACTCGCCGAGCTTGTGGCCCACCATCGACTCGGTCACGTAGACCGGGATGTGCTTGCGGCCGTCGTGGACGGCGATGGTGTGCCCGACCATGTCGGGGATGATCGTGGAGCGCCGGGACCAGGTCTTGATGACCTTCTTGTCGCCGGCCGCGTTGAGGACGTCCACCTTCTTCAGGAGGTGGTCGTCGACGAACGGACCCTTCTTGAGGCTGCGGGGCATGTGTGTCGTTCCCTCTGTCTTCCCTACCGGCGCGCGCCGCGCTTGCGGCGACGACGGACGATCATCTTGTCGGAGTCCTTGTTGCGGGACCGGGTGCGGCCCTCCGGCTGGCCCCACGGGGACACCGGGTGGCGGCCACCGGACGTCTTGCCCTCGCCACCGCCGAGCGGGTGGTCGACCGGGTTCATCGCCACACCGCGGGTCTGTGGGCGGACGCCCTTCCAGCGGTTGCGACCGGCCTTGCCGATCTTGATGAGCTCGGCCTCCGAGTTGCCGACGGTGCCGAGCGTGGCCCGGCAGTCGATGGGCACCCGGCGCATCTCGGTCGACGGGAGCCGGAGGGTGGCGAAGGCGCCCTCCTTGGCCACGAGCTGGACGCCCATGCCGGCGCCCCGCGCCATCTTGCCGCCCTGGCCCACGCGGAGCTCGACGTTGTGGATGGTGGAGCCCACCGGGATGTAGCGCATCGGCAGGGCGTTTCCGGTACGGATCTCGGCACCCTGGCCCGACTGCAGGCGATCGCCCACGGCGATGCCGGCGGGGGCGAGGATGTAGCGCTTCTCGCCGTCGAGGTAGTGAAGCAGCGCGATGCGGGCGTTGCGGTTGGGGTCGTATTCGATGGTCGCGACCTTGGCCGGGATCCCGTCCTTGTCCCGCTTGAAGTCGATGATGCGGTACTGCTGCTTGTGCCCGCCGCCACGGTGACGCGACGTCTTGCGGCCGTGGTTGTTGCGGCCGCCGGTGCGGGGCTTGGGGGCGAGCAACGACTTCTCGGGGCGGTCCGTCGTGAGCTCGGCGAAGTCCGAGACGGTCTGGAACCGCCGACCGGCGCTGGTGGGTTTACGTGAACGCAATGCCATGAGGTGTCCCGGTCTCTCAGTTCTCGAACAGGTCGATCGAGTCACCCGCGGCGAGGGTGACGATGGCCCGCTTGGTGTCGGGGCGGTGGCCCAGGCCGCCGCCCTTCCGGTTGCGCTTGGTCTTGCCCTTGCGATTCAGGGTGTTGACGTTGGTGACCCGCACGTCGAAGGCCTGCTCGACGGCGTGGCGGACGTCGATCTTGGTGGCCGAGGGGTCGACCACGAAGACATAGACGTTGTTGTCCATCAGGGTGTACGACTTCTCCGACACGACGGGCCGGATCAGGACGTTGTGGGGATCCCTCACGACTGCTTCCCTTCTGCCTCGTCGGCGACGTCGACGACCTCGGTCTCGACAACGGAGGTCACCTCGCCGTCATCGTCGAGCGTGATGTCGACCTGGGTCTCGACCACCCCGACCACCTCGCCGTCGGCGCCGATGACCTCGTCCACCTCGGTCTCGATGATCTCGGTGACGTGGCCCTTGCCGTCAGTCACGATGTCGACCTCGGTCTCGATGACCTCGACCACGTTGCCGTCCTCGTCCTCGACCACGTCGATCTCGACGGCCGAGATGACCTTCGGACTGCCCGGCAGGGTCTCGTCGGTGAAGACGACCCAGTCGTTGACCAGGATGTCGTAGGCGTTGAGCTCGTTGACCAGGAGCGTCTGGACCTCGGGGAGGTTCCCGAACGAGCGATCGGCCACGAAGTCGTCCTCGCTCAGTACGACCAGGACGCGACCCTCGAACTCGAGCGCCTTGAGGGCGGCGACGGCGGCCTTAGTGCTGGGTGCCTCGAAGGACCACTGGTCGATCAGGGCCACGTTACCGAGGGCGGCCCGGTCCGACAGGGCGGAGCGCAGGGCCAGGGCCTTCATCTTCTTGGGGGTCTTCTGGGCGTAGGAGCGGGGCTTCGGGCCGAGGGCGACGCCACCACCGATCCACACCGGGGAGCGGCTGGAACCGGCACGGGCGCGGCCGGTGCCCTTCTGGTTGAACGGCTTGATGCCACCGCCGCGGACGTCGGCCCGGGTCTTGGTGGACTGGGTGCCGGCGCGGGCGGCGGCCAGCTGGGCGGTCACCACCTGGTGGAGCACGGCCTGATTGGGCTCGATGCCGAAGGTGTCGGGGTCGAGGTCGACCTCACCGAGCTCGGTGCCGTCCATGGACCGGCGGGTAACTGAGCGGTGTGCGGGGGCCGGGCGCAGGAAGCGGCGGATTTCGGAGGGGCTGGCCGTCTCGAAGTCGATCGTGTCAGAACTCACTTGCGGCCTCCCTTGCCCAGCGGGGCCTTGATGGCGTCACGGAGCACGACCATGCCGCCGCGCGGGCCGGGAACGGCGCCCTTGACCAGCACCAGCTCCCGCTCCGGGTCCGCCTGGACGATCTCGAGGTTCAGCGTCGTGACCTGCTGGCCACCCATGCGGCCGGCCATCTTGGTGCCCCGGAAGACGCGGCCCGGGGTGGCACAAGCACCGATCGAGCCCGGGGCGCGGTGCGCCTTGTGGTTACCGTGGCTGGCGCCCTGGCCCTTGAAGTTGTGACGCTTCATGGAGCCGGCGAAGCCCTTGCCCTTGGACACGGCGATGGCGTCCACCAGTTCGCCGGCCTGCAACAGGTCGGCGGTCAACTGCTGGCCCACCTCATAGTCCGAGATGTCATCGATGCGCAGCTCGACCAGGCGACGACCGGGGTCGACGCCCGCCTTGTCGTAGTGGCCCTGCTCAGGCCGGGTGAGGGTGGTGGGGCGGCGGTGGCCCCAGGTGACCTGCAGTGCGGAGTACCCCTCGGTCTCGGGAGTCTTGACCTGCACGACCCGGACCGGCGCGACGCGCAGCACTGTCACTGGGATCGCCCGGTTCTGGTCGTCCCAGATCTGTGTCATTCCCACTTTTTCGCCCACGATCGCCTTGGTGGCCACTGGAGCTTCTCCGTCTCGACTCTTCGCTCTTGCTCGACACCGGTGGGTGCCGATCCTGTGCTGCTGGTGCTCGGCCGGATACCGGCCGGGGCGCCCCACAGTGGGCGCATGTGGCCCGGCTGCAGTGCTCCGCTTGGTACTCCCCCGGGTCAGACCGGGCGGTGGAGGTGCCTGCCGACTCGCATCGGCTCGCACGCAGACGCTCCGCTCGGATGAACCCGAGCGGAGCGCTCGCCTGGTTTGGCCCGAGGTCCCCGCCGCCGGAAGGCGTCGGGCGCTCGAACACGTCCCATTCGCATGGTTCGGCCCGGAATCAGGCCGACCGGAAACTCTATACCATCGGCCCCTCGCCTGCTAGGGCGACCCGGGAGCCGGTGGACCGGCCCTGCCGGGGGCTAGACGGTCTGGATCTTGATCTCGATGTCCACGCCGGCCGGGAGATCGAGCCGCTGGAGCGAGTCGACGGTCTTGGGCGTGTGATCGACGATGTCCACGAGACGCTTGTGGACCCGCATTTCGAAGTGCTCCCGGCTGTCCTTGTACTTGTGCGGGGACCGGATCACCGTGTAGCGGTGCTTCTCGGTGGGCAGGGGAACCGGTCCCAGGACCTTGGCCTGGGTGCGCAGCACGGTCTGCACGATCTTCTCGGTCGACTGATCGAGGATCTCGTGGTCGTACGCCTTCAGGCGGATGCGGATCTTCTGGCGGGGGCCCTCAGCGGCCATGGGTCTGCAGCGTCCTCTCGTGGTGGTTCAGGATGGGGTGGATCACTCGAGGATCTTCGTGACCCGGCCCGACGCCACGGTCCGGCCACCCTCGCGGATGGCGAAGCGCAGGCCTTCGACCATGGCGATCGGCTTGCCGAGCTCGACCGTCATGTCCGTGTTGTCGCCGGGCATGACCATCTCGGTGCCCTCGGGCAGGGTGATGGTGCCGGTGACGTCGGTCGTCCGGAAGTAGAACTGGGGACGGTAGTTGGTGAAGAACGGCTTGTGCCGGCCACCCTCGTCCTTGTTCAGCACGTAGACGGTCGCCTCGAACTTGGTGTGGGGGGTGATGGAGCCGGGCTTGCACAGCACCTGGCCACGCTCCACATCCTCCTTCTTGGTGCCCCGGAGCAGGGCGCCGACGTTGTCGCCCGCCCGGCCCTCGTCGAGGAGCTTGCGGAACATCTCGATGCCGGTGACCGTGGTCTTCTGGGTGTCGCGCAGGCCGACGATCTCGACCTCCTCGCCCACCTTGACGATGCCCTGCTCGATCTTGCCGGTCACCACGGTGCCGCGGCCGGTGATGGACATGACGTCCTCGATCGACATGAGGAAGGGCTTCTGGACGTCACGCTCGGGCTCGGGGATGTAGGAGTCGACGGCGTCCATCAGCTCGGTGATCTTGGCGGCCCACTCGGGGTCGCCCTCCAGGGCCTTCAGGGCGCTGACCCGGATGATCGGGGTGTCGTCGCCCGGGAACTCGTACTCGTTGAGGAGCTCGCGCACCTCGAGCTCGACCAGGTCGAGGAGCTCCTCGTCGTCCACCGTGTCGGCCTTGTTCAGGGCGACGACGATGTAGGGCACGCCGACCTGACGGGCCAGCAGCACGTGCTCACGGGTCTGGGGCATGGGGCCGTCGGCGGCCGACACGACCAGGATGGCCCCGTCCACCTGGGCGGCGCCGGTGATCATGTTCTTGATGTAGTCGGCGTGACCGGGCATGTCGACGTGGGCGTAGTGCCGGTTGGGCGTCTCGTACTCGACGTGGGCGATGGAGATCGTGATGCCGCGCTGACGCTCTTCAGGGGCCTTGTCGATCTGGTCGAAGGGGGTGAACGACGTGGTCGGGTCGCTGTCATGGAGGACCTTGGTGATGGCCGCGGTGAGCGTGGTCTTCCCGTGGTCGATGTGTCCCATCGTCCCGACGTTCACGTGGGGCTTGGTGCGCACGAACTTCTGCTTGGCCATGGTTGGGGTGATGCTCCCTGATCTCGGACGGTAGCCCCCTCGGGCCCGCCACGACGGCGGCGGTTGCCTCCGTCATTCCTCGGTAGTGGTGATCTTGCGGTCCTACTGATACTCCGTGCTGCTGGTGTGACTGCACTGCGCCTCCCGGGCGGACTTCCGTCCGGGAGGGTGGGTGAGGCTGGTCGGCCACACGGTGCCGGGCGGACCCGGTGCCGTGACGCCTACTCGCCGCGCGCCTTGGCGATGATCTCCTTGGCGATGGACTCGGGGACCTCGTTGTACGCGTGGAACTGCATCGAGTACGTGGCCCGCCCCTGAGTACGCGAGCGCAGGTCGGTAGCGTAGCCGAACATGTCGCTCAGTGGTACCTGTGCCCGGACGATGTGGCTGTTGCCCCGCTGCTCCATCCCCTCGACCTTGCCCCGGCGAGCCGACAGGTCGCCGATCACGTCGCCCATGTAGTTCTCGGGGGTGGTGACCTCGACGTCCATCACCGGCTCGAGGAGCACGGGGCTGGCCAGCTGGGCGGCCTTCTTGATGGCCATGGAGCCGGCGATCTTGAACGCCATCTCCGAGGAGTCGACGTCGTGGTAGGAGCCGTAGGTCAAGATGATCTTGACGTCCACCGTGGGGTAGCCGGCGAGCACGCCGGAGGTGATCGACTCCCGGATGCCCTGGTCGACCGAGGGGATGTACTCCTTCGGGATGACGCCGCCGGTGATCTTGTCCTCGAAGATGTAGCCGCCGCCGGGCCCGGTGGGCTCGAGCGTGATGACCACGTGGGCGTACTGACCCTTGCCGCCGGTCTGGCGGATGTGCTTCATCTCGACCTTCTCGACCGTCTTGCGGACGGTCTCACGGTAGGCCACCTGGGGCTTGCCCACGTTGGCGTCCACGTTGAACTCGCGGAGCATCCGGTCGACGAGGACCTCGAGGTGGAGCTCGCCCATCCCGGAGATGACGGTCTGGCCGGTCTCCTCGTCGGACTTGACCCGGAAGGTCGGGTCCTCCTCGGACAGGGCGAACAGGGCCTTGGACAGCTTGTCCTGGTCAGCCTTGGTCTTGGGCTCGACGGCCACGTGGATGACCGGCTCGGGGAAGGTGAGGGACTCCAGGATGACCTGGTTATCCGGGTCGCACAGGGTGTCGCCGGTGGTGGTCTGCTTGAGGCCGACGGCTGCCACGATGTCCCCCGCGAACATGGCGTCGAGGTCCTCGCGGGTATTGGCGTGCATCTGGAGGATGCGGCCGATCCGCTCCTTACGGTCCTTGGTCGAGTTCACCACGCCCGAGCCCTTGGTCAGGGTGCCCGAGTAGACCCGCAGGTAGGTGAGCTTGCCCACGTAGGGGTCGGTCATGATCTTGAAGGCCAGGGCGGAGAACGGTGCCGAGTCGTCGGCGGGACGCTCGACCTCGACGCCCTCCTTGCGGGGGACCAGGCCCATGGTCGGCGGGATGTCGAGCGGGCTCGGCAGGTAGTCGACCACGGCGTCGAGCATGGGCTGGACGCCCTTGTTCTTGAACGCCGTGCCGCACAGGATCGGCACCGCGTGGTTGCCGAGGGTCACGGTGCGCAGGGCGCGTGTCAGGTCCTCGGGGAGGATCTCCTCGTCACCCAGGTACTTCTCCATGATGATGTCGTCGTGGTTGGAGACCACGTCGATCAGCTCGGCGTGAGCGGTCTCGGCCGCGGCCACCAGGTGGTCCGGGATGGCCTCCTCGACCCAGTCCTCGCCCATGCCATCGTCCCACACCAGGGCCCGCATGTGGACCAGGTCGACCACGCCCTGGAAGTCGCCCTCGGCGCCGATGGGCAGCTGCACGACGGCCGTGGTGCAGTCGAGGCGGTCCTTGATCATGTCGACACACATCTCGAAGTTGGCGCCGGTCCGGTCCATCTTGTTCACGAAGCAGATCCGGGGGACCTCGTACTTGTTGGCCTGGCGCCAGACCGTCTCGGTCTGGGGCTCCACGCCGGCGACGGCGTCGAACACGGCCACGGCACCGTCGAGCACGCGGAGCGAGCGCTCCACCTCGACGGTGAAGTCCACGTGTCCCGGGGTGTCGATGATGTTGATCAGTGTGTCGTGCCACAAACAGGTGGTGGCGGCCGACGTGATGGTGATGCCGCGCTCCTGCTCCTGGACCATCCAGTCCATGGTGGCCGCGCCCTCGTGGACCTCACCGATCTTGTAGTTCTTGCCGGTGTAGTAGAGGATCCGCTCGGTGGTGGTGGTCTTGCCCGCGTCGATGTGGGCCATGATCCCGATGTTGCGGGTCTTGGACAGTGGGTGGTTGCGGGTCGTGGTGTCAGACATGCTTGGTCAACTCTCGGGTCGTGCTCGTGTCGTCGTCGTGGCGAGGTGGGGTCCGGCTACCAGCGGTAGTGGGCGAACGCCTTGTTCGACTCGGCCATCTTGTGGAGGTCCTCCCGACGCTTGGCGGCGGCACCAATGCCGTTGGCCGCGTCGCGGATCTCGTTGGACAGGCGCTCGGCCATGGTCTTCTCGCGGCGCTGCTGCGAGTAGCCCACCAGCCAGCGGATCGACAGCGTGGTGGCCCGACGGGGCCGCACCTCGACCGGGACCTGGTACGTGGCGCCACCGACCCGGCGGCTGCGGACCTCGAGCTCGGGGCGGGTGTTCTCCACGGCCTTCTTCAGGACGGCGACCGGGTCGTTGCCGGATTTCTCGGCGACGTCGGCCAGGGCGGCGTAGACGATGCGCTCGGCGAGCGTGCGCTTGCCTCGGCTCAGGACCCGGTTGACCACCTGGGTGACCAGCACCGAGTGGTAGACGGGGTCGGGCATGAGCTCACGACGGACTGCGGGACCTTTGCGGGGCACGTCAGGACTCCTTCTTGGCGCCGTAGCGGCTACGGGCCTGATTCCGCTCACGGACGCCCGATGCGTCCAGGGTGCCGCGGATGACCTTGTACCGGACACCCGGAAGGTCCTTCACACGACCGCCACGGACCAGGACGATCGAGTGCTCCTGGAGGTTGTGTCCCTCGCCGGGGATGTAGGCCGTGACCTCGAGGCCGCTGGTGAGGCGCACACGGGCGACCTTCCGCAGGGCCGAGTTCGGCTTCTTGGGGGTGTGGGTGTACACGCGGGTGCACACGCCACGGCGCTGGGGGGCGCCGCGCAGTGCCGGCGTCTTCGACTTTGTCGGCTTAGTGGCCCGGCCTTTGCGGACGAGCTGGGAAATCGTGGGCACGCGTGACCTCTAGGTTGTGGACTGCAGGGATGCTTCAGGACTGCTGCGTACTGCGCCGGCGCACTGCGAGGTGTGCCGTTCGGGCCTGCCGGATCGTCCGCCTGCACGCAGGCTGGCCGAGCCGTGCGACACGCAGCCGCAAGGGTTCCATGCTACGGCATGGTCAGACGGCGGGCAAGTGCGCCCCGGACCCCGATTCGGACCCGGGACGTCCCCCCG
>Ga0209483_1000667_pt1 | contig 28499 bp, 32 predicted proteins | sample NGEPerA_FD_184508 | JGI IMG/M metagenome (GOLD analysis project Ga0209483, IMG submission 184508) | Arctic peat soil microbial communities from the Barrow Environmental Observatory site, Barrow, Alaska, USA - NGEE PermafrostL2-A... | ecosystem: Environmental > Terrestrial > Soil > Wetlands >... | reverse complement strand
CGATTTAGTGACGGCACTGCGCGGCGTCAAATACAGAAATGGCCTGGCAACTTTGACATCGGACGGAAGTTTTCTCCGCCTGCCAGCCGCGCTGATCGTCCGGAATGCCGCGCAGTGCCGTCACTAAATCGTGTTCGACAATCACTTCGACGCCGGAGGGGGTTAGCTCCGCCTGCGCGGGGGAAACCGTGCCGCAAAAGGGACAGATCAGCGCCTTCTTCGCAGGATTCCATTGCGCCTCGCCGCCGCAGGACGGGCACGAAAATTTCTTCTGGGCTGTCGCTTCGCTCATGCTCAACTCTTGAGATATTCATCCAGGGCCGATTTGCTGACGCGCCAGGTGGAACCGATCTTCTTGCCTTTGAGTTCGCCCTTTTCGAGCGTCGCCAAAACATCGGCCTCGCTGACGCCCAGGGTTTTGGCAATGTCCGCAGTGCCCAGCCATTCCGAGGCTGGCGCGGCCACGCCGCTTTGTCCGCTTTGGCCTGCATTCATGGCCGCCATCATTTGCTGGCCCATGGCGATGCCGGCGCCCAGACCCGCCGCCGTGCTGGCCATCCCGCCGCCTTCGCCGCCGCCCTTGGTCATGGACTCAGCCATTTGGAATTTCACGTAGTCGTTAAGGTTGCCAATCGCCGCCATGCTGCTGCGCTTGTCGATGGATTGCTCGACTTCCGGCGGCACGGAAACGTTCTCCAAAATAAAGCTCGAAATCTCGATCCCGTATTTGCTGGTCACCGCCGGGTTAATGAGCGGCAGGAGCGCCTGCCCCAATTCCCCGTAACGTGCCGCCAGATCGAGGACGGGGACTTTGGCCGCGGCCAGCGCATCCGTGAACACACTGACAATGCGCGAGCGCATCGTGTCCGAAAATTCCTCGAGGCGAAAATGGTCGTCCGTTCCCGCCACTTCCTTAAGAAACAATTTCGGGTCAATAACATGAAAGTCGAAAGTCCCGTAAGCCCGCGTCCGCACGATGCCGAAATCCGCGTCCCGCATCATAATGGGATTAGCCGTGCCCCATTTGTTGCCCGTGAAAAGACGGGTCGTGACAAAATACACATCGGCCTTGAACGGCGAATGCAGCCCATACTTCCAGCCCTTGAGCGTGGAGAGAATGGGGATGTTATCGGTGGTCAGGGTATGTTTGCCCGGGCCGAAGGTGTCGCCGAATTGGCCCAGGTAAATGAATTGCGCGACTTGCGATTCGCGGACGATGAGTTGGGCGCCGTTTTTGATTTCCTTATCCTGGTCGGGATAACGGAAAGTGAGCGTGTCGCGCGAGTCATCCTGCCACTCGATGATTTCGAGAAATTGTGTTTTAAGATAGTCAAGTAATCCCATAATCGGCCTTTATTTTTGCCGTACCATGATGCAAAAGCGGCGGGGTGTGAAGTATAAATTGGAAGCAATTATGTAATCGTCCCAAGCCATTCCAAGCTTGCAAGTTTGTCCGCTCCGCGAGAAATTGGGCCATGCCTGCGGAAACCCTTAAATGCCCCATGTGCGGCGCTCCGGCTTCCACCGATTCCCCTCAGTGCGAACACTGCGGAGCGCAGTTGGCCACGATCGCCTGCCCTTCCTGTTTTGGAATGATGTTTATCGGCGAAAAATTCTGTTCGCACTGCGGGGCGGCGGCGGCCCGCACCGAAGATGCCAGCGGAACGCACGAACTTTGCCCTCGCTGCAAAACCAACTTGCAAGCCGTCGTGCTGGGCAAGAGCCGCCTGGAGGAGTGCCCGCATTGCGAGGGCATGTGGGTCAGCGCGGATGTCCTTCAGCAAATCTGCGCCGACCGGGAACAACAAGCAGCCGTCCTGGGCATGTCGAGTTCGCTGCCGGCCAGCTCGATTGACTTCGAGAAAAAAATTCACTACATCCCCTGTCCGGTCTGCCAGGACCTGATGAACCGGGTCAACTTCGCGCACTGCTCCAACGTCATTGTCAACGTCTGCCGCGCGCACGGCACCTGGTTTGACAGAGACGCCTTGCGCCATCTGGTGGAATTCATCCGCGGCGGAGGCATGGAAAAAGTCCGCGCCCGCGAACTGAACGAACTGGAAGATCGCCGGAAGCATATCGAGGCCGAAGAAACAGCCGCCGCCTTTACGACCCTCCGTCCGCCAACGGACTGGCAGGAGGATGCGGCGCACCTGGGAATATCCGCCGTGGGCAGCCTGCTCGCCGCCTTCTTGCGGCGTTAGGACGTTTGATTGACAGAACTGTGTCGGTGTGGTCAACGCGAGAGAATATCCGCTCTCCTCCTGCGAAGCTCATGGCGGTTTACTCGTTGTCGTAAAGGGCGTCTTCCGGAGAATATTGTTGCGCAAGCTGAGTCGCTGAGAACCGGCTCCATTCCATGTTTTCCTTTTCAGCAGCGCGGCGCGACAACAGAAAATTGACGTAATGGAGCGCTTCAGCTTGGAGGTTTTCAGGCAAATGCTTGGCCTGTTCGAAAAGCATTTCGGCGGTGTTCATAGGTCAGAAATAAAATAGGCTGCGGCCACTGCTTCTGGTGCGCTTCCACGCCGGACGCACTCCTAATGCATTCATAGGATCACAATCTTGCTAATTCCGGCAAAACACAACTCCTTTTTAACCCTTACAAAGCTAATGAGTCGATTTTTGAATCCAAAGAGCCTGTTCACTGCCTCTTACTTGTGAACAGTGCGAAATAAAACAAATGAATCTTATGACAAATCGACTTAACAAGTTCTGGGGCATCAGTTTGCTCCTTCCGTTCGTGGCCGCGCCTCTGACCGCCCATGCCCAAATATTTGGCTGCCCGGTTGATTCGACCTTGGGCTTGATGGGTTTAAGCGGGGCGGAAACTTTAATTCCTTTGGTGGCAATCGGCATGGGCTGCAGCATTCCGATTATCATTATCAGTTTGCAACTTTACTTTCGGCATGAAAAAAACAAAATGATGCATCAGACGATCCGGTCCATGGTGGATAAAGGCCAGCCCATTCCGCCGGAATTGCTTAACAAAGAACACGACATCACCGACCCAGCCCCGCGCCGTGGTCCGCGCAACGACCTGCGCAATGGCCTGATCTTCATCGGCATTGGCATCGGCGTCATCATCATGGCCGGAAAGGTCGGCTGGATTATTTTTCTGATGGGCATCGCTTTTGTCATCGCCTCGAGGTTCGAAAAGAAAGAGACTATTGGCCAGCCGCCTAAAATCTGAGCTGTGCTTTTTACCGATGCCGATCTTATCGCCCGCGTCCTGTCCCAAGGAGACAAAAATGCCTTTGGCGAACTGGTGCGGCGTTATCAGTCGCCCGTGCGGTCGTTTCTCACCCGGATGACGAACGGCGACTCCCATCTGGCCGACGATCTGGCCCAGGAGGCCTTTTTGAAAGCCTGGCAGAAGCTGGCCACCTTCCGCGGCGAAGCTCGTTTTTCGTCCTGGCTTTTCGGCATCGCCATGAACGAATTTCGCAGCGCCGCCCGCCGCCGCAAAGAATTGCCCTGGGCCGAGACCGGGGAACTTCCGCTGGAGGAATCCATAACCATGCGCGACCATCCTCTCTGCATGGATTTGACCGAAGCATTGCAACGGGTGACGGTGAACGAGCGCGCCGCCATCCTGCTCTGCTGTCAAAACGGATTATCCCACGAGGAAGCGGCCGGGGTTTTAGCCTGTCCCTTGGGCACCGTCAAAACGAACGTCTTGCGCGGCAAGGAAAAATTGAGAAAATATTTGACCCCCGTTTATCACAATTATGAACCCGCCTGAGAACACCGAGAATTCCGACCCATTGGACATACTGCTGCAAGAGCAGAACCATTATATCGAGGACGCCGGTTTTACGGCGCGCGTCTTAACGTCGCTGCCGCAATCTTCGCGCCGCTCCTGGCTGCGCCCGGTTCTGTTGGTAAGTGTGAGTCTAGCGGGCCTGTTTTTATTTATTTCCTGGCTGCCTTGGCAAAGTCTGCCCTCCTTGGACGGGCCGCCGCTGTCGTGGATTGACTCCAAAGTTTTTTTGCCGTGGCTGATGGCGCTGACGGTTCTGGCCTCCTTGGTCTGGGGAATGGTCGCCGCCAGTCAATTAGAAGATTAAGCTGGGAGATTTCCCGCGATTGAAATGATTTTAAATCTTTTTGCAGAAAAGAGTTGACCGGTCAGTCAAAATATGTGAAGTTGATGGCGTTGGAAGAATCGCTGGATATGAAAAAGACGTGTGAAACCAAGGAAAAGCTCCTGCAAGTGGGATTCGATCTCATTTGGGACAGTAGCTATGGATCGGTGAGCGTTGATGACATTTGTAAGCGGGCAGGAATCAACAAGGGGAGTTTCTATCACTTCTTTCCCTCCAAGGCGGCTCTGGTGGTGGAGGCTTATGAGGCGCATTGGCGAAAAAGCCGTCCGACGCTCGATGGCATCTTTTCACCGCAAGTTCCCCCGCTGGAGCGGATCCAGAACTACTGCCGATTGATGTATGAGGTGCAGAAGGAAAGGGCTGAAAAATATGGGCGTGTTTGCGGTTGTCCTTTTTCGAGCGTTGGGAGCGAGGTGGCAACGCTGGATGAAAAAATCCGCGCCGGAAGCGAGCGTTTGATGAACGCCAACAGAAAATATGTCGAAAGCGCCATTGCCGACGGCATGCGCGACGGTTCCATCACAGTGAAAGACCCGGTCGCGGCGTCCTTGACCCTTCAATCGCTCTTGCACGGGATGTTGATGGAAGCCAGGGTGCAGAATAACCTGAAAGTTTTGGAAGGGCTGGAGTCCACCGTCATGGACTACCTCGGGGCGAAGACCGTGAACGTTTAAGAATTTATTTTACCCAAGAAAGAAAATACGTATGAAAAATGTTGAAGTAAGAATTGACCAGTCAGTTCAATTATTAGCTAAAATCAAAACGGAATTGGTGCATAGGTTATCCGCGGAATATTCGGGAGTCAGAAAGCAGCATGTTTATCAGGCCGTGAATGAAGCGGATGCTTTGGCATCCTTGACCAGCGTGCCTCTGCTCGTGCTGCCGGCCTTGGCCGAAGAAAAAGTTCAAGAAGCCGCCGAATGGTCCGCGCATCAACGTTCGGTGCTGCACCCGGATTGCGTCTCGTTCGCCGCGTGACCAGCCACGGCGGCTCCATGACAAATGATGGCAAAAATAAATAAAAATGAAATGAGGTTAAGATGAAAATTGCGACTGCATCCCATGGGCGGCGGAGTCCTGAGCTTGTCCGCGCCCTGAACAACGAAACCAATTCGGTGACGGGAGATGATTTGGTCCCTCCGCCGGCCGCCGATGACGAACTGCTTGACAGCTACTCCCTGACCGTTTCTCGGGTCGTCGAAAGGGTTCGGCCAACGGTGGTGAATATTCGCACGCCGCGCCCTGACCCAAAGCGGCCGAACGGAATGGATTCCGGCGGCAGCGGCTCGGGATTTGTCATTGCCCAGGACGGCTACATTCTGACCAACAGCCATGTGGTTCACGGCGCAGGCAAGATCGAAGTCGCGCTGGCCGATGGCCGCGCCTTGAGCGCCTCCCTGGTCGGTGACGATCCGGAAACCGATCTCGCGGTCATCCGCATTCATGCCTCCGACCTGGTTCATATCAACCTGGCCGATTCTCAATCGGTGCGCGTTGGACAAATCGCCATCGCCATTGGCAGTCCGTTTGGTTTTCAACAGACCGTCACCGCCGGAGTCGTGAGCGCATTAGGCCGCTCCATGCGTTCCCAATCTGGACGCCTCATCGACAACGTCATTCAAACCGATGCGGCTTTAAATCCCGGCAACTCCGGCGGCCCGCTGGTCAATTCGCGCGGTGAAGTCATTGGCGTAAACACCGCCATCATTCTGCCCGCCCAAGGCATTTGTTTCGCCATTGCCAGCAACACCGCCAAACTCGTGGCAGCCTGGTTGATCAAAGAAGGCCGCATCCGCCGCAGTTGGATTGGCGTGGCCGGGCAAAACGTGCCCCTCCATCCGCGAGTCGTTCGCTTCCACCGCCTGCCCTCGAACTGCGGCGTGTTGGTGACGGGGCTCGAGCCGGGGAGTCCCGCGAAACGCGCAAACCTGCAAGAAGGCGATGTCATCGTCGCCTTCCAGGACAAAACAATTTCGCAGATCGACGAACTGCACCGTCACCTCGTCGCCTCCGCCATCGGAATTGCAACGCCGATTACAATCATCCGGCATACGGAGAAAATCCACCTGACTGTTGTCCCGGAAGAATTGGGATCCTCTCATCAGAGGAATTGAGTCGAACAACGTGGATAATTCAACCAGGTCGAGAGGGCCGGTCATTGTTTCAGGACTGAGTTTAAAGTGGTGGACGATTTCCCGCCGGTTCGACGCGCGCGAGGGCGTCCAGTGGCAAGCTGGAGAGCGCGAGGCTCATCGCCCGCCGGCCGTCATTGCGGAGCAGGGCGATTTCCCTTTCCATCGGCGCGAGCGCGGTCGCCGGCGCGTTTTGGATGATGGAATGAGTCATTTCGATCACGGAACCGGAAGCGACCAACGAACGGGCGCTCTCATCGGAACTGAGCGCGGGCGCCGGCGAATTTTTTTCAGGCGAGCCCAGCCATAATCCCAGCAGCCCCACCAAGACCAGTCCGGGCGCGGTCAACCACCGCCAACGTCGCGACGAGCGGGCGGTGCGGGTGTCCATTTTGCGAGCTGCGCTGCGCACGCGGCGCATGATGGATTCGTGGAGGTCGTCTGGCGGAGCATTTTGGGGCTGCGCGTTCTTAAGCTGGTCATCCAGGTCCGCTAAAATTTGAAATTTTTTGATCCATGATTTCATCGGGATGGTCCGGGGTTGATGATGTTGAGTGGATTGGCAGTCGGGCCGAGCGTGGCCCTTTTCGCAACTTGCTTTCCAGGCTGAACGTCCAGCGCCTCGGCTAGCGCGGTGCGAGCCCTAAACAGGATGACTTTGACGTGCGTTTTCGTGCGGCCCAGCACTGTGGCCATTTCTGCCACGCTCAAGTCTTCGACATACTTCAACCACAGCGCCTGGAATTGCACGTCGGACAAAACGGCCCGGGCGCGTTGCCAGAGATCCAACTGATCGCTGCGGCGAATGGCTAGTTCGGCTGGGCTGTTCTCCTCCAGTCGTTCAGCCGGCGCCTCGTCCTCCACGGGCCGCCGCGCGCGCCAGTGGTCGATACACTTGCGCCGCGCGATGGTGAAGAGCCAGGTGGCAAAGGACTGCGCCGGGTTGTAGCGTTCCAGTTTTGTGTAAGCGGTCATAAAGGTTTCCTGCGTCAGATCCGCCCCATCGGCGTCGTTGCGGCAGGCCCTGGCTAGAAATCGATAGAGCCGCGTTTCGTATCGACGGACCAGTTCCTCAAAACTTTCCAGCGCGCCGCCTTGGGCTTGGCGGGCTAGTGCTTCGTCCGATAATGTGGCGGGATCGATGCTCATTCGGCGCAGCGTGCCGGGTTATTTGCCGTCTTTGTCTTTTGTTACTTTCCCATCGTCGTCATTGTCGGCCGAGGCTTTTTTGGCAGCCTCCTTGGCCGCATTGTCTTTGATGGCCGCAATGATGTCGTTGGCGGGAATGTCCAACCGGACCGTTGCATTGGCGCCCGTTTGTTCCACCGACAGATGTTTTGACAATGTGACTGCATCCGGGTTGCCCATTGGCAAACCCATGAGCGCGATGATGCCACGGGCAATGTTGGCCACCTGCTGGGCGGCGTCCTCGCCTGTCGTTTCCAGATAAAGATTCGCCAGAACTTTCTCGTCCGCTTCGCGAACATCCAAACTAATAAGTTTAGACAGCTTAAGAATGGCGGCAGGCGGGCCGTCTCCATGGCCATTGAGATGCCGGACAGCCGCCTGTAATATTTCCGGCTCGCCGGCCCCAAATTTGGGAAAGTCCGAACCTTGGCCGAGGTTCTTTTTCGTGCCGTCGAGCACCTCCAACGCCTCGGCCAGACTGGATTCCTGCTGGGCGAAAATGACCAATCGATTCTGATAAATGGCGGCGTAGGTTCTCGGTTTGCCGCCTTCTTTCTTGCGCCGCTTATCGTCAATCCAACTGGCAATCTGATGCTGGCCATGCGACGTTTCCCGATAGTCTTCCGCGAGCTGGGCCAATGAGAGCAATCGTTCGGAATTGAGGTCGGCATACACCAGCGCCACGCCATCCTCGGGATTTGCGGATGCGCCATAAACAGTGATGCCGTGCAAGGTCGTGCGCAAGTCGTTGCCCACCGCCGCCTTGAGCATCGCGAAGTGCAGGTCCGCCTCCGGCTTTTTCATTTCGGCCAAAATCTGCGCGCCCACCGCTGACTTACGCAAGGCGTCCACATCGAGATGCGCCACCCAGGCTGGTTCAGCGATAACTACCGCACGTTCCACCGGGTTCGATAGCGCGGGCAGGGACAAGCACATCAGACATCCCAGCAGCAGATTGGATTTCAAAAAATATTTCATATCAAGTATGTTTTAGATTCGTATTTCCCGAGAACAGTGGTTTGCGCAACGGCGCAGGCCTATTCATCCTAGGCTACGAGTGGACGGGGAGAAAGGTTACAAATAAGGGCTGCCCGCTGCCTGAGCCGCCTTCTTTTTACCTCATCGGCAACGCGCTAATAAGAAACACTCTTGTTTTCGTTTTTTGCCATTTACGCTAACAATGAATCATGCTATTTTCGTTATCCGAATGGCTGGAGCAACCAATATTCCGGGCAAAAAGGCGCCGCAAGGCAAATATTCAGCCTTTATTCCCTCTCCCTTGCCGCCCAAGCTCGATTGGACACCCAGGCTTGTCGGCCTGCTGTCTGATGCAGACAGGATGATTGGCAAGCTGGCCGGTGAAGGCGGGCGATTGCCCAATCCTCACGTCCTGATGCGTCCGTTTATCCGGCGCGAAGCCGTCCTGTCCAGCAAGATTGAAGGCACTCAAGCGACGCTCGGTGAATTACTAGCCGCCGAAGCTGGTATTGCCGTAGAAGCCAGTTCTGACGATTTGCGCGAGGTGGGCAATTATGTAGTGGCACTGGAACATGGCATGGCGCGACTCGAACAACTGCCCATTTGCGTTCGCCTCATCAAAGAATTACACGAAAAACTCATGACGGACGTGAGAGGACATCATGCCGGTCGTGGACAATTCCGAAAAATTCAGAACTGGATTGGCGGGCCGGGTTCCACAATCGAAACGGCTTCCTTTGTTCCACCCCCGCCCGATGACGTGGAACCCTGCCTTGCGGCGTGGGAAAAATTCCTGAACGAACCCAATTTGCCGCCCTTAAGAAGTCAGTCTTGAGGTCAACAAGACAATGAAAAAAAGGAAAAAATACTCCGCGACAAAGCAGCTGAGTCGAATGGCGCTTAGTTAGATAGAAGACGCACGGTCACAGTCACGAGAGGGTTTGATTCCCTTCGCTCAGTTGTCCTTTTGGTGCTGCTGCGCGTAATTTATCATGCCCCTTAGCCTTTCTTCGCCGCCAAACATGCTGTAATTAGTCCACGGTGCCATCTTGATCTGGGTCGCAAATTCATGGACTTTGCCACAGCGTGCGGCGAAAAGAGCGTAATACTGCCGGTAGTCCGACTCATTGGGATATAATTTGAAAAACTGTTCGTAGGTCGATTTGATATCCGGCCACACGTTCGGTTTCAACCAGTACGCCTTCCGGTCGTTGTCGTCTTGTATTTCGCGTGACGCTTCCAGATGCGCATCCACGAGCAGCAGACGAACCCTGCCGGTCCAATTTGTGTTAGCGCTGCAGTCCCGGCCGAAGTCTATCATCTCGCCAATGCTGCCATACCATCGTGGTCGTAAGTACTCCAGTTTTGCATAACAGAGATCCCAATATCCGGGATTTAGTTTCATCCCTCGCAGGAACCATGTTTCCATCCGGCTGCCTCCCGGGCCTTGCGCCAGTCCAACTCGCAGCATTTCCAGACAGATGCGAGCGTCAGTGGGATTCAGCTTCCAAGCTGTTTCCAACGCTTCTGTTGCAACCTCCAAACGTTGTTCCGTCAACTTCCATCCTTCTGCCGAAACCGTATTCGCGTATCCACTTCCTCGTGCGAGCCAGGCGTATGAAAGGTACGCCCGGCCCTTGGCGCGGAGGGCGACGCTCGTACCACCCCAATGATTTGTTAAAGTCGGCTCCAAAATCCGGTAACAATTCCAGCACAAAGCATCGGCCCACCATGCTGCCGACATTAGTTGATCCAATGCGTCGTCTGCATCTTTGAGCGGCATCGTCTTATCATCGAACGCTTTGGCTAAATAACCCGCCGCTCGTTCCGACAGCGTACGGCCCGCTGGCTCCTGGTGGTTGGAGTTCTTAAGTGCGTCGCGCCACCTGATAATTGCGAAACATTTGATGATCTCCGGATAATCGCTTTGTTCCAAAGCAGCGGCCACGTCCCTAAATGCCGCCTCGGTCTCGGCAGCGGAGTGGGTGTCAGAGGAAACGAAACGTAACTGCAAGTATCGGATTAACGGGTCATTGCAGCCCATTTGGTCCAGGCGGGACAGTTTTGCCTTCAGGCGGGCAAGAATGTCATCTGGTATTCCGTTTGTCAGACATCGCACCTGGGCGTACAGAGTCAGACAATCCCTGGCATCTTTATCCCATTTAAGATTTTTTCTTCCTATTTTATCGTACGCGCCTGACGTCACCGCGGTCTGGTACGCCAGTTCCTTCAAATCCACCTCATTCGTTTGTGCGTTCGTGAAGCTGCAGTTGGCCAATAAGAGAGTTGCCACGAAGACGATATAATGCAATTTCACGCTCTATTCCCTACTGTGATCGATTTCGATGTCAATCCCAAATTTAATCCGTTTCACCAATGCTTGGCTCGTCCATCGGGATCAGAGGAGGCTTCGTAATTGAGTTTTTCAAATTCCGCTTCATGATGAGCCAGGCGCGAGGAATTTTCGACTTTACCAGAATTTGTATTGGATGTTGGAAGGGGCGTCGGTGTCGTCCGCCAACTCGTCGGCCGGGGAGTAATTCCATACTTCGGTGTGCCCGTCGCCGAAAAGGAAGGGGATGACGCGCTTGCCTTTGTAGGCGTGCCACGAGGTCTGGGGATTGGAAATCAACCGGTTGCCAAACCAGTTCCAATCGCCCAGCATGATTTTGGTGGACGGCTTGATCGCGACGCGGGTGCGCTTGTTGGGATAGGCGGGAAGCCCGTTGCCGCCGGTGATGAGGGCGGTCCCGGCCTGGTTGCAGCCGCCGCCGACAAACTCGACCGCAAACTCACTGCTATACCATTGCATCAAGTAACTGTTGCCCCACGCGTCCCAACAAGTCCCCGTATAAGTGTCATTCGGGGGCGCATATAAAGGGTCTCCTTTATCGGCCGGACAATGGCAAATAGCGGGAGCTTTAAGATAGGGATAGAGCTGGCGGTTGGTTTGGTTGAATCCCCCGCCATGCAGACCGATGCCTGCAGCGATGGCGTGGAAGGTGGTCAGGTTGCCTGTCTGTCCACCCCAAGTGGCCCAATTAAAGTAAGCGGGATAATATTCCTTGAAATCATCCACATACATGTGAAGGCCAATCCCAATTTGGTGCTGATTGTTGATACAGGTTGTTCTGAGCGCCTGGCTTTTTGCCGCCGCCAAGGCCGGCAAGAGCAGCGCCGCCAGAATGCCGATAATGGCGATCACCACCAGCAATTCGATGAGTGTGAAGGCCCTTCCCTTCGCCGGATTGGGCGCCGGATCGGCGTCGCTTAGTTTATATTTGAAATAGACGGATGGGCCGTCGGCCGTCAATGTGGCCAGCAGGGCCATCAAACCCATGGCACACCGGATGCGCGGCTTTTTACTCATGCGTTGTTCAGTTATAGGGTCGTATTGACATTCTGACAACACTTTTCCGAAACGACGACGGTGACAAAATGTTGTACATGTTGACCGCCCGGTTAGAAGTTCGCCCCATCGCTCACGGTCCCACTTGACTGCGCGCGGCCGCTACTGCACTCCCGAAGACAAAAGCGCGGAGGTATGCTGAACCATCCATTGGACATCCGGGCCATTGGGAAGCTCCGTCATGCTGCCCGGCCAGGTGGTGCGTGTGACGGCGGGAAAATACCGCAGTTGCTGCCACTTATGGATTTCAGCATGCCCATCGACGAAACTGAAGCTGCCCGCTCCATTGTGATAGGAAGCCGGCCCATCGTCAAAACCCGGACGGGTCATGCTGAACATAAAAAATGCGTCATTGATGCTGTCGGCCTGCTCGTCCAGTGTCAGCCACAAACGAGATGGGGTTGGATTAACCACCTGGCTCTCCTTTTCATACGCCCGGTACCCGGCGCCCGCTCCGCCCCAATCGCTCATGTTACACCCGCCCGCCGCCGTGATTTCATCGGCTTCCTGCCCGATATAGCCATTCATGGAACTGCTGCGCACCCGCGGCACCTGAAGGCCCCCCTCGCTGCAATTCCACAGATCAGCCGGGCATTTAAAAATCCTGATCTGATTTTTGATGTAGGCTCCGCAGGCGGAGTTCGCAATCAAATTCGCATTGGTATTGTCCGTGTTATTGGCCACCCAGGACAATTTCCCAAAACACCATCCTGGATAAGGGGGCGGGACCGCGTCACTACTCTGATTGCTCTCATCCACATTGGGCGGAAATTGATTTCGAGAATCATCACAATACATTTTCCAGGCCAAGGCGATCTGTTTCTGGTTGCTTAGACATTGGACGCCTTGCGCTTGCGCCTTGGCTTTGGACAGGGCGGGAAGGAGGAGCGAGGCCAAAATGGTGATGATGGCGATGACCACCAATAATTCGATCAAAGTAAAGCCGCCACGCCGCGCGTTCACGCCTTCCAACGCCGCAGAGGCGGGGCTGATGCTTTTCGTATTCACAGTGATAACTTAACCACATTATACCATCATCGGCCCAAGACCTGTCCAGTCTTAACCGCTGAAATTCAAAACAGTTCTCGACGCTCTTCGACCCCCAGGAACTAACGTCCGGCCTCACATCATCTCTTGAACTGTGTGTGAAACATGGTAATCTTGGCAGATGAAAACAATCACGATCCGCGATTTGCGTCAACGTTGGCCGGAGGCGGAGGCGGCGTTAAAGATCGAAAATGAGATTCTTATCACGCGCGATTCCAAGCCCGTTGCCAAGCTCGTCTGCATTTCGCCAGCCGAAAATCCGCGTCCACGCTGGGACGCCGCGAAACACGCCCGCTGGCAGAAAAAAGTTTCTGGGGGAAAACTCTCGCGCAGCGACGCAGCGCTCGCGAAAGACCGCGCTGACCGGTCATTCAATGGCGGCCACAAATAAATGATTTACCTGGACACCAGTTGCCTTCTTAAGCTGCTGCGCGAGGAGCCGGAAAGCTCCGTCGTGCGCGCCGCCGTCGAGAGGGAAGAAGCGGTGGTTATCTCATCCTTGGCCGAGTTGGAAACCGAAGTGCAATTGAAAGCGTCTGCCGCCGGCGGGGAGATTCGTCCGAGCCAATGGCGGCAATATCAAGCGAAGCTCGCGGCAATGCGAAACTTCGATCCTTTTCACTTCCGGCATTTGCCCGCAGCAGTTTTCTCGACGGCCTTACGACAGCATCGGCATCCACAAGCAGCCTATTGCCGGACGCTGGACCGTCTTCATCTCGCGGCGATGGAGGAGTTGAAAGTAACGCGGCTGATGACACTCGACGAAGCGCAAGCAAAGGGAGCCGGGACATTGGGTTACAAAGTCGTCCGTCCTGGTCGATGACAATATCTCTTTTCAGCCTTTAGCCTTCAGCCTTCAGCCTTTATCTTCTCCCCATGATTGTCCGCCTCGCCTCACTTAAATCGGCCGAAAATTTTCGCGCGCGGCTGGCCGCTCTGGGCCTGGCTCTGCCGTGCGATGACGCGATTGCAACGGGGACCAATTCCCCGCTGGGCCGGCCCATCGAAACTGTCACGATCAATGGCAAAAAAATCGGCAATCGTTTTGCGGTGCATCCGATGGAAGGCTGGGATGGCACGCGCACCGGCGGCGCCACCCCCGAAGTGTTTCGGCGCTGGACGCGCTTCGGCGAGAGCGGCGCCAAGTTGATTTGGGGCGGCGAAGCCATGGCCGTCCGCGCCGAGGGACGGGCCAATCCCAACCAACTGATCATCTGCGAAGAAAACAAAGGCGACTTGATCCGCCTGCGTGAAGCGTTGCTGGCCGCCCACCGCGAACATCACGGCACGACCGGCGATTTGGTCGTGGGCTTTCAATTGACCCATTCCGGCCGCTACTGCCGCCCCAACGACAAACGCCTGGAGTCGCGCGCCGCTTTTCGCCATCCGATACTTGACAAAAAATTCCAGGTCACCAGCGACGCCCAGGTTTTCACTGCCGCCGAGGTGAAGCAATTGGTCAAAGATTACGTCGCCGCCGCGCAAATCGCCTCGGACGCCGGAGCGGATTTCGTCGATCTCAAGCATTGTCACGGCTATCTGCTGCACGAATTCCTGGCCGCTTTCACGCGCGCGGACGAATACGGCGGCTCATTCGAAAACCGGACCCGCATTTTGCGCGAGATCGTCGCCGGCATTCGAGAGAGCGGCAATAAAATCGAATTGGCCGTGCGCCTCAGCGCCTTTGACACCGTTCCCTTCAAGCCCGACGCGGAAAAAGCGGAGCCGGGCAAACTGGGTCCCGGCCGCCCGGACGACTTCCCGCTGCCCTATCCCTACGCCTTCGGAGTCAATCAGAATTCTCCGCTGGAGTACGACCTAACCGAAACCATTCAATTCATGCAATTATGCGACGGCCTCGGCATCAAGTTGCTGAACATCACCGCCGGTTCGCCCTACTACTGTCCGCATCTGCAGCGTCCCGCCGCCTATCCGCCCTCCGATGGTTATCAACCCGCGCACGATCCGCTGATTGATGTCGCGCGGCAGATCGACGTCGTGCGCCAATTAAAAGCCCAAGCGCCGCCCGGTCAGATTCTGTTGGGATCGGCCTACAGTTACTTGCAGGAATTTTTGCCCCACGTCGCGCAGGCCGTCGTCCGCCAAGGATGGACCGACATGATCGGGCTGGGCCGGATGATTTTGAGCTACCCCACTCTCGTCAGCGACGTGTTAAAAAACGGCGCGCTCAACCCCAAAGTCATTTGCCGCACCTTCAGCGATTGCACCACCGCGCCGCGCAACGGAATGATCAGCGGCTGCTATCCCCTCGACAAATACTACGCGTCAAAACCAGAGGCGGCGGAGTTGAAAAGGCTAAAGGCTAAAGGCTAAAGTTTTCAGTCTTCAGCCTTTAGCCTTCAGCCTTGCCATAAGGCGCGCGGTGGGGCTTACTGCGTCGAGTTTTTAAAAGAATGAATCGCGACCTTCTGGCCAAAGCAAAATCGTACGGTTTCTCCGATCGGCAAATCGCCCATTTAACCGGCCAAACCGAGGACGACGTCCGCGCCTTGCGCAAGAAGCTCGGGCTGACGCCGAGTTACCGGCTGGTCGATACCTGCGCGGCGGAGTTCGAAGCTTACACCCCTTATTATTATTCCACTTACGATTGCGGCGATGACGAAATCCGCCCCAGCGAGAAGCGCAAGGTAATGATCCTGGGGGGCGGCCCCAACCGAATCGGGCAGGGCATTGAATTTGATTACTGCTGCGTCCATGCCGCCTTCGCCCTGAAAGCGGATGGGTTTGAAACGTTGATGGTCAATTCCAACCCCGAAACCGTTTCCACCGATTACGATACGAGCGACAAGTTGTTTTTCGAGCCGCTGACGCTCGAAGATGTCCTGCATATTTACGAGCGCGAAAAATGCTGGGGCGCCATCGCGCAATTTGGCGGGCAGACGCCGCTGAACCTCGCCCTCGGCTTGCAAAAGAACGGCGTCAACATCATCGGCACTTCGCCCCAGAGCATCGAGGTGGCCGAGGACCGGAAACTTTTCGCGGCCATGTTGACGCGCCTAAACATTCCCCAGCCGCCTAATGGGCTGGCCACAAATGAAGCGGAAGCGATTGAAGCGGCGCAGCGGCTGGGCTATCCCGTTTTGGTGCGGCCCTCGTTTGTCTTGGGCGGACGGGCCATGCAAATTGTTTACTCCGATGCGGAGTTGAATCATTACATGCGCTTTGCCGTCGAGGCCTCGCCGGAACGGCCCGTGCTGGTGGACAAATTTTTGGAGGACGCCACCGAGGTGGACGTCGATTGCATTGCGGATGTGGGCCACTTCGCCGATCCAACGCAGGGGACGATTGTCATCGGCGGTTTTCTGGAGCATATCGAATTCGCGGGAGTGCATTCGGGGGATGCGGCGATGGTGTTGCCGCCGCACACTCTTTCCAAGAAAGTCATCCAAACCATGCGCGAATATACTCACGCCATGGCGCGGGAATTGCGGGTCATCGGCTTGATGAATGTGCAGTACGCCGTCAAAGGCGAAACGGTTTATGTGCTGGAAGTCAATCCGCGCGCCTCGCGCACCGTGCCCTTTGTCAGCAAATCAATCGGCGTGCCGCTGGCAAAATTGGCCGCGCAAGTCATGGCCGGAAAAAAACTGACGGAACTCGGATTTACCAAGGAAATTTGGACCGACTACTGGGCGGTTAAAGAATCCGTTTTTCCGTTCAACCGATTTCACGGGCAGGACATTTTGCTCTCGCCCGAAATGCGTTCGACCGGCGAGGTCATGGGACTGGACGCCGACCTCGGCATCGCCTACGCGAAATCGCAAATGGCGGCCAACTCGCCTTTGCCGCTTGGCGGACGGGTTTTCATCAGCGTGAGCGATGCGCACAAGGGACAAGTCGCGGCCATCGCGCAACAATTTGCCGATCTCGGCTTTGAAATTGTTTCGACCGGCGGAACGGCGAAAGTTTTGGAGGAGGCCGGGCTGAAAGTTTCGCGGGTTTACAAGCTGGCGGAGGGCCGCCCCAATACGCTGGACTTGCTCAAGAACCGCGAAATCCAACTGGTCATCAATACTCCCGCCGGGCAAACGCCGCGAGCGGACGAAGTCAAAATTCGCACGACCGCCGTTTACACCGGAACGCCCATCATGACGACGTTGAGCGGGGCGCGGGCGGCGGCGCTGGGCATTGCGGCGTTGTGGAGGAATGGCTACGCCGTGAAGTCCCTGCAGGAATATCATCCCGGCGGCCCGTTGCCTGCCAAGGCCAATGCTGAAGCAAAGCACTGATTGGGTTACACTACGCTTTCCCGGGCAATTTTACGCCGCATTGCGGACATTGCTTTAGGTTTTCCGGATTTGTTTTTGTCGTTGCGCGCGGGCAATCGGTCGCGTGGCCCAGGATTACTTCGGTCTTGTTCTGGCAAGGCGGCGCCGTGTGGCCGCGGGCCAGAAAGTAGGAGCCGACGACGATGAGGGCGGCGAGGGCTTGGGCAGCCAGCGTTTCTACGGTCGGGAAGATTGAGAACCATAATCCCATCCACGCCGGGATGAGCTTGGCCAGAGGGTTGATCTGCGTGGTGGGAATCCAGTGCGCCAGTTGCATTTCCTGGGCTTGTTCGCCGACCATGACCAGCAAGACGACGCCCAGCAGGGCGCCCGTCAGGACCAGCATCTTCCGGTAGGGCAATTTGCGATGGGCCACAAAAGTCAGGGCGGCCACAATGCCAGTCAATAACAATCCCAGCAACGCGCCGCGCAGGACGGCGTGGCCGCCCAGGCGCAAGTAATAACTTTGCAGAAAAAGCACGACCTCGAATCCCTCGCGGTAAAGTGAGGTGAAGCCGAGCAGGCCCAATCCCCACAAAAGCGCCGTTTTGGAAATGTCGGGGTCGTCCGCGCTTTCGACCAATTCCTTTTTGCGCCGGTTGTGCATGGACATCCAGCCGCCCCAATAAATTTTGTGGAAAAACCAGTTCATGATGACGAGCAGGACAACGACGGCCAGCAATCCGGTGGCGGCTTGCAGATTGAGGGCGGAAACGCTGCCCATCAAGTTGCTGACAATGCCGGTGGCGATGAACCAGGTGACGATTGTGGCCACGAAAGCAATGCCCGCTCCCGCCATGACAGGACGCCGGTGGGCCTGCTTGCGGCCCGTCATGCTCGCCGTGATGGCCGAGAGCACCAGAATACATTCCAAGCCTTCGCGGAACACCAGCACCCCGATGTCAAAAGTCGCCGCAGCCGGACTGGTGTTGGGCGCGGTCGGGTCAGGATTGCCGTGCGCGGTGATGCCCTGCCAAACCAATACCGCACCAACCATCGCCGCAGCCAGGACCAGAAAAATGCGAAAGCCAAGCCGCGCATGACGCGCCACAGACTCACGCTCCGATGCAGGTCCTTCGGCAATGATTGACTGGCTGAGGACTGTTGGTCGATTCACCACAAGACCAAAAGCTATCAGAAATGGAAAGCTTTGGCTTGCGGCGGATTGCGAAAACTTAGCGGTGGATTGCGGTCAGAGCAGCGATACATCCATGCCACTAAATGAATGGGCAGGGTCGGCGCAGCCCGCGAAGCGGGTAGCCGACCGGACGCCGCAGCGCGGCGCCCCCACCCGAAATTTGAATGCGTCCTCCTTAAAATGGCCCCCGCTCTTGCATTGAATGCCAACCCAAGCCATTGTGTGCTGGTTCGCCGGCTGAATTTTATCTCATGCAGATTTATCCAAAGCATTACTGCGGCGTCTTCGGAATTTATGGCCATCCGAACGCGGCGGAGTTGACCTATTACGGCCTTTACGCCTTGCAGCATCGCGGCCAGGAAAGCGCGGGCATCGTATCGTGCGATGGCCGCCAATTCCATGAGCACAAGCGCATGGGCCTGGTCTCGCAAATTTTCAACGGCGAAGTCTTGCGCGGTTTGACCGGACACATGGCGGTTGGCCACACCCGCTATTCCACCACCGGTTCATCACACTTGCGCAACGCCCAGCCGCTGACCGGCGACAGCAAGCGCGGACAACTGGCCATCGCCCACAACGGCAATTTGACCAACGCCGCCCGCTTGCGCGAGGAACTCGAGGACAAAGGCGCGATTTTTCAAACCACCGTCGATAGCGAGATCGTCCTGCACCTGCTCTCCCAACCCACCCTCGGCGGCAACGAGAACAACCTCGTGCAAACCGTGCGCAAGATCGAGGGCGCTTATTCGCTGGTCATCATGACGGAGCAGGAATTGATCGGCGTGCGCGATCCCTTCGGTTTTCGTCCGCTCTGCCTGGGCAAGGCGGGCGATGCCTGGGTGCTGGCCAGCGAAAGCTGCGCGCTGGACCTGATCTCGGCCAAATTCGTCCGCGACATCGAGCCGGGCGAAATCATCATTATCGACAAAAATGGCGTGCGCTCCCTGCAAGCCTTTCCCGACCAGAAGGAACGCGCCTTCTGCATTTTCGAATACGTTTATTTTGCGCGGCCCGACAGCACCATCGCCAACCGCAACGTTTATCAAGTCCGCGTCGCAATGGGCCGCGAGCTGGCCCGCGAACATCCCTTGCAGGCCGATTTGGTGGTGCCGGTGCCCGACAGCGGAAACTGCGCCGCCCTCGGTTATTCCCTCGAGTCCCACATTCCGTATGAAATGGCCTTCGTGCGCAATCACTATGTCGGACGCAGTTTTTTGCAGCCGTCGCAATTGATCCGCGATTTCGACGTGCGGGTAAAACTCAATCTCATCACTACCCTCGTCAAAGGCAAGCGAGTGATCGTGATCGATGACTCCATCGTGCGCGGCACCACGTGCAAGGCGCGTGTCAATAATTTGAAAGAAGCCGGCGCGACGGAAGTGCATGTATTGGTCAGTTGCCCGCCGCACATGAACCCGTGCGTTTACGGGATCGATTTTCCCGACCGCAGCAAACTGATGGCGGCCAACCATTCCATCGACGAGATCCGCCGTTACCTCAACGCCGATTCGCTGGCCTATTTATCCGAAGACGGCATGGTGCGCGCGACCGGCTTGCCCAAGGAATCCTTTTGCATGGCGTGCTACAACGGAAAATATCCCGTGCCCTACGATCCCGAAATGGACAAATACATCATGGAGCGGCGGCGCTCGCGTCTCGAAGGTTTGGTCGAGGGTTTGGAGAAAGACGAACTCCAGTTCAAATTGTTGTAGAGTTGTCACTAGAATTATTGCGGCTTAAATGCAAATCGCGAAGGTTATAGCCGGACTGGGTTGCTTCGTTGTGGCGCTTTTCGCGGGAACGTTCGCTTGGGTCTGTCTTCAATGGGGGAGTCTTTGGTTTGCAGTTATCCCGGCAATTCTTGCTCTGGGTCTGGCTTCCTTCGGTCTATATCTGATTTTAAGGCGGCGGTTGGCGTTGCCAAAGCGGGCCAAAATTCTGATGGCTGGTTTTATTGGTGCCGTTGTCCTCTGCCCCTTTATTTTGGACCTCTACATTCGGCAGGAGCGCAAAGCCTTGCAAGGACGTGCAAAAGAGTTCCTCTCCCGCCCAATCCCAAAATTGCTTACACCGGATTCCGCAGGGAATGTTGGGGGATATTATGTGAACACCAATAGCGGACCCCAGAACGGCGTGCTTGGTAATTCACCTGTCCTGATAAAGCGATACGCCGACAATGGCAGAATACGTTGGTCTGCCAGAATACAGGGGCAATTCGCATCCACTTCCGATGATTTACATATTGGATGGGGCCCGGAAGCCGATGCCATCAGAACCAACGAAGAAGTGCGCCTTTATATGGCTGAACGCAATGCCATTTTGGGGAAAGAATGGCAAATGGGATTTTGGCAATGGGTCGAGGATGTCATGGAATTTAAACAGACAATTCCAGAAATTGAGGAGGAAGATCGGGATGATCGATACGTCCAGCAATTTGATGGCACTTGGACGAATGGGAGTTCAGACACGCTGGCCATCGACCCTGGGGGGCGATTCTCGTTGAAACGGTCGAACCACAATCACACAAACACCTACATGGGGACTTGGATGGCTGTTCTGAGGATTCCGGCATTGCACTTGACATTCACAAATGCGACCGGCGCCGAGCCGCAGTGGTCAATTGGCGAAAACGCGGACTTCAGGATTATCCATGTGGATGACCACAATTTGATTTACGAAGGTGGCGGCGAAACAAATCGAATGAGGCGATGATGGTTTGAACCGGCGCCGGACCCTAAAGGCGGCGAGCAAGAAGAGATTCTAGCCCTAGGTAAGTCGAGGCGGTTTATGCCTTCCTGCCATACTACCCACACGCCGCGTTAGATGTGTTTGTTATCTGGCGGATTCACCACGGAAGAGTTGGAGCAAACTATGATCTTCAGAGCACACCACCTCGGTGCGTTTAACGCGGATCCATCGAGGAGTCAATCCGGCCTGGCTTTTTCGCAAGGGGCTTGGAGCCGCAGGAATGGTTTGCTAGATTGAGGCGTGTTCAGAGTGATTGGATTGATCGATATGGACGCGTTTTATGCGGCGGTCGAGCAGCGTGACCACCCCGAATGGCGCGGGCAACCGGTCATCGTCGGCAGCCCGCCGACCCCGCGCGGCGTGGTCTGCGCGGCCTCCGCATTTATTTCGCCGCCGCTTTCTGAAAGAAAATAAACGGCGTATGTGACCAGTTCATTGAGGGCTATTCGCCCATAAATCTCGGGCGCAAAGGTGGGGAACTGTGTTTCCGGAGGAATCATCGAGCGCCCCCTATTAGCCAGACGATTTTGATTTCTTTTTCAACTTCCTTAAATTCAAGATCACCTGTGAGAAGTTCGCAGTTATTCATCTTGGCAAGGGCGGCGGCAAAGCAATCTGCGTAAGACATTTTGTGAACGGCCTTAAACCTGGCAGCTTGTTTTGATAGTGTAAGATCGGCTTCTATCAGGTCCACGGGTAGATGGGACAAGTCCTCTGCAACCGCCTCAGCAGCAGCCTCTCCTCCCGCGCGCCACATCGCGTAATAAATCTCACCCCAATTCACAACGCACAGCAGCAGCCGTGTCTTTTCGGCGGCGGCTTTATGAATGAGCGCCTCGACCATTTCACCCGATGGTTCGCCTTTAAAGAAAGCCATTAACGCCCAAGAATCCAAAACCTTGGCCGTCATACTATTTCTGCTTCTCCTCTCGTTTTATTTCCGCGAGGGTTTCCATTACGGGCAAATGTTTGTATTTTCCTCGCAAACTGCGAATAAACCTCGGTGTCACCGGTTTGATCAAGATGCCCTCCGGCGTAGCTTCGACGTAGGCATGTGTCCCAACTTCAATTTCAAACTCTTTCCGCAGACGCCGGGGTATGACGATTTGCCCTTTAACCGAAAAGTAAACCGATTCTGGCTTTGTTGACGAATTCATGATAAAATCCTACAATGTAATGGAAGTAAGTCCACAAATAATTGTGCGCCATAAAGTTTCCGGGCGAACTGAATCCCATCTGCAAGGGAACTTGGATGAGGAGTCAATCCGACCCTGGCTTTTTCGCAAGGGGCTTGGAGCCGCCGGAATGGTTTGCTACAATGAGGCGTGTTCAGAGTCATCGGATTGATCGATATGGACGCGTTTTATGCGTCGGTCGAGCAGCGTGACCATCCCGAGTGGCGCGGGCAACCGGTCATCGTCGGAAGCCCGCCGACCCAGCGCGGCGTGGTCTGCGCGGCCAGTTACGAGGCGAGGAAGTTTGGGGTGCGCTCGGCCATGCCCAGTGTGACGGCGGGGCGATTGTGTCCCAAGGGGATTTTTGTGCGGCCGGATATGGAGCGGTATCGGGCGGAGTCGCGCCTGGTCATGGAAATTGTCCGGCGGCACGGGGTGGTGATTGAACAGGTGTCCGTCGATGAAGCGTATTTGGATTTTTCCGGGTTTTGCCAGGGAAATGACGCGGATGAAAGTTTACGGCGGGCGCTGCCGTTGGCGCGCGCGATCAAGGAGACGATCTGGCGCGAACGGCAGTTGACCGCGAGTATCGGCATTGCGGGGAATAAACTGCTGGCGAAACTGGCCAGCGACCAGGAGAAGCCCAATGGATTGACCTTGATCGAGGAGGCCAGGAAGGTGGCGTTTCTGCGGCCGCTGCCGGTGCGGGCCTTGCACGGGGTGGGCGAGGTGACGGCGCGGCAGTTGAACGAGGCCGGAATCGAGACGGTGGGCGACTTGCAGGATTTTGTCGGGAATTTACGCGCGGTGGCCGGGTCGTTTGGAGCGGTGTTGCGGCGGTTTGCGTTTGGGCTGGATGAGCGGCCTCTGGATTTGAGCGACGAGGTCAAGAGCATCAGCAGCGAGAATACGTTCCTGCGCGACACGGCGGACCGGCAGGTCTTGCGCAGGACGTTGCGCGAGCAGGCGGCGGAGATCGCCGCGGAATTGCAGGAGAAACGGCTGGCCGCCAAAACAATCCAAGTGACGGTGCGATACGGAGACTTTACGCGGCGGACGCGACAGGCGACCTTCCCGGACGGAACGACGGAGGCGCGCGCCATTTACCGGCTGGGATGTCATTTGCTGGCGCGGCATAAACTGGTCAATCGGCCGCTGCGATTGATTGGGTTGGGAGTCAGCAATTTGGGCTCGCCTCAGGGGCAGTTGCGGTTGCCGTGGGTGGAATGAGAACGGCTCTGACCCCGCTTTCTTGATCCAAGTAAGGGCTTTTTGATTTCAAAACTTGGATACATCAATGCCTTCATCTTTCAGTACTTGGTAAAATCGTTCGCGCGGCAGTCGGAAGGCGCCGCCAAAATAGATGTCGCTGTTTGCGGATCGCAAACGGGGCATGATTAAGACAACATCTGTTTTCCCATTGTCATATCGGATAACGAACTCGCCGATTGCCTTATTTCTGTCGAGCACAAATTGCGCCTGACGAAGCTCGTTAAAGATGCTGTCACAACCGGCCCGGTTGGTGATGCTCATCCGATAGACATTAGTAGAGGAGTAATCGGAGGGGACGCGCACATCAATAGCCAACGGTGACACGCCGCCAAATTGGGGGTGCTTGGAACGACAATACAAACCAAAAGCGATCAGCCCAAAGAACACGATCCCAATCGCAGCGGCGCAATAGCGAGCAAACCGAAGTTGAAATGCGTCGCTTCCGCCTGAATCCGACGCGCGAGGGGCGCTTTCGCTAAAGCAAAGACCGGCCGATTCTTCATTCAGGTTCTCAATGATGAATTGCTTGCAACAGGGACACTCGCCTCTACGTTCGAGACGGTTGGAGGCACCGTCGTAAAGAGCACCGCCGCACAATGGACACACAAATCCCAAGGCAACGCTCTGTTTCTTGCTGAGCCGGATCACATAAACGATCCCCATTACTTCAAGAACAGCACCCATAACCAAAACCCAACATTCGACATGATGCGGGCGAGTCCCCAGCAAACCGGCCAAAACAAATCCACTAACAATCACTATCAAAAACAAAACCCGACGATTATGACTGCGTGCAAGTGTGCGGCGAATTTCCGCGAGTTTTGGTGGAAGTGTATATTTCATCGTTTGTTCGTGCGAGTCCCAGCCGCCTTTTATTGTACGAGCTCCGGTTCGCTTAATAAAAGGAGAAATCCCCTCTGGACAATCTGTGTGCCATCGGATTTTTTTTGCGGAATTTCGGTTTAAATCGAGAGCTTATCTTGTATCTTCGGGATTATGAACCGGCCTTTGACGTCTCGTTCTTTTCGGTCGGCTGCGCCGAAGCCGTCGGCCCGCCAGCGCGTGGTCGCCCAATGGCGAGGCTGGGATTGGAGCGCGGAGGAGAAAAGCCGGCAGGCTTCGGCGCGCGGAGCGGGGCAGATCATGCCGAGTGTGCTGGCGGGATTGAGGATCGATACCCGCCAGGCCGAGGCGGAAATTCTGCGAGTGTGGGGTCACCAGCTTGATCCCGAAATCGTCGCTCACGCCAAGCCAACCGGCATTCGGAAGGGAACGTTGTTCGTCACAGTGGACAGCAGCGTATGGCTGGATGAGATTGTCCGCTACCGCCGCCGGGAAATTCTGGAGCGCCTGCAGAACAGCTTCGGGCGCGACTTGATTACGCGCATCTCCTTTCGCACCGGCTAAAATCTAAACTTCGGGCCTTTCATTCAACACGATCCAATAAAGGTCCAAGGTCTGGACGACTTGGAGCAACCCTTCGAAGGCCACCGGCTTGACGAGATAGGAATTGGCCCCCAATTCATAGGCGCGGTTGATGTCGGTGCTTTGCTTGGAGGAGGTCAGGACGATGATCGGCACGCGGCGAATGGCGCCCTTCTGCGCGCGTATCCAGGCCAGGACTTCCAGGCCGCTTTTGCGCGGCAACTTGAGGTCGAGCAAAATCAAGGTGGGCAACGGAAACTGCGCGCGATCCTCGAAATCGCCTTGGCCGCCGAGATAAGCCATGGCCTGTTCGCCGTCGGCCACGGATTTAATCGAGTGGACCATATTGGCCTTGTTGAAGGCGCGCTGAATGAGGAAGACGTCGTTCGGATCGTCTTCCACCAGCAAAATGGTTAGGGGCGATGCGTTCATGCGGAGCGCTGGGTCATGGTTTGGCCGGCGCGGAAGGAGGCGGCGCCATTTCTCCGGCCCGCAGGCCCAGTTTCGTGCGCAGAAGGGCCGCGCCCTGGGCGGAGAGGATGCCGTTGGTGGGATTTAACTCCCGGTCCAACACGAAACGATACATTTCCGGAAACGGTTTGAGCGCCAGGCGTTGCTCGGACACTCCTTCAGTCTTGGCGTGGTAATGATTCCAAATGCGTTGGGCGAGATTGCGGTAATTATACGCCTTATCGTCATTGTCCGCGATCAGATAAAAAAAGGAGCGATGGATCATTCCCATGATGCTGGCGCTGACTTTGCTCATATCCGTTTCGCCATTGTCTTCGATAATCTGGCTGATGGCAAAGTTTTCCAAGGTGATGTGGGCTTCCTTGCCGACGAAGGCATTGGGATAGATGGTGTTCAAATACTTGAACCAATACGCCGCTTGCTTCTCGCGGTTGTCTTCATAGAGCAAATAGATGGCTTGCTTGAGGAAATTCTTATGGGCCGTCTGCATGTTTTGCTGAAAACCATGGGGATTGCGGACTTCCTCGGCGATCATTTTTTCGTAAGCGGCGTTCACTTTGGGCACAAGATCAAGATTGGGCCAAAGGAGAAAATTTTGCTCCGTGACATTGGTAATTGAACTGGAAAGCGCTCCGCCGCGAAAAGTGGCTTGCTGCATGGATTGGTAAATGGACCGGCGCAAAGTCTCCTGATCCTCCGGCTTGGCGTTGAGGCGGCCCATCTCCGCCCAATAAATGGCATGCGCATCGGGCAGCCGCCAATCCAGCGGGCCGTATTCCTCATCCACTTTCTGGACGATGGCCGGATCCATCTTGTAAACCTCCCGCAATTTGCGCACCCGTTCGCGGGCCTCGGGCGTGGTGGGGTGGAGCAACTCCTTGAAATCGGGCCGTCCCCCCAGCACATCTTGAAACTCCTGGGCCAAACGGAGCTTGTAGCGCATGTGGGCGTCATCGAGATTTTGGCCGATCTTATGTTGAAACAACCACGAGAGATCGCGGTAAAGCAAGGTCTCGTGGGGGTTGTAGCGCAGGCCGTCATCGCGCAACAATTGAATGCCGCGCTCGACCCAATGCCAGCGGTCCTCCGGGTCCTTGAACTTGACAGAAATATTGTAGGCCATGTTCCAGGCTTGCACCCGCCAGACATCGACGAAGTGGGGTTCGAGCTTGGTAATCCAATCCGCCAACTGCACCATCTCGAAATACTTGTCCTCCTCCTGCAAATCATTGGCGCGAATCCAAAGCGCATTGGCGATCAAGCCGCGAAATCCGCCCAGCGCCACCGTCGTAAAAGCCAGCACCGGGGGCGCATTCTCGAGCGGAGTCAGGCGCGTCAAGCCAAGCTTCTCGCGATCCAGATTCAGGGAATTCTGAAGCTGCGCCACTCCGCAAAACAGAATGACCGCCACCACCGCGAGGGCTGCCTTATAAAATCGGGCGCTGAAATTCATTGAGCCATGGCCATGGTTGTCTCAATTAGACCATCTGACAAGCCTTTCGCTCGATTTGCCGTGGAGGTTGCAAGACGACTGACGGAGATCCTGCGGAAGTCTTCGGCGGGCGGATTTGAAGGGCATGGGGGACTGGAGAGAATCACCGCCGACCGGCGGCATCAGAGGTGCGAAAAAACTTATTCCTCAAAGTTGTCAATGCCCCCGGCGAAAGGCTTGCTTCCGCTTCGAAAAGCGGGTTTAATGGATCGTGTTTTCCGCTTTTAGATGCCCGAAGAAAATTGCTTTGACGGTGGGACTTTTCGCTTTGGGTTTCAGTCTCGCGACCCGCGCCGCCGAACCAGAGCAGTCCGCCCCCAAGCCGGTGACGTCGTTTCGGGAGGCGACAAATTATCTCGGAGAATGGATGTGGGACAAAGAAACGCGGGATAAACAAACCTGCCGCCTTTGGAAAAAGTTTGCCATTCCCGAAGGGACCCGCGTCGAATACGCCGAGCTTCGCATCGCGGCGGACAACGCCTTTACCCTGTTCCTGGACGGCCGGGAATTAGGCCGGGGCAGCGATTGGCGCACGCTCAGCGCGTATGATTTGACCCGGGTGCTTTCGCCGGGGACACATCTGCTGGCGGTGGAGGGTTTCAACGACGTCGATAAGGCCGGGGTGATTTTGGGCTTCCACGCCGTGCTGGCCAACGGCCAAAGCGTGCTGATCGCTTCCGACAAAAGCTGGCGGGTGGTTCCTAACGACGTAAGCCACTGGCAAACCCGCCGGAATGCGGACACCGACTGGCCGGGGGCGACCATCGTGGGCACGCTGGGTCAGAAGCCGTGGTGGTCCGAACCCACGGCCTATATCAACTTGCCTCCCTCGCTGCCACTGTCGTTCCATTTCTGGGAAACCGGCTGGTTTCAAATCGCCCTGCTGGTCGCGTGCGGAGTGGCCGGCCTGACGTCCTTGTACTTGATGATGCAACTGGCGGTGCAATCCAAGGCGCAGCAGCTTCTCAGTCTGGAACGCGTTCGCATCGCCCGCGACATCCATGACGACTTGGGCACCCGGCTGACGCAGTTATTATTGACAGGAGAGGAAGCGCAAAGCAAGCTGCCCGGCGAATCGGAAACCCGCGAGCAATTCGGCCAAATGTGCGACAGCGCCCGCAATGTGCTTGGGGCCATCGATGAGGTGATCTGGGTGGTCAATTCTCAGCGCGACACCCTGGGCGACTTCGTGATTTACATCTGCAAATACGCGGAATCGTTCCTGCGCCCGGCCTTGATGCGATGCCGGTTCGACATCCAGCGCGAATTGCCGCATATCTCGCTCGACATGCCCCTGCGGCGCAATCTTCTGCTGACGATCAAGGAAGCGTTGAGCAACGCAGTCAAGCATTCCGGCGCCCACGAGGTCGCGGTGCGCATCCGGTTGCAACGGCAGGCGCTGATCGCCATCGTCGAGGATGACGGACACGGCTTTGAGGTCGGGCAAATCAACACCTCGCGTCATGGATTGCACAACATGATCGCCCGCATGAAAGACCTGGGCGGACAGTGCCGCGTGCAAAGCTCGCCGGGCGACGGCTGCCGGATCGAACTGGAAATTCCGCTGGCTGCCGGGCGGTTGCATCCGTGGCGGTTTTTTCGGCGAGGCGCGGCCGCCTCCCCGCC
>Ga0209483_1000666_pt1 | contig 28514 bp, 31 predicted proteins | sample NGEPerA_FD_184508 | JGI IMG/M metagenome (GOLD analysis project Ga0209483, IMG submission 184508) | Arctic peat soil microbial communities from the Barrow Environmental Observatory site, Barrow, Alaska, USA - NGEE PermafrostL2-A... | ecosystem: Environmental > Terrestrial > Soil > Wetlands >... | reverse complement strand
CCAAAAAACACCCCTTTTCGATGGTCGTACGGCCTGAGGGAAAACCGCTCGCCTGCTGCGCAGGCTCCCACTTTTCCTGGCCGATACTCTTTGCCCGTCGTTTCCCGCGAAACCGCTTTGCGATTTGTTCAGGTGGGGTGGAAGAAGTCGAAGATTTTGCGCGCCAGGGTCTCGCTCACCCCCGCCACGGACTGAAGGTCGGCCAGGCTGGCGGCAGCAACCGCCCGGGCCGAGCCGAAATGCTGCAGCAGGGCACGCTTGCGGTTTGCGCCCACCCCCGCGATCTCGTCCAGGGGGTTGGCGCCGATGGCGGCGCTGCGTTTCTTGCGGTGGCTGCCGATGGCGAAGCGGTGGGCCTCGTCGCGCAGCCGCTGCAGGTAGTAAAGGACGGGACTTTTGGGATCGAGACGGAACCCGTCCTTTCCCGGCAGATAAAAATGCTCGCGCCCCGCATCGCGGTCCGGGCCCTTGGAGATCCCCACCAGGTCGATGTCCTCCACCCCCAAATCGGCGAAGACCTGGCAGGCCACACTCAATTGTCCGGGGCCGCCGTCAATCAACACCAGGTCGGGCCGCCGCCATTTTGAGTCCACGATCTGCTCGGATTCATCCTTGATCAGGCGGGCGAAGCGGCGAGTGAGAACTTCGCGCATCATGGCGTAGTCATCGCCGGGGGTAAGGTCCGCGGTCTTGATGTTGAATTTGCGGTACTGGTTCTTCTCGAAGCCGTCGGGCCCTGCGACGACGAAAGCGCCGATGGCATGCGCGCCCTGGATGTGGGAATTGTCATAGACCTCGATGCGCCGGGGTGCGGCGTCCAGCCCCAAGACCTCCGCCACGCCGTCCAGCAATTGTGCCTGGGCGCTGTTTTCCGCCATGCGCCGGCCCAGCTGCTCGCGGGCATTGGCCAGGGCGCGGTCCATGATCTCGCGCTTCTCGCCCCGCTGGGGCATGGAGATTTCGACCTTCATATCGGCGCGCAGGCTCAACGCGTCCGCCAGCAATTTCTTGCCCGGCAATTCTTCCGAGGTGAGCAGCAATCTGGGCGCGGTGCGCTCGTCATAGAATTGACCGATGAAGGATTCCAGAATCTCCGGCAATTCCATATCGGACGCATGACGCGGGAAGTAAGGCCGGTTGCCCCAATTCTGTCCGGCGCGGAAGAAGAAGACCTGGATGCAGGTGTGGCCGCCTTCCGAATAGGCGGCGAACAAATCGGCTTCGTCGAAGGTGGACGGATTGACGCCCTGGCTGGATTGAATTTGGCTCATCGCCTTGAGCCGGTCGCGCATCCGCGCCGCGCGCTCGAAATCCAGCGCGTCGGACGCCTGAGTCATTTCCGCGATCAACGCATCCTGGACGATGCGGCTTTTGCCATTGAGGAAGCTTTCCGTTTCTTCCACCAACTCGCGATAAGCCGCTTCGTCCACCCGCCCCACGCAGGGTGCGCTGCAACGCTTGATCTGGAACAACAGGCAGGGCCGGGTGCGCGAGGCGAACACCGAGTCCGAACAGGAGCGCAAAAGAAAGGCGCGCTGCAACGTGTTCAAGGTGCGGGTGACCGCGCCGGCACTGGCGAAGGGCCCGAAATAAATCCCCTTGGTGGATTTGGCGCCGCGATGCTTGAGCAGTTGCGGGAAAGGATGGTCTTCGCGCAGCAGGATGTTGGGGAAACTCTTGTCGTCGCGGTATGAGACATTGTAGCGGGGCTTGAGCTGCTTGATGAGGTTGGATTCCAGCAGCAGCGCATCGGTCTCCGATGCGGTGGTGACGAACAGCATCTCCGCCGTCTCGGCCACCATGCGGGTCAGCCGGTCGGTATGGCCCCCGCCGCGTGCATAGGCGTTCACCCGCTTCTTCAGGCTCTTGGCTTTGCCGACATAGAGAACGTCGCCCGCCGCGTTCAGCATGCGATAGACGCCGGGCTGGTCGGGCAGGGTCTTGAGATATGAGGCGATAAGCGGGGCGCCCTTCAGCGGGCGCGTGTCGGAATCCATGGCGTCAATATATTAACGCGTGCGTTCAATTTCTATCCCGACGCTTTCGGCATTGCTGAGGGCTTCCAGCTTTTCCACTCGAATCCGCACCGTATGCACCCTTTGGTCCTCGAAACAGGCCCTGGCGATGCGTTCCGCCAGGGTTTCCGCCAGCCGTACATGGCCTTCGGCGATGATGGCGCGGATGCGCTTTTCGATCACATGGTAGTCCACCACATTTTCCAGCATGTCCTTGGCGTCGGCGATATCGTCGGTGGCGAGGTCCACATTGATGCGGACTTTCTGGGTGCGGCCCTCTTCCTGGCGATAGACGCCGATATGCGCGGCCAGTTCCAGGTTGCGGATGAAGACATGGCGCATGCCGCTGGTGGCGCTGGCGAAGCGGGGGATTTCGGCTTCGCTCATTCCGACCCCTGAACATCGGGCGTTTGCCAGATCAGATGCTGGCCGCCATCCACCGCCAGCATCTGGCCGGTGACGGCATCTGCTTCCAGAAGGTAGCGCACCGCCTGGGCCACGTCTTTGGGCTCCGCGCCATGTTTCAGGATGGTGGCGTCGCGCTGGCGGGCGAAATCGGCTTCCGATTGGCGGGGATTGCGCAAGGTAGGGCCGGGCCCCACGGCATTGACGCGGATATTGGGCGCAAGCGCCTGCGCCAAGGTGGTGGTGAGCCAATAAAGTCCCGCCTTGGACAGGCTGTAGGAGATGAATTGCGGCGTGGGCTTGAGCACGCGCTGGTCGATGATGTTGACGATCGCGCCCTTGGCGCCTTTGGGCAACTGACGCGCGAAATGCTGGGAGAGAAGAAACGGCGCCCGCAGATTGATTTCCATATGCGCGTCCCAGCTTTCGCGGCTGGCCGAGCGCCAATCGTCATTCTCGAACAGGGAGGCGGAATTGATCAGCGCGGTGAGCGGGCCGAGTTCCGCATTGACCTGTGCGGTGAGTTTTTCGGTTTCGGCCTCGATGGCGAAATCGGCGGCGAAGATCGCGCATCTGACGCCCTTGGCGCGGAGTTCGCCCGCCACTTTCTCCGCGTCGTCATGTGAGGTGGAGTAATGCAGCGCGATGTTCCAGCCCGCTTCCGCCAATTCCAGGGCGACGGCGCGACCCAGCCGCTTGGCGGCGCCGGTGACAAGGGCGGTTTTCTCGGTCATGGCTCAGTGATAGCCGATATCGCCGCGCACCTTGCCTCGGAACACCCAATAAGACCATCCTGTATAGACGAAGATGATGGGCAGCAGGAACAGAGTGCCCACGCCCAAGAAAATCTGGGTGCTGGGATCGGAAGCCGCCTGCTCCAACGAGAAATGATGCGGCACAATCATGGGGAACAGGCTGATGGCGATCCCCGCATAGGACAGCGTGAAAAGCAGGATCGCATAAAGGAAGGGCGCGACGTCTTGCTTCTTCGCCACGGCGCGCCACCATAGAAATCCGGTCAGGGCGGTGGCCAGCGGCACCGGCGACAGAAATAAAATGTTCGGCCAGGAAAACCAGCGCCGCGCGATATCGGGATCGATGAAAGGTGTCCACAGGCTCACCACGCCCACCGAGGCGAAGGTGGCGAGGAAGGCGATCTTCGCCCAGCGCCGCGTTTTCTCCTGAAGCGCGCCTTCGGTTTTCAGGATCAGCCAGCACGCGCCCAGCAGCGCATAGCCCCACATCAAGGCCAGCCCGGTGAACAGCGAGAAAGGCGTGAAACAATCCAGCGACCCGCCCACGAAGTGACGGCCCTGCACATGGAAGCCTTGGATGAAGGCGCCCAGCACGATCCCTTGCGCGAAGGTCGCCATCGCCGATCCAATCGAAAAGGCATAGTCCCAGGCGTGACGGTGCTCGGCGTCGCGAAACTGAAATTCGAACGCCACGCCGCGGAACACCAGCGACAGCAGCATCACCAGGATAGGAAAATAGACGGCGGGCAGGATGATGGCGAAGGCAACCGGAAAGGCCGCAAGAAGGCCCAGGCCGCCCAGCACCAGCCAGGTCTCATTGCCGTCCCAGATCGGGGCAATGGAATTCATCATGGTCTGGCGTTCGGCGCGGGTGGTGGCGAAGCTATAGAGAATACCGATGCCCAGATCGAAGCCGTCGAGCACGACATAGAAGAACACCGCCGCACCCAGGATCAATGTCCAGACCGGTACGATGCTCATGCTGCACCCGCGCCCGGCGGTGCCTTCACCGGCGCTGCAGGACGTCCGCCGCTGACCGGCGACGTGATAGCGCCGGGCCCGCGCTGGATCGCCCGCGCCATGAACCAGACGCCTACCGGGTAAACGATCAGATAGACCAGCGCATACCCCAGCAGCGAGATGAGGACATCGCTGCCGGTGAGCGATGGCGTCACGGAGTCGGAGGTGCGGAGCAGCCCATAGACCGTCCAGGGCTGGCGTCCCACTTCGGTGGTGGTCCAGCCCGCCAACACCGCCAGAAAGCCGATCGGGCCGGACCACATCAGCAATTTCAGGAACCAGCCACTGTCGAACAAACGATGGGTAAGCCGCAGCGCCCAGCCCAGCGCCACCAGCGCCAGCATCAAAAGTCCAAGTCCCACCATGATGCGGAAGGCGAAGAAGGGAATAGTCACCGGCGCGCGGTCGCTGGCTGGATAATCCTTCAGCCCCGGCACCACGCCGTTAATGTCGTGGGTGAGGATCAGGCTGCCCAGCAGCGGCACTTCGATGGCGGCGCGGTTGGTTTCGCCGGCCTGATCGGGAATCGCGAACAGGGTCAGCGGCGCGCGCGCCTCCCGCGTCCAATGCGCTTCGATCGCGGCCAGCTTGGCAGGCTGGTATTTGAGGGTGTTCAACCCATGCATGTCGCCCAGCAATATCTGCAGCGGCACCAGCACCGCCAGCAGGGCCAGGGTGGTCGTCAGCATGACCTTGCCTTCTTCAGCAAAACGCTTTTTGCTGATCAGCCACGCGCCCACCGCCAGGACGACGAAGCCGGTGGTGACATAGAAAGCGTCCACGGTGTGAGCGAGGCGATAGGGGAAAGAAGGATTGAAGACGATCGCCATCCAATCGACCGGGACGAAGCGGCCATCGACCATGCGATAACCTGCCGGGGTCTGCATCCAGCTGTTGGTCGACAGGATCCAGAAGGACGACAGCAGGGTGCCGAACGCCACCAGCAGCGCCGAACAGAAATGCACCCAGCGCGGCACCAGCTTGCGGCCGAAGAGCAGCACGCCCAGGAATCCGGCTTCCAAGGTGAAGGCGGTCAAGCCTTCATAGGCCAGCAGCGGCGAAACGATGTTGGCCGTGATGTCGGAGAAACGGCTCCAATTGGTGCCGAACTGGAAGGGCATCACCACGCCCGTCACCACGCCCATGCCGAAGGCGATGGCGAAGAGGCGCAGCCAGAAGCTTGAGATGTGGAAATAGATATTCTTGCCGGTGAAGAAATAAAGCCCTTCCATCAGCGCGATGTAGGAGGAAATCCCCACGGTGAAGGCAGGCAGCAGAATGTGCCAGGCGATCACCCACCCGAATTGCAGGCGCGACAGGATGACTGGATCCAGCCCCATGCGGGCACCCTAGCGCGGGAACCTCAGTGGATGAAGCCCACCCGGCGCCGCACCTCTTCCATCACCGGCACGGCAATGGCGCGGGCCCGTTCGGCGCCGCTCTTGAGGGTGCGGTCGATCTCGGCGGGATCGGCCAGCAGCCGGCGCATCTTCTCGGTCACCGGCGCGATCTTGGCCACGGTGAGATCGGCAAGCGCCTGCTTGAATTGCGAGAATTGGGCCCCGGCGAATTCCCGTATCACCGCGTCGCGGTCCTGGTCGGCCAGCGCGGCATAGATATTGAGCAAATTCTCCGCTTCCGGCCGGTCTTTCAACTCGTCCTTGCTGTAGGGCAAGGGATTGGGGTCGGTCCTGGCGCGGCGGATCTTGTTGGCGATGGTGTCGGCATCGTCGGTCAAATTGATGCGCGACATGTCGCTTTCGTCCGACTTGGACATTTTCTTGGTGCCGTCGCGCAGGCTCATCACTCGGGTGGCGGCGCCGGTGATCACCGGCTCGGGCAGGGGGAAGAAATCCGGCGCCCCGAAATCATTGTTGAATTTCTGGGCGATGTCGCGCGACAGCTCCAGATGCTGTTTCTGGTCCTCGCCTACCGGCACATGGGTGGCCTTGTAGACCAGGATGTCGGCGGCCATCAGCACCGGATAGGTGTAAAGCCCCACCGAGGCGCGCTCCTTGTGCTTGCCCGATTTTTCCTTGAACTGGGTCATGCGGTCCAGCCAGCCCAGCCGCGCCACGCAATCGAAGATCCAGGCCAGCTCGGCATGTTCCGGCACCTGGCTCTGGTTGAAGACCGGCGAGCGGTTGGGATCAATGCCGGCGGCGATATAGGCGGCGGCGACTTCGCGGGTGGCATGCATCAGCTCTTGCGGCTTGCCATAGCCGGACTCCACCGTGATGGCGTGCATGTCCACCACGCAGTAAAGGCACTGCATCTGGTCCTGCATCCGCACCCAGTTCTTGAGCGCGCCCAGATAATTGCCTAGATGCAGCGTGTTGGTGGGCTGCATGCCCGAAAGAACCGTCGGCGTATGAGTCATGTCGTTCCCTTTGGCGCGGTTATGCCTTGCCCGCGCGCGCGCCTCAAGGGTTGCCGGCCAAGGCTTTCTTGAGCCGCTCGGTGACGTCGGCGATGCGCTGGGGATGGCGGATCTTGTGGCCGAAACCGTCACGGACATAGAACACATCCACCGCGCGCTCGCCATAAGTGGCGATCATCGAGGCCGAGATGGAAAGCCCCGCTTCGAACAGGGCCTGGGTGACGTCATAAAGAAAGCCCGGGCGATCGAGCCCTTCCACTTCGATCACGCTGGCGATCTGCGACGCTTCATTGTCGAAATGGACCTTGGGCGCGATGGTGAAAGCGCTGGTCCTGGTCTTGAGCGGCCGCTTGGCGGTGAGGGCGCGGCGCGGCCAGATCTCGCCGGTGACGGTTTTCTCGATGGTGGCCTTGAGACGTCCCAACTGGTCGGGATCATCGAACGCCGAGCCATCCGCGTCCTGCACCGAAAAGATATCAAGCGCCGACCCGTCGGACGTAGTGGTGACCTTGGCGTCGACGATGGTGCCGCCCGCCATGGCGATGCCGCCGGCGAATTGCGAGAACAGGCCGGGATGGTCGTGGGTATAGAGAACGATTTCCGTCACGCCGCGGAAGGCGTTGGGCTCCGCCGAGAGGGTGAGCGTGGCGCCGGCGCGGTCGGCCTGGAGCATCAGGCGGGCATGGCGCTCCTGTTCGTCGCTGTCGAAGGCCAGCCAATAGCCGTCATAGTGGCGTGACAAGAGCCGTACGCGCTGGTCCTCGGCGACATCGGCCAGGCGGTCTTCCAGCGCCTGCTTGGCGGCTTGGACGCGGGCGGAGCGCGCGGGCGTCTGCTCGCCGCCCGCCATCATCTGCTCGGCGGCGTGATAAAGCTCGCGCAGCAGCTGGCCTTTCCATCCATTCCACACGCCCGGCCCCACCGCGCGAATGTCGGCCACCGTGAGCACCAAAAGGATGCGCAGCATCTCCGGCGTCTGCACCAGGGCGACGAAATCCTTCACTGTCTTGGGATCGGAGATATCGCGGCGCTGGGCGGTGTCGCTCATCACCAGATGATTTTTCACCAGCCACGCCACCGCTTCGGTGTCGGCGGACGAAAGACCCAAACGCGGGCACAGGCTGCGCGCGATCTCCGCCCCCACGTCGCTATGGTCGCCGGGCAGGCCCTTGGCGATATCGTGCAGCAGAATGGCGCAATAGAGCACTTCGCGGGACTGGATGCGTTTGACGATATCGGTGGAGAGCGGATTGTCCTCGCGATGCTCGCCCCGTTCGATGGCGGCAACATGGCCCACGGCGCGGATCAAATGCTCGTCCACCGTATAATGATGGTACATGTTGAATTGCATCAGCCCCACGGCATGGCCGAACGCCGGCACGAAGCGGCCCAGCACACCTGCCTCGTTCATCATGCGCAGCGCCCATTCGGGATTGTGGCGCGAAGTGAGCGTCTCCAAAAAGATGCGGTTGGCTTCCGGATTCTGCCGCAGCTCGTCGGTGATCAGATCGAGGGAACGGGTCAGCGTGCGCAGCGCATGGGGATGGATGTCCACATTCTTCTCGTCCGCCAGGCGGAAGATGCGCAGGATGTTCACCGGATCGCGCGCAAACGCATTGGCCGCTGCGGTCAGCCGGCCATTCTCGACATAGAAATCATCGCCCGGCGCGCGCGCTTTCAGGAATCCCGGCAGCATCCGCGCCAGCGACGGGCGGGGCTTGCGGTTCTGTTCTTCCAGCGCTGCGCAGAAAATGCGGGTGAGATCGCCCACATCCTTGGCCACCAGGAAGTAGGCGCGCATGAAGGCTTCCACGGCGCGGCGCGGCTTGACCTCGTCGCGATAGCCCAACGCCGCCGCCAAGCCCGTCTGCACGTCGAACGACAGCCGCTCTTCCGGCCGTGCCAGCAGATAATGCAAATGCACGCGCACATTCCAGAGAAAGGCCTCGGCCTTCTGGAAGATGCGGTATTCGTCGGCGGTGAAGACATTGTGCCCGATCAGGTCGGACGCGTCTTCCACGTGATAGAGATATTTGCCGATCCAATAGAGCGTCTGCAGGTCGCGCAGTCCGCCCTTGCCTTCCTTGATGTTGGGCTCGACCAGATAGCGGCTCTCGCCTTGCCTTGCATGGCGCACATCGCGTTCGTCCAGTTTGGCTTCCACGAAATCCTGGCCGTTGCCGGTCGCCACGTCTTTCCAGAAAGCGTTGCGCAGATCGTCATAGAGCGCATGGTCGCCCCAGAGATAGCGCGCCTCCAGCAGCCCGGTGCGGATGGTGATGTCCTGTTTGGCCAGGCGCACGCATTCGGCCAGGCTGCGGGTGGCATGACCTACCTTCAGGCCCAGATCCCACAGCATGTAGAGAATGAACTCGATGACGCTTTCGCCCCAGGCGGTCTGTTTGAACGGCCGCACGAACAGAAGATCCACGTCCGAGCCCGGCGCCAGCTCGCCGCGGCCATAGCCGCCGGTGGCGACGATGGCGAGCCGCTCCGCCGTGGTGGGATTCTGCGCGTAGTAAACATGCTTGACCGCGAAGTCGTAGATCACCTGGATCACGGCATCCTGCAGCGACGATAGCGCGCGCGATGCCGCTAGTCCCGGCAAGCCTTCCTGCTCCACCGCGTGCTGCACTCGGGCGCGTCCCGCCTGGAACGAAGCCTTGATCAGGCCCAATCCGTCTTTGCGCAATGCGCCCGTGTCCGTGCTGGTCTTGGCCAGCGCGGTCAGGGCATGGCGCAATGCGGTGGCGTCGATCATCTCGGCCAGGGCCAGTTCCGCGATCGGGCGTTCCAGTCCCATCAGTGCGCCGCCTTTGCCGTTGCCATGATGGGCGGGCGGGGCAGCGGACCCTCGGTCCTCACCACCACGCCGCAAGCGATGCGCGCCCCCGCATTCCCCAGTGGCTGGGTGCGGTAATCGTCGCCCCGCTGGTCGACGATGATGGCGACGCCGTCGCGGTCGAAGATGGAGCGCTTGCCATTGCCCAAGGCGAAGCCGCTGGCGATCACCGAGGCATGCAGCTTGCCGTCGGCGCCCGCGAACTGGTTGGGCAGGTCGCCTGCTTCCGGCCCGCCTTCGGCCAGATAGCCGTGCTTGCGCACCAGCGGTCCGACCTGAAGGATCGGCCCGGCGCTGGTGAAGCCGGCCTTGGCATCGCAATTGCCCGAACCGTGCAGATGGATGGCGTGCGGGCCGGGCGGCAGGCCGGTGAAATCGAACTCAATCAAGACGCCGCGATCCACCGTCGAGAAAGTGGCGGTCCCCACCGGCTTGCCGTCCAGGTCTTTCAGATGCGCCACGGCATGGGGCCGCGCCCAAGCTGGGCTGGTTAACACCAGAAGGCCAAGAAGCAGGGGAAATCCGCGCATGGGAACCAGTCTATCCGCTCCCGCCATCCCGCCAAAGGGAACCCAGGCGGGGCCATGCGGGTTGAACTGGGGAACGCCGGTCGAAGGGCCACAGGAGACAAAATTCATGCGTATTTCCAGCATCGCCGTCGTGATTTCGGTGGCCGCCGGCTCGGCGCTGGCGCTGCCCGCCCTCACCGAAAGCGCTTTCGCCGTCCAGGACCAGCCCACCACCATCGCCGGGGTCGAAACCGTCTGCACCGGCGTGGGCTCGGCCAAGGACAATCCGGCCTGGAGCGGCTATCCGGTCAAGCTGGTGTTCGCCAATCCCAAGGGCGAGGATTTGGCCCAGGAGCACATTTCGGTGATGCAGGGCGGCAAGTCCGTGGTCGAGACCGACTGCGACGCCCCCTGGGTGCTGATGAAACTGCCCGCCGGCAACTACAGCGTCGCCGCCTCGATCGGCGCGCGCATCGGCAAGGCCAGCTTCTCGACCAGCGGGTCGGGCCAGAAGACGGTGACCGTCACCATGCCGCCCGCCAACGGCGCCGCGGCCGCGCAGCCGCAATAAAGAAAAAGCCGGCGGCGCTTTCGCACCGCCGGCTTGATCATGTCTCAGGCCCGGTGTTAGGCGGACTTGAGGTTAGAGGCCTTGGCGCCACGCGCGTCGGGCACGATGTCGAACGAGACCTTCTGGCCTTCGGTCAAGGTGCGCAGGCCGGCGGATTCCACCGCGGTGGCGTGCACGAAAACATCCTTGCCGCCGCCTTCCGGGGCGATAAAGCCAAAGCCTTTGGAGGTATTGAAGAACTTCACGGTTCCGATAGTCATAAGAACTTCCCACATAGATTTCCGCCCCGGCGGAATGCCGGTACGGGTGGAGATGGGTCGGTCCAAGGCGAAGGAAGTGACTGTTTCGTCCAGGCGCGCACTCAAGGCGGCAGGATTCTTCTACAGGTGCGCTTCGTCTGTGACGGGTCTAACTCCAGTGCCCGCGACAATACGCGCAAGATGACGCATTGGCAATCCGCCTAGCGACAGCGTAGCGGCGCCGCGATAGCGGCAACTCCGGCCCCAAAATCTTATGATTTCTGCGGGACCACCAGAAACCGCAGGATTCCGCAGCGGGCTGGATTTTTGTCGCACTTTGGCACAGGGAAACCGTCCCGTTTCACGGTTTCACGTGTAACAGCGGGGCGAGCACTTGGACCAGTGCGCACGCTCGCGCGGCCGGACCAATCGGGATTAGGGTTCAGGCAGAAGGCGCGCGATGCGCGTTTCAGAACCATGAACCGTTTTTCGAGACCGCTAAAGACCGTGCCGCCCGCGCTGCCGCAGATCGCGCGCCGCCCGGTCGCGTCCTCGATGATGCGTTCGGCGGGTTATGACGACGCTCATGCGGTGTTGGAGATCGAGTTCGTCACCGGCACCGTCTATCGCTATCACGCCGTGCCCAAGCGCGAATGGACCGGGTTGATGGAAGCTGGGTCCAAGGGCCGCTATTTCGAAGCCCATATCCGGGACAAATATCCGATGCGGCGCGTGTCGAGCAGCTAATTTCTGATCGATACGATTTCGATTTCGCCCAAAGGTCCGTGAGCTTCAATCACATCGCCAGCGTGCGCGCCAAGAATCGCTTGCGCCATTGGCGAGCGGAAGCTGATCAGGCCTTTGGCGGCGTCGGCTTCGTCGATGCCGACGATCCAGAAAGTCTGCTTACGGCCCTTGCGCTCGAGGGTGACGGTCGAGCCGAAGGCCACTGCGCCATCCGATGACGGCTGCACCACTTCCGCGGTGAGCTTGCGCTGAGACCAATAGCGCAGGTCGCGCTCCAGAGTTTCGCGCAGCAGGACGTTGGTCTCGCTTTTGAGCGAGGCTTCCAACCGCGCCACGTGTGCCTCGATCTGCGCCATGCCTTCCGGCGTCACTAGATTGGGGCCTTCCTCCACCATGCGTTCGGGCGGAGGCGCAGATTCGGATGTTTCTTTCACAAAAGCACGAGACATTTCGTTTCCTTTGCCACCTCCCTCTCTTCGCTCGCGAGGGGCCAGCTTTTCTAAGCTCGCTGCGCTCGCCAAGAAAAGCTAGGCCAAGGCGCGGGACATGAGAGTTATTCTAGACCTTTGATCTTACTTGTCATGGCCCACCGGAGTGTGGGCCATCCAGCTGAAATCCGTCGCAAACTTTTCAGGACCGGGCTCGCCATCCACCTGGATGGCCCGCATTTGCGGGCCATGACGCGATTGAGTGAAGGACGGCGCTAGCGTGATCTACTGCCAAACGTCTTGGGCGCATTGGGCCGGCCGGCGCGCTGCAGGCGCTTGCGGTTGTTCTGCTTGCCGGGGCGCGAGGGCTTGCTTTCATCCGACAGCGCGATCTCGGCGTCGAACTGGGCCCGCGTCACGTCCGATTGCCGGGCGAAGGGATCGTCGCTGATGGTGAGCGCCACGGTCTGAAGCCGTTTCAGCTCGTCGCGCAGCCGCGCCGCGGTCTCGAATTCCAGATCGGCGGCGGCGGTCCGCATCTGTTTTTCCAGATCGGCGATGATGGCTTTGATATTGTGGCCGATGAAGGCGCGCTCGCCGTCGGCCGCTTCCAGCACGCCCGCATCCACCGTGACATGGTCGCGTTCATACATCGAGCCCATGATGTCGGCGATGTTCTTCTTGATGCTGAGCGGCGTGATGCCATGTTCGGTGTTGAAGGCCTCCTGCTTGGCCCGCCGCCGGTTGGTCTCGGCCATGGCGCGCTGCATCGAGCCCGTCACTCTGTCGGCATAAAGGATCACTTTGCCGTCCACATTGCGGGCGGCGCGGCCGATGGTCTGGATTAGCGAGGTTTCGCTGCGCAGAAAGCCTTCCTTGTCGGCGTCCAAAATCGCCACCAGGGCGCATTCGGGAATGTCCAAGCCTTCGCGGAGCAGATTGATGCCGATCAGCACATCGAACGCACCCAGGCGCAGATCGCGGATGATCTCGATCCGCTCCAGGGTCTCGACATCGGAATGCATGTAGCGCACGCGTATGCCTTGCTCGTGCATATATTCGGTGAGGTCTTCCGCCATCTTCTTGGTCAGGGTGGTGACCAGGATGCGATAGCCGCGCAGGGCGACCTCGCGGCATTCGGCGATCAGATCGTCGACCTGCGTTTCCACCGGACGTATTTCCACCGGGGGATCGATCAAGCCGGTGGGCCGGATCACCTGCTCGGCGAAGATGCCTCCCGTGCGTTCCATCTCCCAATTCCCCGGCGTGGCCGAGACATAGACCGATTGGGGCCGCATCGCGTCCCATTCCTCGAATTTCAGCGGCCTGTTGTCGATGCAGGACGGCAGGCGGAAGCCATAATCCTGCAAGGTGAATTTGCGCCGATAGTCGCCTTTGTACATCGCGCCGATCTGCGGCACGCTGACATGGCTTTCATCGCAGAACACCAGCGCATTGTCGGGCAGATATTCGAACAAGGTAGGCGGCGGCTCGCCCGGCAGGCGCCCGGTGAGCCAGCGGGAATAATTCTCGATCCCGGCGCAAGAACCGGTGGCCTCGATCATCTCCAGGTCGAAGGTGGTGCGCTGCTCCAGCCGCTGCGCTTCCAGCAATTTGCCTTGGCTGCGGAATTCCGCCAGGCGAAGGACCAGCTCCTGCTTGATGCCCTTCATCGCCTGCTGCAAGGTGGGGCGCGGCGTCACATAATGCGAATTGGCATAGACCTTGATCGATTCCAGCTGGCCCGCCCTGTGGCCGGTCAGGGGATCGAACTCGGTGATGGAATCCACCACATCGCCGAACAGCTCCACCCGCCAGGCGCGGTCTTCATAATGGGCGGGGAAAATGTCGATCGTGTCGCCGCGCACGCGAAAGGCACCGCGGGTGAAATTGTCGTCGTTGCGCCGGTACTGCAGCGCCACCAGCCCGCCGATGGCGCCGTTGCGGTCAATCTTGTCGCCGCGCGAGATCGAGACCGCCGTGCCGGAATAGGTCTCGACCGAGCCGATGCCATAGATGCATGACACCGAGGCGACGATGATCACATCGTCGCGCTCCAGGATCGCCCGCGTCGCCGAATGGCGCATGCGGTCGATCTCTTCGTTGATGGAGCTGTCCTTCTCGATATAGGTGTCGGTGCGGGGGATATAGGCTTCCGGCTGGTAGTAATCGTAATAGCTCACGAAATACTCGACCGCATTCTCCGGGAAGAATTGCTTGAACTCGGAGTAAAGTTGTGCCGCCAAGGTCTTGTTGGGGGCGAGGATCAGCGCCGGCCGCTGGGTCCGTTCGATCACTTGCGCCATGGTGAAAGTCTTGCCCGAACCGGTGACGCCCAGCAGCACCTGGTCGCGTTCCTTCGCGTTCACGCCTTTCACCAGTTCGACGATGGCGGTAGGCTGGTCGCCGGCGGGCTCGTATTCGCTCACCAGCTTGAACTTCTTGCCGCCTTCGGATTTTTCCGGCCGCGCGGGACGGTGGGGAACAAAGGCCGCCGTCTGCGCGTCCGTCAGTTCCGACACCGGCGTCGCCAGATAGGCGGGATCGGGATCGGACGCGATGGATGGCGCAGCCTGAACCGCGGCCTGGAACTTCGCCGCATTGTCCGAGACCCCGCGCCCCTTCCGGTTGCGGGGAACCATGCCGTTATTGTGCGCCATGGCTGTAATATAGCGCGTCAGGCTGGGTTTTGTAGGTCCGCCGGGACTTGTTCCCGCTCGTTCATGCCGTAATCGCGCATCACATGGGCTACGCGCAGGCGATAGTCCCGGAAGATGCCGCCCCGCCCGGCTTTTTGCGCCATCCGATGCTCCGGCTGGTTGCGCCAGGCCTTGACCGCGTCCTCATCGCGCCAGAAGGAGAGGGACAGGATCTTGCCTTTCTCGGTGAGCGACTCGAACCGCTCGATGGAAAGGAAGCCGTCCATCTTTTCCAGAATCGGCCGCAGCTCGGCGGCGATGTCCAGATAGGCGTCGCGATCCGCCGCCCAGACTTCGAAAATCACGGCGATCATGGTGTCACCTTTCTGAGGAATTCGCGGCTCTCGCGCAGGATCAATTTGTGCCGCTGCGCGAAAGCGAAATTGGCTTTTGCTCCGTCATGCTCCTTGAGCCTGGCGCGATAGGTCTCATAGGCCGCCAGGCTGTCGAAGCCGATCATGGCATGGGCGACATCGTTGGTACCCTCATGCGGCATGAAATAGCCCAGCAGGTCGCCGCCGCATTCCGGAATCACGCGAAGCCAGGTCCGGGCGTATTCCTCGAACCCATCCCGCTGGAACGGATCGATCTGGTAGGAAATATGGCAAACAATGTTGGGCATGCGCGTCTCCTGAAAGGACGCGCATCATAAGCAGGCATGGTCGAGAGATAGTTCGGTGCCGACCGAAATGAAAACGGGAAGGCCGGCAAAGGCCAGCCTTCCCGGATAAGCTACTTCGCGCTGGCGATGGCAGTGCTGGCGGCGGTGGCGTCCGCCTTGGCGGCGGCAATGTCCATTTCCGCGATGCCCTTGGTGAGGTCGGCCTTGGCGGCCGTCAATTTGGCCTTCTTTGCCGCATCCATCTCATCGGGGATCGCGCCTCCGCCCGACTGGGCGCAGGGATTCATCTGCTTGGCGTCGAAGCCGTCGCCCGACGGGCCCACCAGGCAATTCAAGGCATGGTGCATATGGGTGTGCACGCCATTGATGTCGGCAGCCGCGGCAGCCAGCCCGGCATGGGTTTGGGCATTGTTGAGCTCCGATCCCAGATCGGCGGCGAAAGCGGTGGCGGTGAACAGAAGCGGCGCGCCGGCAAGCGCGACGAGAGTGACAAGTTTCATGGATCCCTCCAAAAAGAACGGGGCGCACGGTGGCCCGCGCGCCCAGTCTATCCGAACAAAACGGATTGTTTAATGGATGGAGGCCAGATTTGCGCGCAATTCCTGCGCTTCCGGTCCCGTGGTGGGGGTGTCGTTCATGTCCTTGTCCGGGCTGATCACCGAGCCGTTGAAAGTCAGGCCGCCATAGGCGCCCGAGGCGCTGGTCCACACCACCACATCGCCGCCATGGGCGGTGGTGGCGCCTTCGACGCCGGACGACAGGTTGACGACGGTGATGCCGCCGCCCGCGCCCAACTTGAAGTTGCCATGCTCGATGCCCGACAAGGCGCGGTCGCTCATGATGATGAAGACCAGCTCGGCCTGCTCAAGCCCGGCCTGGAGGCCGAACGAAGCGGAACCCATGCCGTAGAAGCGGGGCGTGCCCCAGCCATGGCCGGTGCGGCGCACCAAGACGCCATCGCCGCCTTCAGCGCCGAAGATGAAGCCGCCTTTGACCAGTTTGGGCACGATATAGATCGCACGGGCCTGGTCCATCATGCGCTCGGCGGTGGCGAAAGCCGGGTCGCGCTTGAGATTCTCGACGGTCCGGTTGGCATCGTGCAGCAGCTCGCCTTTGTCGGAAGCCTGGGCGGGGAGGACGAACAAGGTAAGGGCAAGGGCGGAGGCCGCTGCCAGTTTGGGAAGCAAAGTTTTCATGGGAAAATCCTTCGGGGCGGGGGTTTCAAATGGGGTTGCTCAAGCAAACCGGCCAACCCGCAAAAAGTTCCCCCACTCGCTTTTGACGTGTATCCTGGGTGTGGAGAAAGACACATGAGCGAGATGTCCGAACGGAACTCTGTGCTGGTCGCCTACGGCCTTTATTTGCTGGGGGCGATGACCGGCGGGCTCACCACCCTGATCGGGACGGTCTTGGCGCATATCCGGCTGAGCGAGGCCCGCGGCACCCTCTACGAAAGCCATTACCGCAACCTGATCCTGATATTCTGGGTCTGGCTGACGGTGATGGTGATGGCCGGCTCGGTCGTGCTGGCCGGCGTGGCTGGGGCCGCGTTTTCGCTGTTCGCGTCCTGGCCCGTTTTCGGCCTGGCGCTCATTCCCTTTGGCATTGCCGTGTGGCTGGTGGGGATGGCCGTGTTGGCAACCTGCCTTTGGTATTATTGGCGGCTGGTGCGGGGCCTGGTCCTGGTGGTGGACGACAAGCCCTATTGAGCGTCCTTCTTCACCCATGACCTCATCCGATCTTCATTTCGACCAGTCGCTGCCGGCGGTCTATGGCGTGGCTGAGCGCCTCTCGCCCCGCATCGAGCGGCTGCTGGCGCACAATCCCAGCCCCTTCACCTTTCGCGGCACCGGCGTCTATCTGGTGGGCGATGGCAAAAGCGTAGTGGTGATCGATCCGGGACCGAACGATCCCGAGCATATCACATCACTGCTGGCTGCGATCGGCTCGCGCAAAGTGAATCACATTCTGATCACTCACACCCATCGCGATCATTCCCCGGCCGCGGCGGCATTGAAGGACGCCACCGGCGCGAAGACTTATGGCTACGGCCCGCATGCCCGGCATGACGGTGACGTGGAAGAAGGCGGCGACCATGATTTCGTGCCGGATGTGACGGTGCGCGATGGCGATGCAATCGCAAGCGAGGCCGGTCATTTCCGCTGCGTCTTCACGCCTGGCCATACCTCCAATCACATGTGTTTCGCGCTGGAGGAAGAACAGGCGCTCTTTACCGGTGATCATGTGATGGGCTGGTCCACTACCCTGATCGCGCCGCCGGACGGCGATATGGGCGATTACATGAAAAGCCTGGAGAAGCTGATCGCGCGCAAGGACAGCATTCTTTATCCCACCCATGGCTCACCCATCATCAAGCCCGCGCCGTTCCTGCGCGCCTATCTCAGCCACCGCAAGATGCGCGAAAGCCAGATCGCGCGCGCCATCAAGCGCGGCAAGAACACCGTGCCCCTGCTGGTGGAGACGCTTTACGCCGGGCTTTCGCCCGCTCTGGTGCGCGCCGCCCGCCTCACGGTCGAGGCGCATCTTCTGCACATGGCGAAGGACAAGCGCGTCGATGCGCTGCCGGATGGGCGTTATGAGTTGAGCGTGGCGCGATAGGTCTTGATCAATTCCAGATTATGGCCGAAATCGCGATTGCCCATCAGTGTCTGTGCGCGCATGTCGAAGCGCGCGCCCAAGGTGCCGGCCGGGCGGATCCGGATCACGATGTCGCTGATCTGGCCGAACCAGAAGCTCGAGGCCTGGGCTTCGATGCGGCCTTCCTTTTCGTTGTAGTCCATAATGTGCCAGCCCATGTCCTTGGCGCGATTGAAGCAGCGCCAGAACATCTTTGCTGTAGGCGGAGCCGAATTCGTTGGAGTGGGCGGCAAGATCGGCATCAGCGGCTTGGTGATCCCGGCATAATATTCGTGCAGCATATAGCTCACGGTATTGTGCTCGCCGCGGTAATCGATCATCGCGTTGCCGTTGAATACAGAGCTGTTGGCGCCGGCCGCCCGCTTCGCCAGCGCCACGAATTGCGGCGGATCTTCCGGGTCGGTGGTGACGTCGTGGATGGCGGGCGCTTTCAGTCCTTCATAGACCGTGTGCAGTGGCACATAGAGCAAGAGCGCCGACCCGATCAGCGCGATCATGCCGCCGCGCTTGCCGTCGCCGCGATTGTCCCTGAGCGCCGCGAACATCCAGATCAGCGCCAGGATCAGCGCGATCAGCCCCAGCGCCACCGACGCCGTCATCAGCTCCAGCCCGGTGGTGAAGCTGGCAAAGCCACCGCGCACCGAGGCGACCGCCAGCCCGGCGATGAGGACGGCCAGCACCAAAGCGGCCAGCGCCAGGCGAGCGGCGAGAAACGGAAAGCGCATGGAATAACCTGAAGGTGAGCGAGGGGCGGCTAGGTCTCCAACCTAAAATCCGCGAACTGCCGGCGCAATTGGGTTTTTTGGATTTTTCCCGTCGCGGTGTGGGGGATTTCCTCTACCACCACCGTCGCGTCGGGCAACCACCATTTGGCGATCTTGCCACTCAGATGCGCGATCAGGGTTTCATGGCTGGGCGAGGCGCCTTTCCTGGCCACCACGATCAGAAGCGGACGCTCATTCCATTTGGGATGCGGCACCCCGATCACGGCGGCTTCCGCCACGTCGGGATGGCCCACCGCCAGATTCTCGATCTCAATGGTGGAGATCCATTCGCCGCCGGACTTGATCACATCCTTGGAACGGTCGGTGATGTTCATAAAGCCATAGGGGTCGATGCTGGCCACGTCGCCGGTATCGAACCAGCCCTCGCGGTCGAAGGCGTCCTTGCCCGTGCCCTTGTAATAGCCGCGCGCGATTGCCGGGCCTTTCACTTTGAGGCGGCCCACGCTCTTGCCGTCGCGGGGACGCTCCTTGCCCTTGTCATCGGTGATTTTCATCTCGACGCCGAACAGCGGATAGCCCTGTTTGCACAATTGTTCGAGCTGCTGTTCGCGCGGCAGTTCTTCCAGCGGCGGCTTGATCGCCGCCATGGTGCCCAGCGGACTGGTCTCGGTCATGCCCCAGGCATGGGTGACGGCGATGCCGCGATCCTCGAACGCCTGGATCATGGCAGGCGGCGCCGCCGCGCCACCGATCACGATGCGCTTCAAATGGGTGAGATTGAGTTGGTTGGCTTGCAGATATTGCAGCAGCAGCAACCACACCGTGGGCACGCCCGCCGTCACGGTCACGCGTTCGCTTTCCATCTGCTCATAGAGCGATGTGCCGTCCAGCCTGGGCCCCGGCAAAACCAGGCTGCCGCCTGTCATGGGCGCGAGAAAGGGAATGCCCCAGCCATTGGCATGGAACATGGGCACCACCGGCAACATCACGTCATGCGCCGCCATCGCCAGGCCCGGCGCCTGTCCCGCCATCAGCGTGTGCAGCACATTGGAGCGATGGGAATAAAGCACGCCCTTGGGTTCGCCCGTGGTGCCGGAGGTGTAGCAAAGCCCGCAGGCGTCGTTCTCATCCACTTCGGTCCAGCGCCCGTCTTTGACCTTGATCATGTCTTCATAGGCGATGAGTTTTCCAGGCAGCTTGAGTTTTGGCAGGATGTCGCCCAGCGCCACATAGGTTTCGACATGCTTCAGCTGGGATGCGATCTGCTCCACCAAGGGCGCGAAGCAGACATCGAACATCAGCATCCGCGCCCCGCCATGATTGGTGATCCAGGCGATCTGGGCGGGAAAGAGGCGGGGATTGAGAGTGTGATAGACCGCGCCCGCGCCGGCGATGCCGAACCAGGCCTCGATGTGGCGATGGGTATTCCAGGCCAAGGTCGCCACCCGGTCGCCGCGCTTGATGCCGCGGCGGATGAGCGCGCCAGCCAGCTTCAAGGCGCGGCTGTGGATCTCGGGATAGGAGGTGCGATGGATGCCGCCTTCGATTGTGCGCCCCACCACGCGCGCGCCCTGGTGATACAGCGCGGCATGGTCGAGAAAGCGATGCACCCGCATCGGCCAGTCCTGCATCAATCCGCGCATGGCTCCTCCGTGACTTTCACTATCATATGAATGTGGAACCCGGCGCGCAAAAGGCTAAAGTCGCGCGAATTCCGGAAGGCCCGTCATGCCGCACACCAACGCCCAAGCCCGCGATCTCAACAATCTTTTTCATCCTTACACCAACCTGAAATTGCTGGAGGAAACCGGTCCGCTGATCATCGAACGGGGTCAGGGCGTGCGCCTCTACGACACCGCCGGCCGCGACTATATCGAGGCATTGTCGGGCCTGTGGTGCACCGCGCTGGGCTGGGGCGACAATGAGCTGGCGGAGACTGCGGCCGAGCAGATGCGCAAGCTCTCCTACGGCCATGTCTTCGCCGGCAAGAGCCATGAACCGGCGGCGGCGCTGGCGGAGAAGCTGAAAGAGATCGCGCCTTTCCCTGTGGGGAAAGTGTTCTTTGGCTGCTCGGGGTCCGAGGCCAACGACACCCAGATCAAATTCGCCTGGTATGCGGCCAATGCCGCCGGCCAGACCAAAAAGAAGAAGATCATCTCGCGGCACCTCGCCTATCACGGTGTCACGGTGGCGGCGGCCAGCCTCACCGGGCTTCCCGCCAATCACACCAGCTTCGACGCGCCGCTGGGCTTCGCGCTCCATACCGACACGCCGCATTATTATCGCGGCGCCGAGCCGGGCGAGAGCGAGAAGGATTTCTCCGCCCGCCTCGCCGCCAATCTCAATGCCCTGATCGAGAAGGAAGGGTCCGACACCATCGCCGCCATGATCGTGGAGCCGGTGATGGGCGCGGGCGGCGCCATCGTTCCGCCTGAAGGCTATTTCGATGCCATCACGGCCGTGCTCACTCGCCATAACATCCGCCTGATCAGCGACGAAGTGATCACCGGCTTCGGCCGCACCGGCGAATGGTTCGGCTCAGCGAAATACGGTTTCGAGCCCGACAGCATGTCGCTGGCCAAGGCGCTGTCCAGCGCCTATCTGCCGATCTCGGCGGTGCTGCTGTCGCCGGAATGGACCGAACTGATCGACCGGGAATCCAAGCGCATCGGCGTGCTGGGTCATGGCCTCACCTATGGCGGCCATCCCGTCACCGCGGCGGTGGCCCTCAAGACCATCGAGATCTATGAGCGGCGCGACATTGTCGGCCATGTGCGCCATGTCTCGACCCTGTTCCTCAAGCGCATCCAGGCGCTGGAGGATCATCCCTTGGTCGGAGAGGCCAAGGGCGTGGGCTTGATCGCCGGCATCGAGCTGGTGGCGGACAAGAAGACCAAGACCCGCTTTCCCGCCGAGCGACAGGTGGCGGCGATGGCAATGCGGCTGGCGGAACGCGAAGGCCTGATCATCCGCGCCGTGCCTACCGACCGGATCGCGCTGTGCCCGCCGCTGATCATCAGGGAGGACGAGATCAATGATCTGTTCGACCGCCTGACGCGAGCACTCGACAGCACGGCGGATTGGGCGAAGCGCGAAAAGCTATTCTGAAACTTTTCCGTTATGCCGTGCGCAGCTCTGCCTCGTGCGCGATCTCGTGCGCCCGCGACGAGGGCCGGGCATAGATAAGCTCTTCGCCGCTCCACACTTCCAAGCGCTTGCAGCTGGGAAGTTTCATCGCATGCGCCAGGACCTTGGCGCGGCCGTCACTCTCGCAATTGGCGAGAAATTTGTAGGTCAGCATGCCGTCGCCGTCCAAATAGCAGATTTCATATGCAGGCATGGTCGCCTCCGGAACTGATATCGTCGTACCCCGCATGTGTCCTGTTTGCGCGACGGCCCTGCGAAAGTCGAGTGACAATGGCGTTCATGAAGATCACAAATTTTCTCAATTATTGCTTCGCGCGCGCAGCAAAACATCAGAACACGCAGGGGTTTCACCCCCGGATCATTCGCGCCCTTCGCGCGTTGACGGGTCAGCCGCGCTATTCCGCGAGCTTTCCGCCATGGAGGTTTCAATGACAGGTCCGTTCAAACTCGCAGCTTTGCCTTGGGAGGAAGCGGCGCTGGAACCCGTGATCTCGTCGCGCACGATTTCATTTCATTACCACAAGCATCATCAGACCTATGTCGACACGCTGAACAAGCTGGTGGAAAAAACCAAATTCGCCGACATGAAGCTCGAGAAGATCATCCAGGCCACCGCCGGCTCGAATGATGAAAATGAAAAGAAGCTCTTCAACAACGCGGCGCAGGTGTGGAATCACGATTTCTATTGGCGCAGCCTTTCCCCCGCCAAGACGGAACCTTCAGCCAAGCTGGCCAGCGCCATTTCCCGCGATTTCGGCTCGACCTCCGAGCTGATCGCCAAGCTGGCGGAAGCGGGCACCGGCCAGTTCGGCTCGGGTTGGGCGTGGCTGATCTCCAAGGACGGCAAATTGTCCATCACCAAGACCGGCAACGCCATGACCCCGATGGCCAAGGGCGTGAACTGCCTTCTCGCCGTCGATGTGTGGGAGCATGCCTATTATTTGGACTATCAGAATGCCCGGGCCAAATATCTGGAAGCGGTGCTGGGCAAGCTGCTCAACTGGGATTATGCGGCGGAAAACCTGGCTCGCGAAGACCAAGCGGTGCGCGCCGCGGCCGAATAGCGCTAAAATAACGACACCGGCGGATGGCATCCGCCGGTGTTTTATACCAAAAGAGGGCTTGACGTTTACGTAACGGAATTGAGATCGTTGTACGTCATAAAAGCGTCGCGTGAAGTCATGAGCCGTATCTACACGATCCGCCAGCTTACCAAGGAATTCGCCGTCACCGCGCGCACTCTGCGCTTCTACGAAGACGAGAGCTTGATCGCGCCCAGCCGCCGCGGTCAAACCCGGCTTTACAGCGGACGCGACCGGGCGCGGATCATTCTCATCCTGCGCGGACGCCGCCTGGGCTTCAGCCTCAAGGACATCCGCGAAGTGCTGGACATGTACGACAGCAAGGATGGCGAGCATGCCCAGATGGTGCACACCCGCCGGAAATTCGAAGAGCGCATCCATGTGCTGGAGCGCCAGAAGCTGGACATCGATCAGGCGCTGGCGCAATTGCGCGACGGCATTCGCGATATCGACTCCGCTTTGGAGGGGAAGCCACCCACGCCTTGGACGCAGTTCTTCGAGCGGGAGTCATCGGCCTCGCTGACGCAAGCCAAAGGCTGATCTTCAGATTTTGAGGAAGGCGAGCAGGCGGCGAAGCAAAGCCGGCAAGCTCCCGGGCTGGCGGCTTGGGCCGGCATGCAGGACATTGGAAACCAAGTGACCCAACATCGGGCGGCACTCCTGCCAAAGACCGTACACGGATTGTCAGGATACACCCTATGCCCAAATGGTTAATAGCGAATTAAGCCTCGATGAAGCTTTCAAGAAGTCTTTCAGTCCCTCTTGAAGCTTGGTCGTGGCCTTCCTCCCCTGCGCGTGCGTTAGCACGCTGGCAGGGGAGGGTGAGTAGCGGCAGCGTACGAACGTAGCAGCGCTTGCGGTGCGAAGGCCGGAGGGGTCAACCTAAAACGGATGCGGGTTGGGATCGGGGATGGGTCCCTGGCCCGGCAGCGGTGGCCCGCCGGCCGGTGATTGATAGCCCCGGCAAGTATTGAAGCCGGTGTCCCATCCCGCGCTGTAGACCCGGTCTGTCTGATAAGCCTGCTCGTCCCGCACGCGGCCGCTGTCGCGCATATTGGCGCCGCGCGCGCCGGCGCTGGCGCAACCGTCGGAATAGCCCGACTTGTAATCGGGCGAATTTCTCATCGCGCGATCCGAGGCGCTTTCGCAGCCCGAGAGCGCAAGACCGACCAGAAAAAGCACGGCGAGGCGCGGACCGAAGCTCATGGGCCGATTCTAATCCTTTACCGGACCTTAAGGCGAGGTGGCGAGAATGGCGCCTCGTTAAGGGGGTTCCATGCCGAAGCCGGACTTCGCCACCCTGCGCGTGCAGATTGTGGGCACGAAGGGTCATGCCGGAGCGATGCTGCGCGTCGTGCTCGCCGCGGCAGGCGTGGGCTATGTTGTGCAGATCGAGGATTCGCGCAAAGCCTTGTCGCTTCTCTCGTCCGAGCATTTCGATGCCGTGTTCGTGGAGGAAAGCCATCTCGATGGCCTGAATTTCGCCCGCTCGGCGCGCAAGAGAGCGGCGCTGCGCAATCCCCTGATCCCGATTTTCGCGGTCTATAGCGGCCCGCGCCGGCGCGATGTGGAAAAAGCCCGCGATCTTGGTGTAACCAGCGTGATCTGCCGACCGGTGAGTCCCAAGACGGTGGCCGACAAGCTGCTCGCGGCTCTGATCAAGCCCAGGCCGTTCATCGCCGCGCCGGATTTTTTCGGGCCCGACCGGCGCGCCCGGGCGCGGACGTGGCGCGGAAGCGACCGCCGCAAACACACGCCGCGGAAATCCAAGATTCTGGTGGACGTCTGACCGCGCGGTTCCACGAGTTCCGTGGATAAGTTTGCACTTTGTCAAGCAAGGTTAGCGGTCTTCAAGATTCGTTAAGTTTGGCGACCGACACTCACCTGCGAACAAGGTGAATGGAAGCCGAACGACGTGACCCGTCCGCGTGAAACAGACCGTACTCCCCGCCGGCTGTTTGCCAATGTGCAGGCCGGCAAAGGTCTTGTGGGCCTGCTTTTGGGCGCGGGTTTTGTCGTCCTGATCGGGCGTCCCGATATTTTCGAGCTGACGGCGATGGCGGGCCTGGTGATGCCGCTCTTCCTCGCGCTGGCGGCCTTCACATCCCTGCGTCTCACCATGCTGGAGCAGGCAGGACTTGCGCTCTCGGCCATTCTGATCGGCTATCTCTGTTATCTCACTGGGGGGCTGGGTTCTCCCTTGATGGTGTGGCTGGTGCTGGTGCCGGCGGAAGCGGCGTTGGCCGGCGGCCGCCAGGCGGTGGCGCGCGCGGGCTTTGCCGCGGCCCTCGTGCTGGTCGCTCTGGCGATGGTGCAGATGATGGATTTCCTGCCCGCCTCGCGGCTGCCGGTGTCGGCGGCGGGCGCCACGGCCGCTGCGATCCTGGCAGCGCTGGTGCAGGCGGGATTGATCGCGACCGCGGCCCAAGACCGCCAGCGCGCCGCCGATCGCGCCGCCGAGCATGGCACGGCCATGTATCAGCTTCTGGCCGACAATGCGGTGGACATGATCACCCGCCACGCTCCGGACGGACGCATTCTTTTCGCCAGTCCCGCGGCGATCCCGCTCTTGCGCCAGACGCCGTTGCGGCTGGAAGGGGCAATGCCCGCCGAGCTGGCGCATCCCGACGATCTGGCCGCGATCGAGATGGCGTTCCGGGAATCGGCCTATTTCGGGCGCGAAAGCGCGGCCGAGGCGCGGCTCACCCATGGCGAGAAGGAATATGTCTGGACCGAGATACGCTGCCGCCCCACCGGCTCGGTGAAAGGCGCGCCGGCCGAGATAGTGGCGGTGACGCGCGACATCTCCGAGCGCAAGGCGCAGGAACAGGCGCTGATCGAGGCGCGCGATCAGGCGATGAGCGCATCCCGCGCCAAATCCGCCTTTCTTGCCAATATGAGCCATGAATTGCGCACCCCGCTCAACGCTATCATCGGCTTCTCGGAATTGATGATGCGGGAGATTTTCGGCGGCCTGGGCGATGCGCGCTACCGGGAATATTGCCAGCTGATCCATGATTCCGGCGGCCATCTGCTGGAACTGATCAATGGCGTCTTGGACATGTCCAAGATCGAGGCCGGCAAATTCGAACTCTATCAGGAGATATTCGATCTCGAGGAAGTGAGCTTGTCGTCGTTGCATTTCGTCAAGCTGATGGCCGAGCGGGGCGGCGTGAACCTTATCCACAGCGTCGCGCCGGAAGCATCCCATATCTTCGCGGACAGGCGCGCGATCAAACAGATCCTGGTCAATCTTCTCAGCAACGGCATCAAGTTCACGCCGAGCGGCGGCGAGGTGGCGCTGGAAGCGCGGGTGGACGACGAGGGCGTGGAGATCATCGTGCGCGACAGCGGCATCGGCATCGCCCGGTCCGACCTCGAGAAACTGGGCAAGCCGTTCGCGCAGGCGGAGCATGCCGTCATGCGCGCCAAGGAAGGCACTGGCCTGGGCCTGGCGCTGGTCAAGTCGCTAGCCGTCATGCATGGCGGCCAGATGATATTGGAATCGGCGCTGGGAATCGGCACCACGGTCAAAGTCCAACTGCCTTTTGCCGTGCTCAGCGCCGATGGCAAAGAGCCTGCTATCCATAGCGAAATCCTGCGCGGCGCTGCTTAAATTTTGTTACCCCCTCCGGCCTTCGCACTTGGGCGGTGCTACGGCCACCTCCCCCATCAGCGCGCTTCGCGCGCACGGGGGAGGATGGTCCCGACCAAGACGAACTGCCCTATCATCGCGCTTTTGAAGCTTGGCCGTGACCTGGAGGGGGAATAAATAAGCTCATGTCCTTTACGCCGCGACTCAAGGCCGGAATTTTCGTGCGCGCCCTGATCCGGCGCGCTGAGGTCGCGGGCGCCTCCGCCTTCATAGTGCGCAAGGGCGCGGAAGAGGCCGGCGCGGTCATCCTCACCTTGTCGCGGCTGGACGGCACCTGCCTGCTGCTCAATCAAGCCCGCAACGGCAAGGGCGAGTTGGTCTGGGCCCGGCCGTTGGGCGATTGGGGCGACGAAGCCAAGGCGCGCATCTGGCTGGACAAGCAGATCCGGTTCGATCCCGATCTCTGGATCGTGGAGATCGAGGATCGCCAAGGCCGCGCTTTCGTGGATGAGCCGATCGTGTAAAATGAGAACATGATGTTCCCGGTTGGAATCGCATGACCCACGTTCAGCCTGATCTCCTGGCCTATGTCATCCCTATCCTGGTGATCCTGCCGATTCTTTATTTCCGCTTGCGCCGGATGATGAAACCCACGCCCTTGAAGCTGAACCGGATGTGGGTCCGCCCGGCGATCATTCTATGCGTAGGCATCGCGGTCCTGGTCGCCGCGCCGCCACCGGCGGGTGACTGGTTCTGGTTCGCCTTGGCGGCGTTGTTGGGTGGGGTGCTGGGCTGGCAATGGGGCAAGCAGATGGCGATCCATGTCGATCCCGAGAACGGCACATTGATGACGCGCGGTTCCCAGGCGGCGCTGATCATGATGGGGCTTCTGATCGTGGTGCGGTTGGGCTTGCGCGCCGGGGTGCGAATGGAAAGCGCGGCGCTTCATCTGGACGCGACCATGATCACCGACCTGTCCATCGTCTTTGCCGCCACTCTGTTCGGTCTGCGGGGCCTGGAAATGTTCCTGCGGGCGCGCCAGGTGCTGGCCCAGGCGCCGCAAAATCCTGTGCTTCCCAAGGCCTAACTTGCCGGGACGGCGCGGGGCTGATAACGCCTCCCGCCATGAGCCCCACTCCAGCCAGCGAAGCGGCCCAAGCCCCTAATTCTCCCGCCGCGCAAGCGCAGCGGCGGCGCACCTTCGCCATCATCTCTCATCCCGACGCGGGCAAGACCACGCTGACGGAACATCTTCTGCTACTGGGCGGCGCCATCCATGCCGCCGGGCGGGTGAAGGCGCGGGGCGAGGCGCGGCGCGCCAAGTCCGACTGGATGAAGATCGAGCAGGAACGTGGCATCTCGGTGACTAGCGCGGTGATGACGTTCGAATATCAGAACGCCGTGTTCAATCTGCTGGACACGCCGGGCCATGAGGATTTCTCGGAAGACACCTATCGCACGCTGACGGCGGCCGACAGCGCGGTCATGGTGATCGATGCCGCCAAGGGCATCGAGGCGCAGACCCGCAAGCTGTTTGAAGTCTGCCGGCTGCGCGACATTCCCATTATGACCTTCATCAACAAGATGGACCGCGAAGCGCGCGATCCTTTTTCGTTGCTGGATGAAATTTCCGATCAATTGCAACTCGAGACCGCGCCCATGGTCTGGCCCGCCGGCATGGGCCTGAATTTCAAAGGCGTCTACGATCTCGGGAGCGACGAGTTCGTGCCGTTCCGGGACGATGGCCGCGTCGGCCACAACGCGATCGCGTCAATCCTCGATTCCGAATTGAAAGCCAAGCTGGACGAGGAAGTCAGCCTGGTGCGAGCGGGCCTGCCCCGCTTCGATCTGCCGCTTTATCGCGAGGGCCATCTCTCGCCGGTCTATTTCGGCTCGGCGCTGAAGAATTTTGGCGTTTCGGAATTGCTGAGCGCGCTGGCCACCTTCGCGCCGCCGCCCCGCGACCAGGCCGCGGTCGGCCGCGCTGTCCATCCCGCCGATGACGAGGTGAGCGGCTTTGTCTTCAAGGTCCAGGCCAACATGGACCCCAATCATCGCGACCGGGTGGCATTTCT
>Ga0209483_1000665_pt1 | contig 28534 bp, 11 predicted proteins | sample NGEPerA_FD_184508 | JGI IMG/M metagenome (GOLD analysis project Ga0209483, IMG submission 184508) | Arctic peat soil microbial communities from the Barrow Environmental Observatory site, Barrow, Alaska, USA - NGEE PermafrostL2-A... | ecosystem: Environmental > Terrestrial > Soil > Wetlands >... | reverse complement strand
TCCGGGCCGAGGTCAATGATCCAGTCCGCCGTTTTGATCACGTCCAGATTATGTTCGATGACGAGCAGCGTGTTGCCGGTGTCGCGCAGTTTGAACAGCACTTCCAGCAGCTTCGCCACGTCGTGAAAATGCAGCCCCGTCGTCGGCTCGTCCAAAATGTAAAATGTTTTTCCGGTCGCCTTGCGCGCCAGCTCCGTCGCCAGCTTCACGCGCTGCGCCTCGCCGCCGCTCAACGTCGTCGCCTGCTGGCCGAGATGGATGTAGCCGAGGCCGACTTCGCCCAGCGTCGCCAGCGGATCGTAAATCTTCGGCACCGCACGGAAAAAATCCACCGCCTCGTCCACCGTCATGTCCAACACGTCGGCGATGTTTTTTCCTTTGTAGGCGATCTCCAGCGTCTCGCGGTTGTAACGCTTGCCGTTGCACGCCTCGCACGTCACATAAACCGCCGGCAGAAAATTCATTTCAATTTTCAGCACGCCGTCGCCGTCGCATTTTTCGCAGCGGCCGCCTTTGACATTGAAACTGAAACGGCCCGGCTCGTAGCCGCGCACCTTCGCCGCCGGCAATCGCGCGAACAAATCGCGGATGTGATTGAACATGCCGGTGTAAGTGGCCGGATTGCTGCGCGGCGTGCGGCCAATCGGCGACTGGTCAATCACGATGACTTTGTCGAGGTTTTCAAAACCTTTCAGCGCGCGATGTTCGCCGGGCCGCTCCTTCGAGCCGTAAAATTTGCGGAACAGCGCGCGCTGCAAAATATCGCTCACCAACGTGCTTTTGCCCGAACCGCTCACGCCCGTGACGCAGGTGAACGTGCCGAGCGGAATCCGCACGTCAATGTTCTGCAAATTGTTTTCCGTCGCGCCGATGACTTCCAGCCAGCCTTTTTCTTCCGTCGGCACAATCCGCTTTTTGGGAATTGGAATTGAAAGTTCGCCGGTCAGGTATTGCCCGGTCAGCGATTTTTTCACGGCGAGAATTTCCGGCAACGTGCCCGCCGCCACGAGTTCGCCGCCGTGGACGCCCGCGCCCGGGCCTAAATCCAAAATATAATCTGCGTTGCGAATCGTGTCTGCATCGTGCTCGACCACGAGAACGGTGTTGCCCAGATCGCGCAGGCCTTTGAGCGTGTGAAGCAGGCGGTCATTGTCGCGCTGATGCAAACCGATGCTCGGTTCGTCCAAAACATAAAGCACGCCGACCAGCGCCGCGCCGATCTGCGTCGCCAGCCGGATGCGCTGCGCCTCACCACCGGAGAGCGTGCCGCTTTCGCGATCCAGCGTGAGATAACCGAGGCCGACATTTTTCAGGAAGCCGAGCCGCGCACGGATTTCCTTGACGACTTCGGCGGCGATTTTCTGCTCGAACTCCGTGAGCTTGAGCGCGGCGAAAAACTCATCCGCTTTTTCCACGGACAGCGCGCAAACGTCCATGATGGACAGGCCGGGAATTGAACGTGCTGCCAGCGTCCCGCTGGCAGTTCTGATTTTTTTTGCGGCGCGTAAAGCAGGGGAAGTTTGCTCTGCCGGCAGGATGCCGGCAGCACTTTCATTGCCGAGCGTCACTGCCAAAATTTCGGGTTTCAATCTTTTGCCGCAGCACGCGTCACAAAACTGTGGACTCATGTATTGCTTGAGCCGGTTGCGGATGAATTCGCTTTCGCTTTCCGTCGCATGCCGTTCGAGATTCGGCAGCACGCCTTCAAACGGACGCGAAATTTTGCTGACTTTTCCTGCGCGCCAAAATGAAAAATCAATTTCATCCTCGCCGGAACCGTTCATCAAAGCTTTCCGGAAATCCTCCGGCAAATCCTTGTAAGGCGTTTCAAGGCTGACGTTGAAATGAGCAGCGATGGAGCGCAGCAGCGCCTTGTAATAAATGTTCATCCGCTTGCCCGCGCGCCGCCACGGCTGGATCGCGCCGTCGAGCGGCAGCTCCATGTCCGGCACCACCAGCGCCTCGTCAAAAATCATCTTCTGGCCGAGGCCGTGGCAGACGGGACACGCACCGGCGGGCGCGTTGAAGGAAAAATGTTTCGGCGTCGGCGGGTCAAAACTTTTGCCGGTCGCGGGCGAACACATTTTGTTCGAGTGCAAAGTCTCCGTCCAAATTTCCGATTTCCGATTTCCGATTTCCGATTGTGCTGGCGCAGCTTCAGCGACTTTGGACTTTGGACTTTGGACTTTGGACTCCTCCGGCAGTTGATGCAGCGTGAACATGACCCCTTCGCCCCAGCGCAGCGCAGTCTGGACGGAATCGCCGAGGCGCACGCGGATTTTGTCGTCAATCACCAGGCGGTCAACGACGGCCTCGATGTTGTGAAATTTCTTTTTGTCGAGCTTGATGCGCGCAATGTTTTCGCCCAATTCAGCAATCTCGCCGTCCACGCGAACGCGCACGAAGCCTTCGCGCGCCAGGCGTTCAAACACGTCGCGGAACTCACCTTTCTGCCGGCGCACGACGGGCGCGAGCAGCATCACGCGCGTCTTCGGCGGCAGCGCAAGAATTTTATCCACGATGTCGCTGGTGCTTTGCGTGGAAATCGGCACGCCGGTTTCGGGACAATGCGCCTGGCCGATGTGCGCGTAAAGCAGGCGCAGGTAATCGTAAATTTCCGTCGTGGTGGCGATGATCGAGCGCGGACTGCTGCCGGAGCTGCGCTGCTCAATCGCAATTGCCGGCGACAAACCTTCGATAAAATCCACGTCCGGCTTTTGCAATTGGTCGAGGAACTGGCGCGCGTAGGCGGAAAGGCTTTCGACATATTTGCGCTGGCCCTCGGCGTAAATCGTGTCGAAGGCGAGCGACGACTTGCCGCTGCCGCTCAAGCCGGTGAAGACGACGAGCTTGTCGCGCGGAATCTGAAGCGTGAGGTTTTTAAGGTTGTGCTCACGCGCGCCGCCGATCTTGATGAATTCTTTGCTCATAGCTGCGAATTTCCCGTCGAAACGAAAAATCACACTACGCCAAGCGGCGTGAAAAGCAAAGCCGGAGTGCGCGGAATTTTTTACGGCAGCAGAATCAGTTGGTAGAACTTCATCAGCAACGGCGCGTTGGTGTCCGTGAATGAAAAGCTGCCGCTAGGCGAGGTGATGAGGTTGGCGAACGGTGTCCAGACGACCGGCGGCGCAAGGTTGGTGGACCACTGCACCTTGAACAGATCGTTGGTCGGGGCAGACCAGGACAACACCACGTTGGTCGCCGTCACGGTGACGTTGGTGATGGACGGCAGCGGCGCAACAAAAACCGTGAAGGAGTTGCTCGCCGTCATGGAAGGCACGCTGTCATCGCTGACGATGGTGATAAACCGGGCGGCAAGACCGGCCGGCGAGGCGTTGGTCCAAGTGATCACACCATTGGTGGTGTTGATTCCAGCATTGGCCGGCGGATTCAGCAAGTTGTAAGTCAAAACAGCATTGGACCGCGAATCAACCGCCGTGTTCGTCACGGTGACAGTGCTCGTCACTCCGGCGATGAAGTTGGTCTGCGGCGGAAGCGTCAGCGTGTTGGATGCCTGGATGGATCCCAAAAGAATCAGCCGATAATAACGCGCCGGGCCAAACCCGCCGGTCTGCGTGCCGTCGTCAAAATAGTTGAACTGCGTGTTCGTCGGACTGGTGAACGCATTGGTGTTATAACTGACGATGTTGCTGAAAGTGTTCCAACTCGCCGGCGCAAGGCTCCCCGTCCATTGCACCTGGAACAAATCATTGCTCGGCGCGAACCACGTCAGCAGGAACCCAAACTTGCCAGCGATGTTCGTGCCAGTCAGGCTGCTGATAGTGAAGCTGCCAATGGACGGCACCGGATTCACGATCACCGCAAAGCTGTTTGTCGCGCTCAAGGGCGGCACGCCGTTGTCGGTCACAATGGTCGTGATGACGTTGGTCGTGCCGGCCTGCGCCAGCGTCGGCGTCCAAGTAATAACACCCGTATTCGTGTTGATGGTCGGGACATTCGTGCCAGTCACCGTGCTGGACAAGGCATAGGTCAGGATGTTTGTCGGAATGTCCGCGTCCGTCGCCGTGTTGGTCACGACCAGCGTCTCCAGCGGATTGATGATGCGTGTCGTCTGCGGCGGCAGCACCGGCGCTGTATTTGATGCCTGGATGGATCCCAAAAGAATCAGCCGATAATAACGCGCCGGGCCAAACCCGCCGGTCTGCGTGCCGTCGTCAAAATAGTTGAACTGCGTGTTCGTCGGACTGGTGAACGCATTGTTGTTATAACTGACGATGTTGCTGAAAGTGTTCCAACTCGCCGGCGCAAGGCTCCCCGTCCATTGCACCTGGAACAAATCATTGCTCGGCGCGAACCACGTCAGCAGGAACCCAAACTTGCCAGCGATGTTCGTAGCGGTCAGGCTCGTGATGGGAACCGTGCTGGCCGGCAAATTCGTCGCCGTGGACAGATGGAAATTCACAGCGATGGCAAATGTCACGGGCAGGCTGTTCGTGTTTTGCACGCCCAGATAATAAGTCATGCCGGGAACCAGCGGCGGCGTGGTGCCGGCACCTAAAATCGAAGTCCCGCCGGTTGCATTGGTCAGCAGCGTAAAGTTGCCAGCGTTCGTCCCGACCGGCAGGCCGGCCTGGTTGAACAACAGGTTCACCGGCGCGGTGGCGGAGAGCAAAATGTTCGTGGCGAAGTCCGCGTTCGTCGGCACGTTCACCGCAAAATAGGCGGTGGCGCCGGGCGCGACGGAATTCGTCTGCGGCAGGCCGTTGGTAAGGTTCGACGGCGAACCCAAAAGCAGCAGCCAGTAAAAGCGCGCCGGGCCAAACACGCCGCCGGTCTGCGTGCCGTCGTCGAAAAAGTTGAACTGCGCGTTCGTCGCGCTGGCCGGGAAGTTCGTGTTGTAACTGACAAACACAGGATTGGTGAACGCCTGCCAGTTGGCGGGCGCAAGGCTCCCCGTCCATTGCACCTGGAACAGATCATTGCTCGGTGCAAACCACGTCAGCAGGAACCCGAACTTCCCGGCAATGTTCGTGGCAGTCAGGCTGCTGATGGTGATTGTCGGCTGGGTCACCAAGTTGGTCACTGTAACAGTGAACTGATTCGTCGCGCTCAAGGATTGATTAAAGAGCGCATAAGGATTGGTGTCCGTGACCACCGTGGTAAAGGTGAAGCTGCCCGTCACCTGCGGTGTCCAAGTGATGATGCCATTTGTCGAAATGGCCGCACCCGTGACGTTCGGTGAAACGGCCAGCGTATAAGTGAGCGCATTAGTCGGTATGTCCGAATCGCTGGCGGTGTTAGTCACGGTGAAAGGCGCAGATATTGGGATGAAGTAATGGGACTGGCCCGGCACATTAGTTGGCCAGAATGGCGGCGCGTTCACCTCGTTCACGATGACCGTGAAGCTGTTGGTCGCGCTCAATGGCGGGAAACCATTGTCCGTGACGACAGTAGTAATAAGATTGGTGGTTGGACCGTCAGCCTCATGCGGCGTCAGCTTGATGATGCCGGTGAATGAGTCAAGGCTCGCCCATGACGGCGCATTAGTCAAAAACGAATAGAACACGAGTTGCGGCGGAGATTCCCTGTCGGCGGCGGCATTGGTGATGGAAACTGTGGTCTGCTCGTTCATGGCGACCGTTGAACCATTCAGGCCGTTCGTCCAATACGGCGGCGTGTTGGTCACATTGAGGGCAAACGGCGCGGAAACTGACACGGTGTGGAAACCGCCCCCGGCAATCGTGAACACGTTGGCCAGGTTGGTCGGATAAAAATTCAACTGGCCGGAACTTGAATCGCCCCAGAACCACACCGAACCATCACCCTTCAAGGCCAGACAATGGTAGCCGCCGGCGGCAATGGCCGTCACATTAGTCAGGCTGGCGGGCACATTGGTCTGACCGTTGGCATTGTAGCCCCAAGCCACCACGGTGCCGTCACTGCGCAAAGCCAGACTGTCATAGTAACCGGCGGCGATGGCGACCACGTTGGTCAGGTTGGCGGGCACATTCGTCTCGCCTTGGGCGTTGTTGCCCCAGGCAACTACGGTGCCGTCATTTTTCAAGGCCACGCTGTGCGAATAGCCGGCGGCGACCGCCACCACATTGGTCAAGCCAGCAGGAATGTTCGTTTGACCACTGCTATCCAAACCCCAGGCCGTGACGGTGCCGTCATCGCGCAAGGCCAGACAATGATAGGCGCCGCTCGCCACCGCCACGGCGTTATTCAGGTTCGACGGCACATTGGTTTGTCCGTCCGTGTTATCGCCCCAAACCGTCACTTTCCGGTCACTGCGCAGCACCAGGCTGTGACTATATCCACCAGCGACCACCACGGCGTTGTTCAAGCCCGCCGGCACGTTCGTTTGGCCGAGAGAATTATCGCCCCAGGCAACCACCGAGCCGTCATAGTTCAATGCCAGGCTGAAATCGAAGCCGGCGCCAACCCCGGCTACGAGATTGGTCAAGCCCGGCGGAATGGGCGTGGTCTGGCCGAAGAAATCCGCACCCCAGGCCACCACGCTGCCTTGGGCAAAGACCTGGTCAAAGCCATAAGTCACTCCAAGGGCATTGCTCACCACCAGCCGGAAATGAAAATCCTGGTTGGTAATCAACCCTGTAATCTCATTAGTCGCATAAACCACATTGAGTTTGGTGCCGATGTTCACCGGCAACGTATTGGAGCCGTATCCTGTGTTCTGGCCCCATTCAAACCAAGCCGTCGCCGGATCGCCGTTCGCCGTGGCCATGCCGTTCAACTGCGCGCTGGCACCGTTCACCCGGGTCGCCGGCATCGTCGTGGCATACGGCGCAGCGGCATAGGGGAAGATAAGATGGAACGTAACTTTAATGGCAAAGGTCACAGGAACGGCGTTCGGGTTCTGCACGCCGACGTAATAGGTCTTGCCAGGCACAATGAAAGCCGACGCGGCGGTATTCGTATCTATCACATAAGCGTTGCCGGTGGAATTCAGCAGCATGAGAAAGTCAGTGGGATGGGTAATTGTCGGCGGCACGTTGGTGCTCCACCAGACATTCACCGGCAACGTCGCAAACAGCAGCGTGTTCGTCGCGGCAATGGCATTGGTTGGCACATTAATCCTAAACCAGACGATGCCGTTCGACCCGACCGTGTTCGTCTGCGGCTGGTTGATGACCACCGGCGGCAGGACAAAAACATTAAAGCTGTTCGTCGCGCTAAGTAACGTGAAGGTGTCCGTGACGATCGTGATGATAACTACATTGGTCGGCGCAATATTGGTCGAAGGCGTCCAAGCAATGATGCCATTGGCGTCAATCTGCGGACCGGCCGGCGGCGGACCAATAGGCGGATTTTCCAACATATAGACTAATGGATCGCCGGCAAAGTTGTTCGTCACGGCATTGGTTACGATCAGCGTGTCTCCGGCAACGACAACCTGGTCAGGGATGAACGGCAGCATTGGCGGCACATAGCTGAAGGTCACTTGAACCGCATTGGTGACCGGCACGCTGTTTGTGTTCTGCACGCCGAGATAATAAGTTCCGCCGGGCACGAGCAAAGGCGCGCCGCTGGTGGAATAAAACAAGTTCGTGCCGCCGGTTGAATTGGTCTGCAGCTCAATATCGCCGGGCTGCGTGATGGTTGGAGGCACATTGGTGCTGAACCAGAAGTTCACCGGCAACGTGGCAAAAATCAGCGCGTTGGTTGAGGCGATGGCATTGGTCGGCACATTGATTTGAAACCAGTTGATGCCGCCCGCGCCGACAACATTCGTCAGCGGCAGGTCATTAGTCGGATAATTGACCAGGTTCAGATTCACGTTATATGGCGAGGTCAGTGCCAAGCTATGATAATCACCGGCCGCAACCGCGACCACGTTGCTCACGCTGGACGGCACATTGGTCTGGCCAAGGCTGTCATCACCCCAAACCACCAGCCTTCCGTTGTTCAGCAATGCCAGGCTATGATAGCCACCGGCGGCCACTGCCACCACATTGCTCAAGCCGGTGGGAACCGTCGCCTGGCCGGCGTTATTATAACCCCAGGCGACGACCGTGCCTTTGTTCAACAACGCCAGACTGTGATATTTTCCGGCGGCAACCGCCACCACTTTGTTCAAACCGGCGGGCACGGTGGTCTGGCCATAAGTATTGGTGCCCCATGCCACGACTGTGCCGTCGTTCAACAGCGCCAGGCTGTGTTCACTCCCTTCGGCGACCGATACCACATTGTTAAGAGCGGCGGGCACGGCGGTCTGGCCATAAGTGTTGTCACCCCAGGCGACAACCTGGCCGTTGTTCTCCAGAGCCAGACTGGCATAGCCGCCAGCGGCGATCTCCACCACATTGCTCACACTGGACGGCACAGCGGTCTCGCCATAGGTGTTGTTGCCCCACGCCGTCACCAAACCATTACCCTGCATCGCCAGACTGTGATAAAGGCCGCCGGCAACCATCACTGCGTTGCTCAAGCCGGCCGGCACATTTGTCTGACCGTTATTGTTGTCGCCCCACGCCAGCACCCTCCCATTAGTTATCTCCAAACTATGATAACCGCCGGCGGCGATGGAAACCACATTGCTCAATCCCGGCGGCACGTTCGTCTGACCAAAAGCATTGCTGCCCCAGGCAACTGTGCTGCCGAACACCAGCAATTGATCAAAGCCATGCGCAATGCCTACGCTGTTACTCACAACCAACTGGAAGTGATAAGTCTGGCCTTGGATCAATCCGGAGATTGGATTGGTCACATACACCACGTTATTGCCACTGCCCACGCCGACCGGAACCGACTGGTTTGCGTAATTAATGCTGGTGCCCCACTGGAACCAGGCGATTGACGGGCGGCCATTTGGCGTGGCAAAGCCATTGAGCTGCGCGGCCGTGCCGGTTACGGAAGTTGCCGGCAAGGTGCTGGCATACGGTGGATACACGGGCGGTTCAGGAGTTAGCACCAGATCATGGTAATCGCCACAGGCGACCGCGAAGGCATTAGTCAATCCGGGCGGCACATTTGTCTGACCCAGGCTGCCGTCGCCCCAGGCAACCACTCTGCCATTGTTCTGCAATACCAAGTTATCGTCATACCCGGCGGCGATCGCCACCACATTGCTCACGCCGGACGGCACGTTCAACTGGCCATAGGTGTTGTCGCCCCAGGCAACCACGTTACCGTTCTTTTGCAAAGCCAGACTATGACGACCGCCACCGGCAATTGCCACGAGGTTGCTCACTGCCGGCACAATCGTCTGGCTATAAGTATTGTCGCCCCAGCCAATCACCGTGCCATTGTTCAGCAAGGCCAGGCAGTCATTGCCGCCGCACGCTACTGCCACGACGTTGCTCAAGCCCGGCGGCACATTCGTCTGACCCTGGAAGTCGTTGCCCCAGGCGACAACTGTGCCGTTAGTCAACAAAGCCAGACTGTGTGCAAAACCGGCAGCGACTTCCACGACGTTGCTCAAGCCCAGCGGCACATTCGTCTGACCGAAAGTATTATTTCCCCACGCCGTCACTGTGCCGTTGCCCAGCAACGCCAGACCATGATAACCGCCGGCGGCAATCGCCATCACATTGGTCAAATTCACCGGCGTGTTCTGGCCATGAGTGACGTCTCCCCAGTTCGTCACCGTTCCATTATTCAGCAAGGCCACGCTGTTCGACCAACCGCCGGCAATAGCCACAATGTTACTCAATCCCGGCGGCACATTAGTCTGACCAAAAGTATTGTCTCCCCAGGCAACGATGCTGCCGGGGGCAAACTGCTCGTCCATGCCATAAGCCACGCCCAGACTGTTGCTCACCACCAGACGACAGTGATATATCTGCGCGAAAATCAGACTACTGATGGAATTGGTGACATATACCACACCGAACCCGCCGCCGACATCCACCGGCGGAGTAAGGTTGCCATAGTTAGTGGTAACGCCCCACTGGAACCACGCAGTGGTCGCCAAGCCGTTGGTATTGTTTGGCGTGGCAAAGCCGTTGAGCTGTGCGTTTGTGCCGGTAACACCGGTTGCCGGCAGCGAGCTGGCAAACGGCGGTGACTGCCCGATTAAGTTTATCAACTCAAAGTTCACCGAGATGGCATAAGTGGCCGTGAACTGGTTGGGATTTTGCACGCCAAGGTAGTTAGTCCCGTCGGGCACCATGGGCAGAGGCACGCTGTTGGTATATAAGATCGCAACACCGACCGTCGAGTTGGTCTGTTCCTCTGTGCCGATGGGGCTGTTGGTGCCCGGCGGCTGGTTGGTGCTGAACCAGATGTTTAATGGCAGATTGGCAAACAGGAGGGTGTTCGTTTGTGTAATCGCATTGGTTGGCACATCAATCTCATACCAGGTCATGCTGTTGCCCGGGGCATAGTTGGTTATGATCAAGCCATTGACAAGGGTGTTCGTCGGAATGGTAAAGTTGGTGTTGGCAAAGTTGAACTGCAACTGCCAGCTCAACAGTTCGGGCACGGGATTGGTCGCCCCGGCGCGGTTGTCCAGAGCTTCTAACTGCCATTCACCATAGGGGCTGGTGTGGTTGAGCGGAGACAATGACTGTTCGGCCTGATAAAATAAATTTGTGAAAACAGGGTTATTGTTAGTAGCAACTGTGGTTTCGGTTGCAACAACCGCGAAGGATCCAAGATTGTCATACCAACCGCATCCATCCATGGTTCCAAGATAAAGCCGGGTGGCTCCCTGCGGCACCACAATATTTTGAACGGCGCCTGCGGACGTGAGACCATCCCCAATAAAAAATATTTGTTTCAATGCAGGGACTAAATTTGTGTAATCTCTGGTCGCTGAACTGCTGAAATCGAGCGCGACCGGTATCGCCGATGAAGTGGGCTGGGTTGCATCGAGAAATACACCCACTAGAGAATCGTAAGGCGTCCGGCAATCAGGAAGTCCATTTTCAGAACCACCGTCGTGAGCCGGGTTTCTTATCGGTGTAACTGGATCGCCATCCGGCGGATTTAATGGGTATCCAGGACCAAATGACACGCTTCCACTGGCACTAAAGCTGATCAAATCACCGGCAACCAAGGGCAAACCCGTAACCTGCACGGGTGACTCGGCTGGCGCACTATCCACATTACCACAATGCGCACTGGCTGTAGAGCCATTCGGCATCCCCGACAGCCATGGGTTGGCTGTGCCAGGCACCACTACGTTAGCAAGATTGTTCTTGGAAACTACCATAGTGTTGAAATTCATATTCGGCACGAATGGTGGCGAGGCAAACTTGATAGGCGTCGTCGTCAGATTCGTGTCTTCGGTGAAGGCCAGGTATTCATAATTCGTCACCACGCCGCCGGCCGAGTAAGTCCATTGCGTTCCATTCGCACCGCCGGGATTTCCGAACTGGTTAATGATGATCGTCAGGTAAGTCGAATTCGCCGGAACACCTGGCGGCGGAAAACTGACGGTCAAGGTTTCCGGATATGTGTTCACCCCTCCACCAGCCCCAATGGGAGGGTTGTTGGTGAATCCGGTGTCCAAAATCAGGGTGCTTGGCGAGATGGTCGTGCCGTAATAAACCGTCATCTCATCAGGAGCCGTGTAAAAATTGTAGGTGATCGGGAATGTGCCGGAGGTCATGCCGATATTGATGACATTGGTGTTGGGCAACCCGTTGCCATTGGCCGAGACGCTGAAGATATTCGTCGTGATGATGGTCGCGCCGCAGCCGTTGGTGCTCTGGCCGCCGCGATTTTCCATGAGCAGATAACGCGAGCCGTCGGGACTTATTAACGTGAACACCATGTCCGAAATGCGCGGATGATCCACGCGTAGACCGACGTTGAGGCCCTGGATCATGTCCCTGTTTGCCACAAAGATCGTGGAATTTTCCAAAGTCAAAGGATCCAGCGTCACTGCATCATCGAGCAAAGGCAGCGGCGTGTCGGTGGAATCATAATCCACCGTCGTCACCGCCGAGCTGTTGAAGGAAAGGATTGCGCCCAGCACGACGTTGTGCGCCACGGTATCGGGATTGTAAAGACCGATGAAGTAACGTCCCGGCGCCAGTGGGGGTCCGGTGGAAATGGCATTGCCCGGATCAATCCCCGTCGGATAGGTGCCAACGGGACAATTGGTCAGCAGCACCATGTCGTTGGTGTCGGCCAGCGTCGGCTCGGAACCGGGCTTGAGATAGAGCTGGATGGGTGGCACGGAATTCGGCGCCAAGTTAGTCGCCACCACCAGCAGGTTGGTGTAGCCGACCGGCACGTCAACGTAATCATAATACCAGCCGCTGGGCGGCACGCTCACAGTAATAAGATTGTTGTTCAGATTGCGGTGCGGCTCGAGGCGCAACTGGAAATTCTCGACGGTGCCGATGCTGCCCGGCGAATCGTCAACCTCGTTTAACAGCCACAGGCCGGTGGCCTGGGCGCCTTGGAAGGCATCCAACGAGCCTGGGCCGTCCGTGTGCAACGCCGCCGGCACATCACCCTCCCCGCTGTCATCATACACCAGGGCGTCGTTGACAACCGGCCCCAGCCCGTCGTGGTTGTTCAAAACGGCATAGGCGCTGTTGTGGCTCAAGGAACCGACCAGGTCGCCGAAATTCTGGTGTGTGACGGTGTTAGTTACCGTAACTTTCCGCACGACCATCGCCGGGTCTTGTGGAATGGCGAGGGCGAACACATAGTTGACGGCGGGATGCGCGTTGTTGCCGTCGGGAATGTTCGCCGGCACGTTCACCGCGTTGACATAGACATTGCCATTGGTGTCCTGCGTGCTGAACGGCGAGGCGCTGAACAACGGCACGAAACCATACTGGCCGGCCGTCTGGTCGTTGCACTGCACGGCGATGTAATAAACCTGGTTCCCGACGGAATTGCTGAAGGTCACAAATTCCGTGCCGCCGCGCCCATAAGATGCCTCGTCCGTGTTCGCCACGTTATACAGGCAGTTGGAGATGACACCCATGTTGAGGTTGGTCAACGCCGAGGCGTTCGCGTCCGGCGCGGTGGCTGCCAACAGCTCAATGTCCGCCTCGGGCCGCGTGCTGTTCGCGTCCGAGCCGGCGAACACGCCCTCGCGCGGGATCGCCAGCGTGTTCGGCAGGAAAGTAATGAACGCGGCGTATTGGTAGGCTGGATTGGTGATGGCGAAGGTATTAGTGACGATATAGAAATGCCATTGGTTCGTCTGGCCGACGAAAAAGAGGGCATTATTTGCGAAAGGCAAGTTCCCGGATGCGCCGAGCGCGATGGAATTGGTCATCAACCACGGCGCGTCCGCCCCGGCGGTCTGGTTAAAATAAATCGCGTTGGTGGGCGAGACGTAAGTAACTTGCGGCGCAATGGCCGGCGCGAGCGCGGGCGCGGCGGCGGTGACGCCGATGCCGTTGGTGTTGCCGCCGTCGCCGCTGGAGATCACCAGCGCAAAATCCTGCACGATGTTCGTCTGCTCGGCGGTGACGGCGTTCACGTTCACCGCGTTGCCGACGACCGTGACGGAATAATTCGTGCCGAGCGTGGGCGCGATGAAAATGTTCTGGACGTTGTTGATGGAATCATAGGCCGGCGGCGCGTTGGTGGCGGACGGCACGCTGTAAGGCGGCGTGCCGGACGTGGTAAAATTATTTGCGTAATAAACCTGCCCGTTGGCAATATTGGTCACGACCAGTTCCAGGTCATTGACCAGCTTGATGGCGGCGGCGGGATTGCCGGGCGGATCGGTCCACGCGAGCGTCACGCGCAACGGCTGCGCCTGCGCCGCATCGGTCGGCACGCTCACCAGATAAGTGCGGCGGTCGCCGGTGGACAAAACATTGGTCGGACTTTGGTCCATGAAAAACATCGTGTTGGTGATCCCGGCGGCGGTGTTGGTCAGCGTGAGCGGAATCGAGTTCGGCAATTTCACGAGTCCCCAGCCCTGGAGATTCATCGTGTCCGCGACGGCATAATTGTAATTGCCGGCGACGCGCGCGCCGTTGATGAGCATCGCCTTGAGCAATGCCGGGCTGGGCGTCAGGTGCAGCGTGTTGGTGAAAAAATCCTGCATCAGCGCGAGCACGCCGGACACCGCCGGCGCCGACACGCTCGTCCCGCTTTCGTAACGGTAATATGGCCCGATGGTTTCGTTGAGGTTGCTCAAAACTTCCAGTTCATTGCCCAGATCATTCGTCGTGATGACCTGCATGAGCACGTCAAAATTAACCGGAATGTTCGTGCCGTCGCCAACGGCAAAGGAAACTCCGCCGTTCAGAATCGTCGCCAGATAACCGCCGCCGCCGTCCGGCGGAATGTTGACGACATCGTTGCTCGTCACAAAATCGTAAGTGGCCGGATCGGTCGGATCGGGCACGCCGGTGGACGAAACATAAATCGGCATATTGCCGGGAAACGGAACGGGCGATTGAACATTCGGCACGACGCGGATGACCACGCCGACCGCGTTTTGCGGCACGGTGACGCCGCCGTAGGCCAAAATGTTCGTGGTCACCAACTGGCCGGTCAGTGTTTGCGCGTGATAATTTGTCGGGTTGTAAAAAGCCAGTTCATCCCATTCCGTCGAGCGCGTCGAGATCACGAACGTTCCCGGCGCAACCACGTCCGGCTTGAACCGTCCGTAAGTTCCTTCCGTGTCCACGCCCACGTTGCCGCGCGCCGAATAATCCGCGACTTCAAAACTGGAATCCGTCTCCGGCGCCCAGATCGGGCTGGAGTTGGTCGTGCCGAGCGGCGTGACTTGGTTCGTGATGTTGCGGTTCTGCTCCAGCGCGCCGACTGTGATGACATCCTTGGCCGTGGCCGGCGACTCGATGGTGTCCGCGCTGCCGCTGGAACCGTCGCTGATGCCGCCGCCGTCGTCGCCCGCCGCGAACACAAACAGCACCGGCTGCGGCCCCGTCACATGAGGCAGCGCGTCGCGCACCGCCGCATCGTAGCTCGCCGCCGCCAGGTCGTATTCATTGTCGCCGCCGTTGACCCAACTGTTGTTGGAGATCAGCGCGTTTGTCAGCGCGGGAATTTCCTGCAAATCGCTGTCGGAGTAATAAACATTCGTGTCATTCGCGCCGCTGAAACCGACTGAATACAATTTCGCCAACGGCGCTTTGCCGCGATATTGACCATTTGTTCCGGGATTGATTGAGCCAAACGCGTTCGTCACCGTCAGCGACTCCGTGCCGTCGCCCGCAATGACGCCCGCGACGAACGTGCCGTGACCGGACGTGTCAACGCCGCTGACGCCGTTGTCCGCATATTTGGAAATTCCATCAACCAGCACGCGCCCCGTCAAATCCGGCTGGTTCGCGTCCACGCCCGTGTCGTTCATCTCCACCAGCACGTTCGAGCCGGACAGGTTCAGGTAATTCGTCGTCGTGACCGTATCGGCGGTGATGCCCAGCGTCGGGCGCGACAAATCATTCGCCAGCACGCGCAAATGCGACGGCTCCACGCGCATCACTCCCGGCAGGTTCGCCAGCGCGATCCAATTCGCCGGCGGAATGATGTGAACAATTTGTCCAAACGGCGACCGATCCTGCGACAAAACTTTTCCGCCCAGCTCTTCAATCTGCGCAATCGTCGCCGCCGCCGTGTCGTCGAACAGTCCGAGCGTCAAATAAGTTCCCGGCGGCAGCGGCTTCTGGCTGACCGCCAGGCCGAGCAACGACGCCTGCACCTTGTAATACGGCTCGTAAGGCAGCACCGCCTGCACCAGCGGATTGCCCGCCAGCGCCGCCGCGACCGCCGCCGTCATCTCGACGAGAAACGCGTTGTTCGGAATGTAGGAAATGATTTTTCCGCCCGCGCCCGCCAGCGCCGCGCGGAACGCGCCGTCAACCGCGCCGCGCGCCTGCACGAGATAAGCTCCCGGATCGCCGGTGGCTTGCAGGTGCGACGGGATTTTCAAATTCACTTTCGCAGTCGTGTCAATGAACGCATTCTCCAGCAAAATCGCGTGGCGGTCGCCCTTTAATTGACTGATGGATTCCGGCGTGTTCGCCAGACGGAACGTCAGCCGGTTCGTGGCGGCGGCGGACAGCGTGCCGGCCGCAGCCGCGACGACATTGGGCACAACGGCGGACGCGGCGGAAATTTTGGCGGCGGCCAACGGCGCAGGCGCGGCGGAATTATTTTGTTCCGCCGTCGTCCGTCCGCCGCGCGGCCACAACAGCCACGCCGCCACCAGTGCCAGCAGGCACAGCGGCACCACAATTTTCAAACGCACTTTCATATCAACTCAAATTCTATTGCTCAAATTCCCTCACCCTGACCCTCTCCCGTCGGACGGGAGAGGGAACAGCCGGCCACGCCGGTTGTTTTCCAAAGACCGCCGCACACATTCCGCCGCCCGTCCTGCCGTGGGACGGAAAACCATTCTCCCTCTCCCGTCAGACGGGAGAGGGCCGGGGTGAGGGCAACACCACATTCAAAATTGCCCGTCACACTTCTCAACCGCAACTCTCAACTGCGTTGCCTCACGGCGGGCCCAGCACATTGTAATTTTCCACGCGGGTCGTGTAATTCGTCGTCAGGGTCACCGTGCCGTTGGTGTTGATGTAGGACAGCACTTGCGGCTGCACCGACATCACCGCGCGCGCGGCGCTTTCCGCCACCACCTGATAATTCGTGACCAGCCCGGAACTCAACACCGTGCCGCCCGGCGCGGGACGCAACGCCTGGCCGTAGCAATAAATCACATAACGCGGCGAGCCGAGGCGCAACAGGCCGAGCGTCTGCTGCGGCAGCCATTCATAAATCTCGTCGCTGACGTCGTATTGCTGTTGGACGGAACCGTTGGGCACATTGATGAACGGCGACTGTTCCGTCAACGCCGGCACGCTCAAGATGTCGCCCAGATGGGTGAAGGACTTCAGCGGAAAATTTTTGCGCGTGTTGTTGATGCCGTTCGGGCCGTTGACAATTTGCCAGAGCGGTGAATCAAACTGATCCGCGCCGGCAGGGTTGATCACCACGTTCGTCTGGTAATTGGGACGATCATAACGTGGAGAATAGGGCGTGCTGTTGGAAATGGCCAGGACGCCGCTCAACACCGCCGACCATGCCGCCAGTTGCGACTGGTTGACCGACAATGTGCCGCGCGAGGCGTTGTCGTCCAGCGCCGTCGTGAAAAGGTCGAACAAATCCCGGTCCTGAATCGGCGTGGCATTGTAGGCGTCATAAACATTTTGATCGCCCGTCCATGTCGTCCAAGTATTCGGGCCGGTTTGCGACTGGCTCCAAATGTCACTGGCCTTCAAATAAACCGTCTGCCACGGCGTGCCGCGATGCACGCGGCCCAGCCAGCCGGCGGTTGGATACTTGTTCCCCGGAAAATCCCAGTTGTCCGAGCCATAAACCAGCGGGTCTTTATAGGTCAAATTGTAGGCATTGGTATCCGCGCCATTCACGCCAGCCAGTTGCGTCTTGCGTCCCCACGGCTGATAACGGCTGGCGACGCTATTCAACGACGGTGGTTGTGCGGTGTTGGGAGGTGCGGAAGGATCGTCATAGACGATATTGTTATTCGCGTTCAACCCTTTTATTGTTCCATTCAAATCGCTTACCAAATAATGAACCAACGGATCGTTGACCACCATTTCGGTCGGCGAAATAACCGTTCGCGTTGGCGTAAACGGTGCCTGTTGAACCAAATTTGTGTTTTGTTGACCATTAACATAACCCCCCGTAAAAAACGCCTGAAACCAGGATGCCTCGGCTTGTGGCACATTATTAAGTCCAACTGGCATATTACCAGGCGAAGTCCACAAATGGGTTTCTTGAGTCAAATATGCGGGAGGGTTTTGCGATACATTCATTTGATTTTGCACACCCCAAATCGCACCCAGCGTGTTCCTATTCGTGCTCCACAAATAAGGATTGCTGTGTTGGTCGTTAGGGCCATCCGGGTCTTGAAGTTCAGCCGCCAGATTATTCGTTACAAATGGTCCGTTAAACTGGACATAATCAATGACGTGGTTCCCATCTAAAATGAATGCTTGAAACACATTTGTCGTCATCAAGTTCAACTGCGGGAATTCTGAAACGTAGGTTGTAGCCGGGTTAAATCCAGGCGCGGAAAAACTGGGTATTTCTAAATTACCTGGCGAATCAAACAAAAGCGAATCTCCCGGCACTAATGGATAATCAAATGTTCCAGTGACGAATGAACCGGTGTTGTTCACCTGCCGACTACCCGGATCTGAAGTATCCCAAGCCGAACCCGGCCAAGCCGCACCTAGATTAGTCAGGGTGGGATTGTAAATAAAAAATTGAGGGCCTGGCGGAGGAAATGTATACGCGCCATTGTTCAGCAGCGCCATTTGAACCTTGTCCCTCATAAAAACCGTTGGAAACCCTCCGGGATAACTCGCGGTGTAGGAATTCCAAAACGAAAAACCAAAATGATTGGTGATGCTCACAAGATATTGCTCGTTGGTTGTATAATCACCTGACGTGGTTATATTATACGGATTACCAATGTCTTGGGGTTTTCGGTTGATTTGCAATTTGCGTGAGACCTGCACGGTATTGAAGGAGTAAAACTCGTTGAAGTTCGGCATATATTTCTTTGCCCCGATAATCCACGGCACACCCGCGACATTTATGCCTGTGGGAAAAACATTCAAAGCAAGCAAACCAGAAACCGGCACCGGCACGTCAAGCTGCCGGCCCACGTTCAAATCACTGGCAGAAACCGACACGATTTGCTCATATCCACTGATAAAAACATTCCCATTTTGATCTTTGTTAAAAATTGGGTGGAAGACGGACGGATAAAAATTTGTCGTCGAGGCGTCGTAAATGTTCGCCGCGAGCTGTAAAAGGCGGTTGACCGCCGGCGAATAAACAAACGCGCCGTTGACATAGACCGGAATGTGCGAAATGCCAAAGGCGGGAACCGCATCGCTGGTCAGGCCATAGCCGTTGGGTGCAACGTAGTTGTTGGGAGTGATGTTGTAATATGTCTCCAGAAAATTCGTGGGATTGGCCACAAACCAGTTCGTCGTGTAATGCCGCAGCATCCGGTCGGCGGCGTTGGTGAAGAACGAGAGCGGCGTCCAAGCCATGAGATTGGTCGCGGACGGCGGATTGGTAACCGTGCCTCCACTGACAACGTCAATGTGGACGAAGGGATGCAGATTGTCGTAATTCAAATCCATTTTGCCCGCGTCATCGGGCGTGGTGTCGGTGCCCAGCGCGCCGAGCATCCGGTAAAATGTGTATTGGTCGTAAGCATCGGGGAAATTGCTTGTGCTGGTGCCATTGTTGTAAGTCCCCGCCAGCATCAGCCGGTTGGTGAAAGTGGCGGAACTTTTCGCCGGGTTGAACAAATCCGAAGTCAGGTCGAAGAAATGGGCGGTGTTGGTTTCCCCGCCGGGCCATCTGTTATTCGGGTTGTTGAGATAATACTGCATTGTTGTATTGGTTTGCGGAGGACCGAATGGGTAAAGATCGGAGGAGCCGTTTTGCAAAGCTACGCCGTTATTTGCGAAAATAGATGAGGCGAAGCCCAGCGCGCCGTTGTAGTTGTAATTGTAACGCCAGGCGAGCAGCGCACGGGCGTCGTCAAACGCCACACCACGGTTCGCTCCATAATTGTAAAGGTAGTAGTTAGGCGCGCCCAGCGGCGCGCTGTTTCCCGAACCAACAATCTGCCCCCACAGATTCGTGTTCAAATCGGCCAGGAACGCGGCGAGATTGATTTCCCACGAACCCACGCCTTGATTACGCAAAAAACCGTCGGCTATCCCAAGGCTTGGGTTCAGCACTTGGTTGTGAATGTAATTCAAATCGAGCGCGTTTCCGACCGGCATGGCGAAGAAGGCGTAGCGCGCGACGAACAGGTTGTTCGCCGAGTGCGGCAGTTCGGGATGCGCCAGCACGCCGATCCATTGCGGGTCGCCCACGTTGCCGTTGACGGTGTCGTCAAACAGGCCGTTGCGGTTGAGGTCGAGATAAAACCGGAAATCCATCGCGCCGGTCTGCGCGTTGGTGACGACAAACACCGGCGCACGCGGCTGAATCTGAAGGTTGGCGATGTTCTGCTGATAGTCGGCCAAGGACAACGGCAGGCCGCCGCCATAATAATAATTGACGTTCGCCGGATTGGCGATGCTTGGCAAAAATGTGGGATTAAAACCGTTCGTGTTGATGTAATTGGCGGAGACGACCAGGCCGAAGTTGTAAGCGGCGCTGTTGCTGGTAATGAAACTGGCGATGATCTGCGACTGCACGGCGGCGAGCGCGGAGTCGGCGGCGAGGCGTGCGGTGGTCGTGTCGGTCGAGCTGGTCACGGCGTTGCGCTCGCGCCGCGCGAGGGCGAGCAGCGCCAGCGCCATCACCAGCGTCACCGACAGCAGGATGAGCGTGATGACCAGCGCCATGCCCTGCCGCGAGTGACGGGTGACGAGTGACGGGTGATGAGTGACTGGTGATGCTGTTTTCATCTTGTCACTTGCCACTTGCCACTTGTCACTTTGTATTTTGATATTCATTGGTAGGCCGTCGGATCAACATTCGGAATGGTCACGCGCTGGCGGAACAGATGCACGTTGCCGGATTTGTCGGCCAAATACTGCGAGCGCAGCACGGCGGTCGGGCGCGATGCGGCGCGCTGCAAAGTGCGGTCCTCCAGCACACCTATCTCCAACTCGACCGACGCTGGAACGGTGTTGCTGAAAAAATAAAAGCCGGTTTCGCCATAGACCGGCGGAAAAAATGTGACGTCTTGATTGGTGACCCACTGGCCGGATTCATATTGGTTGGTGCTAGTAATTTGATAGCCATTGATATCATAGGGACGCACGACAAAATGCACCACGCCGTCCAGAACATGGCTCATGTTTGTCCAGACGCCCGTGATCAGATCGCTGCTGATGGTGTCCACAAAATTGGTTTGCAACGTCCATACGTTGTTCTGGCTGCTGGTCGTCGCGGTAAAGCGGTAAAGCGGATACAACGGACTAGAGGATTTGTGATTCACAAAATAACCTGTGCCAACCCAGGTTGTATTTTGCCGTCCGATGAAGAAAACGGCTTCCAATAAATTTGTGCGAGTCACAGTGCCCGGCGTGCCCGGAGTCGGAATGGGAGTTGAAACTGGAGGCAGGATTTGCAACAAGGGCAAATAATAATTTTGGTCATACCAGTAGTTGCCTTCAACCGACAGGTTCACGGCACCGCCGGACGGTGCCATCTGCCGCAAGTCAGAAGTGATCAAATCCACCGCCGCGCGCCCGCCTTCGAGCACGTCCGACTGCGTGACGCCCGCGCGGAACGCCCGCTGCGTGGTGCTGAACACTTCCATCAGCGCCAGCACGATCAGCGACAGCAGCGAGATGACCATCAGCACCTCGATGATCGAAAAGGCGCGGGGAGCGCGCCCGCCCCGGGTGCGATTCGGCACGCCCCGCGCCGAATTCTTAGCGCAGCGGACAAACAAATTGATCTGGTCGAACCTGCCGCGAGGGTCAACGACGAGGGCGTCGTTGACTGCGCCCGGGGCGGGCGCGCTCCCCGGACAATGACCGTTCAACATTTGTAAATTTGTTTTCACGGCGCGGTGGCGAAGGATTGCGGCTGGTAAAAATACAAGTTAAAGTTGTTGATAACTTGCCGCGTCAGTTGTCCGGCAATGGTCACGCGGAAAGTCTTGATGGTGGGCAGCGGCGGCAGCGAGCCGTTGGGCAGTTGCGGCCAGAGATAGGTCATGCGCAATTCGTGCTGGTTGAACGAAAGCTGCTGGTTGTAAGTTGAGAATGCGCCGGAGGTCGTGGCAATGGTGTTCGTGTCCAGCGCAACCGGCGCGTTGAAGCATAGCACGCGATAGCTGAAGGTGTCGCCGACCATGATGGCGTTGTTCTGCGGCGGTTTCTCGGCGGCCAGGCCGCTCATCGAACGGATGCAGGCATAAATCCGATTACTACAACCAGTGTTGGAAAAAACATTGGTCGGATTATAGAATGAATCCGTGAATTCAGGCGTGCTCAACAAACCAACGATGTTCGCGCCGTTGGTGAGAATGGGATACCATGTCTTTACGGCGGGAAAATCATTCGCCTCGGAAAAATTCATCTCACTCGCGACCACCGGGTTGATATAGCCGACAGGACCAGACGCACCAACCGGACTGGATGGGCGCGAGCCGGTGTTGACGATGGCATAGACGTAATTGGTCAGGTCGTCCGCGCCGCGCGAGCCGTGGGCGATGAGCGGCAGCAGCACGGCGGCGTCCTGGCCGATGACGGTTTCCTCGCGGTTGGCGCGCTGGGTGTTCATGCCCATCGGCAGCGTGGCGATGATGGCCACGAGCGCAAACCCAATGATGGCAAGGCAGATCGCAATCTCCACCAGCGTAAAGGCGGCGGTGGGCCGAGGACCAAAGGCCGAGGGCCGAAGGCAGCCGGCACCCGGCTTTCGGCTTTCGACTTTCGACATGGTCAGGAAATTTATCATGGACTTCAATTGACCAGCCGGAAAAACAGGTTCCCGGCCGCCGGCGAAATCGTGACGCTGTTCGTGCCGTTATTGGATGCGGGTGCGCTGCCATAATTGACCCAGTTGCCGGGCGTCAAATCTTTATTGGTCTGGAGCGCATAGCCGCCCGCAACGGGCCAGGAAATTGTCACACTGGCCGGCGCAACCACGTTGATGTTGAGGTTTGGCACGGCACTAATAAGTTGACCCATCCGAATGGTTCCGTTCAAGGTGTCTCCGACAAACAAGCGTCCCGCGCCGTCCACCGCAATGCCCTGGGGATTTGAAAACAGCGCGCCGGCTCCCGTGCCATCGGCGCTGCCGCCGCTGCCACCGGGCACTCCCGCCAGCGTGCTTGTCACCCAGTTCGTCCCGGACGGCGTGATTTTTCTGATTGTGTTGTTGTAAGCGTCCGCCACATAAAGATTGCCGGCTTGATCCGCGGCAATGCCATACGGGTAATTAAACTGCGCCGTCTGATTGGTGCCATCGGTGCCGCCATAGTTTTGCGCCGCGCCGGCGATGGTGGTCACCACCCAGTTGGTTCCGATTGGAGTTATTTTACGGATGGTGCTGTTGATGTTATCCGCCACATAAAGATTTCCCGCGCCGTCCACGGCAATGCCAGACGGTTCCCAAAACGAGGCTGCTTGGTTTGTCCCGTCAGCATTGCCGATAGTATACGCTGTGCCCGCGATGGTGGTCACCACCCAGTTGGTTCCCAATGGTGTAATCTGGCGAATGGTCTGATTGCCGGCGTCCGCCACATAAAGATTGCCGGCCGTGTCCACGGCAATGCCGGACGGATTGGAAAACTGCGCGCTACCATTCGTCCCGTCGGCGGGGCCGCTGAAGGCGGCGGTTCCGGCGATGGTCGTCACCACCCAATTGGTCCCGGCCGGAGCAAGTTTGCGGATGGTGTTGTTGCCGCTGTCGGCCACATACAGGTTGCCGGTGCCGTCCATCGCAATGCTGGCCGGTTCAGAAAACTGCGCGGTGCCATTCGTTCCGTCGGCGCTCCCGCCCGAACTGTTGGCCGTGCCGGCAATCGTGGTCACCACCCAGTTGGTTCCAGCGGGAGTTAATTTGCGGACGGTGTTTTCATAGTTATCCACCACATAGACGTTGCCATTGGTGTCCACGGCCGTTCCTTCCGGCCAGTAAAAGAGCGCGCCGCCGTTCGTGCCGTCGGCGGCACCGTTGTTTCCGGCCATGCCCGCCAGAGTAACGATAGAATAGGGAGTGGAGTAGCTGGCCTGTCCAAAAACAGAGTTAGCCAAACTGCCAATCGCCAGGCAAATCATTAGTCGCAATAACTTGTTCATAGCTGTTTCAATAATTCAATCAATGCACTTTATAGAACTCCAAGGTTGCCCGCCCGGTGAGCCGGTCAATGTGGACGATGTTATACGCAATGTTGGTGCTGTTGCCGGGCGGATTCTCGGTGACGACCGCCAGACTGGCGGCGTTGAGCGCAAAGGTTTTTGTGGCCGCATTTAGCGCGGGCGACACGGTGCCCTGCGCCAGCGGAATATATTCATCGCGGCCGGCAAGGTTTTGGCCGTCCACCGTAAGCTGGCCGAGATAGTTGAAGGCGATGTAAGAAAGAAACTGAGGGTTATTTTTCAAAACAATGCTGTCTTCGGTCGGAAATGGGATATAGTTGGCCGTATTGAATCCATAAATCGGCATAGTGGGATCAGTGGGATCGTATTTCGGAACGTAAAAAGAATTGTTGGTTGATTGAAATTTCTGCTGTGCGATGAAAGAGCCGTCCGGCAGCTTCTGCCATGATGCCAGATAATGCGGCGTGTTGCGCCCCGGCTGGTCGCCCGCCGAACGCAGGCTCACAAAGTTGTAACCCATCAACTGCATGCCGCATAAATTGGTGGCGACCGACTTCTGGGCGAAAGTCAGGGTGTTCCACCATGGGTTGTTAGGAGTGGGAATCATCCAGAAATTTGTGCTGACGAAAACCATGTAGACGGTCGTGTGATGGCTGATGGCCAGTTGCCGCGCGTAGCCCACGTCATCGAGCAACTGCCGCGCCGCGCTGACGGTGACGTTGGACTTGCCGAGATTTTTGAGCGCCGGCACGGTCAGGGCGGCAAGGATGCCAAGGATTGAAATAACCACCAGCATCTCGATCAGCGTGAAAGCCCGGCGATTCTGAATCCTGAATTCCAAACTCCGGATTTTCGCGCCACCAGCGGCAGCCACAGATGAACGGCTCAATTTCACAACTTTTACTGCCAGCTCAATACGTTGTCCTTGTTCACGCCTTGGTTGGCTTTAATGCCGGAATCTACTTTCCGATCCGGCCCGGCGGACCAGACCATGACTTTGCCGTGAAACTGGAAGTTATCCGAATTATTTGGTGTAAAACCCGGACTGACCAGACCAAAGAAACCAACGGTGCCATTCCCATACTGGGAAACATTCTTTCTGCAATAAACCGAATCTTCGCACTCATCGTCGTAACTCAAATCCATGCTGATGATGTAAGGATTGCCCCACGGGTCGCGATAGACGCCGGAGTTGTCCACGCCGCCGGGCGGCTGCGAGTTGTTCGACGCGGGGTCGTAGCCGGATATTTTAGCATTGAGATACTTCACCTGCTTCGGATTTTTGACGTGGAGGTTGTTCAAAGTCGTTATGCCGTTGCCATAAGTTTGCAAATCCATAAGGATGGCAATGACCTCGTTATTGGTCAGGTAATCACCAGATAAAAGCCGCGTTCCCACATTTACCATTAGGCCAGCGCCGTTTGGAAAGATGCCGCCGTAGGTAAAATCCGGGTTGGCCTTGATGTTGGCGTTATAGGTGGCAGTATTTTGCGCGTTGGTCGAAACGGGAAAACTCCCGTAGTCGGTGTCATAAGAGGTGATGGCCGTCACGAGACCCGCCTCCTCCTGTCTGGCCTTCATGATGTAAGCGTGTTTCTTCACGGCGGCCAGCGCCGGCAACAGCAGCGCCGCCAGAATGGCGATGATGGCGATGACCACGAGCAGTTCAATCAGGGTGAAGCCCGCGCGAAAACGGCGCGGCGCGGCTGGATTTTTTTTCATGACTTTGAACAGGTTTTTTCGGCGCACAGTATGCGGCAAGAACGCCGGCGGAAGCAATGATTTGGTGGCCGTCCCGCGCGCAGTTTTCGCCGGGCGGCACGTTTGGATGAACGGCTGCCACCGGCAGTCATGCCATTCGACCGGCACCACGACGGCCCGGCAATTCAATCCGCTGGTTTGGGCTGGCTGCATAATTCAAGGCAATGAGGTGTTGATCTGCACCGAACTGTTCCAGTTGCAGACGAGGTTAGTTTTTCCGCTGATGACGAGCTGCACCCACAAATCGCAGCCGCCGGGATTATTCGTGCCGGGATAAAGGTAGCGGAACGGATTGACGCCGGCGACATTCAGCGGTTTGTAAGCGTCGTCCGGGCCGCCGACGGCGGTGACAAGGTTGGTGACAGGCACGCCATTGGCCAGCGACGACCCAATCTGGTTCGGCTTCATACCGGGCAGAAAATTCTGCGCCGGCACCGCATCCTCGGCGCTGCCCTTGGTGCAGTTCAAGATGCCGTTCACGCCAAATGCGTTGTTGTAACTTGGTTGGGGAATGGTCGCGGACGAATCAAGCGTCCGATAATTATTAACACCGCCGATGACCACCACGCTCACGCCGGACAATTCGTAGTAGAGCTGGTTGGTCAAGGCGCCGGCTCCGCTGCCCGGCGGATAGGTGTTGTATTTGTTGTGATAATTTTCAAGCGCGGTCTGGATCACCGCCAGCTCGCCCCTGGCCACGCTGATTTTCCGCGACCGGCCAACCGACTTCAAAACGACCACGGTGAACGCCGCCAGAATCGAGATGATGGCGATGACTATGAGGAGTTCAATCAAGGTGAACGCCCGGCGGGGGAACCGGGTTCGTCCGGCAAAAATGTTTTTCATGGGTTTCATCGTTCGCGCAGTTCATTTTCCATCCGCTCGCTCAACCATTGCTTGATCATGCTCTGGTAGTTCAGATACCGCGCCCGCGCCAGCCGCTTGATGCGCGCCAGCATCCGCGGGTCAATGCGCAGCGTGATGGTCACGGATTCGGACGACTCGGCGCTGCCCGCCGTGGCCGCCTCCATCAGCCGCAGGTCGGGCCGGTTCTCGCCCCAAAAATCCGCCTCCGCCGAGTCGCTGTCGAAGATCGGCACGTCTTCCCAATTGGCAAAAGTGCGCATGGCTGAAATGTTCAGTTTGTCCCGGTTGACCAGCTTGACCCGTTCCTGCCGGACACGATTCTTCAGGAAAGGGTCTGGCCCATCTTGCGCTGATAGAAAAACCGTTCTTCGGGCTCGAATGGCCGCGCCTGCAACACCCGCACCTGCCGGCCATTGGTGCGATACACGCTGACAATCCCGATGCCGCCCGCCGACATGCCGAGGTTAAAAAACCGCGCCTGCACGCCGAATCGCGCAGAGTCCGGCAACAACCGGACGGCAAATGCGTCCTCGAACGATTCCTCAATCTCCCGTTGCGTCAAAGAGCCAAGCTCAAAGGGCGCGCTATTCCAATCGAACTCCATAACGGATCAGTTGTAAATAAATCGCCCATGCAATGTGAATACAATGTATTTACATCAAGTGCGATCATCTGTCAATGGGTTTTTTCTGAAATTCGATGGCGGCGCATTCGGCGGTCAATCGTCGCCGCCTTTGCCGCCGGAGTCGTCGCTCATCTGGCTGATCATGGAAATGAGGGGCAGGAACATGGCGATGACGATGCTGCCTACCATGACCGCCAGGAAAATAATCATGATGGGTTCGAGCAACGAAGTCATCGTGGCCACGGCGTTGTCCACCTGTTCATCGTAGTCGTCGGCAATGCGCATGAGCATTTCCGGCAACGCGCCAGTTTGTTCACCGACGTCGACCATGCTGACGACCATCGGTGGGAACACGCCGGAACCTTCCAGCGGCGCTGTGATGGTTTCACCTTCCTTGACGCTCTCATGCACTTTGGAAACGGCGTTGGCGATGATGACGTTGCCGGCGGTTTCCCGGACAATGGTGAGCGCCTGCAAAATGGGAACACCGCTGCTGACCAACGTGCCGAGCGTGCGGGTGAACCGCGAAATGGCCACCTTGGAAATGACCGGTCCGAGGACGGGCATTTTGAGCTGGAACTTGTGCCACAAATGGCGGCCAAACTTGGTCTTAATGAACAACAAAAATGCAATGACGACACCGACCATCACAATCATGGTCGTCACAATGTGCAGCCGGATGGCGTCGCTGATGCTCATCACAAACGTGGTGAACCACGGCATCTTGATATTCATGCCGGCGAAAACATCCTTGAACCGGGGAATTACGAATGTCATCAGCAGAATCAAAATCCCGATGGCCACAATCAGCACCGCCACCGGATAAAACATGGCCGCCTTCACCTTGCCCTTGATCTTCTGCGCCTTTTCAGAAAATTCCGCGAGCCGCTTCAGAACCACCTCGAGCACGCCACCCAGTTCGCCGGCCTTGACCATGTTGACGAACAGCTTGTTGAACACTTTGGGATGTTGCGCCAGCGCCTCGGAAAATGTGCTGCCGCCCTCGATGGAAACGGCCAGTTCGCCGATGATCCCCTTGAGCGTCGCGTTGCGCTCCTGTTTTTCCAGCACGCGCAAACCGCGCAGCAATGGCAAACCCGCATCCACCAGCGTCGCCAACTGGCGCGTGAACGTCGTCAACACCTTCGGCTTCACCTTGCCGCTCAAGCCGGGAATCTTGATGTTGAGGTTCATCGCCCCGCCCTTTTTGCCGGCCTTCCTGGGCTTGGCGGCCTTGGCGCCGGATTTTTTCCCGGCGGCCTTTTCCTCCTTGTCCGCCTCGGTGATTTTCGTGGGGAACAAGTTCATTTCCTTCACGCGGCCAATCGCCTCGTTCTGGCTGCCCACCTCAATGCTGCCCTTGGTCTCGTTGCCACGCGAGTCCAGCGCGATGTAATTATATCTAGGCATAACTTTTTTAATTATGAATTATGAAGGAAGAATTATGAATGGAAAAAATCAGGCGCGGCCAGCCGCCTTTGCTTCAAACTTCATAATTCATAATTCAACCTTCATAATTCTTTGCATCAAGTATATTTGACGACTTCTTCTATAG
>Ga0209483_1000664_pt1 | contig 28669 bp, 18 predicted proteins | sample NGEPerA_FD_184508 | JGI IMG/M metagenome (GOLD analysis project Ga0209483, IMG submission 184508) | Arctic peat soil microbial communities from the Barrow Environmental Observatory site, Barrow, Alaska, USA - NGEE PermafrostL2-A... | ecosystem: Environmental > Terrestrial > Soil > Wetlands >... | reverse complement strand
CGCCCCACCACTTCCTGGCATATCGCATCACCGTCGGCGATCTCCCGCAGCGCCGCTACCAGCTCCGCGCTGGTGCTGGCAAGCACGGCTGTCCGCACTGAGCGATGACCGCGCCGGCGAGCAAGCGTGTAGGCCAGGTCGGGCGTCGCCAACTCCGATGGTTGCGCCTCGACCCAGTCGGCAAGCCGTCCGGCGGTTTCCTGCAGTCCCTCGGCCGACGAAGATGTCACCGGGAACAGCACTGGGCCATCGCGGCCCGGTCTGCTTGCCGTGCCGTTGCCGGAAAGCGGTTTGGGAGCCTGCTCGATGATCGCGTGCACATTCGTGCCGGAAATCCCGTAGGCCGACACCGCCGCACGTCGCGGCTGTCCGCCGTGCAGCGGCCACGGCGTCGTCTCCGTCGGCACAAACAGTCCCGTCTCGATCCGGGCCATTTCATCGGGCAGGGTTTCGAAGTGCAAGTTCTTCGGGACCACACCGTGCTGGACGGAGAGCACCGCCTTCATCATCCCCAGCGCACCGGCGGCCGCCTGGATATGCCCGAAATTGCTCTTCGAGGTGCCGAGGACGCAGGGGTTGCCGATGCCGTAGACCTCGGAAAGGCTGGTGTACTCGATCGGGTCACCGACGGGGGTACCGGTGCCGTGCGCCTCGACCATGCCGACAGTGCCGGCGTCCACGCCCGCTGCCGCAAGCGCCGCGCGGTACACCGCGGCCTGCGCCTCGCCGGACGGTGTCGCGATGCTCGTGGTGTGGCCGTCCTGGTTGGCGGCCGTGCCACGAATCACACACAGAATCCGGTCTCCATCCCGCTCCGCGTCCGCCAGGCGCTTGAGCAACAGGATAACGCAACCCTCGCCGGATACGAAGCCATCCGCTTTGACGTCGAACGCATGGCAGCGCCCAGTGCCCGACAGAAAGCCCCCCGCCGACCCCGAGGCGGACCTGCGCGGCTCCATCATCACGTTGACGCCGCCCGCGAATGCGAGGTTGCTCTCTCCGTCGTTCAGGCTGCGGCAGGCCTGGTGGATCGCGAACAGGCCAGACGAACATGCGGTGTTTACCGTGACCGCGGGTCCGTGCAGCCCGAGCGCGTAAGCGACCCGCCCGGACGCCATGCAGGAGATGGTGCCGAGGTTTCCGTACGGTCCGTCGAAGGCGTCGGTGGCGATGTGCACGAATTGGTAGTCGTCGTACATTGACCCGACGAAGACGCCGGTTTGCTCGGCGATCGTGTCCTTCGTGAGCCCCGCATATTCCATGGCTTCCCAGGCGGTTTCCATCAGCAACCGGTGCTGAGGATCCATCGCCGTGGCTTCTTTTTCCGTGAGGCCGAAGAACTCCGGGTCGAAGTCGCCGACGCGGTCCAGGAAAGAGCCCCACTTGCATACCGACCGGCCCGGCACCCCCCGCTCGGGGTCGTAGTAGTAGTCGACGTCCCAGCGATCGGCGGGCACCTCCGTGACGAGGTCGTCACCACGCAGCAGCGCTTCCCACAACAGACCCGGGGAATTGATGCCCCCCGGCAGCCGGCACGCCATCCCGATGACGGCGACCGGAGTTACACTTGGCCTGCCCACGCTTCCCGACCTCTCCTTGCCCATCCACGAGTTCCTATCACTGCTGCATGCCCTTAGTCAGGGGCTTTTGGTTAGGGCTTTGAGAAATATCGCGGAATTTTCTGTGCGCGTTGGCAACTCTGGCTTGCCCACGGGCTGGCGTTCTCGAAGCTTGGTCTGGTCTGCCTTGTAAAAAGACCGAAAGAACGCCGATACTCGGCTGCAACTGCGGTGCGGGGGCTGTCGTGAGCGTGGTCGTCGTTTCCAATCGGGTGGCAGGGGCAAACGCCGATGGACCAATCTCCGGAGGATTGGCGGCGGCGCTGATCCCGATGGTCGGCAAGTCAGGTGCGACATGGGTCGGGTTCAGCGGTGACGTGGGCGGCGCGCGTGGTGCGAGAGACGGCTTTGATGAAAGTATCCGGGCCCTCGGCACCGGCACGATCGTCGGCATCGACCCGCCGATCGAGCACTATCTCGGTTACTATGAGGGTTTCGCCAATTCGGCTCTTTGGCCGGCACTGCATTCGCGGGTCGATCTCATCCGCGTGACGGCCGATCACTACGCGTCCTATCGCGCAGTCAACGCCTTCATGGCGCGGGCGCTGATGCGCTTTGACAAGCCGGACTCCGTTTTCTGGATCCACGATTATCATTTTCTCCCGCTTGGCGCCGAAATGCGTCGGCTGGGAATCGATCGTCCGATCGGATTCTTTCTGCACACGCCGTGGCCGGACCGCCGCTGCATGGCCGCAGTGCCACATCATCGCGAAATTGTGCGGGAGATGCTGGCCTGCGATCTCCTGGGCTTTCAGACCATCGAGGCCTGCGCGAACTTCGAGGATTACCTGCGGCACGAACTCGGCATGCCCCCCGGGAATGACACGATAGCCAGCGGATGGGGCCGCACGCAGCTGGCGGCCTTCCCGATTGGTATCGACGTCGACGAATTCGCCGCGCGCGCGGCCATCGCCATCGCACAACCGGACGTGTTGCGGTTGCGCGCGAGCCTGAAGAGCCCAAAGTTCGTGCTCGGCGTCGACCGGCTCGATTATTCGAAAGGCCTGACCAACCGTTTCCACGCCTTCGGCCGGATGCTGGAGCTCGAGCCGGGCCTGAAGCGCGCGGTCTCGTTTCTACAAATCGCAGCCCCGTCACGCGTCAATATCAGCGCCTATCGAGAACTGACAGCCGAGCTTGATATGTTGGTGACGGAGATCAACGGCCGACATCGTCAATCCGACTGGACGCCAATCCGCTACCTCAACCGGGAATTTTCACAGTCGACGCTGGCGGGGCTTTATCGGACCGCGCATGTCGGGTTGGTGACGCCGTTTCGCGACGGCATGAACCTGGTGGCAAAGGAATTCGTCGCCGCGCAAAACCCCGGCGATCCCGGCGTCCTGATCCTGTCGAGATTCGCCGGCGCCGCCAAGGAACTCAACGCCGCGCTGCTGGTCGATCCGCACGACGTCGACAGCATGGCGCTGCAGATTGCCAACGCGCTCGCCATGCCCCTCGAAGAACGCCGTGAACGCTGGCAGCAAATGGTCACAAAATTGCAGGGCCGCTCGCTGCAAAACTGGTTCTCCGCGTTCCTGAATGCGCTTTCGGAAGCCCGCCGCTCGCCGCCGGTGCCGGCAAGCAGGCCGCGGCTGGTGCGGCGTTGAAGTCCTGCGCGTGTTGCTGGCGGAGAGGGAGGGATTCTCTGCCAGGGTCCCGTGGACCTCGAAAACCGCTGTAAAACGCCCCAGTACCGGCCGTCCAGCAACTGATAAGGCTTCCGGAAGGCAATTCGCCTTTTTAGGTTGCTTCGATTAGGCCCACCGTTGCTCCGGTTTTACTGCTGCCGGCGGCCCGCTGATGCGCGGGACCATTGCCGCTTGCCAGATTGCGCGCGGTGTTGATCAATGCGAGATGTGAGAATGCCTGCGGAAAGTTGCCGAGTTGCCGCTTAGCGGATGGATCGTATTCTTCGGCAAGCAGCCCGACATCATTGCGCAGCGATAGCAGCCGACCAAACAATTCGCGCGCGTCTTTTTCTCGACCTTGCAGGATGTAGTTGTCCGCAAGCCAGAAGCTGCAAGCCAGGAATGCGCCTTCCCCGGGAGGAAGCCCGTCGGTTCCCTCGCTGGTGTGATACCTCAGCACAACGCCGTCCCGAACGAGGTTGCGCTCGATCGCCTCCAACGTTCCGCGCACGCGCGGGTCGGAGGCAGGAAGGAACCCCACCATTGGAACCAGCAGCAGACTGGCGTCGAGTGCAGCAACGCCATATGACTGCACGAAGGAGTTTTGCCGTTCATCGAACCCCTGCTCGCAGACTTGCTCGTGAATTGTGTCGCGGATCGCGCGCCAGCGATCGATCGGCCCCTGCAGTCCAAATTCTTCGATAGATCGCACCGCCCGGTCGAAGGCGACCCAGGCCATGACTTTGGAATGCGTAAAATGCTTGCGTCCGCCGCGGACTTCCCAGATCCCGTCATCCGGCTGATCCCAAATTGTCGCAAGATGTTCGATGAGCGCGCATTCGAGCGACCAACTGGCGTCATTTGCTTCAAGCCCGGCGCGCCGGGCGATGTAGAGGGCATCCAGAACTTCGCCGTAAACGTCGAGTTGAAGCTGGCCGGCCGCGGCGTTGCCAATCCGGACAGGAGCCGACCCTTCATAACCTGGCAGCCAGGGTACTTCGAACTCCACGAGCCTGCGCTCGCCTCCGATACCGTACATGATCTGCAAGTCGTCGGGACTGCCTGCGATCGCTCGCAGCAGCCACTGACGCCACGCCCTGGCTTCAGTGAGGAAACCCGCTCCAAGCAACGCATATAGTGTGAAAGTGGCGTCCCGAAGCCAGCAGAACCGATAGTCCCAGTTTCGCGCTCCGCCGATTTTTTCCGGGAGCGACGTTGTACCCGCCGCGACGATTCCGCCGGTGTCCCGGTGCGAGAGCGCCTTCAGCGTCAACAGCGATCGAAGAACCGCCGCCGACCATTCCGCGGTTGCATCGAATTGCTTCGCCCACGTCGACCAGAAAGCGTCGACATCTGCCAGCGCATCGATCGCGCGAAACGGCGCAGGTGTGGGCCCATACGACACGGCGCGGCTCAGAGTGAAACAGACCTGATCCTTCTCCGTGATGTTGAACTCTCCCACGGTGCGGAAGTCCACGCCGCGCAGGGGCACCGTCGTATCCAGCAATAACCTGTCAGGCCCGGCAGTGAGTTCGAGTCTCCCGTCCTCCGCGCGGGAAACCCAGGGCACAACGGAACCGTATTCGAAGCGCACGACAAGCTCCGTTTGCATCGCGACAGTGCCGCGTACACCCCGGACAATCCGCACGAGGTCCGATATCCCATCGCGGCGCGACATGAAGTCGATGACGCAGGCAGCGCCCGTTTCGGCTTCAAAGGTGGTTTCAAGAATCAGCGTGTCGCCGCGATAACGCCTTGTAATGCGGGAACCGCGCGCGGTCGGCGCGATCAGCCATCGGCCATGTTGGGGATCGCCAAGCAAAGCCGCGAAACAGGCCGCACTGTCGAATCTGGGCAGGCCAAGCCAATCGATAGAGCCGTCACGGCCGACCAGCGCCAGGGTCTCGCAATTGCCTATGACGGCGTAGTCTTCAATGAGACTGGGCATGAACTCTCAATGTTCCAGGACAGTGAGCGAAATGCCGGCAGGACCGCGACCGGCAGTTTTGTCGTTCAACGCACGTAGGGGCGCCACGACAGGTCGTCGGACAGCACGTAGATGATGATTGCCGCCAAAGCCAGAACAACCCCCAACCAAAATAGCGGCGAATGATGAATGCGCCTCCAGTCGCGCCGCCGAACCGCGGGTTCGAGCGCGGCTCCCTCACGATTTTCGCCATACCAGGCGCTTGGTCAGGTCACCGCCGGCACCGAACATTGCGATCGCACGGGGATCGGCCGGGCCGGCGCCGCGCCGACGACTCGGTCACCTGCGGCGCCGAAACTGAACGGTTGCCGGGCATGTGCTACTCTGCGGCGTCCTGCACGGGTGCTCGCCCTTGCTTTTCCTTCGCGCTTGGCTCGGGGTCGATGGGCTCCTTACCCTCGATATGACCGCCGAAACCGAAGCGCATGGCGGAGAGCATCTTCTCGCCGAAGGTGTGCTCCTGCCGCGAGCGGAACCGGGCATAGAGCGCGGTCGTGAGAACATCCGCCGGCACGGCTTCTTCAATTGCAGCCTCCACGGTCCAGCGGCCTTCGCCGGAATCCTGCACGAAGCCGGAAAACTTCTTCAACTGCGGATCCTGGGCCAGCGCGGCGGCGCCGAGATCCAGCAGCCATGATGATATGACGCTGCCGCGCCGCCAAACCTCGGCGATATCCGGCAGTTTCAGCACGAAACGCTCATGCTCGGGGAGATCCTTTGAATCCTTGTTACGCAGGATATCAAAACCCTCCGCGTAGGCCTGCATCATTCCGTATTCAATGCCGTTGTGCACCATCTTGACAAAGTGCCCGGCGCCGGAGGGGCCGGCGTGAATGTAGCCACGCTCGGGACGAGCGTCGCCGTTTTCGCGGTCCGGCGTGCGTGGAATCTCACCCAGGCCGGGAGCCAGCGCGGAAAAGATCGGATCGAGGTAGTCCACCGATTGCTTCGGGCCCCCAATCATCATGCAATAGCCACGTTCGATACCCCAGACGCCGCCGGACGTGCCGCAATCGACGTAGCGAATGCCCTTGCCCGCAAGCTTCTTGGCGTTGCGGATGTCGTCCTTGTAGAAGGAGTTGCCGCCGTCGACAATGATATCGTCCCGCTCCAGCAGCCCACCAAGCTGTTCCACCATCTCCTCGGTGACCTTGCCCGCAGGCAACATCAGCCAGATGGCGCGCGGCTTTTCGCCGAGTTTCTTCACCAAATCCGCAATCGACGTTGCCGCTGTGGCGCCGTCCTTTGCCAACGCTTCGCGCGTCTTGGCGGTTCGCGCGTAAACTACACACTGATGTCCCGCCTTCATCAGGCGGCGAGACATGTTGCCGCCCATTTTTCCGAGTCCGATCATACCGATCTGCATCTGCTTCACTCCTTTAAGAGTCCCTATGTCGCGCGACTGCGCATCGATCGCTCAAGCCGGCCAAAGCAACTCGGCACCGACACAGATCGCATGTCGAACGCCTCATGTTCGTCGAAGGGACACGCGTGCCATCGAACTCAGCGTTCGACCGCCAAGATGATTAACCGCAAGAAGTCCGCCACTGTAGACTCGGAAACTACTCAGAGCCGGTCCGGGCGAGCTGACCAAAAATTGCGAAGGCGTCAATCACTGAATAGCTTCGCGACCGTCGTGATTGTCATACGCGAGCGCGCGTTGGATGGCCTGGACGAGCTCCAGTTCACGAAAGGGTTTCGTGATCGCCACTGCGTCCGGCCTCCGCGCCAGGACCTTTCCGATATCACCGCTGATGAACAGATGCGGAACGAAGCCAGCGCCAAGGATTTGATCGACAGCCGAGACGCCATTTCCCTCCCTTAGTTGCGCATCAACGATGATCAGGTCCGGCCGACATCGAAGCCCGGTCGCCACGGCATCGTTTTCTGTCGCCTCCACGCCACAAACACCGTGGCCTATCTCGGCGAGGATCTCGACGAGAAGCATGGCGATCAGGGAGTCATCTTCCACCACAAGTATCTGCAGCGCTTTCATTAGTTTGCTTCCCCTCCGGCGCCACCCTCGTTGACCCAGACTTCGATCCGATTGTGAAACTCCAACGCTTCATTCGTGGGTGAGACGGCACGGAAGGTATCGAGCAAAAGCGACCGCACCGATCGAGGTCCGTCAACCTGGTCATGAAATGAGGCCGAAGGAGATGCGTTTCGTGCTGATTGCATAGTCGGACCCCCAAGGCTCTGCCCAAACGGTTTCCAATTTCGGTTCGCCGCTCCAGGCGGCGCACCAGACACGCGATCTTGCGTCGAGCGATCGAACAGCACCCACGATTTGGACCTTAGCGAGAGAGAAGCCGCCATGAGCAGGCTCGGAAACTACTCAGAACCGGAATATCGACCGTGCATCGGGTCGGCGACGCGGGGATCGCGGTCGCTTTTCGGCTCATCTCGTTCGGGACACGGCGTCTCGGGCCGAAGCCAATCGCCTTGGCGTTATGCCCTCATTCAGGCTGAGTAGTTTCCGAGTCTACCCGCGCAAGTCCGATCCCGGCTAACGTCGGACCGCAGGGTCAATTCCCGAACACACGGTCCTGCGCTGACCTTCGCTCAGGCCTACCCGCGCCCTGTTCGTCAAATATCGACTTCGCCAGAAAGAGTACAAAATGAAAGCCCCTGACTCAGTTATCGCCGTCTTCGCTGACCATCCCGCGGCGGAAGCAGCCGTCAAAAAACTGACCGCGGCCGGCTTCGAGATGAAGAATCTCAGCGTCGTCGGCAAGGGTTACCATACCGACGAAAAAGTCGTCGGCTTTTACAACACCGGCGACCGGGTCAAGTTTTGGGGCACGCGCGGTGCCTTCTGGGGCGGCTTTTGGGGATTGTTCTTTGGCGGCCTGTTCATGGCCATTCCCTTCGTCGGGCACGTTGTCGTGCTTGGATATCTCGCCACCATCGCGATCGCCGGCCTCGAGAACGCGGTCATTGTCGGCGGCCTGAGCGCACTCGGCGCGGCCCTGTATAGCATCGGCGTGCCCAAGGACAGCGTGATCCAGTACGAGACCGCCATAAAAGCTGATGGGTTTCTGGTGATGGCGCACGGTTCCGCGGAAGAAATGGCACGCGCAAAGACGATCCTCGGTGAAGCGAAACCTTCGCGGCTCGACGTGGTCGCAGGCGTCAAGGCGCCGGAGCCGCCTGTTCCCGCAAGCGGTTGATTTTCAGCCCTGCCAGCAATCCGCCGCGACAGCCACATCGCGGCGAATTGCCGGCAGTATGAGCGCGTCAATAGCATCAGTAATCACCAGGGGCTGACGCTTGGCAACACAGGAAATATCCGGCAAATGCAAACCACAGTCGCGCAACGCAAGGCTCCGGAAGCAGGGCAAACCGCGAAGCCCCGTTCGAAAGACGATTTGAAGGCGTTGCCGCTCGCGGAGCTGGAAAAAAAGCTGCAATCATCGCCGGATGGCCTCACTCAAGCCGAGGCCGAGAAACGTTTGGCCCAGTATGGGCCGAACGAGATCGAAGAGAAGAAAGCCAATCCGTTCCTGAAATTCCTTACCTATTTCTGGGGCCCGATCCCCTGGATGATCGAGGCGGCCGTGATTCTGTCTGCGGTCGCCCAGCATTGGCCGGACTTCGGCATCATCCTGCTGCTGCTTTTGGCCAACGCCGTTGTCGGATTCTGGGAAGAACGCCAGGCGGGCGACGCCATCGACGCACTGAAGGCCAAGCTGGCGGTCAAGGCCCGCGTCAAGCGCGACGGAAAGTGGATCAACCCGCCGGCGCGTGAGCTGGTGCCGGGTGACGCCATCCGGCTGCGCCTGGGCGATATTGTGCCGGCGGATGCGAGGCTACTGGCGGGCGATCCGGTCGAAGTCGACCAGTCGGCATTGACGGGCGAATCCCTGCCCGCCACGCGAAAGCCCGGCGAAGCCGTATTTTCCGGTTCGATCATCCGTCAAGGCGAAATCGGCGCTCTCGTTTATGCGACCGGGACGAACACCTATTTTGGCAAGACCGCCGAATTGGTGCAGGGCGCGCATACCGCCAGCCACTTTCAACGCGCCGTTCTGAAGATCGGCAATTACCTGATCATCCTCGCGGTGGCATTGGTGGCCGTGATTGTAACCGTCGCGATCTACCGCGGCGACCCGGTTCTCACCACGCTGCAGTTCGCCCTGGTGCTGACGGTGGCCGCCATTCCGGTAGCGATGCCCACGGTCCTGTCGGTGACGATGGCGGTCGGCGCGCGCCTGCTCGCCAGAAAGCAGGCGATTGTGAGTCGATTGGTCGCCATCGAGGAACTGGCGGGGGTGGATGTGCTGTGCGCGGACAAGACCGGCACGCTGACCCAAAACAAGTTGACACTGGGCATCCCATTTGGGGTGAACAACATCGCCGCCGACCAGGTCATCCTCGTCGCCGCGCTGGCGTCGAGGGCGGACAATAATGACACCATCGATCTGGCCGTTCTCGGCGGCTTGAGAAGCGATCAGGCCCTGAAGGGTTACGATGTCCTGCATTTCAAGCCATTTGACGCGGTGCAGAAGCGCACCGAGGCGACCGTCAGGGATGCGAATGGGAAGCAGTTCAAGGTAAGCAAAGGCGCGCCGCAGGTCATCTCGGCGTTGTGCGCCAATGGCGCTGAGGTCAAATCCGCCGTCGACAAGGCCGTCAACGACTTCGCAGCCCGTGGCTTTCGCTCGCTTGGCGTCGCGCGCACCGAAGGAGACGGTTCCTGGCAGCTGATCGGCGTGTTACCTCTATTCGACCCGCCACGGGAAGACGCCAAGGCGACCGTCGCGACTGCGATACAGATGGGCGTCAAGATCACGATGGTCACCGGCGATGCGCTGGCGATCGCCCGAGAGACCGCCAAAACGCTCGGAATGGGCGCCAACATTCTCGATGGCGCCAGCCTCGGCGATGCCAATCGCAATGAAACCGCCGCGGTGACAAAGTCCATCGAGAACGCCGACGGCTTCGCGCAGGTGTTTCCCGAACACAAATTCCATATCGTCGACGTCCTGCAGAAGCACGGCCACATCGTCGGCATGACCGGCGACGGGGTCAACGACGCCCCCGCGCTGAAGAAGGCCGACTGCGGCATCGCCGTTTCCGGCGCAACCGATGCGGCGCGTGCAGCGGCCTCCATTGTGCTGATGACGCCGGGACTATCGGTCATCATCGACGCGATCAAGGAAAGCCGGCGCATCTTCCAGCGTATGAACAGTTACGCGATCTATCGCATCGCCGAAACGCTGCGCGTCCTGCTATTCATGACCCTTGCGATCCTGATCTTCAATTTCTATCCGTTGACAGCCGTGATGATCGTGATGCTGGCGCTACTCAACGACGGCGCCATCCTGTCGATCGCCTATGACAATGTTCACTACAAGAACGAGCCCGAGGCATGGAACATGCACGTGGTGCTTGGCATCGCCACCGTGCTCGGCATCTTCGGCGTCGTTGCCGCCTTCGGCCTGTTTTATCTGGCCGAACGCGTATTCCATCTCGATCGCGCACATATCCAGACGCTGATGTATCTGAAACTGTCCGTTGCCGGACATCTGACGATTTTCCTGACGCGGACCCGGGGACCGTTCTGGTCGATGCGCCCGGCCCGGGTTCTGTGGATCGCGGTATTGGGAACGCAGGCGCTGGCGACCCTGATCGCCGTCTATGGGCTCTTTATGACGCCACTTGGATGGGGTTGGGCGGCGTTCGTTTGGGGCTATGCGTTGGCGTGGTTCCTCGTGAACGACCGCATAAAATTGCTCGCATACCGAATTCTGGACGGCGCAAAAAAGGAGACCGGATCTGACGCAAACGCCCCAAGCGCAATGGGAGCCGGCACAGGTCATCAAATGAACCCAACATGAAAATGCATTCAAAAGCTTTTCGCGTTGCCGAAGGTGACAAGGTCGACCTCAAGAAGTGGCCGACAAGAGTCGACCCCGTGTGCAGTCCAGGCATCAATACAAGAAAATGCTGCAGCACCACGTTGCGCAGCTAGGCGCCGGTCAAATCCTTCAGGAAAATGCGGTCAGGCCGAGCATGTGTCGGGAATCGGGTTCAGAATCAAAATCGATATCGACGATCGCGCCGTCTCTGCGACGTCACGCTCGCGCTCCATCCGTCGATCGCAACTGCGACGGGATAACAAGCTTATCAGGAACGGGGCAGCGGAACCAAAGCCCAGGTATGGCGGGCGATCTGCTCGTCTTCCTGTGACGCGAGAACATCAACCCGGCAGCGGGATAGAGGATCGCTAGGGACGCCATTCGCCCGACGGTTCTGCGCAGCACTCAGACCGACGCCGGCCCAAGCCAGGCCGGCGCAGATCGCGGCACGGACTTCCGCATCATTTTCACCTATGCCGCCGGTGAATACCAGCAGATCCAGTCCACCCAGCGCAGCAATCATGGCCGCTATCTGCTTGCGCACGGAATAGCAGAACATCTCGATCGCAAGCCGTGCATCGGCATTTGACACAGCCGCCTCGTGCAAACCCCGCATGTCGCTCCCGACGCCGGAAATCCCCAGCAGGCCGGATCGGTGATCCACCAGATGTTCGAGCATGGCCGCATCGAACTTCTTTTCACGCGCCAGATAGACCAGAACACCGGGATCGAGATCGCCGGTCCGGGTGCCCATGATCACGCCACCGGTTGGGGTCAATCCCATGCTGGTATCGATCGATATTCCGCCTTTGACTGCGGTGACGCTGGCGCCATTGCCGAGATGGGCGATGATCAGGCGGTCAGGTGTTTCGGCAAGCTGGTGCATGATCGATTCGCAGGAAAGGCCGTGGAAGCCATAGCGCTGAAGTCCATCCGCTCGAAGTTCCCTGGGCAGCGGGAGCACATGCGCGCGCTCAGGCATTTTGGCGTGGAAAGTGGTATCGAGACATGCCGCCTGCGGAAGTCCGGGAAAATGCTGTTGGGCGAAGCGGATGACGGACAACGCGGATGGCGTATGTAACGGAGCAAAGGCGGAGGCCGCCTCGAGCTGTCGCAGCACCGCTCCATCGATAAGGCAATGTTGCCGCAGCTTTGGTCCGCCATGCACGATCCGATGCCCGATCGCGTCCGGCGCCGGCGTTTTTGAGTCGGCGATGAGTTTTGCGACTCTGACCAAAGCGTCCCGTTGGCCGCGAATTGACATCGCCTCGGAGAGCAAGGTTTTGTTTTGCGAATCCTTTGCGTGAAACCTGCCTCTCACTTCTCCGATACCCTCCGCCTCGCCGGAGATGAGCGTGTCCGTCCGTGCAGACCCGACGCGATATAAGCCAAATTTGAGCGAGGACGAGCCGCTGTTCAGCGCGAGTACTTTCAGTTCGGGTCGACCACCGGCCTTGTCATCCGGCGCCGAGATCATGCCCGCGGGTTCCAGCGCCAGTCGCGAACCTCCGGCATGTCCTGGCCGTGCTCACTGATATAGAGCTTGTGGCGCTCCATGGCGGTCCAATAGCGCGCAGTCGCCGCCTCGACCTCAGCGCTGAAGCGCGCGATTCGTTTGATGGCGTCGAGCGCGAGCTGATAGCGGTCGAGATTGTTCAATACAACCATGTCGAAGGGGGTGGTGGTGGTGCCCTCCTCGCGGTAGCCGCGCACATGAAAATTGTCGTGATTGTGACGGCCGTAGGTCAGCTTGTGGATCATGGCGGGATAGCCATGAAAGGCGAAGATCACCGGCTTGTCCGTCGTAAACAATTGATCGAAATCCTGGTCTTCCATTCCGTGAGGGTGCTCGGACTGAGGCTCCAGCACCATCAGATCCACTACATTGACGACACGAATGCGAATATCGGGGTAATCGGCCCGCAGGTACGATACCGCCGCGAGCGTCTCGAGGGTCGGCACGTCTCCGGCGCAGGCCATCACCACATCGGGATCGCCGGCATCGTTGCTGGCCCACTGCCAGATACCGGCGCCGGCCGTGCAATGTCGAATGGCTGAATCGATGTCGAGCCACTGCCACTCCGGCTGCTTTCCGGCGACGATCAGGTTTACGTAGTTGCGGCTGCGCAGACAATGATCCGCGACCGACAGCAAGCAATTGGCATCCGGCGGCAGATAGATCCGCACAATGTCGGATTTCTTGTTGGCGACATGATCGATGAATCCGGGATCCTGGTGAGAAAAGCCGTTGTGGTCCTGTCGCCAGACATGCGAGGTGAGCAGGTAGTTCAGCGATGCGATCGGCTTACGCCACGGAATCTTCCGGGTAACCTTCAACCACTTTGCGTGCTGATTGAACATCGAATCAATGACATGGACGAAAGCCTCGTAGCACGAGAACAGGCCATGACGTCCCGTCAACAGATACCCTTCGAGCCAGCCCTCGCACAGGTGCTCACTCAGCACCTCCATGACCCGGCCATCGACGCTAAGATCGATATCGACCGCTTCGACCTCGGCCATCCACTCCTTGCCCGAGACTTCATAGACGGCCTCCAGTCGGTTCGACGCGGTTTCGTCCGGACCGAACAGCCGAAAATTCTGCTTATCAAGATTGAGCTTCATCACGTCGCGGAGAAACCTTCCAAGATTGCGCGTCGCTTCTGCCTTGATAACCCCTGGCGACTGGACTTCGATGGCGTGATCCCGGAAGTGGGGCATCGACAGCGGAACCAGCAACTCGCCGCCATTGGCGTGTGGGTTTGAGCCCATGCGGCGATGGCCGGTCGGCGCCAGCGTGGCGAACTCGTCGCGGAACTTGCCTTTCTCGTCGAACAGTTCATGCGCCCGATAGCTTTTCATCCATTTTTCGAGCTGCTTGAGATGCTCGGGATTGGTCATGTCCGCAATCGGGACCTGATGCGCGCGCCAGGTGCCTTCGACCGGCAGGCCGTCAACGAATTTCGGTCCGGTCCAGCCCTTGGGCGTGCGAAACACGATCATAGGCCAGCGCGGCCGTTCAGGATTTTGCGTCTCACCGTCCGATCGAGCGCTACTCTGGATCTGACGGATCTGAAGCAGAATTCTGTCGAGCGTCCCGGCAAGGCTTTGATGCACCAGCTCAGGATCGTCGTCCTCGACGAAATGTGGATCGTAGCCGTAGCCGCGCAACAGCTCCGTCAGTTCCTGGCGGCTGATGCGCGCCAGCACCGTCGGATTGGCGATCTTGAACCCGTTCAGATGAAGGATTGGAAGCACCGCGCCATCGCGCGCCGGGTTCAGAAACTTGTTGGAATGCCAGCTGGTGGCGAGAGCGCCGGTTTCGGCCTCGCCGTCGCCGATGACGCAGGCAACGATCAAATCCGGATTGTCGAAGGCGGCACCATAGGCGTGGACCAGAGAATAGCCCAGTTCTCCGCCTTCATGAATGGAGCCTGGCGTTTCCGGCGCCACGTGACTGGGGATTCCGTAAGGCCAGGAGAACTGGCGGAACAGGCGATGCAGTCCGCTGCGGTCGCGCTCGACCGCAGGATATCGCTCGGTGTAGGACCCTTCCAGATAGGTCTGCGCCACAATGCCTGGACCGCCATGGCCCGGACCGATGACGTAGATCATGTTGAGATCATGGTCCTTGATCAGCCGGTTCAGATGGACATAAAGGAAATTCAAACCCGGGGTCGTGCCCCAGTGGCCGAGCAGGCGGGGTTTGATATGCTCAAGCCGGAGCGGCTCTTCCAGCAGCGCATTATCCTTCAGGTAGATCTGCCCTACCGAAAGATAATTTGCAGCACGCCAATAGGCGTTCATCTTCCGAAGTAAATCGGCTGAAAGCGGACCGTTCACCGGAGTCTTCGGAGTGATTGCTGCTCCCTCGGCTTTCACTGCGGGGCGAGCGTCGGCGTTTCGATTTCGGGCCTGAGCATCGGCGACGGCAATCGAACCGTTCGCGCCGACGGCGGCAGCTTGCGTCCTGGGGGCCATTGTTCAATTCTCCAATTTCTGGTGCGCGTATTTGCGCGATTTTCGGGCCGCATCGCGCGTCCCGAAACCGCGCATGGATCTGTTGCAAGATCGCTACGCCTCGATGATCACCTTGAGCGCCTTTGTCTTGGCGGCGTTTCCGAACGTCTCGTAGGCGTCGAGGATATGATCCAGTTTGAAGCGATGGGTAATCAGCAGCTTGGGGTCGATTTTGTTCGACCGGACGATGTTCAGCAGTATCGGCGTGCTGGCGGTATCCACCAGTCGCGTGGTGATGGTGATATTGCGGTCCCAAAGGCTCTCCAGATGGAGCGCTACTTTCTGTCCGTGCACGCCGATATTGGCGATGATACCTCCCGCCGTAACCAGCTTTTCGCACAGCTCAAAGGTCGCTGGAATGCCCACGGCCTCGATCGCGGTATCGACACCCCGTTTGCCGGTCGTCTTCATGACCGCTTCCACAGCCTTGCCGTCGCTGCTGTTGATGATTGTCGTGGCGCCGAACCGCTTGGCCATTGCCAGGCGGTTGTCGTCGAGATCGATCGCGATGATCGCGGCCGGCGAATAGAATTGGGCGGTAAGCAATGCGGCCAGCCCGATTGGCCCGACGCCGACGATCGCGACTGTGCTTCCCGGCTCGACCTTGCCGTTGAGCACGCCGCATTCGAATCCCGTCGGCAAGATGTCGCTGAGCATCACCAGTGCTTCTTCATCCGCGCCTTCGGGAATCGGATAGAGGCTTGTCTCAGCATAGGGGATGCGGACAAACTCGGCCTGGGTGCCGTCGATTTTGTTGCCAAGGATCCAGCCACCGGTCGTGCAATGGGAGAACATCTGCTTTCGGCAGTATTCACACTTGCCGCAGGCGCTGATGCAGGAGATCAGCACCCGGTCTCCCGGTTTGAAGGCCGTGACGGCCGGCCCTACCTTGTCGATGACGCCGACGCCTTCATGGCCGAGAATGCGCCCCGGCTCGCAGGTCGGCACGTCGCCTTTGAGGATGTGAAGGTCGGTTCCGCAGATCGTGGTTTTCACGATTTTGACGATCGCATCCGTGGGAGCCGCAATTTCCGGCCTGGTATGGTCTTCCAGAGCCTTTTTTCCAGGCCCTCGATAAACGAAGGCCTTCATTGTTCCGGCCGCTTCGGCCTTGGCGCGAGTTTCTTGTTTCGGCATCGTTGTGAGCGTCATCATCAATCACCAGTCATGTCTGCTGTCTGATGGCTTGGACTGTAGCCATCGGCGAGCGCGGTGCGGTAGGGTCGGAAACTACTCAGGTCTTGCGCAGGAAGTTGAATTCTTCGATGAGCAGATTCGCCTGGAGATGAGCCCGTCTCGGTTCTGCAGAGCGGCATGACAATCCGCAGCTCAAGCCGGAGCCCATGCATGGCAAATGAGGAGATATTGGCGCCCGCGGTGTTGCGTCGGCAGAATCGGAAATACCAGCCGCTTGGCGGATGTTTCACAAGAGGCCGGCCACTTAACCTTTACTGGCCGGAATTCACCGGCGGCGCCGGCGGAACGGTGTTGCTACCAGCCTTCATTTCCATATTGGCTGGCTTCGCCGGCATTTGATGGTTTGCTATCAAGAACTGGGTGCCCACTACGAAGCACATAAACACAACATAGACCCACCACGGACGAGAATTCATCACTGCCCAAGCGCCGTGCGGCGGCGCCTGTCGCGGCTCGCCGTTGGAGCCAAGCGGGCGCGGCAGCAGTGCGATCAGGCGAGTAGCGATCGCGCGCGAATCCGAAAACGAGACGGGCAAAGCGCCGATAAGCTCGGCCAGCTCCCTGACCGCCGTATCCCCCGGCAATTGAGCCAATTTCGCGGCCTCCTGCCAGGGGTCGACATCAGCTCGCGCCAATCCGGAGAGAACGCTGACCAGCATCCCGTTTCTGTCCTCGCCAATCGGCGCAAACAGAAAGTCATTGAATTCGGATCCAGGGACAGTCATTGGTGCGGTTGTCATTTGTTCGTCGATTGTGGTCGCTCGATCTCGAGCGAAACAGCGGAACTGCACCATATCGGGGGCAAACTTTGGCGTCAGCCTCGGAAAGTACCTAAGCGCAGCGCTGTAATGACCGGATCCAATTAGACGTACGATTCAGGAACGCGGAACCGCGGTCGGACGTCGGTGGACCGGATCAAGCCGCATCGTCGGAAAATCAGAAAGCGATCAAAACGGATCAAGGCGAACGAAGCTGAATATGTTTTGCTCGCGATGGGCCGCGCAGCCGAATGCGGACTCCAAATGAGGCGGTCTCCGCGCCCACCCCAGCGCCGAGGCCGTTTCTTTGCCTAAAATTTTGGTAAGTGAGCAATATTGATCATAGCTCCATAACGCGAAAGCGCATGCTGCATTGCATCACCGGCCCATTCCTCGGGCGTCTGCCGGTGACCGGGCGTTTCGTGCTCCCGCCCGTCTTGAGGGAAGCGCCGTGCCGGAATCCCAATCGCAGCATTCAGGTGCTCCGGCAGTCGCAATCGAAAGCCAGGAATGTCCGAAGTGCCAGGGCCCGATGATGCTGTCGCGAATCATGCCGGGACGCCTGAAGTTCGATGTGCGCACATTTGAGTGCGTCAAGTGCGAGCATGTTGAGAAAGTCCTCGTAGCGATCGATCCCATTCAGTCCGGTGTGCTCGGATGGCTTCTGGGTGAACTGAGGGCGCCAACATAACAGCGCACCTTGGTTGGCGGCTGTGCGCTTGGCGCTGCGCTCGTCCGACGGCGAACGGCGTCGTCAAACGCAACAGTCAATCGCTACCCCGCCCATCCTGATTGTTGCAGACGTGTTCGCGCGACGGGCCGATCTTGATGAAATGGTTGATGTCCAAATCTTGCGATATCTCAATGTGAAGGCGTGACAGCGTGAAACGACCAGGTCAGTCGAAAGCGGCAGTTCGCGTGCGCACAATGCCGAGGACTCCTGCGCGGAAGGCCAACACGGGCCCGCCACCATCGAACCGGCGAGTTGCGCCGACTCGCGGCCCTTCGGGAGATTGCAACGACTTCCCGATCGTGGGAATTGGCGCCTCCGCAGGCGGCCTTGATGCCTGCAGGAATTTTCTGGATGCGCTGCCTGCCAACTGCGGCATGGCCTTCATCCTGGTCCAGCATCTCGACCCCACCCATGAAAGCATGCTGGTGGACCTGCTCGCCGGTCATACGTCGATGACCGTGCTCCAGGTGACAGACGGAATGCCCATTAAGCATGACCACCTCTATATTATTCCGCCTGGAACCTACTTGTCCGTTGAACGGAGTGCGCTCCGGCTCTCAAAGCCCCAAGCGCGTCACGGAGCGCGCCTGCCGTTCGATTTTTTGCTGAATTCTCTGGCGGCCGACGGCGGAACGCGGGCGATTTGCATGATTCTCTCGGGCACCGGCGCCGACGGCAGCGTTGGCTTGAAAGCCGTCAAGGAAAACGGCGGCCTGGTCATCGCCCAGGATCCCGACGAGGCCAGCCATGACGGTATGCCGCGGAACGCGATCCTGACCGGCTTGGTGGACCGGGTGCTTCCGGTAGCGAAAATGCCCGGCGCACTTGGGAAATACCGCCCACAGTTCGCCGTAAGACGCCCGCAGAGCGGCCTGGTCTCTCAAGATGACGCACCGGACCGATTGCCCGAGATTATCAATCTTCTGCTCGCGAGGACTTCCCACAACTTCACGCTATACAAACAAGGCACGCTAAGGCGCAGGATCGAACGGCGCATGGGGCTCGGCGCGATCGAACTCCATGACATGAACAGGTATCTCACATTGTTGCGTTCCGACCCCCGAGAGCTCGACCTGCTCGCCAAGGATTTGCTCATCAACGTCACCAGCTTCTTCCGCGACCCGAAGGTGTTTGATTTTCTGGCGGAAAAGATCATCCCGGATCTGATCGGCCGCCAGGCGCCGGACCACACCCTGCGTGTTTGGATCGCCGGATGCAGCACCGGCGAGGAAACCTATTCGCTGGTCATGCTCTTTCGCGAGGCGATCACGTCGGCGAAACGAAATATCAGGCTTCAGGTCTTTGCTTCCGACGTCGATCCGGATGCCGTCGCGGTCGCTCGTGAAGGCTTGTATCCGCCAGCAATCGAAGCCGACGTTTCGGCAGCCCGCCTCGCCCGATTTTTAACAAAGGAAGATCACGGTTACAGGATACTGCCGGAGCTGCGTGCTGCCGTCGTCTTCACGGTACAGGATGTGCTGGCCGATCCACCGTTCTCCCGGCTGGACTTCGTTTCATGCCGGAATCTTCTGATCTATCTGGGCCCGGAGGCCCAGGCGAAAACAATCTCCGCGTTCCATTTCGCACTGCGCGACGGCGGGATTCTTCTTCTCGGCAACTATGAAACCATCGGCAATTTCGATAGCCAATTCGAGGTCATTTCCAAGCCCGCACGCCTCTTTCGCCACATCGGCCATGCCCGCCCCGGCGACTTCAGCTTTTCGATCGGCGGCGGCGTGCGGCCTCCCCCGATGGCCGGCCAGGGTCAAAGACCCTCGCGCCAGGCCGCTCTCGCCGACCTTTGCAGACGGCTGGTGATCGAAAGCCACGCGCCGGCCGCAGTCCTTATCAACCGCAGGTTCGAGTGCCTGTATTCCCTTGGGCCCACAGACCGCTATCTGCGGGTTGCCCCGGGGCATTCCACTCAGGATCTGCTTGCGATGGCGCGACCGAGTATCCGGACCAAACTCAGATCGGCGATCCAGCAGGCGAGCCTGGACAAGGCTCATATTGTTGTCGCCGGGGGTGAGATCGTTCGCGACGGCGACGCGCAATCGTTCAACATTGCCGCGCAGCCGGTTTTCTTCGATAGCAACGATCTTTTCCTGGTTTGCTTTATTGATGCACCGAAGCAGCAAAAGCGGACCGACACCCTCGCCGCACCGGAAGATCTATCGCGCGTGGCAGAACTTCAACAGGAACTCGAAGCAACCCGGACAGAACTTCAAGCAGCAATCCGGAACCAGGAGATATCGAGCGAAGAACAGAAGGCCATCAACGAGGACGCGCTGTCGGACAATGAAGAGTTCCAGTCGACCAACGAGGAGCTTCGGACCTCGAAGGAAGAATTGCAGTCGTTGAATGAAGAACTGATCGCTCTTAACAGCCAGCTTCAGGAAGCCCTGGATCGGCAGCGCACCACATCAAATGATCTTCAGAACGTTCTCTACAGCACCGACGTTGCGACGCTTTTTCTCGACGCCGAGCTCAAAATCAGGTTCTTCACGCCGGCGATCAAATCGCTATTTAACGTCATTCCGAGCGACGTCGGCCGCTCGATATCCGACCTTCATTCGCTGGTTTCGGACGATGCCCTTGCGGACGACGCCAGAACAGTGCTGAGCACCCTCGCGCCGATCGAACAGGAGATCGAAACCCAGGCGGGCGCCTGCTATCTCCGTCATATCCTTCCCTACCGCACCCAGGACAATGGGATCGAAGGCGTCGTCATTACCTTTGCGGACATCACCGAGCGGAAGCACGTCTCGAATGCACTTGCGGCGGCCAAACGGCAGGCCGACCTGGCGAATATTGCCAAATCACGGTTTCTCGCCGCAGCAAGCCATGATCTTCGGCAACCACTGCAAACCCTAAGTCTGATTCGCGGCCTGCTGCAAAGAAAAGTCCGGGAAAACAAGGCCGAAGAAGCCCTCAAACTGATTCAACGGCTCGACGACACCGCAGATACCATGTCTGGCATGCTCAATGCCCTGCTCGACATAAACCAGATCGATTCCGGCACCGTCAGTGTTAATCGAGCAGGCTTTCCCATTAACGAGTTGCTTTACCGGCTTAGGGATGAGTTTTCCTACCACGCCCAGGCACACAACCTCGCCTTACGCGTCGTCCCTTGCAGCCTGTCGGTCAATAGCGATGTTCGGCTGCTCGAGCAAATGCTTCGCAACCTTCTCTCCAATGCGTTTAAATACACCCCGCACGGCAAAGTCCTGCTGGGTTGTCGCCGGCACGCTGGAATACTGACGATCGAAGTCTGCGATACCGGACCCGGAATCCCCGAGGTGGAATTTAAAGCAATTTTCGAAGAATATCATCAGCTAGACAACGCCGCCCACGAGCGCAGCCGCGGGCTGGGCTTGGGGTTGTCTATCGTCAAGGGTCTGGGAACGCTGCTCCGCCACCGCGTTCGCGTCCGGTCACAAACCGGAAGGGGTTCGACCTTTGCCCTGGACGTTCCAATATCTTCGAGCGAATCCGCGACGGCGCCAAAATATCTCGAACCTTCTTTTAAGGAGACTACCGTTTCCGCCGCGAGGCGGAAATGCCTGATCCTGATCGTCGACGACGATCCGGATGTGCGCGAACTGCTTGAGCTATTCCTTAAGGCAGAAGGTCATCGCACGGCGACAGCGCCAGATGGGGTGGCGGCAATGGCACTTGCTACGCGGGGAATGATCCGGCCGGACCTTATGATTGCGGACTACAATCTGCCACATGACATGAACGGACTTCAAGTCGCTGCGAAGCTCCGCGACGCTCTTCATCGAGAGGTTCCCGTCATCATCCTGACCGGCGACATATCCACCGACACGCTCGGTGATATCGCACACTATGACTGCGTCCAGCTCAGCAAGCCCGTGAGATTGCCGGAGCTGACTCGAGCCATCGAACGACTGCTCCCGAAGGCTCATCACGCAACCGAGCCACATCCGGAACCCTCAATTGAAACGACTGGTAATACAGAGACGCCCGTCGTCTTCGTTGTCGATGATGACAATGAAATATGCGAATCGATGCGCGCCGTGCTCGAAGATGATGGCCACACTGTTGAAACCTTTTCGAGTTCGGAGGATTTCCTCGGAGCTTATCGCCCGGGGCGAAAAGGATGCCTGCTGCTTGATGCCTATCTCCCCGGAATGAACGGAATTCAGCTGCTTCGCCGGCTTCACGACAGAGGCGACCGACTCCCGGCCATCATGATCACCGGCAACAGCGACGTGCCGGTCGCGGTGGAAGCCATGAAAGCGGGCGCGGCCGATTTCATCGAGAAGCCGATTGGCCGCAGCGAACTGCTCGCCAGTCTAAATCACGCGCTCGAACAATCGCGGGATTCGAGCAAGCTATTGGCGTCCCGGGAGACGGCGGCGGCGACGATCGCGAGCCTTACTCCGCGACAGCACCAGATCATGGACATGGTTCTGGCCGGCCACCCGAGCAAGAATATCGCCGCTGACCTTGGCATCAGCCAGCGCACCGTTGAAAATCACCGCGCGTCGATTATGGACAAGACAGGCTCAAAATCGCTTCCGGCGCTGGCCCGCTTGGCGCTGGCTGCCCACTGGGACCAGACTGAACGTTCCATTGGCTGATTTTCAGACGCCGCCGCTGCGATGGTTCGTAGGTAATTTCCGAACCTACCAAGGCGGTCTCGTCCTGCCTATCGTATCTAATAGAATCGCAATACGGCCACCGATAGGCCCTGGTCCGCATACGCTTTTGCATTCAGCTGCCCCGATGAATCCAGGGAGACGTAAATGTACATGTCGAGTGAAAGCCTGCTCGTCATACTCATCGTTGGCCTCGTTGCCGGATGGCTCGCAGGTCAAATCGTGCAAGGCACCGGCTTCGGGCCGATCGGCGATCTGATTATCGGAGTTGCCGGCGCTTTCGTTGGCGGCTGGCTGCTGCCGCAACTCGGCATCCGCCTTGGATCAGGCACCATTTCCGCAATCATCGATGCCACCATCGGCGCCGTGATCCTGTTGCTCATCATGAGACTGGTTCGGGGCGGAAATGGTTGGCGGGCAAGATTGGGAAGGGGCTGGAATAAGCGCTGGTAGCCGAAAGACGCCTCCGCGTCAGCATGTTCGGCATTTGGTTCGATCCAGCAGGAGTACGATCATGAATGTGCGATACGCCGTTGTCGGTTGTTGTTTCGTCGCCGCGGCCATGTTCATGATTGTTTCTGCGAATTCCCACGGCAGCAAGGATGACTGCCGCAATTGGTCCGCCCGATCGGTAATGAGCTTGTTCACACCTTGTGTTGCGAAGGTCGAAGTGAATGACCCACTGAACATTGGCACTGCTGTTACCAAATAACCAGACAATGATACCAAGTGCTAAGTTCGTCGGCAGGTAGCCGCTGGCTCGCCGAAGCGTCCACTCGGCAATAGGGTCGATGGCTGGGCGCCGCTCGTCCCTGACCCGCTGCCGGATCGACATGTGCACCCTTGCCCCGCGTCGTGCCCACGCATTCAGGAAAAACGAGCGCCATCTCCCGGCCCCCGGTGCGGGGGCAGCCAATAGGTATTTTCCGAACCTACCGAGGTCACGTGGTTCATGCAACGCTTCGGCAGCACCGGGGATGCCATTCTCATTTTACTGCACTGAAAGGCGCAACGCCATGTTCTCGGATTCCTATCTTCTGTATCTCACCCCCGCTCTACTGCTCTTCGCCTTGATCATAATCGGGGCGAGCGTGAGGATACTGCGCGAATACGAACGCGCCGTCGTCTTCACACTGGGCCGGTTCCAGAGGGTCAAGGGGCCTGGCCTTGTGCTGTTGATTCCGTTCTTTCAGGAAATGGTGAGGGTGGATCTGCGCATTCAGGTCATCGAAATACCCACCCAGGACGTGATCTCTCGCGACAACGTTTCAATGAAGGTCGACGCGGTACTCTACTTCAACGTGGTGAACCCCGAACGCGCCATTATCCAGGTTCAGCACTACCTTCCCGCCACCAACATGCTCGCTCAGACCACACTGCGCGCCGTGCTGGGGCAGCACGAGCTCGACGAGATGCTGTCCGAGCGGAAAAAGCTCAGCGCCGACGTGCAAAGCATCATCGACAGCCAGACCGAGACATGGGGGATCAAGGTCAGCAATGTCGAGATCAGAACCGTCGAGCTAACCGAAAACATGATTCGCGCCATCGCCAAGCAGGCGGAAGCGGAGCGTGATCGCCGCGCCAAGATCATCCATGCCGAGGCCGAGTTCCAGGCTTCGCAAACGCTCGTCAACGCGGCCAGGATACTTTCGAGTATCCCGGCTGCCATGCAGCTACGCTACCTGCAAACCCTGACCGAGATCGGCGCCGAGCAGAATTCGACTGTGGTCTTTCCAATGCCCATCGACATCATCAAGCCTTTCCTCGAACTCATTGAGAAGCCCGGTAAAGCCCCCACTACCAATGGTTCGACTCTAGATCAACTTGCAGGTGGAGCGCCAGGGCGCCTGATGGAGAAGCACTCGTAATACGACCCGGCCGCGCGATGTCAAAAGGGCCATCGTACTCTACAAGAAGGCCGCCGAGCAAAATATCGTCGCCGCCGAAGCGCGGCTCGGCGAGCCATACTTCAACGGCGATTTGGCGAAGCCCGATTTCGGTCAGGCGAAGTCCTACCTTGAGCGGGCATTGGGGGGCTGCGATACGCGTCGGCAATCTCAACGACTCGAACCTGATCGCACGTCGCGTCGGACCGGTCCACGGAAGGCTCGTCGCAAGCCCGGACTTATATCAACGGGGCTCCCGAGACGCCGGACGGCCTCCTTACCCATCAGGCGCTCATGCAGAGAACGTAAACTTGGCAATTCAGCGACGGCGACAAGACAATTTCCAATCATCCGCAGGGGCGGTTCAAAGCGGAAAACGGCACCGCTCTAGCCGCGGCAGCGGGCTTAACTTCCTGATCACCTCATCAAGGGCTGTTTGGATTTCGGCAGCATTGTGCAGGTGATGACGCGTTATCCAGCCCCGATTGGCGGCATGTTCGCCGACCGGCTCCCGGTCCGGACTCCACACGGAAAGCCCCTGTTCTCACTGAATCGCTGGTTGAGCATTTCGGATAATTGTAGCGAACATTCCCTTGCATCGACGGGTCAAGGCATCCTTCGGTCGCAGACCGCGAACGTCCGATTCGCGCCAGCAGCAGCCATCGTCTGATAAGCCTTTGGGCATCTCCTGGCCAGTTGCATCGCCGATCGAGAATGTAACGGATTATCGAGCATCCGGGGCACTCAAACGAGGCGCAAGGCCTCCGGAAGCGATCTTCGACCCCCGTTACTGAAGATCGCGTACGACGCGAAAACCATTGGCGTAATATCGAACGTCAAGGTCGTATCGAAAACGCGCCGCAGATGTCGCAGCGCTGAAATTGTTTGCGAACGACCCGCCACGCAACACCCTTTGAGAACATTGGCCCGATGTCCAGGGGGTGCCATCCTTCGGTGCCTTGGCATAGGAATCGTTCCAGCAATCCTCGACCCACTCATAGGCGTTGCCGGACGTATCATAGAGCCCGAAACCATTGGGACGAAACGACCCGACCGGCATCGTTTTGTGCAGGGAGACGTCGCCGCAGCCGTCGCAATTGGCGTTGGACTTGCCGACGTCCTTGCCCCACCAGAATTTCGAAAGCGTGCCGGCCCGCGCCGCGTACTCCCACTCCGCCTCACTCGGCAGGCGATAATTCTTGCCGGTTTTTTTGGCGAGCCACGCCACGAATGCCTTGGCGTCTTGCCAGCTGACATCGATCACCGGCCGATTACCGCGTCCCCAGCCCTGATCGTCGGGCTTGTGGCTACAGCCGCCATCCGCGACGCAGGCGTCCCATTCCGCAAACGTCGTCTCGCGCCGCGCGATGGCAAAGGACGCAGCGATCGTGACCTTGTGCGGCGGCGACTCGAACGGCATTTCGCGGCCGCCCATGTCGAAATCACCGGGCGGCACCACCACCATCTCCGTGCAATCCGGGCAATCGCGAAAAACCTCGCCCGGTTCCGGAACCGTCGCCTGTGCTGCAATTAAAATGACGTCACTGCGCGGACGAGCGGGACGTTGAACGGCACCAGGCCGCTGCGCGACAGATGATGGCGAGTTGCGGGGCGCATCCATCAATGGCGCAGCCACAAGACCGGTGGCGGAAAGGCTGACGAGAAGGACGAACATTCTAATCATCGCCACGAATTCCCAGAACTGCCCAAGGTGCGTTGCACCTGAGGCTCATGATATTGATCGAATCGGAAAGTCACAGACAACCTTGGTTGACGAAAGGGGTGCTTGCCGCGCGCGAACGATGCTTACGGTTCTATTTTACCTCGTGGAGACAAAATGTCAGTATCGCTTCCCTTTCGGGTCGTGCGTAGGATTTTGGGCCGTTCCGGTGTATCATTTTTGCGGCCCCATGGGTCTATACCCATGCCGTTCCTAAGATATTTGAAATTGGAATTTTTCACCGGCGGATAAATCCCCAGACATTAGGAGAGGCTCGTGTTCTCGAAAATGCGGACCGTGGGCTCGCTTTCCCTTCTGATTTTCGCGGCAACAGTCGGAATGGCCAATGGCCAAACCAAAACAGGAGGGCCATCGCCTTCCGCTCCCGGAGCCACGGTCTATTTCGTCGACCTCAAGGATGGTCAGACCGTTCCGACCAAGTTCACGGTGCATTTCGGCCTCAAGGGCATGGGGGTCGCGCCCGCCGGCTCGGACAAGGAGAATTCCGGGCATCACCACCTGCTGATCGACACCGAACTGCCGCCACTGGATCAGCCGATCCCCAACGACTTCAATCATTTGCATTTTGGCGCCGGCCAGACCGAAGCGGACGTCACGCTGCCGCCGGGCGATCACACCTTGCAGCTATTGCTGGGCGACAAGAACCATGTGCCGAACACGGTCCCGCTGATGTCCGAACGCATCCACGTCCATGTCGTCGACGGCGCGACGCCATCGGCGCCCGCGGCGGCGATGCCGATGCCGATGCCCCACACTGGGCGCCACCCGTCACCACCCGGCGCAAAGGTCTACTTCGTTTATCCAACCGACCACGCCTACGTCACGCCTACACCGGTGATCCGCTTCGGCCTGATCGGCATGGGAGTCGCGCCCGCCGGGTTCGAGAAACTCAATACCGGCCACCATCATCTGCTGGTCGATACCGATCTGCCGCCATTCGATCAGCCGATCCCGAACGACTTCAATCATCTTCACTTCGGTGCCGGCCAGACCGAGGCCAAGGTCACGCTGACACCCGGCCCTCACAAGCTGCAACTGCTGCTGGGGGACGAGAACCACATTCCGCACGACCCGCCGGTTTTCTCGGAACCGATCCATGTCATAGTAACGGCTTCCGGCCAGCCGCCTGCAGTCCACAAGCCCAAGCCTCACCGGAGATATCGCTATCGGCACATCGACGACGACGAATACCGCTGAACAGCAAAGCGTCCGGAACAATCCGGAGGTTGGTATGAGCAAGCGCCTTTCGGCCCTGATTGCCGCCTTGTGTGGATGTTTGCTGCTGACCGTGGCGGCCGGTGACGCCAGCGCCGATCGTCGGATTGCGCTGGTGGTCGGCAACGCGAATTACGCCAATGCGAGCCTCGTCCTTTCCAATCCGAAAAACGATGCCGAGGACGTCGCCGCAGCGCTTCGCTCGCTTGGCTTCGAGGTGGTGCAGGCCATCGACGCCAACAAGCGCGATATGGATCTCGGCATGGCGAAGTTCGCCCGGCTCGCTACCGATTCCGACGCCGCGTTGTTCTACTATGCAGGTCACGCCCTGCAGTATCAGGGGCGAAACTACCTGATGCCCATCGATGCAGAGGTCGAGGACGAAGTCAGCCTGCGCTATCAGATGATCGCCATTGATGACGTTCGTGCCGCGCTCGATCGCGCGAGCGGCGTCAAGGTGATGATCCTGGACGCTTGCCGCAACAATCCGGTTGTCGATTCGCTGCGCCGGAAAATGAGCGGCGAGACCCGTGCTCTGGGCGGCGGTGTCCGCGGGCTGGCGCGGATCGACAAGACGCAGGGCACCGTGATCGCCTATTCCACGGCGGCGGATGAAGTCGCGGCTGACGGGCAAGGCCGCAACAGCCCGTTCACGAAAGCGTTTCTGAAGCGGCTGCAGGAGCCGGGCCTCGAAATCGAGCAATTGTTCCGGCGTGTGGCCGCCGACGTCAATTCCGCGACCGGCGGTCGGCAGCGGCCCGAAACCTATGTCTCGCTGTTGAGCGACTATTATCTGAACCAAACCGACCGGATCGCGTTCGACGCGATCAAGGATTCGGCGGATCCCGCCGCACTGCGCGAATTCATCAACCGCTTTCCCAGCTCAGGCTTTGCGTCCGATGCGCGCTATCGTATCCAGCACATCGAGATCGAAGCGCAGGAAAGGCAATTGCAGCAGGCGCGGCAGCAGGAGGCCGCGCGGCTCCTCGAGCAACAGAGCAGGACCGATCAGGACGCCGCGCGCACAAAGGTCGCCCATGCCGACGCGCCGAATTCCGGCAAGGACCTGCCCTCCATTGTCCCGCCGCCGGAGGGATCAACCAAATCCGCCGGCGTCGAGCGCCAAGACTTGACTGGCCCGAACCCGGCAAGCCCAAATTTGCAAAGTACCCCGCCCGTCGCGCCTGCGCCGAAAGCAGCCGTTGAGCCGGCGCAGCAACCCTCGACGGTGTCTTCAAACAAGTCCTGCGACGAGGACAATGCAAGGCTGGCAAGCCTGCGCAGTAGCGGTACTCTTGAGGAGGTCGTTCAATTCGAGCGAGAGTTGGGCTGCGACCGGCTGCGCCCGCAAGTCGCAAGACTGCGGGAAAGTCTCGGCGGTCCGGTACCGACG